>VFQN01003411.1_pt1 | contig 22789 bp, 32 predicted proteins | sample 3512371 | NCBI WGS metagenome assembly VFQN01 (sample SAMN10412370, study PRJNA504923) | tailings metagenome | isolation source: Replicate 2 from Balatoc abandoned mine | place: Philippines: Itogon, Benguet | collected 2017-08-28
TGAGCGGCTTAAGTCATAAGCCGCTGTTCTTACCAGGGGTCTTGTTTGGTAGGGTCCTATGGCAACATATTGATGCCCTCGAAAGAAGCCAGACGCTGCATCAATAGCATGGAGCTTGCATCGTTTGGCATCAGTGGCTAGGCATCAGTGGCTCAAGAGGCTTGTCTGTTTCGGTGCGTAGCACTGCATGCGGCGGTCACGTGCCCTCTGCTGTTCATTATGCCCTGTCTATCCCTAGACTCCACAATATTCCTTCCAACATGGGATAGCGTGCGAGGGGCTGCAGTCATGTGTATCCCAGATGCCCGCAGAACACATGCATGCAGAAGCCTGACCAAGGGTACGGTCAACGTCAAGTGTACGGCACACCTAGCAGCATGTCGGCGCGCTCTGTAGGTCCAGCCTTGACGTAGTCCCCCAGCTCCTTGGCAAACAAGATGCGCCCAACACCGCTGTCGTGCAGCTGTCGTACGATCGCCTCGGCTTTGTCGTTCGGCGGCAGGGTCCCCCGCGCAATGCCCCGCGCCACCTCCTGCTCCGCGTCCATGGCCTGCAGCTGGGATGCTGCCTCCTTCATGTCTGCCCCGGCGGCCTGCAAGGCAAACGCGTGATGGTGAACAGGGGAAAGCAGTATCGGACAACCGTGTCTCACCCGGTCCATGTCCTATTGAGGATGTAACAACCTTTGCTTCACGCACTGGTGCATAATAAACCTGAGGCAAACAACAGCTGTGGCCCACAACAGGCTATCTAGCGGTACAACGTGATGCACTAATGTGGTAATGTGACGTGGCGTCAGGGTAGACGTTCCAGCCCGGCGCAATGCTCGGAACCTAGAGGCTCACCGGTTGGTCGGCCAGGGAGATGACCTTGTTGACCGCGTGCTTGAACACCGCCAGGGGACCGGTTTCCTGGGTGGACCCAAGCACAAGAGAGCAGCAAGTGCACCGAGGGCCTCAGGGCAAATCCAAATGAGGCACTTGTTCAGTACAATGTCAACTCCTTCCTTAATTGACCTCTGGGTCTCAGCAGAATAGCAGTTCCTTCCTTTCCTCACACCTGCTGCTGCAGAGCCTTCTGCAGCCCGAGAATGCCGTGGTGAACCGGGCGCTGCTGGGCAGGACCACCTCGGTGACTTGGGAGGCTGAGCGCATCGCGCGCGCAAATCCCAGCTGTGACCCATAGCAGTCCTGCACCGCAGGTCCTGCTATATGCTCGTTGATCGCGCCGAGCTTGTCCCCCACCGCCCCCATGCGCTCCTGCAACGCCCCAAGCCGCATCGTCGTCGTCGTGTGCTGTTCTGTCGTTGTGACTCTCAACTTGTTGAATTCATTCCGAAGCTCGGAAAGCTCTTCAGGCAACTTGGCCAAGGCAGCTAAATTCCGTTCGAGCTGCCTGAGCTGCTTGGGTAGTGCCATGGGACGTTCAGCGTAAGCTAGCGCGTATAGCCCTACAAAGCTTTCGCTGCCCTACGACGAACAAGATAACTTGACGGGCCTGGACAAGCGCTCAGGTAAGGTCGCGCGGGCTCCGTTCTCTGGCATCGTGCCGCGCTGGCATGGGGCGGGGGCTTCGTGGTGACCCGGCACCGTGGAACCTGCGCGCCCGTTTAGCCAGTCGCTGCACGCATGTAACATAGGCGACCGAACTCGGTACGGCGCGACTATAGCTTGCCCCAGCAAATAACACGGCCAAAAGCGCTACACAGCCAGCAGGGCGGCCTGGGCACACGACCGCACGCTGGTGTCCACACCAGGGGCGACCTCCCCTGGTCCACACCGCCTGGTGCTTTATGCACCTGTGCCGTAACGGCATCTTCCGCGTGCCTACTCGCGGGCTCTACCTGTGTCCCACCACAAGGTCTAGGCATAGAGGGCCCTGTGCTACCTTTCCTACGGTATTCAACTCCCTCTCCAGCAGCACCACCGCCCCCACGTGCGCGGCGGCTGTTGGCCTCGTACCTGCTCCTGTACCTCCCCATCAGCACGCCTAGGCACAAGCTCCTAGCGACCTAGCCCACAAACGGCGCTTGTCCCCACTGCCACCTCTTCGTATACCTCTCTAGCAGCATGACTGCCTGAAGCCCTGAACGTGTCACCTGGTGTCACCACATGCAGCCGTAAGGCAAACGCTGTTTGCCTCATACTTTTCTCCGCGTGTACCGTACCTCCCCAGCAGCCACGGGCGTTGGGTACAGGCCCCACCGGAACGTCTCCTGCCTCTGCCCCTCCACCTCTGCAGCAGCGTCGCGACCGCCACCAGAGCCGCAAGGCCAACCCCAAACAGGCTACGGTATTCGTGCGCTGGGCGGTGCCTCCTGTCCGTCTACCTCTCCCGCAGCACGACCGCCACCACGTACCCAGTGTGTAGAGATGCGGTTGCGGAAATCGGGATGCATAACCCGGATACAGACAACGCCAGTGTGTGGTAACAGAGTCCACCGCCACCACCTTGACAGGGCCACCAACCTATATTGCACAGTTCTGGCCCCTATATGTGCCTCCCTGCTATCACCTGTGGTCAGGCCCTGCCATTGACCGCAAGTCCGAGGCCGTCAGCCTACCCGCGGCCTCCACCTGCACCCCACCACCATGTCTACACACACAGTCAACTGCGAGCGCCTACCATCCCCTGCCGGCCCCTCTGGCCCTCTACCTCGCCAGCAGCATCACCGCCTGCACGTGCCCCGTACCGGGGTGTGGCAATAAGTCCATCGCCACTGCCAGGCCTCGCATACCGTAACCTAGGAGCGCCTACCATACCCTGCCGGCCGCTTAGCCCCTCCTTTCTTCCTTCCTTCCTTCCTTCCTTCACCTCTCCAGCAGCATCACCGCCTCCACGTGCGCCGTGTGTGGGAACAGGTCCACCGCAACCGCCTTGACGGGGCGGAAGGGCGTGTAGGAGCCGCCCTTGGCCTGACCCTGCGGCCGGCCCCAGCCGCCGCGCCCGCGCCCGCCGCGGTCGGTGCCGCTGCGGTTGTCTGCGAGTAGGGGGATTGGGGTGGCGATTGGGGATAGCAAGCCAAGCCGGGCGTCGGTGAAATGCAGAGGCATTGTACGTGCTGTTCTCTTGTCTGGGCCCTAAAAAGTGATGTGACTTAGTAGCAGCCCCGCTTGGCCACACCCCCGACACGCAAGTACCGTGCGAAGCGTGAAGAACAGAGTAAGGAGTCAGGAAGCAGGAATGCGATGCTGCTATTTGTACAGGTAAAAACACATCTGGCGGGTGGAGTTGCCGACGTAAAGCAACGCGAGTGCGGCAGGCCATGGTGTAAACCAAGGATAACCACCACGGCAATCCCAAACGTTCGAAAAGAAGTCTATGTGTCAACCAGACACGTCCTCACCCGGCGGGCTGCACAGCACGGTGGCGTTGCTGACCAGCGAGTCGGGGTTGCAGCTGACGAACACCAGGCGGCGGATCTTGTCGCATCCCAGCAGCGCCTGCAGCACGCTCTTGTGCAGCCCCGCGCGAGGGGGGTCGCACACAGCAACCACGTCCTGCACGTCCGCGCCCTGCGTTCCGGAAGAGGGGAGGGAGGGAGCAAAGTAGGAGTGGGCAGGAGGAACGGATTACTGCACGAAATTACCGTGAGACCCGGCGATGTGGCCAGTGCTCACCCAGTGCCTTTGCCAGTACCCTCGCTCACCCGCAACCGCATACACTCCATGCCTACGTGTCCCGCACCTGCTCATGCCGCCGCGGATTGCCCAGCTGCTCATCTTCCGACCTCACCGCTCATCACTACGTCACTATGCTATACAGTGCTCCTATCTACCTGCGTGTGCCTCCGCAGGATGCCGTGCAGCGCGTCCTGAGCCCTCGCCCGCCTCTTGCAGCACACACTATGTCACCTTCGCAAGGAGTACATCTTTATATCTACCTACATGCATATTGTTCTCACCTGCGTGTGGCGCTGCAGGATGCCCGGCAGCGCGTCCTCCGCCTTGCCCGCCACGAACTCGGCGTTGGTGATGCCGTTGAGGGAGGCGTTGGCGCGCGCGTCCTCCACCGCGCTGGACACGCTGTCCACGCCCACCACGCGGGACACCTGCACGGGAAAACGTGATATGACAGAAGGAAGATATCATTTGCCACAATATGTATTCCATGCCAACCGTGCTGCTGGCCACGCTGTCGACGCCCACCACGACGGGCACCTGCAGGGGCTAGTGGGGTGCACCAGCCAGCTGCTGTCGCCATGGCGCCGAAGCGACATCCCTGCACGGATGGGCCCCTTTACTGCGGACACACACCTTGTGCGCCAGCGCAAGGCCGATGGTGCCGGTGCCACAGCATACGTGCCCGTGCCCGTGTTCTCATGGCTCCCACAGCGACGCCCCTAAACAATTCTGCGTACGCCAGCGCAAGGCCGATGGTACACGGCTGCCAACTCTGCCCCCCAGGCCCTTCACAAACGCCGCGAACACCCACCGTGTGCGCCGCTGTTACACCAACGCCAACACCAACACCCGCTACGCACCTTGTGCGCCAGCGTGAGGCCGATGGTGCCTGTACCGCAGCAGATGTCCAGCAGTAGGGTGTTGGGGTGCGCCGCAGCCCAGTCGCCCACCACCTTGTACAGCACGCACGTGGCGGGGGAGTTGACCTGCGGGAGTCAAGGGCGCATTGACAGTTTAACATCGTTGAAAATTTGCTGAAATATACCTTGCTTTCATGTTTGCAGAATGGAGGAGGACATGACCAATGTGTATTAACGGGGCGCGGTATCCTGGGCGTCGCACGGAGGCGCAGCAACACTCGTACGCTCACCAGCCGCAATCCCATTCGCATCGAGCACAATTCACGCGGTGCTCGCAACGACGCCCTGAGCCTCAATACCTGAACCCCCAACCCACAACGCAATAGCGTCCCCCCTGCCCCCCACTAAAGGGTTGCCCCCTGTCCCCCCACTGAGTGCCGCACCTGGAAGAATGCTGTGGGCGAGATGCGGAACCGCAGCTCGCACAGCGAGTCGTGGATGTACCCCGGCCCCGCCGCCGCCGCCACCGCCGCCGCCTGCTCCTCCGTCTCCGCCTCCCCCTCCCCCTGGCCCGCCTCCGGGGCTGCGGGCAGCTCCAAGATGGGGGCGTCGTACGGCGCCGCGTTGCTGACGCCGCTGTGGTACTGCACCCGTACGGTGCTAACGCGGTATCCGGCGGCGGCGGCAGCTGCGGAGACGGCGGCGGTGAAGGCGCGGAGCTCGCGGGCGGTGGTGGCGGGCTCGGCCATGCCGCGAATGAACTTGTCATTCACCTGCGCGTGTGGTAAGGGCCGACCGGTGGTAAGGCAGCTGACCTGCACCATGACCAGCACCTGGCCTGCGGTGCAGCGCACGTGCCAAGCACCTTGTGCAGCACCAGCACGCAACCCCCCGCCCACCCCCACCTCCACCACATTAGTTCATGCTGACTCAACTCATGAAATTTACTTCGTAGGCAATCCTCTCGCCCACACCCTCACCTGCACCATGACCAGCACCTCGTCCGGCGGCGGCAGCTGCGGCTCCGCCTCGCTCACCTCCCCCACAGGCATGCCCTGCTGCTGCTGCTGCTGCTGCTCCCCCGCCCCCTCCTCCTCCCCCATCTTCGCGTCCCCCTCCCCCTCCTTGGCCGCGCCAGCCGCCTCCCTGCCGTCCTTCCCGTCGTCGAATGTGACCAGGTACGACATGGGCTCCAGGGTGGAGAAGTGGGGGGCGTCCAGGGTGGTGGGCGACGCGCCGCCAGCCACGGCGGCGGCGGTGAGTGGGACCGGCAGGAAGCTCTTGGCGCGGCCCTCTCGCACTGCATGGGGATACAGAAAGCAAACATACCGGGTGTGAGCAGCAGAACGGTAATGGACGTACGGTATGGTGTGCTAGCGGTGGGGGACACGGATGAGGGGCGGCAGTGAGAGGCACGGCAGGAAGCTCGTGGCGCGCCCCTCGCGCACTGCAGGAATGAGGGAGGAGCACCACCAAGGAGGAGCACTGATCGACAACAGGTACTCATTAAGGAGCTGAGGCGTGCTGGTGTCCGGGCCGTGCATAGGGCCCCGAGCCCATTTGGACAAGTCGGGAAGGGGTTCAGCGCTACCGAAGGTACTAGTACTGTGGCGCCAGGTCTTGAGCAGCATACGGTAGCAGCGGGCGAGTGCCACGTTACACGCCAAGACCAACTGCCCGCTGGCCCACCATCCTCCCAACCCTGCCTCACCGATGACCAGGCGCCAGTACCCCGTGTGGTTGCGCTTGTCCCACACCGGGTACACCGACTTCTCGCGGAAGTAGGCGGTGGCGGCGGCGGCGATGGCCAGGGCGGCGGCGCTGGTGTGGCGCGTGGGGGTGGGGTCGCCCACAGCCGTCACGCCGTCCTGCGTGGAGACGGGGTGGGGGTGGGGGACAAAGTGCTAGTAAGCGTGTGTAGCAGGGCAGTGGCGCTGGTGTGGGGGTGGGGTCGCCCACGGCCGTCGCGCCGTCCTGCACGCGGGCAAACGGGGGGCGCGGAGCGGGTGGGGTGACCGATCTGAACAGGTTAGCGGCACAGTTGCACAAAGTGCACATTTGCGTCCAGCATGTCGTGTGGGGGTGGGGTCGCCCACAGCAGTCACACTGTCCTGCAGGCGGGCGAACGGGGGGTTGGGGGTTAGGCGGTAGGACGACGGACGAAGTCTGCAGATCGACGAGGTCGATGGTGAGGCGTATAAAAGATAAACCCAGCCCAACCCATAACCAGACTGCCGCGGACGAATTGTCGCTGCTGCTCCGATGCTGCGAGTGCTGGTCCGGCGGGGGTTGGGGGTGGGGTGGGGGTGAAGGGACCTCTCCGGAAAGGTTAGCGGCACAGTAGCACACAGTCTGCACACTTGCAGGCGGCGTGTCGTGTGGGGTGGGGTCGCCCCCAGTCGTCACGCAATCCTGCATGCGGGCGAACGGTGTGCACGTTCGTCGGACCGAAGGGCGGTCACAGCACACCTACCGTTAAATACTTGGGCCCCGTGTATTGCGCACACGAACGCACCGCCTGGTGCCTTGTACCTCCCCTCACTGCGTCCTGCTACACAGCCTGGTGCTCCCTCGCAGCAGTTGCGCAAGACGCCTTCAGCTGCTGTCCAAGCCTTCCCGGCAAACCCACACCCAGCATTCCACTCCGCGCGTCATGGCCGCCCTGGCGGACCGAAGACCACCGTCCCCGTCGTGGCCGGCCCCCAAGCCCGCCCCAGGGCTAGTTTCCCCGCCCCCGCCTCACCAAGAATTCGCCCCGTCACAACCACCCCCTGCTGCTTCCGGATCCCCCCCACGCACCCTCCCCAGGTCCGTGCCAGCCCCTTCCAACCCTCCTCCCAAACCCAGCCCGGCTCGCCCCGCCCATCCTGGACCATCCCGGGCCCCACGCCGCCCGCCCCCTTCCCCGTCCCCACGCACCACAAAGTCCTCCAGAAGGAGGGCCCCCAGCCCTCTGCATATTGCCTTCACAGCACCATGGCTGCCTCTGGCAGCCCTGTCCCCTCCTTGGCCCCTCCATCCCTCCCATGCCTTCTCACATGCCCCCTCTAGCTTCCTGTTCCCCCGCCCCCGCCTCACCATGAATACGCCCAGCAGGAAACCAACCAGGAGCCCTTTCTCCGTGTCACACCCCACAGTGAACTCGACCCCCCCTGGTAGGCCCCTGCATCCCGCCTCCGCCCTGCCCCTGCCCCTGACCCCCACAAAGGACGAAGCACCCCAGCCGACGACAGCCCACCGCCAGCAACGTACCCTAGCACAGTCCCAGACCCCACTGCCCTTTCGTCCTTTGGCCCCACCGCACCCCCCGCCCCCGCCTCACCACGAGGCCGCCCAGCGAGAAGCCCACCAGCAGCCTCTCCTCAGTGTCATACTGCCCCCTCCGTCCCCTTGCAGCCCCCTCCAGCCCGCCTTGGCCCTGCCCCCTCCGACCCCCACCCCCGCGAAGCGCCCCAGCGAACAGCCCCCCGCTCACACGTCCCCTACCCCGCACGGTCCTACAGCCCCGCTGCCCCTCCCTATGTCAGCGCCGCCCTCCGCCCCTCTTTTCCCCCGCCCCCGCCTCACCACGAATCCGCCAAGCAGGAAGCCCACCAGCGGCTTCTCCTCCGTGTCGTACCCCACAGTGAACTCCGACTTGTTGCGGTAGCGTTCGATCCCCGGCGACCGCAGAATGCCCAGCAGCGGACAGCACACGCCGCCGCGAGGGCCTCCGCCGCCGCCGTAACCGCCATAGCCGCCGCCGCGCCCGCCCCGCCCGCCGCGCCCGCCCCTGCCCCCTCCGCGGTGTTGCTGCTGTTGCTGCTGCGCCTGGTCTGCGAAGGCTGCGCTGTCGGCCTTGGATCGGGCGGCGCGGACCCAGTCGGGCTGGGACTCGCCCCGGGTGCGGCGCTCAACCTAGGGGGGAACGCAGTTGGATGTTGGGCGGTGCGTTTTGGTACATGCTTGTGCATTTCGTGCATGATGGAGACATGCCACAGCACGACCCCATCATTCGGGCTGGACTCGCCCCAAGTGCGGCACTCGCCCATTCGCCGCACGTCCAACACGCAGCTACACCCACATGTCCGACACACACCAACACACCCGGCCCACATGCCCACCTCGTCCGTGACGCTGCACAGCACCTGCCACCTTGCCACCCCGCAGGCAACCGATGACATTGATGCTGGTGATGGCCAACCGTCACCTACCTCGTCCGTGATGCTGCACAGCGCCTCCACGATGCGCAAACCCCCTTCCGCCTTAACCCACAGTACCCCGGACACTGGACACCGCCAACTGGAACGGTTGCATACACGCCTCCACCCCCCACTCACCCACCCATCCGTAACGCCCCCTAGCCCCCGCCCCACCCCCTTTGCCTGCCTACCTACCGCCTAACCCACGCCCCCCCCCCACACACACGCCCACAGACACATCCCATACTCACCTCGTCTGTGATGCTGCTCAGCGCCTCCACGATGCGCGCCCGCTTGTCCGTGAGCTGCTGCGGGTACGGCACCTCGTGCAGCGGGCACACGGCGGAGCAGATGGAGGGCGGCGCAGAGGGCCGCGAGCCGGGGCCCGTGCGGGGTACCTGCGGGACCGCAGGGGTTGAGGGGAAGGGAGTAAAAGCGGTATGTAGAAACACGGAAGGCCGCAGGAAGGCCAGTGAGGTTTGGGGGACACAGGCGGCGTACAGCAGCAAACGTACGCCCGGTACGTTCTCCGCAGCGCTACAGCTACACCACCCCTCCATGGCCCCTCCCCACGGGCCATACCAGGCGGCCGCCGGCCTGCGGGGCATGCCTCCCCCCCATGGCAACATGCCACCCCTTCGCACTGGCCTCACGTTCGCGGCCCCTATCCCGCCCTCCTCGCCGTCCAACCCCCCAAGTGCGGAGGACCGCACCGCATGCACGCTATGGAGGACCTGGACCGAGGGGATGCCTGCGCCCGCCCCTGCCCTGGTAGAGCCAGCCCTGCCGCGGCCTGAGACCACCGCCCCGCCACCCAGTACACAGGAGACCAAGGCACCCACCTTGGACCCACGGTGCTCCTGGTCAGCATCGGCCTCACGCTCGCGCCGCTGTGGGGCAACCAGGGGGTATGGATGGCATCGGCGGAGTATTTAAAATCGGGGGATTTGGTTCGTCTCGGTGGCCGCGCCCCTGTGCCTAGCAACGCCCATGCCACCGTCCCTGCTCCACCCATGCCTACATGGTCACGTGCTTCTGCAAACCCGGTTCTGCAGGACTGTACACCCATCCATGCACCCTGCGCCCGCGATCCTGGCTCTACTCCGGCGTTGTGCCTCGGTGGTGTACCTCGTACTCCCCACCAGGTACCCCACGCCCATGCATGGTGTTGCCATACACCCGCCCCCGGCCACCCCCACGTACCTTGCGCCCCCCGTCCTGGCTGTGATATGCCCGTAGTTCCAACATCGCTACACTGCACACGCTGTACACCCCGGCTGCCCAGCTCCCGGTCGCACCGCACCGCACATGTGACTGCGTGTACGCACCTTGCGCCCCCCGTCCTGGCTGTACTCCGGCGTTGTGCCGGTAATGATGTTCCTCCTGATGCTGCACACGCCCGACGCGCCCCGTCTCCCAGTTGCACCGCATCGCAGTGTACAATACGCACCTTGCGCCCCCCCTCCTGGGTGTACTCGGGCGCAGTGCCCAGCTCCACCTTGAGCTCACCGCAGCGGGGCGGCGGCACGGCGCTCACAAGCGTGTCGAATGCGGCCCTGCAGGAGAAGGGGCAGCATAGTTAGACTCAACAAAGCTAGCCGTACGTGCCGACGTGCGGGTATAGGGAAGGTATAGGAGAGTATAGGGGGTATAGGAGAGGCTGCGGGGGCAATGTGTGTCGGTGCGATTTCGTTTGCGGCGGTGGTGATCGGTGGTGATCGGCTGGTTGTGATCGGTTGGCGTGTAACAGCAACAGGGGTGAAGCACGCATGGGCCCTGTACGGCTGCACCAGCCCGTCTGGACAGTGGACACCCACACATGCAACCCGCGCCGTGCGACGGGCTAAGCCACACCCCTCAACCTCAGGTAAGAGGACTGCTGCTAGGCACGCCAAAAAAGGCAACGCCGGGGACTGCTCACTTGCACTCCTCCGCCGACCCAAATCGCACGAGGCCCACGTCCAGGCTGGGGTCCTTTTCCGTGAACTTGATGGACCGCTGCCCGATGCCGCGCGCCTGCATCCAGTCCTTGAAGGAGCGCCAGTTCCATTCGGGAGACACGGGCAGGCCGCGGATGGTGATAGAGCACTGGGTACCCTGCGGGGTGGCCGTTTTGGGGTCGGGGGGATCAGCTAGCTGGCAGTTTGGCGGTCAACGGGGGGCAGGACCGAGCGCGGAGCGTCCGCGGGGAACGGGGGAAGGGGCATTCAATGCAGGATGTAGCAGGGCGTAAACGGTTGCTTGTCGGGGAGTGTAAGCGCACCTGCGAAGACTTGCGAGTCTCATCCAGGCAGCGCGAGGCCACGCGGGATGCAGCCTTGGCGGCCGCCATGAGCTCATCGACGCTGCGTCCTGAGTTCAGCAACGACTTGACGAAGTCCAGCTCGCGCCTACAGTAGTCAGTCCATGCGTGTTGCTGGACTGTCGACCTGTATGGCAGGGCCAAGCCCCTTTCCGTCGACTATCGTTTGGCAGAGTGCGCACCTGAGCGCCGCTACTACTTCTGGTGCGGCCTTGACTTCGGCCATCCTTGTGGATAATTCGTTACTGCACAATCTGGTGCTGCAATACTGCGTAGAGGCTCAAGTACGCAACACTCGGACTTCTATTCCGATACCATTCCGAGGGCCCAGTGCACCTCTCACAAGCGACGAACACAGGTGAAGGTAATGTGCCTGGTAGTAGGAGAGTGCAAGAGCGAGGCAACCCCGCTACTGCTCGAGGTGTGACCAAAAGCGCAACCGACCATAACGGCCAACCGACCATAACGGCTGGGCCCCGGACGGCGTACGTTACGGCCAGGTGCCTTGCCCCGCTTCAGGCCTGGAACCCCGGGACTCCTGGAACAGAGTACCGGAGCTGGCAGAAATTCGGGTGCAGAAGGGTGCAGAAGGGGACGGAGGCAAGAGGGGGAGACCTGGGGAGGCGGAAAGGAGGCGCCACGCGTGTGGCGAGGGCCGAGGGATGGAGGTGGGGCACCGCTGGGCGCGGATACAGGGGCGGCGGAAGGAAATGGGTGGAGACATGAGAGTGGAAATGGAGCTGCTGGCGACAGACTGGGATACGCCGGGTAGGCGCCACTCGAAGTTCCACTGGCCCACTGCTGGTCACCAGCACACGCCTGCGATCCGCCAAAGCGCGGGTTAGGTGCTGCGCCTGTGGGCGGAGGCCTCTGGAACCTCGTTTTACGGTATTGGTGCAGTTAGGGGCAGGGTTATATTGGTCAATTGGTGCTGTAGTGGGACGCACAGTTCTACTCCAGAAGGGTGCATTTCTGGCAACTAGGCGGGTTGACCTATGCAGCCCCTACCAAAGGTGCGTTGTGGTCGAAGAGCCTGCCTTTGCCCTTGCTGATTGATATTAAGCATACTAAGTATCAGTGCTGTGCCTGTGAGCCTGGGATGTCGAGCATTGGTGAAGGACTGAAGGCGGCTGCCCCTGGAGGCGGCTGCCACGGAAGGTGAGGGCTACGGGTGACACGTGCCGTTGGGCAGGGGAGGTCTCCCACTGTTCAACGTGGCGTATGGCGTGGTTGTAGTTGCGTACATCCCAAACGCCCTATCGCTTGGCAAGGCATTCAGGATCACGTCTTATATCTACTCTTCTACAGGTGCAGGCAGCAATCGTTGCTCCGGGCCCATGCTGGGGAGGCTTGCCGCGCATAGTATGCCAGTGTACTAAGAGCAGGAACATACAGTCACCTATCGCAAGGAATACGCATTACCTATTACAATCAGACGTTGCCAACCCATTACGCTGACTGTTGCTCTTGGAGTGTGCCCGATTGACACGTTAGCCTGAGAAACCGCTCATACCTGCCGAGGTCTTGCAACGAAACCACATTTGCAGCTCCTGATCATGATCATGTAAAAAATATTGGTTGTAATCAGCGGCGACTGGGAAAGGAGGGGACATCGTGACATCTGAGAAGCGAACAGAGGCGTTCGGGCCCCTGACGGGCCCGGCAACTGAGGGCAGATGGGTGCCTTTATGTCGACATTATGGTCGATGTGGTTCGGGAACAAGGAGTACAAAATAGTCATGGTGCGTGACGTCTTCATCGGATGAAATGACGCCTCTCACGCCAACTCACAGCCACACAAGGCCGCACAGCTTCATGCTCCGCATACAAGATCGATTCGTGCCTGCGCGTTGTAGTGCACTGGGTTCGCCCCAACCTTGAGCGCGTGCCCCTCACACGCAACCGTGCTCGGCGTGCAGGTGGGGTTAGATAACGCGGGTAAGACAACCATCCTGTACAAACTACACCTGGGGGAGGTGGTGCAAGCGACAGCGACAGTGGGGAGCAATGTGGAGCTTGTACGGTTTAAGAACATACAGCTCGAGGTAGGTGGGTTTGGGAGTGGGGGGTTCTCCCCTGGAGGGGTTGCTGCAGCAGCGGCGGGCACGCGCATGTAAGGCGACATACCACGTTGGTGTGTGCCCGCCCCACAGCTGTGCAATTGACTCGTCCCTCAACCGCCAGAGCCGCATCCTGTTGTGCTGTGACCTGAGATACTCTGCCGTACAACTGCCACAACCGGCCAGACCACCCCGGGCCACGGCGTTGCGCATGGCGCAAGAGACAGGAAGCGTGTCCACGATCATTTCGTGATGCTTGTGTCATGCTGACACCCTAATCGGCTCTGCCGTACCCCACAAACTCCGCATGCATCACCCACCGCCTCAGGCCGCATCCCTGCACTCCTCCCATCTCCCCCGATGCATGGGACCTAGGGCATCCACACCACATCACCTCAACCCCTATCCCACACGCGGCTCTTCCCCTGGCCTGCAGATCTGGGACCTTGGGGGGCAGCAGAACCTGCGGCCCTTCTGGGGCACCTACTTCAAGGGCACGGACGCAGTCATCATGGTGGTGGACAGCACGGACAGGGCGCGCGTGGGGGTGACAAAGGTGGGGAAGATTACTTCGGATATTCCACACGCAGTGGGAAGGGAGCGGGCTGCGCGAGGGGAGTGGGAGGGGGCAGCGCGGCCCAGGGATTGGCCGCTTGGAGCCCTTCCATTGGGGCGGAGGGAGTTGGGCGCCGTGTGGCTAACCGTGGTCAGGTTGGGGGCTAGGGTCGTTGTCATCATGGTGGTGGACAGCACGGACAGGGCGCGCGTGGGGGTGACAAAGGTGGGGAGACTTGCTTTCATCATTTAATGGTATAAGGTGTAGGGCAGAGGAAGGGGGAGCGGGCAGCGCTGCCAGGCAGCGGTTGGAGGGCAAGGGGCGGCAAGGAATTCGGGGCTGCGGGGGGTGAGTCAGGGCAGTCCGGCGGTGGTGGACACCGATGGGCCTTTGGCCTAAGGGCTGGTGGCTGCTGGCGCTGTCATCATGGTGGTGGACAGCACAGATCGGGTGAGATCGGGGGGAACAATGGTACCGTAATAACGCTTACTTTCGATCCATGTTACAGTGAGGCCACTGGGAGGGGGGAGGGGAAGGGGGCAGCGCGGGCCAGGAGATGCCGCTAGGCGCCGCCCAACGCGGCGCGGGCAGGGATGGGCAAGGGGGGTCGGGAAGTGGGGATTGGTCTGGCCGGTAAGCTTGTGGCGGACACCTTTCAGGTCGAGGGCTGGCGGCGCAGTCATCATGACGGAGGACAGCACAGACAGGCTCGCGTGGGGGTAACAAACATGGGGGAACTTCCTTATTAAAGATTGAGGGAAGGGGGAGGGGCCAGCGCGGGCTAAAGGGGGGTTGCAGGGGGCCATGCGATGCGGATGAACGGGTTGAGGCAGGATGGTGCCTTGGGACTTAACAGCGAAGTACTCAATTAGATATAGAGTTAGGAGACATTTAGGGAATAGGTCCGTTGACGTCGGTGTGGGGCGCGGTTGGCATGGTGGTGAACAGCATCGACAGGGCGCGTCAGTGGGGGTAGGGGGAAGTGTTCCTGCCCCAACATCCTTGAGACAGATATGAGCCAAAGCGTCCTCCTTAACTGACCGTGAGGGGAGGCGGAGGGGGCAGCACGGGCCAAGCAGAGGCCCCAGGGTGCCAGCCTGGGCCTGAAGGCAACATGGGGCACTGGCGAGTGTGATCCGGGCAGAGGAATGGTGTGGGGTGCTTGGGGCGGCCCTAGGCGATTGGGACGTCAGGGGAGGGCGGTGCTTACTACGCTGGAAAGGGAGGAGCTGGCGCAAACGAGGGACTCGTGTCGTCATTGAGCTGCCTGCAGTATAGTTACCAGTCTGTCTGAAGTACGTGGTATTTGCACCGCCCACTGTCCTTCTCGCCACCCGGACTCCCTGCCTCCACGCGCCCCAATCCGCCAGTCGAAGCTGGTCAACCTGCACCCACACCCAACCACCCACACCATCAACTAACCACCCGCGCACGTGTCCTCCCCCACCTGCAGTCGGAGCTGTTCAACCTGTTGGAAAGCGACGAGCTGGCGCAGACGCCCATCCTCGTCTTCGCAAACAAGCAGGTGCGTGCGTGGTCCCCCTCCCGTAGAATATCGTACACGTCCCTGACGCCTTACGCGGTTGCCTCTCCTTCTACACGTACCCCCTCCCGTAGGGTACAGGGTACAGGTGGCGAGGTGGGGCCTTGGCATGCAGGTGCACCAGCGATGACCGCAATGTCGTACCAAAGCGCGCTGTGCACACTTCCCGCCGACCCCCCACCGGCAGCTCGAACTGCAGGCTTCTCTTTTCCTCCAATAACCCCGCCCCCCGCCCCCGAAATGTTGTACGTGCCGCCTCCAGGACCTGCGTGACGCGATGAACGTGGAGGAGCTCACGCAGTCGCTGCAGCTGCACTCCATACGCAACCACGACTGGCACATACAGGTGGGGATGCGCCGGAAACGCGAGGGAGCCGGAGCGAGCGGGGTACCGCGTGAGGGGATGCCATGGGTGCGGGTGGCGGGGCTCCCAAGTGTGCGGCGTGCATGCATCGGCACGGCTTGGTTATAGACGGGCTAGAATGCGCCGGTATTCCTCGCAGTGGATAGTCGTACGGTCGTGCAGTTACATAGATGTACAGCGAGGGGCTGGTTTACGGCGGAGCATTTTCATCTGCACTATGCACTATGTCAGTATGTAGCTTGTTCAGCACATGCTGCCTTATCAGTCGTGCCCCGTCTACTACGCGGCTCCCTACCGGCCTGCTGCGTGCTGATGGGCGAGGACCTGTCCCTTAACCCTCTGTCGAGCATGGCACACAGCACAGACCCTGCACTCACATGAGTGCAAGTGACTACACTAGTATTATACAACAGTACGCGCAAAATCACGTACGTTTGCAATGTTTTTACTTCGCCGTGTGCATTGCAGGCGTGCTGCGCGCTGACGGGCGAGGGCCTCCTGGACGGCATCAACTGGATCTACCAGCGGACCAAGGGCAACGCGCCCTCGTAGCGCGGGACAGCAAACGGGGAGGCGGCAGCGTGCGGGTGGTGACTCCTGCTGCTGCAGCAGCACAAGCGGCAGCGGCAGCAGCAGCACCAAGGGGAGTACGGCAACGCGCCCTCTTAGCGCGGGACAGCAACAGGGGAGGCAGCAGCGTGCGCGCGGGTACTGCCGCAGCAAAGAAGCGGAACAAGCAGCAGCGGCAGGAGCGGCAGCAGCAGCAGCAGCACCAAGGGGAGTACGGCAGAACGTGCGCGCGGGTACTGCCGCGGTACAGGAGCGGACGGAGCAGCAGCGACCACAGCAACGGCACCAAGGGAAGCAGGGCAGGAACGGGCGGCAGCGGCCAGCGGCGAGCAGAAGAAGGAAGCGGATGGTTGCAGCTGTAGCAGCAGCGGCCGCGACCATAGCGAGGAGCGGTCGCGACCACAGGAACGGCAGCAGCCGCCCCAAGGGGAGCAAGCAGGGCAGGAGCGAGCGGCAGGGCTTGCTGCGCCAGCGGCGAGCAGAAAGCAAAGGAGGATAGTTGCGGCTGCGCCTGTAGTCTCGCACGTAGCAGGGTTGTGTGCGGAGCGGCGAACTGCATAAGGGCGTGACGCGCAGATGGCAGGTGGTAGATAACTGTGGACATGAGATGAAATATCTGCTGTGTGCGCCAGCGTTGCAGATCTGCGTTTGGGAAAGCGAAGTGTGGGGGCTGGAGAGGTGTGTCGCCCGGCGGGGCCGGGAGGCAGCACGTGGAAGCGAGCTGCCGCATAGAGCGGCAGTGCTTGCCCCCCCTGGGTGTTGACCTATCGCACAAGACTCTTGTGGCTGGAGGGCTGCCGTACAACGGCGTCCTCGCGGGGGCGTTCTGGGCCAGGGACTGACTGCTGCAAGTGACTGCAGGATGCACAGACGGTGTCTGTGCCATGCGCACATCCAACGATCCAAGTACTGTCGTGGAAGCAGATCGGTGCAGTTGGCATGGAGAACATGTCGGCGTTGCGGCACCCACGAGTGATGTGAGGCCGCGCAGTGATGCACCTGGAAGTGCCCACATCGCCCGTATACTTTTATGTGGGTATTACCGTACGCACAGACATGCAAGCATACGTCTGTGGACGTGCACGGCCTTGCGCCTTGGCAAAGCGGCAAAGCGCACGCCAACGCACGGAAAAACGAGTCAACAACTGTATTAAAAATTGATCCGCCTGACGCTGTGAAACCAGAATCCACGGGAGCCTCCTCATAACGCTGCGTGCCGCCTGGTGCCGCCAAGCGTGTGGCCCATATGAGAGCGGCAGCTATTCACGACTTGCAGGAGCAGCTCCACGAACTGCAAGTTCAGCAGCTCAGCACTTGCGTGGGCGATGCCAGGTGATGCAACACACGTGCGCACCGTAACACCCGTAACACCAGTCGATGTGGAACGACAGGGGAGGCAAGGATTAGGCTAGATTAGGCGCGACGGAGGCGTGTTCTTATGTTGGAAGGATGGCGCAGGGGGTCCGGCATCGTGGCGTGTAAGTTGGAGGTGGTTGGAGGCTTGGGACACAGGCGAGGTAATGGTGCGCAGCAGGTATTTGCCGTGCCACCAGCTCCTCTGTCCTACCTAAGCGTCTTGGGTCACGTAGCAGCACGGAGACTGACAAGGACTCCTGCCCAGGTCAGCCCAACTGGCGCGTCAGCAACTGCCGGCTGCATGGCCCACACCTCAAGCATCCACCCGCAAGGCATATACAAGTTATGTTGCAGTACTGCTCGTTCTGTCAGCAGCACAGCCACCGTTCTCCAGCTGTCAGCGCTGAAGCTGTCAATAAATCGCAAGCGCCCAACAGCAGGCCATCACAAGTGAGCAGGTAGAGCGTGTTCGTGCTTTGCTGTCCTCCGCTGTACACGGTAAGCACGGCGCGTGAACCTTTGGCATGGGTATCAGTGAACGTCAGGACTTCGGCATACGGGACCTCGTTACTCGCGCTACTCCCGGCACAACGCGGGACTCTCTCCGTAATGCAGATGGGACCTGCTTATAATTATGAGCTCATGTCGCTTGAACACTTGGACGTGCACACCCAACACGGTTGCTCTCTTTGCTCATGTCCCTTTGCCTCCCTGCCTCGACGCCCCAGGAAGCTCGGCGGCCCCACGACTATCTCCCTTTTTCCTTGCGGAGATGGACCAAGGCGATACCGACTGCGGCGCCGCGCACCGGCAGCTGCCCACCGCAGTCCAGCTACATATCTTGTCGCTGCTGACCCCCAACGACCGTGCCCTCAGCGGGCGTCTGGTGTCCCCTGATGCACGCGATGCCTTCAGCGGGGCCCAGCACTGTACCGCGTCTCTGTCCGAGCCGCTGGTGGCCCATGCTGCAGCTCGGGCTGTGGCCGCAGGGCAGCAATACGTGCTGCAGCTGCCGTTCTGGCACAAGCTGCAGCTCCTGTGCACGGCCGCCGCCAGCGGGTGCGAGGTCAACCTGGCTGTTGCGCTGGAGGTGCTGCAGCCCAGCGTCTTTGCAGAGCTGCTGCAGCCCAGCGTCGTCCCAGGGCTGCTGCAGCTGCCCATCCGTAACACGGATCGCCGCGTGTTTGGAGCGAACCGGTCGGAGGACAGCCACAACCCCGACGCATGGCGTGAACGGCGCGTCCATTACGATCCAGGTCAGGCTGCGGTCAAGGCAGGCCACCCGGACGTTCTGGGCTGGCTGGCGCGCCGCTGCCCGGGCCTGCTGCGGCCGCAGCGTGTGCTGGAGGCCGCAGCTCGGCACTGCAGCCTGGCGGGACTGCAGACAGCGTATGAGGCCCTGCAAGGTAGTGTAAACAGCGGCGGTGCTATTGGCAGGGGAGGTCTGCGCCAGATGCCGAGCCAGGGCATGTTGGACGAAGCAGCTGCATCAGCCACCCCAGACTACCTGGCCAAGATGGAATGGATACTGTCCCTTGGTGGTCCCAACTGCCGCCTCCAGGAAAGCACCGCTGAGGCTGCCGCGCGGTCGGGAGACCTGCATCGGCTGCAGTACCTGCGGAGCCGCGGCTGCCCGATGGGCGGAGACGCCTTCCTTAAAAGGGCTTTGATGCACGCCGACCTGGGCATGGCGCAGTGGCTTGTGGACGAGGCAGTATGCCACATGCCACAGGCGATGGATGAGTGGGGACTGGGCCAGTTACTATTTGCGGCAGCCCACGGTTCTGACGGCGTTGCCAAGCTGCAGTGGCTACAGGCACGGGGCATCCTGCTGGGCAGCGGCGATGAGGATGAGCTGCTTAGGATGCCGACCATGTCAGCCATCATGGCTGGGTGTACTGATGTGCTCTCCTACCTCATCGCTGCGTTTGGCACCAGCAGAGCCGTGAGCACCTGGGCCAGGCACAGCGGAGCAGCAGCTGGCTCAGGCAGCATCGCGATGGTGGAATGCCTTCGCGACGCCGGTGCAGTGTTCGGCAGTGAAGCTTTTAATGCCGCCGGGCGCAAAGGTGACCTGGCCATGGTCCGTTGGCTGGCGGGTGAGGCCCGGGCATCCCTCGTTACGCCCGAACGGCATTTGCTGCCGGCGCTAGTGCTCCACTGGCCGCGCAGGACCGCAGCCGACAGCCGGGGCCTGCTGGAGGCGGTGCAGGTGGTGGTGGGCGCAGGGCTCTGCGACTGGGGTGGTTTCGGCAACAGGTTGTGGATGGAGGTGGTGAAGTGGGGCAACTTGGCACTGCTCCAGTACCTGCAGCAGCAGCAACAGCAGCAGTCAGGGCAGCGGTCCGACAGCAGCATCATGGCTGCTGCGGCGGCCCAGGCCGGCTGCGAGGCGCTGCTGGAGTGGCTGGCGGAGCAGCCCGGCGGCCTAGCTAGCCCCCCGTCCAGCACCCCTGCAGAATCCCTCTACGTTGCGCCGGCGGCGAGGGGCGACCGGGCTACGCTGACTGCCCTGCGGCGGCTGGGCGTGCCGTGGGGCGCGGAGGACGTGGTGGCGCGGGCGGTGAACGGGTTCGGCCAGGCGCCGGCCCTGCGGTGGCTGGTGGAGCAGGGCGCGCCGGTGGGTAGTGCAGCTGCGTTGGAGGAGGCAGTGGCCAAGGCTGTGCGCAGGCGGAGCCTTAGCGCTGCCGATGCTGAGTGGCTGCGGGGGTTGGCGGCGTAGGTCAGGGCGGCTTGCAGAGCCAGTAGCGGGAAGACGCATTAGGCAGGGGGCTGGTCGTCAAGGGGTCCATCGTCCATGGCTATCCGTCATTGCGCTACGTTGTGTTGGGGTAGGGCATGTCTGTGGTGGCGAAGCTGCATGCATGCACGCGCACACTGCACGTGCACATGTGGCATGGATAGGCTGCGGGGCTTGGCGGCGGCTTGGGGGCGAAAGCACACGTGCAAGCGGTGCTGCTCCAGCTGGACTCGACGGGTTCATCCGCTTGCTGGCTTGCCGCGGCCAGGTTTGCGCCACGCTGTCTAGGGCTAGGAGAGAGCTAGGAGAGTTAGCACACCGGTGTTAAGTTGTGGCGTAATTGCGGCATGCTGCCATGGGTACAAAAGCGCAACGTAATTGAAGGTTGGGCACGGGGCGGAGCGGCTGCTTGGGTCCTGGCGCCTGACAGCCCTGCCTATCGGGAAGGGGTTACACGGTGTGGGCCTTGCAGGGGACATTGTGGATTGGCGGAGGTGGCTGCGCCCCGCGGGGCTTGCCGATGTGGGTAACGTGGACATGTCATCGCTCCTCCATGACCAAGTTCCGTCCGGTAACGGCATGGCTTTGTTTAAGGCATGTGGGTCAGCATGTGGGTGCACGCGCATGCGTTGGCCGGCTGCTGTGGTAGGGCCCCTGTGCTATCGGCTGCTCCTACACCAGGGAGCGCCGATACAGTAGGTCCCACGCGAGTCATGGACCGGTGAGGATGCAAGGCGCACTTGCGGCTGCAGGGCATTGGTCCCTGCTCTGGCGCTGGCTTGCAAGTTACAATGTATGCTGGCTGTGTAGCTGTTATTGCTGGCTGCTGGTAAGGCGGTTGCGGGCGAGGTGGCGGCGGTGCACACGGGGGCCGCTACCGAACGTGGACTGATGAGGGTGCGGCATCAAACAGAACCTGCTAATGTCAATACTGATGTTGAAATGGTACTGGATACCTGCCAGCGTGCCAGGTGCAGGGCATTTAGGCGTTGGCATCTGGCCGGCCCAGTCGCTTGCTTGCAACCGTTGCGATATGCTGTCTTGGCGTGCTGGCGGGAGGTTGTGGTAGACGGGCTGCGGCACAGTGTGACCGTGTCTTAATGCGCACTTGGTTGTCAGTACTGCACGTGTTGCCTGCATGGAATTCAGAGCAGCTGCCTGACGGTTGACTGGTGGAGTACTGTGGTTTGCCACCCTGCAACGCTGGGGCCACGCTAACATCGGATTGCGTAAGCACGGCATGAGCACGGCACAACTGCACGAATGACGCGGGCTGCTCTGCCCCTGCGCTTGGCAGCTTATGTCTGGGTGGCTGCCATACCCGCCTGGAGGTTGGTGCTACTCATGGTGGGCCTGCGTGGAGGAGGCGGCTGTGGGACTTGCGGGTAGGGCCGCACACGCGGGCTTGCTGCATGGTAGCGGCCGCTCCCGCAACAGCGGCAGTCGATACGGTAGGGGGTTGTGAGCTGGTAAGAGTGTGACGCAAGGCTACGCCTGCGGTCCGGTTAGTTGCTGGCTTGCGGTTCCAGGTGCGGCCGTGCGACCTGGGCTGGCTGTGCGTGCCTCTCTGGCAAGGTGGTGATGTAGGAAGGCTGCGGCACAGTACGATGAGTCCTTACATAAATTGCGCAGTGCAGTGGACCGAGACTGACTACTGGCTAACATCGTCATTTGCGTATACTTTGTCGTGTACGTACTTTCGTGGGGGCAACAAGCACTGGAGCTGGTATGGAGAACTTGAAGGCGTTGCAGCACCCACGGGTGATGCAGAGCTACGGAGTTGTGCATCCGCAGCTGCTCGGGCGAAATGCACTTGTATTGCTGTACGGGATGCACAGCCATGCAAGCATACAGCTTGCACGGCCGTGGGAAAGGGCAGAGCGCAAGCCACGGCAGCGCACGGTAAGGATCGTGTGGCCACACCACCTGGATTGTAACATAAAATGCCAAAATGCACGGTATGTAATAAGCCGTTGTTCGGGTCTTCAGGCAAGACCAGGTTGCAGGACAGGGGTCTTGTGAATGACGAGTTGTTACGCTACCTCCCCTGCCATCGTCCGCCGGGGTGGCACAGGTTGGCGCGGCCGAGAGCGGTCGCCGCTGCAGGAGCTTCAGGGTTAGTACCTCAGCACTTGCGAGGCCGATGTCAGATGATGCAGCACACGAGTGAACCGTTAAGCCAGCAACCAGGTGGGGGAATTCTGTTACGCACAACGCACGGATGAAGCACGCGGCTTGTCCCCTGCGGGGGTTCTTGCTGGTTCTCGCGTTGCGGCGTGTGGGTTAGGACTCAGGCAAGGTACCAGGATAACAGCTGTTTCCCCTCCGCATTGCCTAGGCAAGGTTCGTGGCAATGCCATGCTGTTGGTTTTGACGCAGGTGTTACGGTAGTCCAAGACGAGGACGTAGAACGAGCAGCGCGGAGCACTTGTGTGATTGCGGTTAGCACGGCAGCCTGGCACATCTCGTCCATCCACCTGCAAGAAACGTTGAAGGTGTCAGTGGGTGCAGCACTAAATGTGTTAGCAGCACGATCACCATACTATCAGCTGTCCTGAAGCTGTCGGAAATTCACAAAAGGGCATATGTAGGGGCAGCCCGCTCCGACCGGGTACGGCGGGGACCAAAGTCGCG
>VFQN01003412.1_pt1 | contig 22788 bp, 1 predicted proteins | sample 3512371 | NCBI WGS metagenome assembly VFQN01 (sample SAMN10412370, study PRJNA504923) | tailings metagenome | isolation source: Replicate 2 from Balatoc abandoned mine | place: Philippines: Itogon, Benguet | collected 2017-08-28
CGTTTGCAACATGCTTACCAACATATAACAGCTGGAAGCTTCCACCAGTCAGAGTATTTGGCCCTCCACTGACAGTAACGTTTTGAATTTCGACGCCAATTGTGTAGGAACAATTATTAAGGCAGGTAACTTGAGTGTTGTCCGAAATAACCATAGGTAAGTCGACGAAATTGGAGTTAGCGAAGTCGGCGGTGAGCGACCATTCCAAGCGATAAGCAATGGCAGCATCTGGATTGTTTGGGGGCGACGTTCTAGTGATGAACCCATATTGATCACGAGTCGGTTGTTGCCACGATACCTCTAAGCGGTTATATACCTCCTGAGCGCTCAATTGCACGTATGGTCCAACAGGAAGATAGAGCGACATCTTTTCAGATGAGATGTTGCAATGATTAGGCATGAAACTACAATTTTGACTTCCAAGAGGAGTTGCCGGATAAGCTGGAGAATAACCACCATCTAAAGTCGCGCTATTAACCGAGAATGCACTCACACGAACGAACGTTGCCTGTGCCAAAACTCCAGTGATTTGATATGAGAAGTTTGCAGTGGAGATATACGAGGCAGCAGCAGTAGAGGAGACTACAAAGCTACCAGCTTTTACAGAGAAGTAAGGGTTGTAACTCCATTCAACTAAGAATTTCGTGACGAGATTACCACCGCTAAACACAGGAGCGTCCCATCGTAAACCAAGTTCTGAGTTGGAGACCACTGTCATCACAATATTCTCGGGGGAGCTTGGTGAAACTTGTTGAGGAACGAAGTAAGTTAAGGCAGCGTTATAACCGCTATTAACAGAGACAACGTTCAAACCAGTTCGATTAGGGGTTGCCAGAAGAAGAGAAGATGCTTTGTTTGGGAATCCAACATCCACAAAGGTGACACGGAAAGTCACTTCACGGCCGTGGGAATTAGTTAAATCGATATTGTGCGCACGAGACTCGTCAATTCGCTGCACCAAAACAGTTCGAACAGTCGAAAGCTGCTGAATCGCGTCTTGGACCTCAACTGCAGTTGAGGTTGCATTCAACAGAGTTGTATTTTGAGTGCGGTATCCATCGTTCAACTGTAAGATGAAAGAATTCAAGTCGTAAGCATGAACAGAAAAGATAGTTGCCCAATCAAGCAATGGCTGAGCGATCGTGTAAGGACTGTAGCCTTTGCTATTGTAAGCTGCAACTTTAATGTAGTAATTCGATCCTGCGGTGAGCCCATTGATAGCATAACTGCAACAGCTTCGGACGAAATACGACGAAGAGGCAGAATTGAAGCCCAGAGAAGTATCCCAGTAAACAGAGTATCCAGTAATTGCCGCCCCACCATCTTGTTGTGGAGAATCCCACCAAACCAGAATTTGTGAATCAGACTTGACAGCAGCATAGACTCTGGTCGGGGTGGAAGGCACAGTAAGAGTTGGAGCATCGGCAAGAGACGAGACAATTTTCTGATTCCAGTAAATACCGTTGGAAGCTTGAACTCGTGCAACATACATGAGATTAGGAGTTAAACCGTCAACCTCGGTAGATGTTGGTACACTTTCAAAAGCGATACGATCTACTCCAACAAGGGGCTGGGAGCCTAGCAAAGTCTGTCCTGCAACAGCAGTGGCAATATCTGATCCCGCTGAAACCAATAAAGATTGGAAATGAGGCTCGTTGAAGGTTACACTCCAGCGGCGACCATAGTTCTGAATTTTGGTTGCCGTCTCTAATGATAGGTCTTCCAAAGTGACCGTGACATCACCGATTGTTAACATACTCTCTAAGAAGTATTCTAAATCTTCTGCGCTTGAGTACACATCAATAGGCAGCGAAATTTCTCCCGAATTCACCACATAGAAATAACCATTTAGGTCGGTTGAAGAGGCATTCACAGTAATCGTCTGCACACTTGGTGTTGCACTCACTGTAACATTTCCGAGTGGTCTTTGGAAAATACCTACAGAACCACCGGTGAAAAGAGGATCGACTCCGTTTTGCACTTCCTGTACAAGCACACTTCCGGATCCAATAATATTATTGCACGAAACTGCAAGGGGAGGCAAGTTACCAACATTGTCAACAAAAGTTACCAACCAACTCTTCACGAGATTCTTAGAAACTGTCTGGAAAGGAGAAGTTGAAACTTCAACGTTTCCTACACTTGCTAAAGACTCTAAAGCAGATTCTAATCTCAGACTGGTTGCATCAAGAGGAATAGTACTCGTCGAATACCCTTTGAATGAGAGACAGAAAGAACCTGTCGAGTTGCTTGCTAAAGATACAGTAATATTTTGAACTTCTACGACATTTGGGAAGTAATCAAACTCAACGTTGTACGCTTGATTTGAGAGCGCATTTCCCCACGAAACAGGAGCTTTCCAGGAAATTAATAAGCTATCATCTGAGGTGGGAGACAAAATTACATCATTCACAGAAGAAGGAACTTCGGCAGGTTGAAAAAGCGCTGGAGTGCAACCTAAGAAATCACCATAGGCAAAGTTGGCACCGTTCCAGGCAGATACACGCAAATGATAGTTCACTCCAGGAAGTAAATTGGAGATCTCAAAGTTAACTACTTCAGCACTTCCGCTTACTGGCACAATTGTGGAATTATAGTATTGACTTCCGAAGAGAGGCTGAGTCCCGGAAACAACTTCCTCGACCTGAACTACAATCTTTCCAGCAGTATTCACAGAGATCAATGAAGAAGTATCCAAAGATAACATAGGCACATTTCCTAGAGACTCAACGAATACAAACATCAAATGCAATCCTTGGCCAGAAGACCAGCAATTTCTCTTGAAAACCAATGTTTGCCCCACACCAGGCAGCAAACTGACCGCTTGACTGATAGTGTCTTCAGATGCGTTCAAGGGAAGCAACGGAGTCGAAAAAGAGTTGAAAACAACAGCGAATGAGCCAGCCATTGCTCCAACTGATGTGGAGACAAAGATAGATTGCTGCTCGAATCCAGACATCGCGTTCACCAAGGTTTTCACAGAGATCAAACCATTGAAACCACCAAAAGTAGAAGCTGACGAAGAGGTTGAAGAAATCGAAGAGGTAAAATTGTTTACAAGAGTGCCATCAACGTTACTCAAAGAAAGTTGCGGCACGTCGAACATTTGATTTCCGCTCCAATGTTTCGAGTTCAAGAAGGTAACATACCAAGAATAACCGTGGGAAGAGATTGATTCAACACGATTTACCTTGACATCACCAACAGTTGGTATGGCCTCTAAGATGCTTTCAAATTGTGCAGCGCTGGTTGAGACTGAAATTGGAGTCGAAATAAATCCATCAAAACCAACATAGAAATACCCTGTGAGGCTGTAATCTTTAGCAGAACTGCTGATCAGTTGCACTTCATAGGGAGAATACAGCAAGTAATTAGTAGGATCTGGAATATATTCAACATTGTATCCCTCAGCACCAACAACATCCCATTCAACTTTGTACTGAGTAATAGGTGCCCCACCATCATTACTTGGAGGGACAATCGTAACAGCTACAGTGTTCGGTGAACTATTGGCCACATAAACTTTGTTAGGAGCATCTGGCTGGGTTTGCGGAACGGCGAAAGCTTTGGTAGGAATACCGGCTCGCACCGAGTAACCGTACGAGTTGTAGGCAAATACACGGACATAATACGCAACGCCTTGAGTTAAGCCTGACATGGTGTAGCTACATTGAATAAGGGTGCAATTATTCGAAGCCTGGGCGAGTTTAAAGTGATATCCGATCGGAACGCCATTATTCGAATCAAAAGTGGAAGCTGTGTCCCACTCGATTTTGTATTTCAAAACTCGATCGCCACCGTCCGATTCTGGGTACATGTAGAAGACAGTCAAGGAATTCGCTGATGCGACTGATAAATCCACATTGAGTGGCTCAGAAGGCTTCTGCAAAGGTGGAGCAACAGTCGCGGGAACAGAAAAGACTCCATATCCATAACCTTGATCGTTTCGAGGGCTCACGCGGACGTGATAATTAACTCCTGGCGATAAATTTTGCAACAAGTATGTGTAAACACGAACCCCTTCTACAGCAGCAACAGTAGCAGTTTGATAACCGTGAGGAAGAACTGGATTGGTTGATGTGGTGATGGAAGTAAACACTGTGCCTGAGCTGGAAAGTCCAGTTGATACGATGCTCAAAGACGAAGCAAATACCTGGGGGAAATCCTGAAGGTAGGTGATGCTCCAAATATATCCATTTGGAGATGCATCAGTACGATAAACCTGAACAGATCGAATATCTGGCAAAGACTCTAAAGCAACTCGAAGGTCATCTGCTCCAATCGTCGAAGGCAAATAATCGGTAGTAAAATTATTGAAGCTTAGTTGGAACGAACCGGTGATTGCAGCGGAGCTAGAAATCTGCAAGGTGTCAATTTGATGCGTTGTTGCTCCATCCCAATACTCGATGAGATAGTCAGACACGTCAGATCCATGAGTGATCTCGGCAGCAGAGAATGTCAACATTAAAGAAGTGGAAGATTCTAAAACGGAAACCAAATCACTGGCGGGAATTGTGTTTGTCTGAATGGCCCCATACGCAATGGAATTTGGCTTCGATTGTGGAATCAAACTACTATCACCTTCCGCAACAAATGTGGCAATCTGCGACGCACCAACTCCCATAACATTTACTGCGGCAACCGACACGTAATATGGTGAACCACTCTCTAAATTGGTAATATTGTAGTACAATATCGAGAGTCCATTCTGAGGAATTCTGAATGGACATGCGGCGTCACCAACAGTAAGCGTTTGAGACTCAAAAGTACCGAATTCAGGATCCTGTGACCACGATACAACAAAGCTGGTCACACGGGAAGCGCGATCATTTGGATAAGGAACAAAGGTCCAATAAACCAAAATGGAAGAATCTGATCCCGCAGCTCGTACTATTTCGACGTATGAAGGTGGGTCCGGTACAGCCATAGGCTTTAAATACTCGTCAGGGGAAGTGACCGACTTCCAACCTTCTTGATTCAACGCATATACTCGAACTCCAAAACCATTAAGGGTTGCAGAAGACTGTGGAAGGTTGAAAATTTGATATGCGTAGTTTCCGGTGGATCCAATTGTCATGTCAACAGGTAAAAACCCATTCTTACCTGATTCATAAACAGTGAGAGGATTACTTCCACCACTTACGCTATCAGACGAGGCACAGAAAACACTGGTACTTGGATTACTGTAAATGGCTTGTTTCGCGCAGATATACATGGTATCCGACGTGCGCGATAATAACCCGGCAGCATTACATGTCATATTTCCAAGATGAATATTGGTGAGGAACGTAACATACCAAATGCGAGAATATCCGTCATTGCCGGCTGAAACACTAACACGATCAACGTCAGGAAATCTTTCAATAATTTCCACTAAATCGGACTGCGAAACGTTGTAAGGAATAGGATATGGATGCAAATAACCAGCAGGAGAGGACAATCGGAAAGTACCACCGATAACATTTAAGGAAATTTTAATCGCTTGCACTTCAAGAGGCGCATTTGTCTGGCTAGCGTCATACCATTGAACAGAATAACCGATAATGTTGGATCCTCCATCATCTTCTGGGGTAGTAAAGTTGACGTAAATTGAATTCCAACGAGCTATAGACAGAGTAACATCCTGTACAACTGTTGGCTTACGTCCTGTAGGCTTAATCACGAAAGGAGAATTGTAGATTGGCTCAATGTCAGAGAATAATCGGAAAGGAGGTACGACTTCTAATGGCTGAGAATCGGAAGACCAAGATAAAACACAAGTTGCAGGTCCGCTGTCTTCACGATACTCAATCTTAATCGATGTTAACTGCTGTGCAATCAAAGGAGAGTATGTTGATGCAACAAACACACTTGGGCCATCTTGATCTGCGGCTGAGTTATTAAAGGCATCGATTAACAACATACCATCAACCCAGAGTCGAACTCCATCATCAACAGTGAGCGTGAACTCGAAGATTTCGGAGAAAGAAGGCAGGATGAAACCGGTCCAACGGATAGAAACATAATCTCGAGCATTTTCCATCAGGGGTTGTTCTGCATCCCAATAGAACTCAATCATAGGATCAACTCTGGTCTCTTGAGGAATGCCGATTAACCAACGATTCGTATAATACTGACCAAATAAGCCTCCACGGATACCCTTAGCGACCGTGAGATTGTATGTCCCAAGGCGAGGTACAGAGTAAACACCCTCATATAAACCATCACCGATATAGGAAACATTGGCTCGGGTGTAAGAGCTTCCAGATAACTCCGCCATGAAAACTTCACCAACTACCCCGCTAACTGAGGTTACGGTGGCACCTTCTCGAGATGCCGCTGGACAGTAATTGGCATTTACCGTAATTTGGACGTCTGATCCTTGAAGCAGTTTCCCTTCAGCGTAAATAGGTTGAGGAGGATTTAAAGTCGAAACTAAAATCACAGTCCATTGATAACCGTTAACTCCGAAAGGTCCAGTGCGTCGAACGTCTACAGCAAATACGCCATCAAGACCTTCGAGAGCAGCCTTAACTTGAGAAGCAGATGCATCCCAAGAAAGGTAAATGGTAGTTTGACCATAAATGCTGAGAGTGAAGGATCCACTAATGACTCCTGAGGCGGAAGTGGAGATAGATTGTCTCAAATACTCATCACAGTTGGTCACGACAGCATAGGCAGGATTTTGGTTACTGTCAAAGAGGTTTGTAGTCGATACTTCGAGGGCTGGAAGGTCTCCAAGTTCAGTATCAAATGTCACAATATACTGATAACCACATCTTGTGTGACGGAAGAGAGGGCATCCAGAGGTTTGAGTATAACCGGTGTAAGGAGAGGACAAAGTAATGGTCGCAGTAAGGACGTCAATACCAGTAATGGAATAAACTGGTCCAGAATTTGCGTTAAATAATCGGATCCAATCACCAACCTGGAAAACAGACGAAGGATTTGCATTAGCATCCAATGTAACATAAATCGATCCGTAAGTAACCGCCGCCGTAAGAGATGTTGCAATCTGAGCTGAATTCGTCGATACTTTCACCGCTCCAATATTTGGAAGAGATTGCAAAGCACCTTCCATCTCAGCGATACCAGCTTGAGCAGCGACATCAACACCATGATTGGCGTAGGAAATAGTCAAGCTTCCAGTTAGTGAGAGCAACGAGGAAGAGGCATTAGGGTTGCAGAACGTCTCGATAATTTGCACCTCATTCACAGGACCTCTGAACACACGATTGGAGAATTCATCACGTTGTTCGATTACAAAGGATGTGGTATCAAGATAAATGCCAGTGTGTAAACCATCCTTACCAGGGACGCTGAATTGTTGAATAGCGGTTGTAGTAGGGGCAGAGACAGATATTGCTTCAACATATGCCACGAAAGGGACAAAGCCTTCAACTACAGTCGCAACTGTAGCATTCATGTTAGTGGTATCAACAATAATATTTGGCAATGGACCATAGTTCTCAATATGAGGTAGGGAACTGCCTCTAGAAGGTCTGAATGTTACCAAGTAGGTAGTATGTTTCGCCAAGCGCGAGGTGATTGAAACATCGACACTTCCCACAGTTTCGATAGCTTCCAGAGCAGCTTTGACTGCAGCGGCGGATGCATTAAACGAAATGGAAGAAGTTGTATATCCTCGGAAATTGAGTTGGAACGAACAAGCAGAGGCGGAACCCGGACAAGTTAAGTCTAATTGCTGGACAGCTTCAACGAACTTATGATTTGCGTAAGGGAAACTTAACGAAGTGTTGGAGGCGCTGACCAACGAACATTGACCTTGAGCAACTGTTTTAATCGAAATAGGCATACCATTTGCATTAATGACAAGCTGAGGCGCATCACATGCCGTGAGGAATGTCACAGTCCAGGCAAAGTTCTTATTATCAGTAGTTGCACTGTAAGAAACTGAAATTGGTCCCACATCCGGAAGTTGACTCAACGCATCAGCGACTGCAGCAGCATCAGCATCCCAAGAAATAGGACGAGTTTGTGGACATGGACGACCGACAACACAAGTTCCTGGAGAGATCGTGAAGTATCCGCTTCTTGTTGCGACAGAGGTGAACGTAGTAGAAATATTCTGAACCTCAAGAGTCGTTGCCATAAGAAGCGCGATAGTGTAATCACCGCTCAGCAGTGGAGTGAAATTTGCTACATATCGACCACCACATTCGCTCCGACAAGCACAACAAGCTTGATCAGCACTTAAACCACTGCTTTGAGAGCCGATGTAATTCAAGTTATTCACATCACCACATCCGCAAGGAGGAGAATAGCAAACTCCACTCACAGCTGGTGGTAGTTGAGCATAATCAGAACAAGTCATTCCGCGATTATCTACCCACCCAGACACGGCGTCACCACTCGTCATGGAAATGTTGCCCTCAACATACGAGTAAGGGGTGTCAAAATTTACCTCTGGGACGAAAGCGTGAACACGATAGACGTCAGCTAGTTGAGTGAAGAGTTTGTTATTTCCATAACTGTCCTTGCTTTGAATTTCAAACACAGACGTAACACCTGTCACTCCATACGACAATCCAGGTCCGAAAGCTGTGGAGAAGGCTGCATCAGTTTCATTTGGAACAACCTGAAGCAGGAAAGGAGATCCAATAATATCTTCGCTCGCAGAGCCTTGTTGCACCTCTGTCACCTCGACTTTGACATCATTTCCGCTGATAAGATTTGGGAACACAGAGATCAAAGGTAGATCTTGATTCATGTTCAAGAAGGTTACAACAAACAAATAATTGTTCGAGTTGCTGACTTGAACATCGACAAGAACATTCCCATCACCGATATTCGGTAACGCCTCGATCGCCGATTTAATATCATTTGCAGTTGATGCGTAGTATCCAAGTGCTAATTGCTCTGTAATGGAGGAGACTAAAACACCATCAACAACAGACGATACAGTGAGAGTGTAGTTGCCCTCTAGATTTCCAACGGAGGAAATGTACACCTGTTGGATTTCATTAACAGCATTCGTCTTTAAATTTACTTGATAAAACCCACGAATGTTAGGCACGTATTGAACCAAGTATGTCCCGGTAGTGCAATTCTGAACAAGATAAACTTCCACATTCGTTAAATTTGTACCCAAATAAGGTTGACTAATGGTTACAGTGTTATTGTCGTAGATTCCAAAGTCAGAAACTTGGAAAACTTCTCCGTTAAAAGCAATAGAATCACCGCGAACCAATGCGGATGGAACTAATCGAGCGAATTGAATTTGACGGCTACCATAGAAAATGGAGGCATTGCCTAAGAAAGTCCAGCCTAATCCCGTTACCGAATAATTCAAGTGTTGAACACCAGAGTAATTGTAGTCACCAATTTGACTAAGAACCTTGTTGAATCCTGCCCAATCTCCAACACCATAGATGGAAATATTCCAATCTTGACCTCCAAAGTTGTAAATATTGTTATTGGAAGTGTCACGAGCCTGAATCACGAATGAGCATTCCTCCAACGTAGTGCATGCGGTTAAACCTGTACCATTAGCAAAAGAAGTCGTTGGGTCGACTGCACCAGGATTAATAGTGACAGCGAACGGGCTGTTAATAATTTGGCGGTCGTAGTACAAATATTCGCCTGATAGAGGACTGTACGCAACTCCTGGGCCTTGCCACCAGATCTTGAATCGGGCCAAACCTGTGCTGTGCTGGTAAGCGATACTTATGGAATTAGCTTGTTTGGAGCTTAGCGTAACAGTGAATGTGGAAGGTGTAACGGATAGAGGGAATCCACTGAGAACGACAACATTATTAATCGTGACTTCAACACCATAATCTGTATCAACACTGAAGGTATAATCACCATCAACTGGTGGGACAATAAAACCGTTCCACTCAATGGAATAGAAATCATTTGGGAAGTTAACCCCAAACACACTTTCGTGCGAAAGAGGGGATTCATTCTCCCAATTCCAGTTAAAGGTCGAATCAAGTCGTGTAGAGTCACAACCACATCCTTCGATACCAGAGTCACAGAACTGACCTGGCTGGAAGCTCCAGAAAGGGGAGAAATTTCCGACTTTTAAACCATCACACCAGTAAGGGTAGTGATAGAAACCATCATATAGATTTTGATGTCCCGCTAAGACCGGATAACTCCAATCTTGCTTGATGTAGTATGTTCCTAATAAACCACCTTGTGTGCGTAAACCCACGGCGAGAGTGTATGTACCAGATACTGTAGGAAGGTAATTGAAAGAGTAAATTCCATCTGTAATTGGATCGTTAGTCGCTTGCACAATAGGAATGTAAACCTGTTGTGAAGACTGACAAGCATCAGATTGGCCGATTAAAGAGGTCACGAAGGAATTGGAACTCTGAAGTGGGGTAATAAGCTCGTTACCAAAAATATCTCTCAGTTGTACAGTGAAATATTGTTGAACACCTTCAATCGCAACATGGGAAGCGTTGTGTGTTGAAGTTGGTGCGTATTCTGCAGCTGGAACAACTTCAACTCCTGCAGTTAAATCAGTCGAAACATCAATGCCTAAAATTCGCACGAAGATATCGTAAACATCAGCTACGGTAGGGGTATAGACAATTTGGTATAAACCATTCACTTCAGGAACAATTGAAAGAGAATCGACTGGTTGAATGAAAGGAACAACTTGAGCCGAGACTCCAGATTGAGACAAAACTGTGAATAATGGCAATGTGACACCTGAAGGGGCGGTAACGTTAATATAAGTATGAGTAGTGCCATTGGCGCAAATCACGACGTCATCACTGACTAAATTGATATTGAAAGTAGGAGTAAAACTGTTCAACAATGCTTGCAAAGCAGTAGGGGTCGTGGTTGCCGGTAAAAGCCAAGTGTTGTTCAAAAATTGTAAAACAAACTCATGTTTACCAGATTGTGTCCATTGACATTTCAGTAATTGCTTCGAATGCATACCAATCGATGTACCAGTGGATCTGCCTGTCAAAATTACCGATAAGTAATTAATATCGTCATGGTTTGTGCGATTGTTTCCACCGTAACCCTTCAAAACATACTCCACATTAAATGCCGGTGTATACTGGTTTACGTCGAAGGAACGGTAGTACTGGATGCTATCAGTGTTCACTTGAAGAAGTGGTTCATTTCCTAACGAAGACGGGCAATTTCCAGAGGCAACACCATTTAGATTGCCATTGCATACGGAGTCAAAGAAAATTGTCCAAACAGAGAAGATGTAGTTATTACTGCTGGTGGAATAGACTGGAGTTACTCCATCTGGTAAAAATGGAATACCATAGGTCTCTTTCGTAACATCGATGTCCCCAATCGAGTAGAAGTTGCGCAAGGCAGTTTGAACCTCGGAAGCGGAAGAGTCAAACGACAACAATGGAGAAGTCTCCCCGTGAGCTGTTAAAGAGAAATAGCCCCACATCGGGAAAATTCCATCAAGTGCACCATCACTGGATGATGTAGAAATTACTAATTGACTTGATGTTGCTGTAGTAGTCATGGTTGATACTGGTCCATGAACGTCATCAAATTGAACAAACACACGGCTACTAGCACCACAAACCAAAGTCGCAGCGGTCGGAGAGGAAACAGTAATGGTACCTTTACCAAATCCGTTAGTAAACAATGTCGCCAAGCCAGAGAGAGTAGTAGTAGCTGTGTTGAAGCTCAAAGTTACTCCATCTAAAGTTACCGAAGCCGTCCCTGAAGTTTGGAGACAAATTAAGGCTTGAACCGGTTTACGGAAAGGAGCATCACCAACAACAATACGACTGATAACAACAACATGGTTGCTACTGACGATACGAGGTAATGGACCAACGAGACTGATAGGAGTCGAGGGGCCAGTGAAATTAACCCAGACTGCAACACCGGTAGTTAAGACATCACTTAGCTTTGGTGAAGTACTCGAGGTAACAGTTACGCCGCTGGTTGTTGTCACGGTGAATGTTCCAGCAGTACCAAGACCGTTCAAAGCAGTAATCAAGTTCGAAATTGTACTTGTTCCGATAGTTAAAGTGCTAGAGGTAATTCCACGGAAAGTTAATTGGAAAGTTCCTGAAGCCCCAGTGATTAAAATTTGCTGAACTTCAGGTGTGTAAGCCACAACGTCCGCCTGGGTGGTAATGTATTGTATTGTGGTTTGGCGTGTATCTTTAGCTTGGATAAAGACATTCAAAGGTACACCTGCAACCCCTCCCACCAAGCCCTGACCGTATGCTAAAGAGGCCGTTGGATCGACAAGTGCATTGCTAACTTCAATAGTCAGTGGACTTCCAACAATATCTTCATCGTTGTTTGTAATTCTCACCGAGTATGTGCCCACATTCCATAACGTAAAGGAAAGAGGATAGATACCTGCGCTAGGAACATAAGCAAGCGATAAAGAGTTCCATAACCACGTGTTTGAAGCAGCATTTGTCGCTTGAACTAATTGTAAAGCACCAGAGGAGGAGGACCAGACATCTAACATATTCAAAAATTGAATGGTCCACGTGTAAGTGGGATTTCCACCACCTCCACTGGGGTAGGACACAGCCTTGCTGACTGTAACATTTAATTGATAATAATGAAGTTGCTCCAAAATTGCTTCCAAACCGGAGGCAGAGATTGAACTAGGAATGTCCACTGTTGTTTTACCTCCGAAAAAGAGCTTGAAATATCCCACCTGGCCTGTAGGGATATTTGCGGCTGTGATTGTTTGAATGGCAGAGGAAACACGAACATAATCACCAGTCTCGACTTGAGTAAACTCTGCGACAAAGTAATCCGTTTTACCATTTCCGTATCCAGAGAAATGAGTAGTTGAAGCACCGGTGCGCAAGTTACCAAAAATGTCGCGAGCTTCTACGTAAAAGGAGTTCTGGATACCAACTGTAGCGAATGAGAGCTCCTGCTTGACACCATCAACGAATGTTGATTGTTGGGCACTTAATTGATTGTGAACGACAGTTAACGTGGAGTGGTTCAGTGAGCAAAATGATGGGGCGTAATACGCAGTGATTCCATTATAAACACGAGTATAGACGTAAGGTGCAGTGGCTGCAATACAAGATAATACTGGTTCTTCAACAACATTATTATTCACTAGTGTAATAGCAACATCATAAACACCGGCAACAGGAATTGTGTACCGGATGGTATAAGTTCCGTCTTGGTTGTCGTCAATTTGGCCCAAAACGCGCACTTGTGGATTCGTCTTTAGAGTGAAAAGCGCTTGGAAGCTATCACCTCCTTGGTTCTGGTTGTTACCGAAGCTATCCTTGGCTTGCAAAAACAAAGTACCATACTCCCCAGCAACTGCCTCAACCAAATAATCCATGGCCGAAGTTGATGGACTTTCAACTTCACTTGTGAAAGAAGTAGTTTGGCCAGGTTGGACATACAAACTGAAAGGAGAACATTTATTAGCCTCGCCAAGTCCACAGTAAATGTCACGATCGCCCATTTGAATGTAGACCTGGTAGTTTCCAGTCTTAAGAGGAGTGTAAGTTCCAGCAAAAAGACCATTACCCTCATAAGTTAATTCAGCATAATACACAGTCTTGCCGCTTACGATTGTAACTTGGAGTAAATCATCAGGAGTATACTTCTCAAAATCAACAGTTTGGTTATTTCCGTCTCCATCTTTCGTTTGAACGAAAAAGAATGCAGGCTTTCCAGCAACGGCAGAATTTAGGCCGTCACCAAAGGCAGTCGTGTAAGGATAGTCAGCACCACCAGGTTTTATAGAGGTTTGGAATGGACTTCCGATAATATCTTGCCCATAATACCACTGACTTGAAGGAATGATCTGCTTGACAATAGAATTCGAGGAATATTTGAGATTGACAGAGGCTGTACCAGTCAACTCAATATATTCAAGCACGACATCGTAATACACCCCAGCTTGAAGCGCGATGCTTTGCTTGTACTCGACACAACAGGTCAGACTCCCATTAATTAGGAGAGAGTGGTTCAAGTACAGCATCACTGAATCGTCTGCGGTCAGGTAGAAGGTGTAAGTATCAGTCACAGGAACCTTCAACTTGCCCGTCCAACGAATACTAACATAATCGGAAGCATCTGGAGTGACAAGTCCGGTCGACCAATCAAAGGCAATAGCAGGGTCAGTGCGAGAAATAACAGGAGCACCATAGAACCACTGGTTATCGTAGTAAGTACCAATCAATCCACCGTTCGTCAATTGAGTAACTTTAGTGAAATAGGAACCAGGTGTGTCGATGGAGTAAATTGCGGTATAATCAGGCTTTCCTGCTTGCTTTTCCAGAACCATTAATGTAGGATTTGGACCTAACAAAGTTTGACTATCTCCCGGGACGATTTCAGTTACAGTGACGGTAGCATCGGATCCGAATAAAGCATCAGCACTCACTCCCAAATTAGCGATATTTCCGATTAGATCACGGAAAGTTACTAACCAAGTGAATTGTCCGTTTGCTTGAGTTGTGCGACTAACTTCAACATTGCCGACAGACGCCATGGATTCTAATGCATTAGCCATTTCAATCTCAGATGCATCATAATTGACGTAAACATAATCACTGCCGTAAAATACCAAGATTTGGCCGGAAAGAGGCGTTGGATTGCCGCCCAAGGTTTGAATCTGTTGAACTTCGTAGCGAATTGGAGAAGCGTCCATCATGCGCAAGTTACCAACGTTATTAGTGAAGGAAATTGTCCATTTATAACCGGTATTGGTATCTTCACGGTAAACCTTTACTTGGTTAATCGAGGAAATTGACTCTAGCTCATCCTTGATAATGGCAGGACTGGCGTCGAAAGGAATGTCACCGGTGTATTCACCTTCATAAAAGATTGTAAAGGTTCCAGATAATGGCGATGAGCCGCGCACATTTTCGATAACAGGGATTGCACTAAAACTGCTGCCACTCACAGGTTTCGCAGAAACCCAAAGATCACCAACACTACCTACTGGAGACATGAACAAAACGTTGAAGCTGCTTCCGACGTTTGTTACAATTACATCAAGAGGAACACCTTGCGCATCTTCGAAAGTCTGGAGAGCAGTTTCAAATTTCGCGGAAGTAAATGGGGCATTCACAATTACTGACTGATTTACAACTCCTTGATAATAGAACTGTACAGCAGAGTAAGAGGTATTGGCGTAAAACAGTTTTTCTTCACGAACAAATTCATCGTCAGTAGCAATGGTAATAGTTTGCACCTCGCAGACACCACCAACGATCTCGACGACTTGAGCAGTGCCTGTGGGCTGGAGAAGGGGAACAGATCCAAGATTCGAAAGGAAGGTGACTAAGAAAGTCACATCACCGCTTGAAGAGACAGATTTAGCGACATCAACGCTTTCCACATTTGGAAGAGCTTGAATCGCTTGTTGCACTTGGTAAGCCGTGCTCGCGCCAGTGAAGGAATCAGTATCAAACGTGGCAGTCGAAAATGGAGTCAAATAATCTGAAAGGCTAAATACTTGTGCCGCGTTGGCATTGGCACTGGCAATTGTAATTTGCTGGATTTCATAAACTTGAGGATTGTAAGTTGCAATGCCTTGATCCCGGTACCAGCTGTTATCAGAAGCAAGAAAAGTTTCCGTGAAGAAAATATCTTTGCCTTCGAATCCCTTTGCGGTTAAAGTATCTTGAACGACGCTTCCAGATGAAGACTTTGGCTGAATGGTAAACTGGTTTCGACTTCCTTTTACGAACTCCGTTACATTAATGGCACAAGAAGCTGATGGACTAGTAACTCTGAGGAGAGGTACATCACCAGCATTCAAGAAGCTGACTTTAATGTAATCCACTGGTTGAGAACCATTAACAGATGCATCTCGTGAAATTGAAATACTGTTATCAGTGATTTGCTCCAATGCATTCGCGATTAAATCATCATTCCACGAAACGCCGATGCTGGTGGAATAAGAACCAAAGTAAACAGTAACGTTAGAACCTCGGCAGTTAATCGCAGTGATCATTTGTTGCTCGTCCACATCGTAAGTTATACCAGTATTAAGACTCGATCCCGAAGCAGTGGTAAAAACCGCACTTGCGCCTGATGTTGCGTAGACAGTCGTTGTGGCAGCACTTAAGATACCATCACCCAGAGCATTCATGGGTAACACAGCAAATGCATAAGTTGAACCAGGAACAAGATTGTTAACTGTGAAAATGCGAACTTCTGGAGTGGAAGTACCATCGTACGACAAGATAGCTGGAGTTCCTTTCACTCCTTCTGTAACAGCAATCGCCACATGGGAACTCAGAGGGAAAAGTCTTCCAGGAGTTGCATATAACATGGGAAGATCTCCCGCAAGAGTGTTAAAAGTAATAGTCCAGGAGTATGCATTGCGATCTTGCCCACTGATGTAGTTAGAAGCTCTCGAAACAGTCACAGTACCAACACCAGGAACATCTTGCAATGCCTCTTTCAATCCTTGAGCGGAAATATTGCAAGGTAAATCGACAGTTGAAGAACCGTTGAAAGAAAGAGTGAAACTTCCATTAATTTTGCTTGTTCCTTCTTGGATCACATTGACGTATGCGCGACTTGCAAGCTGGAAAGGCACAGTTTGCACAACTAAAGGCTCAAAGTCTCCGTCATACCCAGTAAAAGTTACTGTAAAAGAGTTCACGGTCGAAAGCGTCCAAGAACTGACCGATACTGAAATACTTCCAACTTGAGGTACAGTGGCAACCAAAGCTTGAATGTAAGACGCGATCTGGCTCGGTGTTGAAGAGAAAGTTAACTGAGAAGCACCAGAAATCTTATCATACGCAACCAAAGAGAAGCTTGTCGCCGTATTTGGGATGAAAACTTGTTGGATCGTTGGTCTTTTCGCATCAACTGATGTAGTTACCACCTGCACTTCATTGTAAACGGTGCGCGGTTTGGCTAAGGTATTAGCATCGACTCCTTGGAAGGTATACAGCTTATAACCAGTAATTGGAATGCCACCAGTGCTTGAAGAAGGGGGCATGGGCCAAGATACAGTAATTGCGGAAGCGGAGACAGCAACGACTGAAGGAGAAGTGGAGGCATACACTAAATTTCCTGAAGCATCAATACCGGCAGTTCCTCCAGTAACGACTGTCAAAATTGGACTGGCCGCGGATCGTCCAATTCGATTGATTGCGACGACGTAGAATCGATAGACGTTTCCTTCCGGCAATCCACTCAAGGCAAACTCCATAACGCGATCACCATTCGAATTATCGATAACTGGTACAGGCGCCAATGTCACGGAGGTATATTGGGTAACTCCTGGAGCAGCATAATAGACGGTGTAGCCCGTAACAGGGGATCCTCCGTTGTCAATCACTGTGTTCCAACGAATTACTATAGTAGCATCTCCGGATGAAGATGTACCAATATTCGAGGATGAATGACGGTACGGCATTGGTGGAGCTAACGGAGCACGTGGATTTCTCGCCATAAACACAGCAGGCTCAGAAAATTGACCAAGACAGGCTTTTTGAGTGTTCAATGCGAAACAGTAGTTCACCGCACGCACTAAGAATCGATAACCCTTATTCGGAGTCAGAATAAATGAAGTCTGTGCATTAACAGTAAATTTTCTTATGTGTGGTTGATCAATTCCATCGAACGCTAATCGCAATCCTCCACCTGCCCAGTCATCAACGTAAAGCTGAAAGCCAACGACAGGTGAGCCACCATTTTCGCGTGGATATTCCCATTCCACTTCAATAGAAGTAGAATTACTGGAGACTAATCGAACAGCTGGTGGAGCACCTGGTGGGTTGAAAGTCGGAACCATGTATGGTGGAGAACTCAAACCTGGGAAACCATAACCCATACTAAAATCGAGAACGAATTAGAAATCGGCGCGAATATGATATGCCAATAAAATGCTTACCTATTGTGAGCAGCAACTTGAGCGTAGTAAGGAGATCCTGGGGTCAATCCTTTTAAGATCATGGAGAGCGGTGTGGTGGTCAAGTCATTAACATAGTTCGCACAAAGTCCGTCTTGATTACCAGGACAATTCTCACCAGGACCAGAGCCGTTGACAACAGCTAACACTGAAACAGGAGCAACTGCACACTGCATTAAGGAATTATCAGGAATCAAAAGCTGAACGTCTCCACTATTGCAAATATCAGTTCCGTTTACGATCTTGCAGCCGTCAAAGGTGACCAACCATTGATAACCGTTTACCAACGTTAATCGCGACACACTAACAGTACCAACATTAGTTAAAGCATTGAGATAGCCCGCTAACTCGCTCGCCGACGCATCTGCAGGAATGTTTGAGGCGGTTTCTGTTACTCCGTTATCTGTCAGAGTCAAGGAGAATGTTCCTCCAAGTGACACAGACCCTTGTTGCGCGACAGCTACATTCACCGTGGAATTCTTTCCACCTAATGTTCCAGCAAAAGTTGGAACTAACGTAACAAAGTTACCAGTTCCAGGAGGGAAAGATCCACTAATTTGGTGGAATGTAATTGCCCAAGAGTATTCTTTGTAAACAGTTGGTCCAACGCGATTAACCTCAACAAGATCGATATTCGGTAAAGCCTCTAATTTAGCCTTCATGTCAGTTTCAGCAGCGTTAAAGTCAATAAGGGCAGTGGTGTGACCACGGTAAGTGAGAGTGAACTGTCCGGAAACTTGATTTCCAGCAACAGAAGGATTAGGAGAGTAACCTCGTTCAGCCGCTGTCTCAAGACCATCAGAAGCAATAGAAATTGCTACATTTGATCCCAAGAGTTCATTGTAGTAAGAAACTACTTCCAGCGCTTCGACATCACCTCCTAACTCTGCACTGGAGAAGGTGACTCGCCACAACTGAGCGTAAGTGTTCGATAAAGCCTCGTATGTCACAGTCACACCATTTGCAGGAATTGTACTCAACTGAATAAGTGCCGCACGAATGTTGCCAGCGATTGCTGCTTGATTATTATTCGTAACAGCCAAGGAAATTGGTTGAGTAATATCTCCACGGAAACTCAAACGAACAGTACCGGAAATTGGCGCATCTCCAGCTTGAGTTTGGGTAACCGATAAATAACGTGCACCTTGCAAATTGTTTGTGTATCCGGTCATCAAAGGAAGATTACCATTAATACCCTGAGTACCGCGAAACGTAACTAAAAATCCGCTTGACGTCGGAAGATTCACATTTCTCTGAAAACAAGCAGTGGAAACTCCGGTGGTGAAGGATACATTAACCGAATCAATGTTTTGCAACTGTTCAAGAGCATGTTCAATCGCACTGGTATTGGCATTATAAGGGATGCCAGCAGTTGTTAACCCATTGAAAGTTAAACGGAAAGTACCACCAATAGCATCACAAGTCACCAATTGAATTTCAGGTTGTGAAGTTCCTTGATAAGTAGTTGAGACATAAATCAACTGAACCGATGGAACGTTGTGCGCGGTGGTAATATTCACGACTTGAACTTCATTCACGACATCACAAGCAGCTGTTACTTGTTGAACCTCTGACGCGAAAGCGCTGTTAGCGTATTCAACTTTGTAGAAAGTAATAGCTTGACCACCATCCAAGTTAGGAGGGGAGAAAGTAACTTGTAAACTTGATCCATCGACAGGGTTCAACGTCACATTCAGCGGATTTCCAGGACGCTGAGGTTGTGGAATCGCGAAAGGAATTGAAGAAAACGCATATGGTCCTTGACCAACGGAATTTAATGCCGCAACTCGGAAATAATAGGCAATCCCTTGATCTAATCCTTCAACGGTGGCCGCCAAGTTAGAGAGATCAGTGATAACGACGGATCCAAGAGGTAATTGACTAGTAGGATCTAAGGAATTGAATGGCGGAGTGACTCCCACAACTTCTTTACGGACAGTTCCAGAAACCACCGTTCCAGTCATGTCACTGTTGTCGAACTGGATTAAGTCCAAAGATCCCAAATTCGTCAAGAAAGTGACAAACCAAGTGTATCCGTTGTTTTCATCCGCAGCCGAGCGAGTAACGTCAACAGCACCAATGGTTGTCAAATCTTCGAGGATATTTTGAACAGTTCTCGCATCGGCGTCGTATGGGACATACACAGTGCGATCTCCACGGAAACTTAGGGCAAAATTACCAGCAATGACAGTCGATGTTCCAGCAGTCACTTCGCTGATGGTCGCAGTTACACCATTGAGTGTCACAGAGCTTCCTAGCGAAGAGCGAGTGGCCGAATTAGGAGCGGCATATAATTGTGCTTGCATCAGAGGTAAATTTCCGGCATTCGAATCGAAAGTCACCAACCAAGTGCATTCTCCCTTGACAGACTGAGTACTGTTAACAGCCGTTACGGTTACGGTTCCGACATTATTCAATAACTCCAAAGCCGCGGTAATTGCGTCCTTCTGTCCATTGGCAACAGTAGCAGTGGTAATGGTATCGGGCCCGGCAGTGGACGTATAAGCGATATTTCCGATGGCACCACTAATTTGATTACGACTTTGCACCTGCAATTGCCTTAAATCACCGATAGAACTGAGGAAAGACACAGTCCAACGACAATCTTGAGCATTGGAAAGGGATTGGCCTGTCACAGACACTGTGTGGAAGAAATCCATTTCCTCTAATCCATTTTGAATCTGGAGAGCAGATTGAGAACAATCAGTGGAACCAGTTGGATTCGCATCGATCCATCCGGTAATTTCGTTTCCGTAGATTAATCGGAACTGTGTATACATATTCACCTCCTTTATTCCTCCGAACTGTGTATTATCCACAGTGGACGAAGTAATTGTCTGAACTTCCACAATATTCGAATCACAGGTGTTAAAGCTTGGGCGGATATGAATTGGGATCGTGGTTTGTCCAGAGAAAGTCAATTGCATTGCCATTGTCGAGTTAATTGCACCTGTTGTGGACTTTCGCACTGAGATCTTTTGCACCTCTTGGATGGTCCCAACTCGGACTTTCTTCACATTGATCGCAGCTCCGGAGCCAAGTAACGAAGTCTTGTCAAATGTGAATAACTTTTGAGGTCCGTAAAATGTGCGATAAAAGTCGCTTAAGAAGGTAACGCTCCATGTGTAGCCTTTCTGTCCATCTGGACCGGATCTGCTGACAGCGACGGAACCTGGCGGAATCACATTATTTGGCATTGACGTCAAAGCTGTTTGAAAAACAGCAGCAGAAGCATCAAAAGGAATGGCAACAGAGGATCCAGAGAGAAGACCTCTCGCAAAAGTAAGAGTGAAAGTTCCGCTTAACTCATTCCCAGCGACGGAAGAAACGTTCATCGTTACTGTTCCCGAAGCACTAGATTTGGTCAATTTCGTGTAATCTGGAACTAATGTGGAAACTGCTCCTGAATTCATCGGTGAGTTAAAAACAATGGTCCATTTAAAGGCTAATTGATTATCAGGTCCGGTTCTAGTGACATCGACAGAGCCGATGTTCGGCAATGCTTCTAAAGATTCACGCACTTGATCAGCAGTTGCATCAGAGGGAATGTCAGCAGTGGTTTGTTGATCGAATGTTAGTCTAAAGCTTCCACCAACAACATTACCATCTGTAACAGTGCTCATGACAGCTTGCGCAGTGCCAGTGGGCTGAAGAGCAGCATAATGAACGCTCATCTGAGGAACATTGCCCATCGACAAAGGAAAGGTAATCAAGAAAGCAAAGTTATTCGAATCGATGGTTTGCTTCGAGACAGTGACAGCACCAAAGGGAGAGACGTTAGGCATGGATGACAAGATGCTGGCCACATCTTTGCCATAGGTTGCTCCTCCGTTATTATTGGCTGGATAATTCTGATAAATGTATCCAGAATACTGATCACTGCCTCCAGTGTTATTGGTATTTAACTCCAAAAAGAAGTATCCGCTCTGAGAATTGCTAATGGTAACCTTTTGCACCTCGGGAACAGCAGTAGCGAAGACACCAACTGTCTGCACTGCATTAATGTCTGTTGCCGAGGTAGTAATCGATTGAATTTCATTTGGACCCAAGTATACAGAGGTTGTAATTGATTGGACTTCTTGTACACCAGGATCGGTATCCCATTCGACCTAAAGAAGGCACAGTGAGTCGGAGTAGGTCAAAGGAAAAGATCAAGACGATAGCTTACTTTATAGCTGTTAATTGCAGAACCACCATCACTCAATGGAGGAGAGAAATTTGCATAAATAGATGATTGACTAAGGACCGTTAAATCCAGAAATGGTGCGCCTGGAACATCTATTATAGAATAGGAAGAAGTCATTGAAGTTGAAGGAAATGCAAAAAGAAGAGAGCTTGACGAACCTAAAGCGATGACAGCCCACGAAAACTGTAAAAAGACCCAGATTAGTATAGAATTGATTGCATTCATGCTAAAAAAGCAGTTCTTGAAACGCTTATAATAAAACTGGGCTGCAGTCTTCTTTTCGATTAATTTAATAAAATTCTGTTTCGTTCAATGTCAAATAGAAGGTAGAGAAAGAGAAAGAGAAAAGAGAGAAGAAAAGAGAGAAGAGATGAAGACAATGATATAAATCTAGTGTTGTTCTAATAATAACTAGTATAATATTGATTGATTGATGTTGTTTGTTATGTAAGATGAGAACAATTTGCGCTTAAATCCAACAGACGCCCACACTCAAAGGGCAGAGTTTTGCCCGGAAGCCCTCTCTTACCGGTGAGCACCTCGCTCCACACAAAATTCAAAATTTAAATCTTCTATGCAGGGGACTGTGAAAAGGGGGATGATTTGTCGCGCACGTGAAACGGCTGTGCCCATCGTCTGCCCGTCTCTGAGGGGCATGCCCTCCTAATGAATTCAAGGAAAAGAGAAGGAAAAAGGAAGGAAAAAGTGATGTAGGAATATCCTTCGTATTTCAACACGATCCCAGACAACACATAGACAAGAGATAGACAGAGATAGA
>VFQN01003413.1_pt1 | contig 22786 bp, 20 predicted proteins | sample 3512371 | NCBI WGS metagenome assembly VFQN01 (sample SAMN10412370, study PRJNA504923) | tailings metagenome | isolation source: Replicate 2 from Balatoc abandoned mine | place: Philippines: Itogon, Benguet | collected 2017-08-28
CAGCCGTCCGCCCTGTGTCGCCGACTGACGACCCCCTCAGCTCACGGCGCGAGCGTCACCGGGCGTCGCTCGCGCGCGGAGGCATACGCGGCCATTGCCATCGCGAACGCGTCGCGCGCGTCGCGCACGGTGGCCAGCGGCGCGTGTCCCTCGTCGAGGCACTCGATGAGGTGGTTCAGCGGAAAGGGAGCCGGCGGGGCGAACGGCTCCTCACTGCGTCGTTCGTACACCCAGTCGTCGGCCCCGGCGAGCAGCGCGGCCCCTCCCGGCGATCGGAACCACTGTTCCATCAGTTCACCGCGCGTGCCGATCAGTTCGAGGCGCACCACGCTGTTGTGCTTGGGCGACGGCCCGGTCCTGCGCGGCGCGTTGATGGTCCACGAAGCCTCGAGCGTCGCCGTGATGCCGTTGGCGAACGTGAAGATCGCAAAGCCCCAGTCCTCCACCGGGATGTCGGTGTGAACGATGTTGCGCATGCGCGCGTCCACCTCGACGACCTCGCTGCCGGCAAGCCAGCGGAACAGGTCCATCCAGTAGATGCCCTCGTCGATGAACGCCCCACCCGGCACCTGCGCGGGATCGACGAACCAGCCCGGCCGTCCCGACCGGTAGGCGTCCTCGGCAATCGACCAGCGGCCCGCCTGGTGCAGCACCGCGAGGTCGCCGATCTCGCCGGCGTCGAGACGCCGCTTCAGGTGCTGGTGACGCAGCCGCATGATGCCCTGGAACGGCACGCAGATCACGCCGGCCGCCTCGACGGCCCGGACCATGTCGTCGGCCTGCGCCAGCGTCATGGCCATGGGCTTGCCCATCACGATGTGCTTGCCGGCAGCGGCGGCGCGGATGGTGAGGTCGGGGATGTCGCACACCGGCGCCGCGATGTGCACGATGTCGATGTCGTCGCGGGCGATCAGATCGCCGTAGTCGGCGCAGCTCTCGACCCCGAACGTCCGCGCGTAGGTCTCACGGCGTCCCGGATCGGGGTCGGCAACGGCGACCAGTCGTGCGCGCGGGTACTCGGGCAGGGCCCGGGCGAGTCCGTAGGCCGAATACCAGTGTCCGAGGCCGAGCACGGCCACGCGATAGGGATGTGTGTTGGGCTCAGGGCTCAAGGCTCAGGGCTCAGGGTTGGAGGAAGGGCTCGACCAGGACGTTCCACAACGCGTAGCCCTTCGGCGACAGGTGCAGGCCGTCCTTCACGAACAGATCGGGACGCGGCCTGCCGTCCCAGCCGAGCATCGGACCGTCGACGTCCACGAAGCCGAGGCGGTCGTCGGCATCGCACAGGGCGCGCACGCGCCGGTTGGCGTCGCGGACCTCGTCGATCAGCGCCCAGCGCGCGAGGCTCGGCTTGATGGCGACGAAGGCGATGCGCGCCTGCGGCAGGGCCGCATGGACGCGGCCCACGAAGGCGCGGAAGTCGGACTCGACGTCGGCCGGCGTCCGTCCGGCGGCGAGGTCGTTGTCGCCGGCATAGAAGACGACCACGCGCGGCGCGTGGCGGATCACCAGGCGATCGACGTGCCGCACCGAGTCGGCAATCTGCGTGCCCCCGAAGCCGCGGTTCAGGATCGGGCGCCCGGGGAAGGCCTCCGTCGTCTTCCACAGCCGGATGCTGGAACTGCCGACGAAGACGATGCCGCCCTTCGGGAACGGCCGGGCCTCGTCCTCGGCAGCGAACGCCGCAATCTCCTTCGCCCAGCGATCCTCGGCGACGGGCGTCGACGGGGCGGCCGGCCGCGTCGACGGTAAGGCCGAGTGTTGCGAAGGCAGGGCCGGCTGTCCCAGCCGTCCGTCCCACCCCCAGGCACCCGAGCCGACCGCACTCGCGGCGAGCGCCAGCAGGATCTCGCGACGGGTCATGGCCTGGCGCGTTCCGGGGCGATCTGCTCGGGGGTCGTCACCCCACCCGGCAGCTCCATGATCCAGAGGTTCCGGAAGTGGATCTCGGCGCCCTCGGCCTCCATGCACAGGTAGCCCTTGCGCCGCGACGACTTGCTGATGCCGTTGACGAACTTGCCGTTGACCGAGAGCTTCGCGACCCCGTCGACGGCCACCAGGTCGTAGGTGTTCCAGTTGCCCCGGCCGAGGGCGCGCTTCTCGATCGACTTGCTGCGCGGGCCGCGCGGGTTGTCGGGCTCGATCTGCACGCCGCCCACGCCGAACAGCTCGCCGTGCACGTAGTCGTCGGTGGGCATCACGCCGTTGCGCACGTTCAACTTCGGCCAGTCGAGCTCGAGCATCTGCACCTCGAGGCCGTCGGGCAGGCGCGTGCGCTCCGACGGGTTGGCGGCGCTCCAGATGAACATGCCCGAGTTGCCGCCCGGCTCGAGGTGCATCCACTCGACGTGCAGCACGAAGTTCTCGTACATCCGGTCGCTGCACATCACGCCGAGCGGCTTGCCCGTGGTGATCACGAGGCCGTCCTTCACCTTCCAGGTGTCGGGATCGGTGTTGATGTTGGTCCAGCCGGACAGGTCCTTGCCGTTGAAGAGCGGCGTCCACTCGGGCCGGGGCTGGGCGGCGGCCGCGGTGGCGAGGACGAAGGTCAGGCAGCACGCGAGGGGGAGGGTACGCATGGCCCCGACACTATACTCGGAGCGTTACGTCCACACACCCCGCGGCTGCGAGCCGCTCGAGGAGACGGACGCCTCGGCGAGGCGTCCCTACCAGCCCATGCCGCACATCGACACGCCGACGTCCCGACGCCGCTTCCTCGCCGCGGCAGCCGTCCTCCCCATCGCCAGACCTGTCGCGAGCGCCGCAGCATCCGTCGTGCCAGGGTTCCCCGCCCGCATCAAGACGAGCTGCAACCTGTACTCCTTCAACGGGCCCCTGACGCGGGGCGAGATGACGCTCGAGCAGGTCGTCGAGTACTGCGCCTCGATCGGTTTCGACGCCGTGGATCCCACCGGCTACTACTTCACGGGCTACCCGACCGTGCCCACCGATGCGCTCGTCTACCGGATCAAGCACCTGGCCTTCAGCCTGGGTCTCGGCATCAGCGGCACGGGCGTGCGCAACGACTTCGCCGTGCCCGACGCGTCGAAGCGCGACGCCGACGTCGCGCACGTGGGCCGCTGGGTAGACGTCGCCGCGAAGCTGGGGGCTCCGGTGCTGCGCGTGTTCGACGGGCGCGTGATGCCGGAGGGACACCCGAAGGCAACCGTCATGGACTGGATCGTGGACGGCATCCAGCGCTGCGTGACGGCAGGCGAGGCCCGCGGCGTGATGATCGTCCTGCAGAACCACAACGACGCGCTGAAGGACGCCGAGGACTACCTCGAGATTCGTCGCCGCATCCCCTCGCCGTGGTTCGGCCTCAACGTAGACATCGGCAGCCTGCGACGCACCGGTGACCCTTACGCCGAGATCGCGAAACTGGCTCCGCACGCGTACACGTGGCAGGTGAAGGAACTCGTGTACCGCCGCGACAAGGAGGAGCGCGTCGATCTCGCGCAGATCGCTCGCATCCTCCGCGACGCGCGCTATCGGGGCTACGTGCCGATCGAGACGCTCGGCCCCGGCGACGCGAAGGACAAGGTGCGCCGCTTCCTCGACGAGTTCAGGACGGCGATCGCGTAGGGAACAGGAGTTCAGAATTCAGAGTTCAGAATGCAGGGGGGCTCGCCACACCCTGCTGGCTCGAGGAGCCTTCATTCTGAACGCTGAATGCTGAATTGCTCCCAGCACACGGTGAACCCGGTACCCGTCACCCCGCACCCGGTTCTGCCTATGCTCGGGCTTCGTCCACAGCGCGTTTCCGAGAGACGGAGCCGATATGCCCACGCGTGAGCGGTCGCGTCGTGATGTCCTGCGCGGGTGTCTGGCCGCTGGCGTGCTGCTCGCACCGGCCGGCTGGGGCGAGACCGAAGTGCTGCATGCCTGGCTCGAGGCCGGCCAGGAAAGGCAGCCCACGCCGCACGTCGAGATGGGACCGTTCTACAAGCGCCGCGCGCCGGCCGATCGCATGCTGCGGCGGCCCGGCGACAAGGGGCTGCCCCTGTCGGTGAGCGGCCGCGTGTTGACGGTGCACGGCGAGCCCATTCCCGATGCCCGCATCGAGGTCTGGCAGGCCGACGACGCGGGGCTCTACGACATCGAGGGGTACCGCTTCCGCGCCACGCTCACGCCACCGGCCACGGGCGCCTACACGTTCGAGTCGATCATGCCGGGCCACTACCCGGCCCGCGTCGCACGCCACGTGCACTACTTCGTCACGGCCCAGGGCCACAAGCCGCTCTCCACGCAGCTGTACTTCGCGACCGACGAGGTCTTCGAGGGCAACGTGGACCGGAACTTCTCGAAGGACCCGCTCATCACGTCGCGCACGCTCGTTCGCCCCGTCACGCTGACCGGCGCCCCCGAGGCCGCGTTGGCGCGCGTCGAGTTCGAACTCGTCCTCGAGAAGGCCTGATCGATGCGCCGCGTCGTGGTCACCCTGTTGATGGCCGCCGGCATGACCGGATGCCGTCAGGCGCCCGAAGCACCGACACAGGCCTCGCCTCCGGACGCATCCGCCGCGCGGGCACCAGCCGCCTCCATCACGCTTCCGGCCGACATCACCGCCCTGGCCGTCGCCGGCACTCCGGCAGGCATCGCCGCAGGCATGGCCAACGGCCACGTCGCCGTGTGGAACGCGCGCGACGACACGGCCGCAATCCTCACGCCCCACACGACCCGCGTCCTGGCGGTGGCGACGTCGGCCGATGGCGCCAGCGTCTGGAGCATGGCAGCCGACGGCACGCTGGCGCACTCGAGCGCCAGGGCTGGCGTCGTCGCCCAGGGAGGGTCGACTGACCTGCCGGGCCGCCAGGCGGCGGTTCGCCAGCTCGATCTCGGCAAGGCTGCCACCCGCGCGGCCGCGTTCTCGACAGACGGCGCGCTGCTGGTCACGGGCGGCGAGTTCGGCGATCTGCGCGTGTACGAAACCGCGACCGGTGCGCTCCGACACGTGCTGCGGGGTCACCGCACCGAGTTGCAGGCCCTGGCGGTCCAGCCGGGCGCCTCGCGAATCGCGTCGGCCAGCGCCGAGTCCGATCTCCGCCTGTGGGACGCAGCCAAGGGGCGCGACGTGCGGACCATCGAGACCGACCTGTCGCTTTTTGCCCTCGCCTTCAGTCCGCACGACGGCACGCTCGCCTCGGGGGGCGTCGATCGCCGCGTCACGTTGCGCGACGCCGGGGCCGACGCCATTGTCGCGGCGATCCCCCTCACGGCCCCGGAGATGGTCGCCTCGCTCGCATGGTCGCCCGACGGCCGGCTGCTCGCCCTGGGCGACATCGACGAACGCTCGCTCGCCAAGGGAGGGCTGCGTCTCGTGGACGCGGCGAGCCGTGCCACCGTCGCGCGCCTCGACACGGCTGGCGCCCCGCAGGGCGCGCTCGCGTTCACCGCCGACGGGCAGCGCCTGGTCGGCGGTTCGGGCCGCACGTTGCGGGCCTGGTCCGTCGTGCCGGTCCGCTGACGCAGCCTGTCACGACGGCAGCCGGGCAAGCGGCGCGCGGCGCGACGGACTTCGTCCCGAAGCCGGTGAAGTACCGGCGCAGGCTGCGTCGTGCGAAAGGCGGGCCTGACGAGATCTCAACTCGGCGGCAAGGTCAGCAGCGCCTTGAAGGGCATGGCGAATGGTCCCTCGATGATCTGGGTGCGCCTCACGCCGGAGACCAGGACCGCCCGGTCGGCAGCCGTCGCCTCGATCTCCCACGTGGTCGACGACAGGCGCGTCACCGTGAGGTGGTCGGAACCTGGAAACGCGTCCGGGTTGAAGCGGACGGCCCACGCGATCGACTCACCCGACGGACTGAGCGTGTTGAACGCGATCTTGAGCCGCGACGCACTCGACTGGCCGACCGCGAGGGTCCGCAGGCCCCCCTCGACCTCATTGCCGCTGGCGTCCACCACGTTGGTGTGGAAGATGAGGCTGTCCAGCATCAAGGTGTCGAAGTGCCGCCGATCGCCTGGCAGTCGCTGAGGACCGTTCCGGAAATCGAGCCACAGAAAGCGCCCGCCGCCCGCGGTGAGCCCGAGGTAGGCCTCGCCCAGTCCATCGAGCAGAGAGGCGAACGAGGTCGATGTATCCCCGCGAATGCCGTCGGGCACCGACCCCACCGGGCACGGGTCGAGGGGATCGGTCGAGAAGGCGCACCGGAACGTGAGGGCGGCCGACTGTTGTGGAGGCTTCGTCGGCTTTCCCTTCTGTGCCGAAATGGTCGGGATCAGGACCGCCATCGCGAGGGCGGTCATCAGAAATCGTGTCGGCTTCATGGCGGCTCCTTTGGCTGCGCGCTGGACTCTCGGCGTACTGCATGAGGAACGTCCGGAATGGCCCGAACAACACACGCGCTGGTGCGTCCGGCCCCGACCACACCCTGGCCGGTCCGCTCCCGCGGCCTGTCACCTTTCGCCGTGCCGCTGCATCCTGAAGCCCATGTGCCAGCGTGTGCGATGCGAGAAGTGCGGCAAGCCGACCTGGGTGGGATGCGGGCGACACGTCGAACAGGTGCTCGGCGACGTGCCTCCGGGCGACCGCTGCCAATGCCCGCCCGATACGCGGACCTTCCTCCAGCGCCTGCTCGGGCGCTGACCCCGGTGGTGCGTCGGCTCACGACGGCGTCTTGCGCGCACGCACGGCGCCCGATCGACGCCCGAACGCCGCGCGCGTCGTCGCCGGCTCGATGACCACCGACGCAATCACGGCCACGATGGCGAGTGCGAGCAGCAGGATGGCCCAGGCGGCGTGCGCCTCGACGAGCAGGAACGCCGCGGTCAGCATCGCCAGAGCCAGCCCGAGATCGCTCGCACGCGTCCACGGCAGGGCCCGCGCGCGCATCGCCGTCAACTCGCCCGGGTAGACCCGTGCCGTGAATGCCAGGTGCAGCCGCAGCGTCGTCGCCAGCGCCGCGCAAGCGAGCGCGGCGAAGAGGACGAGCCGGCCCGCTGGCGGTGGCAGCTTCGTCCTGACGCGCCAGACCGGGTACAGCGCGAGCACGTACACGGCCGAGATCGCAAGCTGGTGGAACGTCCACCACCAGCGCGCGTGCAGTTGGCGGGTGGCACGCGAGCCTGACGACGGGTGCCGGGCGGGCGCAGGCAGCGGCGCGTGCCCGCCGCCCGAGGCGTGTACCTGTTCCAGATGGGCCACGAGCGCAGGCGTGGACGGATAACGCTCGGCCGGGTCCTTGGCCAGGCATCGCGTCACGACCGCCGCGAGCTGCGATGGCTCGTGATCGGGCGTGGCGAGCGGCGGGGGATCCACGCGAAGGATGCGATCCACGGTGGCGGCGTAGGTGGGCGCCTCGAACGGGTGCCGACCCGACACGATCTCGTACAGCAGGACCCCGAGCGCGAACAGGTCGACCCGGAAGTCGAGCCTGTCGCCGCGCACCTGCTCCGGCGCCATGTAGGCTGGCGTGCCGACCACCGTCCCCGCGTCCGTCAGGTGGGTCGCGGCGGGCAGGTCCTGTTGCGCCAGCCCGAAGTCGAGCACCTTGACGATGCCCGACGGGGTCTGGATGACGTTCTCCGGCTTGAGGTCGCGGTGCACCACGCCCTGCGCGTGCGCCACGGCCAGCACGCGCGCGATCTGCACCGCGATCTCCACGGCCGTCGGGTCCGGGAAAGGCCCGTCCTGGAGCGCCTGGCGCAGCGTCCGCCCCGGCACGTACTCGCTGGCCAGGTACAGGACACCGTCGAACTCCTCGAGTGCGTACACCGTGGCGATGCCGGGGTGCGACAACGCGGCCGACGCGCGCGCTTCGCGCCGGAGGCGTTCCCGCTGGTCGGGACGCTGGCTCAAGTCCGGGTGAATCGCCTTGAGCGCGACGCGTCGCGACTGCAGCGTGTCGTCGGCGAGGTAGACCACCCCCATGCCGCCGCGCCCGATCTCGTCGTGGACGATGTAGTGACCGACGAGCGCGATGGCGCCACTGCCGGGCGCGGGTAAGGGCGGACGCCCCGGCGCACTCACGAAGGAGTCGGTGCGCTCGTCCCACGCGCCGAGCAGGACCTCGACCTGGCGGCGCAGATCCGGGCGGCCGGCACATGCCTCGTCGAGCAACGCAGGGCGCTCCTCCGGGTCGCGACGCCGCACGGCTTCGAACAGGGTGCGCACCTCGGCGCGGATGTCGGCACCCTCCACGCGCGCATCGCCCTGACCGCTGCCCGCTGGCATTGAGGCCTCACTCGCCGGCCGTCGGTGGGCGGGACGCAGCCTTGCGCGCCGCCTCGACCCCGAGCGCCAGCGACTGGTGGGATCCTAGCAGGTCGGCCAGCACCTGCTCGCGCGACCGCACGGGTCGATCGGGCGGGCGGTCGTCTTCGAGGAACTGCCACAGCCCGCCCTTCACGTCGGGCGGCAGCACCGACTCGAGGTATTCGAGCGCGGTGCCGCGGACGTGCGCGTCTGCCGCGTGGAGCCCTGCGAAGGCCAGTTCCACGGGTGCGCGGGGCAGGATCAGGCACAGCAGCGTCATCACGTGCGCCATCGCACGGTCGGCACGAATCCGCAGCCAGGCATCACGATCGTCGTGCACGTCGTCGCCGTCGAGACCGTCGAGCAGCCGGCGGCCCTGCCACACGTCGTGGCTCACGGCCACCTCGCGCCGCAGCGCATCGAGGATCGGTCGCGTGTCCGCGGGCGTCACCGTGGTGTGCCCCAGCGCGAGCAGCGCGCGGGCACACCGGAAGCGCACCTCGAAGCGCGGATCGGCCAGGCCCTGCAGCAGCCCCCGCACCGCGCCCGCATGCGTCGCGTGGCGCAACACGTCGGGCAACCGCCGGCGGACCACGAAGCGCTGATCCGGGTCGAGGAGCGCCTGCACCAGCAGGTCGACGTGCGCATCGACCACGACGGAGAGCGCCACCGTCGCCGCATCGCGCACATCGTCGCGCGCGAGCAACGCGATGGCCGCGGGTACGAGCGTCCGGTCGAGCGGCGACAGGCGACGAAGGGCGCGGCGTACCCGCACGGGATCATCGTCCTGCAGGGCCGCCAGTCTCGTGTCCTCCGTATCGCCGGCGGGCAGCGGGTCGCCTGTGGATGGCACGACGGAGGCCCGGGCCCGCGCCACGCTGAGGCGCGTGAGCGAGTCGACGACGGCCGGCAACTCGATGCTGGCTGCACGGTCGGCGAGGCTTCGCTCGAGGGCCTTGACGTAGCCGGCGCGCACGCGGAAGGCGACGACTGCCGCCACGGCCGACACCACGAGGGCGAGTCCCGACGACACGGAGGCGGCGTGCGGCGTGACGGCCATCACCAGTCGCGTCAGTGCGCCGCCCACCGCATCGCCCAGGCGATCGCCGCCGACGTCGATCAGCGACTTCGCGGCCCGACGGTCACGCGGCGACAGCGGGACGAAGAGCACCTCGTAGGCTGCGCGATACCACGACGCGTGCACGACCGCTTCGGTGCCTCGCACGGCGGCCGCGACGGGAAGGACGGGCGCCCACAGGAGCGCCGCGCTGCCTCCGGTCAGGGCGAGCGACGGCGCCGCAGCCGCCCACCCGAGGCCGAGCCGATCGAGCACCACCCGCGTGGTCCCGAGTTGCAGCAGAAGGGCGATGACCGCCGTGACCGCGTAGTACCAGGTGAAGAACCGGAGCAGGGCGGAGTGATCGAGGGCAGCGGCAACGGTCGCCTTGAACGCGACGTCGACGATGGTGGCCGCTGCCGTACCGAGAACCATGATGGCCGCCAGGTGTCGCAGGTATGGCGTGGCGGCCAGCACGCGCACACCGGACCGCGGCGGCTCGGGATGCAGGTCGGGGTGATCGCCGGAACGTGTCGGAGCCCGAGAATGTCCCAGACCTGCCAGCCGCACGGACGCCCAGGCGCAGGCCATGTTCAGCGCGGCGATCAGCGGCAGCGCCGAGGCCAGACCGAAGGCCGAGGCGACCCGCTCCGACAGCAGGCCCCCGACCAGCCCGCCCATCGTGCCGGCGGCCTGAATCTGCCCGTAGCGTCGCCTGGCCGTCCTCGGATCGAACCGCTCCGAGATGAGCAGCCAGACGCCCGATCCGAGCATCGGCCCGATCGCCGCCTGGTGCAGGTACAGGAGCACCACGGCGACACGGGGCGCATGGGCCAGCAGCATCCACTCGCCGAGGAGGAACGCCGTGCTCAGGCCGAAGAGCGCGGAGACGACCCGCACCGGCGGCAGGCGGGCGCTCAGTGGCGCCGTCACCGCCAGGACGAGGGCCGACGCGAGGGCGCCGGCCACCACCACGGTGGGCAGCGACTCCACGCGCATGTACGACAGGTACAACGCGTCGCGCGCCGCGCGGGCGGCGATGAACTGTGCCCCGCCGGCCGCCGAACAGATCAGGGCAGCCCGCAAGGCCGGCGAGACGCGAGACGGTGTGGCGGCGGTCACCTGACGCTCCCGGATGCGACGCTAGCGTGCGAGGGCCCGTCGCGTGGTCTCGAGCGTGAACGTGAGTGTCTCCCTCGGGATGCTGGTGATGAACGGCTTGATCAGCCAGCCGAAGCCCGTGGGAATGCCGCGCGTCAGGGTGACCGACTCGCACTGGACGTACGTGCCGCCGTCGGCCTCGAGGAACCGCCAATACGTGTTGAGTCGCCACATGTAGCCGCCGTCTTTCCCGACGGGCTTCAACGACTCGCGCGGAGTGCCGGGGTGGTCCACCTCGGCGACCCGCACGCTGCGGATGCGGCTCTCCGCACGCCCATCGCCCACGCGTGTGAAGCGCGCGTCGTGGTCGCTGTCGATCACGACGGTGATGACCTTCTTCTGGTAGAAGCGGAGGTAGGCGGTGAAGCGGTCGCCATTGCGGGCGATGAGGCGCGAGCGCGCCACATGGGGCCTGTAGATCTCCGCGTGGCGATCGTAGTCCTGCAACAGCGCGACCACGCGATCCAACGACACACCGGGCACGAACGTGGCGCCCATCCAGTGATGGATCAGCCCGTGCGGGACGTCGATGGCCCGGCCGCCGTCGCGCGTCTCGACCGGCTCGACGAAGAGCGCGCCGCGGCGCAGGGCATCCCGCCACGCCGTGCCGTCGCGCGCCTGGGCGCCGTCGATCCAGAGAAAGGGCGCACCCGAATCGAGGCGCGCCTCGGTGAGCCGGACGTATCGGTCGAAGGCGGCGACCGTGCGCGGGTGCAGTTCCGCCGCCGACAGGTGCACGGAGCACGCCAGCAGGGCAGCCAGCACGACGACACGCCGCCCGACGGTCACGTCGCCATGCTCGATCCGGCCGCGCGGGCCGTCAAGGGTGCCGTGGGGGCGCCGCAGCGCGACATCCCGAGGTAGGGACGGCTGTCCCAGCCGTCCGCCGGGCCCGGGGCCGCTACCCGAAGTACGGCTCCAGCACGTTGCGTGCGACGCGCAGCGCGGCCTGACGCCCTTCGAGCGTGTTGCCGAACGTGCCGTCCTCGACCTCGATGCAGACCGGGCCGCGGTAGGTGGTTTCCATCAGCGCGCCCATGAAGCGTGCCCAGTCGATCTCGCCGTAGCCCGGGATGCGCGGCTGGTGCCACTCGAGCGGGTGTGCGAAGGTTCCGACCTGGTCGATCCGGTCGCGGCGGAACTGGATGTCCTTGGCGTGCACGTGGAACAGGCGGTCCTGGAACTCCTTCAGCGGGCTGGCCGGATCCATGTGCTGCAGCGCGAAGTGCGAGGGGTCGTAGTTGAGCCCGAGGTTCGCTGCGCCGAGATCCTCGAAGGCACGACGCCAGATCACGGGCGTGGTGAACAGGTTCTTGCCGCCGGGCCACTCGTCCTTCGTGAACGACATCGGGCAGTTCTCGATGCCGATGCGCACGCCGTGGTCCTCGGCCAGCTTCAGCAGCGGGCGCCACACCTCGAGGAAGCGGGGCCAGTTGTCGTCCACGCTCCTGGTCCAGTCGCGACCGACGAACGTGGTGACCGTGTTCAGCCCGAGCAGCGGCGCGGCGGCGATGACACGCTCGAGCTGCGCGCGCGCGACGTCGGCAACCTCGGGATTCGGGTCGAGGAGATTCGGGTAGTACCCCAGCGCCGAGATCGACACGCCGTGCTTGGCACACAGGGCGAGCACGTCTTCAGCGTGCGAGCGGGTGAAGTCGGTGACGTCGACGTGCGTGACGCCGGCGTACTTGCGCTCGGCCTTCCCGACGGGCCAGCACATCACCTCGACACAGGCGAAGCGCTCGGCGGCAGCAAAGGCGAGCACCTGCTCGAGCGTGAACTCGGGCAGGATGGCGGAGACGAAGCCTAGATGCATGGGAACAGTTCAGAATTCAACGTTCAGAATTATCGGGATGCGGCGTCATGCGCCACGTGCGTTCGGCGTCATGCGTCATGCGTCATGCGCTATGCGTTCGGCGCCATGCGCTATGCGCCACTACGGTAGCCGCGTGCTCTGCCACGCCACCATCTGCCAGCGGCCGTTGCGGAGCACCCAGACGTCGGTGTAGCGCAGCTGGTTGTCGAGCGCCTGGCCGCGTGCGGTCACCTTGAATCGCCCCGCACCGGTGATGACGGCCGTGGTGCCGTACACGCGCACCTGCACGTCGCGTGGCTCGATCGACTCGTACTTCACCGCGCCGCTGCGCATGCTCTCGATGTAGGTCGCCTTGGTGTCCACGGCGGCGCTGGAGTGGGTGTAGATCAGATCGTCGGCCAGCAACTCGTCGAGCGCCTTGAAATCGTTGGTGGTCTGTGCCTTGAAGCGCGCGTCCTCGGCGGCGCGGACCGCCTGCTCGGCCGACGCGTCGCCGCTCATGCGGATGTTGGCCGGGGCGGTGGGTTGGGCCCACGCGGGTGTCGTCGACAGGCAGCATGCGACAGCGGTCGCCACGAGCAGTCTCAGCATGGCGAACATCTTAGGCCAGATGGCGACCACCTCGTCGACGGGCGGTGGTCTGTCAGCTGCGGGGGCGACTAATGTCGGACGATGGCCGTTTTTCTGAGGCGCTTCGGGGCCGCTGCCGTGAAGAACATCCGAGTACCGGCGTCCCCGTTTGGTGTGACTCTTGCTTCGAATCGAACTCCATGCGGCATCGACTCCTGGCACTCGTCCTGGGCGGCGGCCTGTTCGCGACCGCTCCCGTGGCATCGGCAGGCACGGTCACCCTGGTGGGTAATCTCCAGACCGAAATCGGCTGCGGCGGTGACTGGGATCCGACCTGCACCCAATCGGCCCTCACCTTCGATGCCGCCGACAACGTGTGGCAGGCCTCCTTCGTGATCCCGGCCGGCAACTGGGAGTACAAGGTCGCGATCGATGGCAGCTGGGCCGAGAACTACGGGCCCAACGGCCAGCTCAATGGCGCCAACATCCAGCTGAGTCTCGCAACCGACAGCCTGGTGAAGTTCTATTTCGATGATGCGACCAACTGGATCACCGATGACGTGAACACGCGGATCGTCACGGCGGCGGGAAGCTTCCAGAGCGAGCTCGGCTGCCCTGGCGACTGGCAGCCCGAATGTCTGCGATCGTGGCTCCTCGATGTCGATGGAGATGGCGTCTTCGTGCGCGACCTGACCCTGCCGGCAGGGAACTACGAAACGAAGGCCGCCACCTACGAGTCATGGTCGTACCCCAACTACGGACTCGGTGGCGGATTCGACAACATCCCCTTCACCGTGCCGATGAACGGCGGCACCATGCGGTTCCGGTTCGTGAGTGCGACCAACATCCTCACGGTGACGCCGCTCGAAACGCCGGTCCCGGAGCCGTCGACGCTCACGCTGCTCGGCGCGGCCGCGTGGGCCCTGGCCGCGAGGCGTCGCCGCTCCTGACCGCTGACACGCCCTCCTCGGCCTCCTGCGCCACGTCGGGCTTCGACGACGGGGCGAGGCATCAGGGCAGGCGCGCGAGGCGCGCGGCAAAGGGATGCCCGGGATCGGCCAGCGCGAGATGCGCCCGCACGGTCGCCGCGACGCGCGCGGCATCGGCAGTTCGACCCGCCTCGTTGTAGTACTCGGCCAGCCGCACCTCGCATCCGAGCCAGGTGTGCGCACTCCACTGCATCGACATGGCGATGAAGGGATCGGCGTCGAACCGCTCGAGCAGCGTGATGGCTCCCTCGCGATCGCCGACGCCATGGCGCGCGATGGCCACGAGTTCGTGCATCCGGAGCCTCTGGTTCTCCGTGTCCTGCAGCAGCGGCTCGAACAGCTGGAGCGCTTCGGCATGTCGTCCCTGGGCTACGCGTAAATGGGCGAGGAACTCCTGTTGCGGCTTCCAGTTCATGCGCACGCTGCGGCGCACACGTTCCTGCGCGAGCCACTCACCGACGTCGGTCAGGCCGGCCCAGGCGTACACGTACGAGTACCGGTTGACGAAGGCGAAGTTGCGGCGTTCGGCCAGCAGGCGCGGGCGAAGGACGTCCCAGGCTTCACGATACGCGTCGCTGAGATCGCGCTGGAAGGTCGCCTGGTCCGGCGGCAGGCGCTCGATGAGCCGATTGGCGTGCGCGAACCGCCCCATTCCGAACCAGGCGTGGGCCGTCCACGCCATGAACGCCCGGTTGGCCTCGATCACGGGGTCGCGTTCGTACTGCTCGAGCAGCGCCGCCAGTCGCGTGACGTCCGTGTCCAGCCAGGCGTCCCTCGCTTCCCACATGCGGAGGTACGCGAGATCCTCCTCGACGTCGCCGATCACGCGGTCGGCGTCCGGTGGCACGAGGGCCAGTGCGCGGACCGCCGTCTGCCTCGCCCCGTCACTGTCCCGGCGCTTCTGGTTTACGCGCAGGGCAGCTGCGGCGAAGCGGATCGAGTTCGGACGGACGGCGGCGGCGCTGATCGCGACGCGTTCCGCGTCCTCGGTCCGCCCCAGCCGGCGGTAGAGAGGCTCGAGCTCGATGAAGGCCCAGTCGTGGTCGGGCGCCAGTTGCAGCAGCGCCTCGAAGGCCTGTGCCGCGCGCTGCAGGTCTTGACGTCCTGGACCGAGGTCGGCGCGAACGCGGTGGGCGACCCCTTCGATGAAGTACCGCTCCTCGGTGGTCACGTTGTCCACGAGCGCCAGGGCTCGCTCGGCGTACGGAAGGTGCGCTGGAGTGGAGATCGAGGACCTGGCTGCGACGCGCCACGTGCGTGCCTCCGCGGCCCGTGCGCGCAGGATCCACGCGGACGCGAAGCCCGGATCGATGGCGACGGCCCGGGCCAGCAGCGTATCGGCCGCCTCGTACCGCGCCACCACATCGTTGCGCCTCAGCCACGCTTCACCTCCCAGCAGCGCGGCTGCCCGCGAGTACAGCTGCAGTGCCTCGAGCGACGGGGTCGTCACCCGCGCCAGTTCCTGGCGGCTGCGCTGCAGGGCGGGGAGTGCCTCGCCCAGGGCCTCACGCACGCGGAAGGCCTGCTCGCGCACGGCAGGCAGCAGCGCGACCGGGCTGGCCACGTCGGCTTCGATCAGCTCCACGACTCCGCCGTCGGCGGGGTCCACGACCTCGGTGGTGAGTACGAACGCGCTGCCCACCCGTGTGATGCGGCCAGACAGCACCGCGCGGATCCGGCCGTCGCGAAGACTGACTTCCCGAGCACGACGCGCGTCGAGCGGGGCGTCTGGCGCCTGCCGCATGAGCCCCAGCGCATCCTCCACACGCGCGCGAGGCACGACGTTCACGTGCCGCGACGAGGTCAGCTCCCGCGCCAGTGCCTGCTCCAGCACGTCGTCGAACACGGGGTCGCCCGTACGGTTCTCGAAGTCGGCAATGAGCACCCAGTCGCGCGGCGCGAACGTGAAAGAGGTCGAAGGCGTGCGCCAGAGGTGGGTGGCTGCCCAGGCACCGGCGACGGCTGTGGCGAGCAGCGCGACCGCGGCCAGCGTCGTCGCACGACGGGACCGGCGGCGCCGCGGCTCGCGGGCTACCCGCAGCTCGCGCTCGAGGAGATCGGCTGAGGCGATGCGGCGTGCGGGATCGCGCTCCAGCGCGCGTGCAACCACGCGCGTCACCTCGGGGGGCACCCCTGGCCGGGCCTCCGCCATCGAGAAGGCCGCACCCGTCCTGTGTGCGTGCGCGATCGCCTCCAGTGTGTCGCCCTCGACCGGGAATCGCCCCGTGAGCAGCCGGAACAACACGACCCCCAGGGCATACACGTCGGAGCACGGCGACGCCGTGGCGCCTGCGAGCACTTCAGGCGCCAGGTAGAGCGGCGAACCGGCCATGGTCGCCGGCCAGGCGCCCGCCGCCCCGGCCTCGAGCTGGTCGCGGCCAGCGCTGAAGTCCATGAGCACGACGCGTCCATCGCGGGCGTCGCGCATGACGTTCTCGGTCTTCAGGTCGCGATGCAGCAGGCCCGCGCCGTGCACGGCGTGAAGCGCCTGTGCGAGGTCGGCGCCGACAGCCAGGACTTCCGACACGGGCATGGGCCCGTCCGCCTCCAGTTCCTGCTCGAGCGTGCGGCCCTGGACCAGTTCCATCCACAGCCCGACACGACCGTCGTGCTGATCGGCGCCATAGACGGAGACGACATGCGGATGTCGCACCCGGGCCAGAAGGCGACCTTCGCTGACGGCGTCCACGGCCGCCTGCGCGTCGGTCACGGGCACGTGCAGGATCTTCAGCGCGACGTCACGCGCCAGCGTCGGATCGTGCGCGCGGTACACCGTGCCGAACGTGCCCGAGGCCAGCCGTTCGACCACGCGCAGCGGTCCCCAGTGGTCACCAGGCGCGTAGTCCGGCGCGGCCGGAGCACTGCGGTCCTCACCAGGCGTCTCCGCGTCAGCCGCCGCGGCGTGGACATCGGCAATGCGCGCCAGCAGCGCGAGCCGCGCGATGCGATCGCGGGCCTGCGGCGTGTCGGCGCGCGCCGCCAGCGCCGCCCAGTCGACCGCCGTGCCATCGGCGACGGCCGCGGCGAGGTCATCGAGGGGGGCCGGGTCGTGCGTCATCCTCCATCGCCTCCGTGAGCCGCACGAGCGCCCGCACCACCGCCATGCGGGCAGCGTTGGCCGACGTACGCCCCGTCGACAGTGCCACCTCCGCGTACGAGAGCCCGAGTTCCATGCGCGCGATGATCAGCTCGCGGTCGTCGTCCCTGAGGCTCGCGAGCGCGGACTCGTAGCGCTCGACCTGCTCGCGCCCGATCGCGGCCTCGAGCGGCGACATCTCGGCCGCGACGTGCTCGTCGACGATGGGCTCGCCACTCGGCCGTCGCGCCGCGCGCCGCACCTCGTCGCGGATGCGGTTGACGAGCACCTGCCGCAGGTACGCCCGCAGCGCCCCCTCACCGCGAGGCTCGAAGCCGTTCAAATGGGTAAACGTCTGGAGGAGCGCATCCTGCACCACGTCGGGGGTGTCGACGATGCCTCTGACCTGGCGAGGCAGGCGCCCGCGGGCGAACCGGCGCAGTTCGGGGCCGAAGCGCGCAAACAGCGTCTCGAGCGCGTTGGCGTCGCCGGCCCGCGCGCGCGACAGGAGGCGGACCGTCGACGTCATCGACGGCTCGCCAGGGCCCGGCGCGACCGGGAGGTGCTCGTCCTGCGGCATGGATTGGCCGCATGGTACCTGACATCGCCTGTGTTGTTTCGCACACTCGCGGCGTTTCTCCGAGCACAGGCCCCTACACGACGCGCTGGCCGCCCATGACGGGACGGTCCCCGCGGAAGCCTTCGAGGAGACGACGATGACCGCATCCGCACGGCGCGCGAGCGCCACTACCGTGATCCTGCTCGCCGCCGGTGCGGCTGCCCTGCTGGCCAATGGCAAGCCGAGCAAGCCGGTGACGACCGTTTCGGCCACCATGACGTTCCGGTGTTACTCGGTACCTGATAGCGACACCGACCCTTGTACCGTCGCCGGGGAGGACGCCAAATCGGCCGATCACGTCGGCAACGAAGCCGGCGTCGAACCGCGGACATACCAAGGCGGCTTCGTGGGCAGCACGTCGGCGTATCTGAAGGTCACGGGGACGGGCCGTGCGTTCCAGCTGTTCCTGCACCCACCCCTGCTTTCGACCCAGGACGGCGTGCCCTCGCGCGACAACGAATGCGACATCAGCACGGTGGCCGGCTGCAACCCCGGTCCCCTGCTGCCGTTCGATGGCACGTCCGCGCTGTTCGGCGACGCCGAGGTGAACATCAAGGTGCTCGACTCGACGACGCTCGCCGACGGCAGTCTCACCGCGATGCCCTGCGTGGCAGACGTAGCCGACACCGGCAGTCTCGCACTCGTGCACTTCACCTTCCGCGTGCCAGGTGGCGAAGGCCATTGGGGCCTGAACTTCAACAAGCGCGCCTATCACTCCACGGGCGCCACCATCAGGCGTGTGGCGAACACCAGGTGGGTCGTCGAAGCGACAACCACCCAGTACGCCGAGCTCATCAGCTTCAACCACTCCGCCATCCAGGGGAAGAAGGGCCCGAGCCACGAGGGCCGGTTCGTCGTGCCGTTCCAGTTGACGATCGAGACCAACGGGCTGCCGAGCGGCAGCGCGACCTGCTCGTAAGGGGAACCGGATACGGTACCGAAGTCCCTTGCCATCTTGACAGGCACGGGAGAAGGGCGTACGCGATGGGTACACCCCTGACCGTACGCACACCCACGGACGCGCTATCTCCGCGTCCGTCGGCCTGTCGTGCGGGTCGGGAAGGAGGCACACGATGAAGCGCAGGACGTTCCTCACCGCAGCAGGTCTCACCACCGTCGCGGGCCCGGTGCTCGGCGCGCAGCCCCATCACCACGCGCCCGTCACCGGACCGCAGGCCACGACCACGGTGAGCTTCGGCGCGTGGCCCAGCGACCCGCCGTTGAACCGGACGGCGCTGCCGCCGGGGCCGCCGCCCAACGTGCACGCGCAGATCCCCTACACGGCGACAATCAAGGCCGGAGGCACCGTCAACTTCATGATCGCCGGCCTGCACCAACTGGCCGTCTACGCGCCCGGCACGACGATGGAGTCCATCGACGAGACGCTGTTGAAGCCGATGCCTGGCGCGCCGCCCTTCCTGCCGCCGGTCATCGACGACCCGACCAATCGCGTGTACCTCGGTCCCTATCCCTTCGGCCTGCCGGAAGACCGCGTCGAGGTCGTCCACTTCGGCAAGCCGGGTATCTACCTCGCCGTGTGCGTGTTCCTGCCCCACTTCGAGGAAGGCATGCACGGCTGGGTCCGCGTGCTGCCCTGAAGCGCAGAGCCACGTCAATTCAAGGTTCACAGTTCAGGATGAAGGAGCTCGCCATCTCCCATGCAGCATTCGGAATTCAGAATGCAGATGCGTTGAGGAGCAAATTGCTGTCCGTGCCCCTTCATCCTGAATTCTGAACGCTGAATCGTTCGCGGCATCGGCGCGTTCTCCCGCACCCGTTCTACAATCCGCGCCACATGGACCGCGGAACACGCGCGACGCCGGAGAATCGCGGTGCCGAAGCCGCCGCCCGCTATCGCGGCGATGCGGCGGCGCCGTCGCGACAGCCGGGTCGACGGCCACGCCATGTCTTCGAACTCGAGGACTACCTGCTGGCCGGCTGGGTCGTGCTGCTCGAGTACGGGCTGCAGCGGTTCGCCGGCGACCCCGGCGGCATCACGAACCCGTTCGTGCTCAACCGGATGCTGTCGAACGAGGCAGCCTCACCCGAGGGATGGCTGTCGTGGCTGGCCAGCCTGACGCCGATCGGCTGGGTGGTGCTCGGCCTGTTCCTGTTCGTCCTGCTGACGCGGGGCCCCGAGGACACCGACCGCGACGTCGCCCTGCACCGCCGCACGCCGATGCTCGCCCTCGCGCTGCCGGTGCTGTCGATCTACGCACTGATTGCCACGGGCATCCAGCGTCTCACCGTCGGGATCGACGAGCACCCGGCCAGCGGCCTGCCGCCCTGGCCAGGACCGTACGTGCCACGCGTCGTGCGGCGGACGGCGGCCGTGCCGCTGGCGTTCATCGGCGACGCGATGTTCCGCGCCGAACTCCAACAGACCGACCTGCTCACGTTCACACCGGCCTCGCTGGCCGAGGTCGTGTCGCCGGGCCTGCTGTTCCTGGTGATCGCCTCGGCCTTCCCGTTCATGATCTTCGTGGCAGGCCCCCGCATCGCGGCCGGCGCCGACATGGCGTGGCGCCCGTGGATCATCCGGTTCGCCCTCTTCTTCGTCGCCACATGGGCCGGCAACACCGGCTGGACCTGGTGATCCCGAGCGGTACGCCGTGGCCAGCGCGGCCACGTGTCGGCGTTTCTGCGTTCGGCGTTCGGCGTTCGGCGTTCTGCGTTCTGCGTTCTGCGTTCTGCGTTCTGCGTTCTGCGTTCTGCGTTGAAGACGATAGTCTTGTCCCATGTCCGACGTGAATCTCTGGACCAGGCCCGAGCACGCGCAGCGCTACCTCGACATCGCCTACCAGATCCCCCATCGCACCGAGGGCGAGGCCTGCCTCCTGGAGTTCCTGCCGCCGTCGACGCGACGGATCCTCGATCTGGGGAGCGGTGAGGGCCGACTGATCGGCCTGGTGCTCGACGCGGTGCCCGACGCGACGGGCGTGGCGCTCGACTTCTCGGAACAGATGCTCGCGCGCCTCCACGCGCGCTTCGACGCAGACCCCCGCGTCGACATCTGCGCGCACGACCTCTCGCAACCGCTCCCCGGCCTGGGAACCTTCGACGCGATCGTCTCGAGCTTCGCCATCCATCACCTCGTGGACGACCGCAAGCAGGCGCTCTACGCAGAGATCCACGCACGGCTCTCGCCGGGCGGCGTGTTTCTCAACCTCGAGCACGTGGCCTCGCCGACACGCGCGCTCCACGAGGGCTTCCTGCACGCCATCGGCGTGCGCGTCGAAGACGACGACCCGTCGAACAAGCTCGTGGACGTGCACACGCAGGTGCAGTGGCTGCGCGACATCGGCTTCACCGACGCCGACTGCCACTGGAAGTGGCGCGAACTGGCACTGCTGGGGGGACAGAGATAATTGCAGAATTTCAGAACTGCAGAATCTCAGAATTTGGGAATTTGGGAATTGCAGCACACCGCCACCCCCACAGGAGCGCCTCGAAGGTTGGCGGTGCCGATGAAATTCTGAAATTCCACCAATTCTGCAGTTCTCACGCGAGCCCGTACAGGGCGAGCCGGTGATAGAGCTGCTTGCGTGTCAGGCCGAGTTGTCTCGCTGCGCGCGACCGGTTGCCCCTGGTCTCGCGTAGCGCGCGCTCGATCAACTGCCGCTCCATCGTCGCGACGTCCGTGGGCATGGCCGACGACACGCGACCGACAGGCTCCAGCACCAGGTGCTCCACGTCCACGAGTCCGCCCTCGGCGACGATGACGGCGCGCTCGAGCGCATTGCGCAGTTCGCGCGCGTTGCCCCGCCACGGGTGTGCGAGCAGCGCGGCCTTCGCCGCGTGCGTGAGGCCGGGCGACGGACGCCCGAACGTCCGCCCGATGTCCTCGAGGAAGTGGGCGGTGAGCGCGACGATGTCCTCGGGGCGTTCGCGAAGCGGGGGCAGGTGCAGGCCGAACACCTGCAGGCGGTAGTACAGGTCCTCGCGGAACGTGCCGCGTTCCACGGCCGTGCGCAGGTCGCGGTTGGTGGCGGCCACCAGGCGGATGTCGGCCTTCACCGGACGGGTGCCCCCGAGCCGCGTGAACTCGCGCTCCTGCAGCGCCCGCAGCAGCTTGGCCTGGGCCGACGGCGTGAGTTCGCCGACCTCGTCGAGCAGGAGCACGCCGCCGGCCGCCATCTCGATCTGGCCAGCCTTGCGTTGCGCGGCACCGGTGAACGCGCCGCGCTCGTGCCCGAACAGCTCCGATTCGATCAGGTGCTCGGGCAGGGCGGCGCAGTTGACCGCCACGAACGGCCCGAGCCGGCGCGGTGAGAGCCGGTGGATGGCTCGCGCCACCACCTCCTTGCCGGTGCCCGACTCACCGGTGAGCAGGACGGTGGTCTCGGTGACGGCGACCTGGGCTGCGGCCTTCATCACCGCCTGCCACGGCGGCGAGACGCCGGCCACCCGGCCATAGCCGGCACGCGAGTCGAGTGCTTCCGACAGCACCTCGACCCGGCGTGCGAGACGTTCGGCGCGCTCGCGCGCCGCGCGCGCCTGCTCCTCTGCGCCCGCGAGCCGCTCGTTGGTCACGCCGAGCGCCACGTGCAGCGCGATGTGCCGCGCCTGCGGCACGTCCCCTTCGGTGAAGGCGTACGGGCGCCGTGACCAGAAGTGGAGAGCCAGCCGGTGATCGCGGCCGCGCACCAGCACCGACAGCGTCGAGCGGTAGCCAGCCGTCCGCACCTGGGCCTTGTAGTCCGGCGGATCGAACGAGGCCAGCGGGAGGTCAGACGAGGACAGGTCGTCCACGATGCGCCACCAGCCGTCCTCGAGCCCGGCAATCTCCTCGCTGCTCACGCGCACGAGGTAGGGCCCGTCGGTGTTCGAGAACGCATGGGCGACGAGCGTGCGTCGTCCGTCGTGCAGGGTGAGCGACAGACGATCGTGCGGCACCACGTCGCGCGCGATGGCCGAGACCTCGGGAAAGACCTCCCGGATGTCGTGCACGGCGCCGACCAGCCGCAGCAGGCGCTCGGAAGCCTCGAGGGACATGCCGACAGGCATGTCTCACGGTGGCACATGTGCGCCTACAGGCTCAAGTTGGGCTTGCAGGCACACACATGAATTGTTCGAAACTGGCGTAAGTTCATAATTCACAATGAATTGGGGAACGCTGGCGGGATGGTCGCGATATTGCTTCATGCATGAAGCATGACCGCTCGCCCTCTGTCCGCAGCTGGACTGATTGTCTTCCTGGTGACCACAGCAGCCTGCGCCCCCAATCAGGCGGCTGCCCCGCCGGCGGCTCCGGCCCCGCCTCCGGTGCCGGTCGTGGAGGTCACGCCCGAGGACGTGACGGTG
>VFQN01003414.1_pt1 | contig 22786 bp, 21 predicted proteins | sample 3512371 | NCBI WGS metagenome assembly VFQN01 (sample SAMN10412370, study PRJNA504923) | tailings metagenome | isolation source: Replicate 2 from Balatoc abandoned mine | place: Philippines: Itogon, Benguet | collected 2017-08-28
TCGCCCAGGCGATCTCGTCCTGGGTGGCCGACATGGTGCCCTGCATCTGGGGCAGCAGGGTCGAGGCGATCAGCAGGGTGGTCGCATACAGGGTCGAGCCCAGGACCACCATGACGAGAATCAGCACCCGCCGGGCCAGAGAGGTATCGGGCTCGGTGGCTTCCGGGGGGGCCTCGGCGGTGGTGGCGCTTGAAGTCATGGCCTGGGCTATTGTAGCCTAGGCAACAATCTCGAGCGAGCAGCCTTGGGCCCGGACGACGACGAATATATCGGCTACGTACTCTCCGACGTGGCGCGCCTGATCCGCACCGTGTTCGACCGGCGCGTGCGAGACATCGGCCTCACCCGGGCGCAGTGGCTGGTTCTGACGAGACTTTATCGACGGCCCGGGGCCAGCCAGACAGAACTCGCCGACATGCTGGAAATCGACCGCGCCAGCGCCGGCCGCATGATCGACCGCATGCAGAAGAACGGCTGGGTGGAGCGGCGTTCCGACAGCGAGGACCGCCGTATCAACCGCCTGTACCTGACGGCCGACGCCCGCCGCGCCCACAGGGAGATGTGGGCGATTGCCGAGACAACGGTCGACGATGCGCTGGCGCCGCTCTCGACCGCCGAGCGCGAGCAATTCACTCGGCTGGCGGCGCGCGTGAAGGGGCGGCTCCAGACTATGGCGGGAGCCCACGGGACATGAGTCGCCGCCCGGTCCCCGTGCTGCGGCTGGTACTGCTGTTCGCGGTCCCCCTGCTGGCGGCCGGCGGGGCGGGCTGGTGGTGGCTCTCCGGCGGCCGCTACGTTTCGACGGACAACGCCTATGTAAAGGCCCATATCGTCCAGATAGCGCCCGAGGTTTCCGGCCAGGTCCGGCGGGTGCTTACCCGGGACCATGCCTCCGTGCAGGCTGGTGCCCAGCTGTTCACCATCGAGTCGAGGCCCTTCCGGCTGGCCCTCGACAGCGCCGAGGCGGAGCTCGATTCGGCGCGGGCTCACGTCGAGAACCTGCGCGGCATCTGGCGGGAGGCCGTGGCCGAACTGGCTGCCGCCGAAGCGCGCGCCGATTACTTCCAGCGGCAGGCCCAGCGCCAGGAAGAACTTGCGTCGAAAGGCGTGGCCTCCGCCAGCAAGCGCGACGAATCGCAGAACGATGCGAGTGCGGCGGCGGACCGCGTGGCGACGGCGCGGGAGAAACTGCGGCGCGTGCTGGCGGCGCTGAACGGCGATCCGCAGCTCGCCGTCGAGGCTCATCCCCTGGTGCGGGAGAAGGCCGCGGCGCGGGAGCGGGCGGCGCTCGATCTCTCGCGCACGACGGTGCGCGCCCCGGTCGATGGCGTGGTCGTCAACATGCGTCTGCAGCAGGGCGAGCAGGTCAAGGCGGCGACCCCGCTCTTCTCGCTGGTCGTCCTCAGCCGGCCCTGGGTCGAGGCGAACTTCAAGGAGACCGAGCTCACCCATGTGAAGGTGGGACAGAAGGCGACCGTAGTCCTCGACACCTATCCCGACGTGACGTGGGAGGCACTGGTCGAGAGCGTGAGCCCGGCGACAGGTGCCGAGTTCGCGATCCTGCCGCCGCAGAATGCCAGCGGCAACTGGGTCAAGGTCGTTCAACGCCTGCCGGTGAAGCTGCGGCTGCTGCCCCATGTCGGCGAACCGCCGCTGCGCGCCGGCATGACCGCGACCGTGAAGATCGACACCGGCCGACAGCGCGATCTGACGAGCCTGATCGGCGGGACCAAGGACGCGCCGCCGCCGGCCTCAACGACACCGCCGCACGACGTCACCGCACAGTCGAACTAGAAATCCCGTCATCTCGACTGGAGCACCCCTGGATGCCGCGGGGCGGGCTCCGCCTACGCAAGGCACGGTTCTCGCGCCGGCGCATGTGCCATAGTCGGACTACTGGATGGGGCGGTCTTGGAGAGACCAACGGGGATCACATGCCATCAAACTTCCTCGCAAATAGTGCAGAAGGCTATGATGCCTACATGGGACGCTGGAGCCAGCGGCTTGCTGTGCCTTTCCTCCGTTTTTCGGGTGTGCCATCTCGTGGTCGCGTCATTGACGCGGGATGTGGTACCGGCAGCCTCACCTTGGCGCTGGCTGCTCACTCCACCCTGGCTGCGATTGAGGCGCTGGACTTCGAGAAGAAGTTCGTCGCTGCCCTGCGCAAACGCACGACGGATCCCAGGATACGAGTGCAGGAGGGCGATGTCTGTGCGTTGCCATATGGAGACGGGGAGTTCGACGGTATCTACTCCCTATTGGTACTCCACTTTGTGTCGGATCCGCATCTAGCAGTGCGGGAAATGCGCCGAGTCCTGCGGCCCGGTGCTACGGCCGCGGCTACGGTCTGGGCCAATGGCGGCCTTGAGAGCCTGCGTCTGTTCTGGGACGCAATCCGTTTGCTTGAGCCGAAAGCAGCACCGCGTTCCAAACGGCCGATGACGGCCGAAGGCGAATTGCACGCAGCGTTCGAAGCCGCGGGATTTACAGATGTTGCGGCCACGCGGCTCACGATCAGCATGGAATACGCGACCTTCGACGAATTCTGGGACTCAACTGCCTCCGGACAGGGGACATTCGGGGGCTTCTTTGATGCATTGCCAGAGACGCGGCGTGATCAGCTCCGGGACGCGGTGAGGACTGCTTACCTCGCCGGCAGGAGCGACGGTGCTCGGGAATATGAGAGTACTGCCTGGGCGGTCCGAGGCTCTGCCTAATGCCTTTTGGCAGGATGTGAGGCGCCTCGCCTCCCGATGGTGCACTGATCCGAGTGTCGAGTCTGGGGCCTTCACCCGCACGCCAGCGAATAAATGTGCTGGACCTCGCCGGGGAGCGGCATCGCTTGCCAGGTCTTGCCGGCGTCACGGGTGCCGAAGACCTCGCCGTCGTAGCGGGCGCCGATATAGACCTGTCCGGCATCGGTTGGATGCAGGCCGATCGACATGATCGTGCCATGCACCTGGACCTTGTCGAAGCGCTGCCAGCTCTCGCCGCCATCCTCGCTGCGATAGAGGCCGCCGTCCTTGCTGGCGGCGGCGACGGAGAGGGCTGAGTAGAGCGTGTTGGGCTCGACCGGCGAGACACGGATGTCGCGGCCGTAGGTGGTGGGTGAGAAGCGGCCGATCTCCATGTCCTTCCAAGTGTGGCCCTGGTCGCTGCTGCGGAACAGGCCCATTCGCACGGCCAGCCAAAGTCCGTCCGGATCGGCCGGGTTGATGGTCACGGCGTGGCCGTCGAGCATTCCCTCGGCCGTCGTGTCGCTCACGATCCGGCTCTTGAGATGATCCTGTTCGGCGAGCTTCAGTAGGCCGGCGCTGCAATCGGTCCACGTCTGGCCGAGATCGATGCTGCGCATGACGCCGTTGATTTCGAGCGCGGCATAGAGTTCGTCATGCCGCCTCGGATGTTGGACCAGCCGCATCACGCGCGACGCGAAGGGACCCGTGCAGTGGGTGTCGATGGCCGGGACGGGGAGTGCCTGCCAGGAGGCGCCGCCATCGTCGCTGCGATAGACGCCGATCGGCGAGGCGCCGGCGAACACGCGATCCGGATCGCGCGAGTCGACGAGGAAGGACCAGATCTCCCGGCCGGCATCGGGGAAGGCGGTCCGGCGGAAGGTGGCGCCGCGGTCGCTGCTGCGCCACACGCCGTCATTGGTTCCGGCGAACACGATCTCCGGATTCTGCGGATGGACGAAGACGGTGAAGGCCTGGACGGCGCCCAGCACATGCTGCCAGTCGCCACCCGCGGTCGGGCGGCGGAAGACGCCGACGCGGCCCTTGTGGTCAGGCTTTCCGAAATACCCTGCCACACCGACATATATGTTCGACTGATCCCGTCCGGTGTTCATGGGCTTTCCTCCACTTCTTATGTCTCGTTTGGTGACGAGATTATCGCTTCCAGGGCGGCGAGTCCGTCCGTGAGGGCTGCCGGTCCCGGCTGCAGGATCAGGGGCGACTTGATCTCGTGAAGTCGTCCGTTCCTGACGGCGGGCACGGTCTCGAAGCCCGGCCGGGCAACCACCTTCTCCGACCTGAACTTCTTGCCGCACCAGGAGCCGACGATGATGTCGGGCGATCGGCGGATCACCTCATCGGACGTGACGATCCTGTCCCTGGCCGATTTGTATGTAGCGAGTTCGGGGAAGATGTCCGCGCCGCCTGCGGCATCGATCAGCTCGGATACCCAGGCGATGCCCGAGATCATGGGATCGTCCCACTCCTCGAAATAAACCCTGGGGCGATGGCTCCGCTTTGCCGCACGCCGGCGTGTGTCTGCGAGATTGGCGGCAAGGCGGTTCGCCAGCTTATCAGCGCGATCCTGCGCGCCGACCAACGCACCGAGCGTGCGGACCATGCCGAGAATTTCCGCGACGGTCCGCTGGTTGAAGGCATGGACGGCGACGCCCGCCCGGATGAGCGCCGCCACGATCTCGGCCTGCAGATCCGAGAAGGTGAGAACCAGGTCCGGCTGCAGTGCAAGGATCTTGGGAATGTCGGCAGAGATGAAGGCCGAGACCCGGGACTTCTCCCGGCGCGCCTGCGGTGGCCGGACGGTGTAGCCGGAGACCCCGACGATGCGGTCCTGTTCACCCAGCAGGTAGAGCGTCTCCGTGGTTTCCTCGGTGAGGCAGACGATGCGTTCGGGTGGGTACATGCTACGCGGCGATGGTTGGCGGGCGTCCCGTCATGGCCGGCAGCGAAGGTTCGGCCATGACGGGGCTCCCGTTCAGTTCTTCTTGACCAGCGGGCACTCGCTGTTGGCCAGGGGTCGGAACGCCTCTTCGCCGGAGATCTTGGAGAGGAGCTTGTAGTAGTCCCACGGGCCCTTCGACTCGGAGGGCTTCTTGACCTCGAAGAGATACATGTCGTGCATCTTGCGGCCGTCCTCGCGGACGTAGCTCGGCCCGAAGATCGGGTCGTCCCATTTGGCGGCCTTCATCGCGGCCATCACCTTCTCGGCATTGTCCGTCCCGGTCGACTTCACTGCGTTCAGGTAGGCGAGGGTCGCGGAGTAGAAGCCGGCCTGCACGCTGGTCGGCATCTTGCCGTTGAACCTGGCGGCGAACTTCTTGGCAAAGGCACGGGTGCGATCGTTGAGATCCCAGTAGAACGCCTCCGTGAGGTTCAGGCCCTGCGCCCGCTCGAGCCCCAGCGAGTGGATGTCTGAGATGAAGACAAGCAGGCCGGCGAGCTTCTGGCCGCCCTTGGTAATGCCGAACTCCGACGCCTGCTTGATCGAGTTGATCGTGTCGCCGCCGGCGTTGGCGAGACCGATGATCTGCGCCTTCGAGGCTTGCGCCTGCAGCAGGAACGAGGAGAAGTCGTTGGTGTTGATCGGGTGCTTGACGCCGCCCACCACAGTGCCGCCGGCCGCCTTGACGACGGCAGAGACGTCACGCTCCAGCGCATAGCCGAAGGCATAGTCGGCGGTGAGGAAGAACCAGGTCTTGCCGCCGGCCTTCACGACTGCCGAGCCGGTGCCGTTGGCGAGGGCGGCGGTGTCGTAGACCCAGTGGATCAGGTAGGGATTGCAGAGCTTGCCGGTGAGGTCCGACGAGGCGGGGTCCGGTGCGATGAATATCCGCTTCTTGTCGCCGGCCACGCGGGCGGCCGCGATCGACGAGGAGGAGGCGCCGGCGCCCATCACCATGTCGACCTTCTCGTTGTCGTACCAGCGGCCGACCGTGGTCGCCGCGACATCGGCCTTGTTCTGGATGTCGCCGGACACGAGCTCGATCTTCTGGCCAAGCACGGACCCGCCGAAATCCTCGATCGCCATCTGGGCGGCGAGCACCGCGCCGGGGCCGTTGATGTCGGCGTAGAGGCTCGACAGGTCCGTCGCGACGCCGATCTTGAGGGTGTTGTCGGAAAGCTGGGCGGCCGCTGGCAAGGCCCAGGCCGCAAGGCAGAATGCGGCCGTGCTGAACAGGTTACGTCTCATCGTTCTCTCCCTAGGCTTTGTTATTGAGCGAAGCCTACCAAGGCCCCGGCATTCTGCAAGGCGGAGGAGACATCCCATGATCGAGAAAATTCTGGACATCCCCACCCGGGACGGGGCGATGGAAACCTTCATCTGCCATCCGGAGAGGGGCGGGCCCTATCCGCCGGTCCTGTTCCTGATGGACGCGCCAGGCATCCGCGAGGAACTCCACGACATGGCGCGCCGGCTGGCGACAGTCGGCTACTACGTGATGCTGCCGAATCTCTATTATCGTGCGGGGCCAGACACCAAGTACGGGCCGGACGTGCTGACGCACGGCAGCGACGAGCACAAGCGCATGCGCTCGGTTCGAACGAAGATGACCATCCCGCCGGTCATGGACGACGTGGCCGCGATGATCGCCTTCGCGGACGCCCAGAAGCATTCGAAGAGCGGGCCGGTCGGGACCCACGGCTACTGCATGAGCGGACCCTATTCGCTGGCTGCCGCCGCGCGCTTTCCGGGGCGGATCGCGGCGGCGGCATCCTTCTATGGCACCTGGCTGGTGAGTGACGCGGTCGAGAGCCCGCACCTGACGCTCGGCAAGGCGAAAGGCGAACTCTACATTTCCTGCGCCGAGCACGACGAACTGGCACCGCCCGAAATGGTCGGGGAACTGAAGGCCCTGTTCGACCGGTCAGGCGCGAAGGGTGAGCTCGAGATCCAGCCGACCGTCCATCACGGCTTCGCCTTCCCGCAGCGCTGGTGCTACGACAAGCCCGCCGCCGAGCGGCACTGGGAGCGCCTGATCGCGCTCTACCGCCGAAACCTGGGGTGACGGCAGGAGGCGAGGCTCAGGGCGCCCCGTGTGCAGCCGGCTTGCGAGCCTGCCAATCGGCCAGTTTGTCACGCGCCCCGTTCGTCCTCGGGTCCATCGCCGATTCCTGTCCGGGGACCTTGGCGGCGAGTTCGATCACGTAGCCGTTTGGATCGCGGAAATAGATCGACCGGATGAAATGATGATCGGAGACGCCGCGGACCTCGCGACCCTCGGCCTTACCCTTGGCGAACATCCGCTCAAGATGATCGGGCGCGACCTCCAGGGCGATGTGGAGGTCGAAATCGTGCTGGTCCTTGAAGTCGAACGGCATGTCCGGGGCCTCGAAGAAGGCGAGGCACGAGCCGTCGTCGAGCTGGAAGAAGGTGTGGAGGACACCGGCGCCGGTACTGCGCCCCGTCTTGGTCTGCTCGATCAGCAGCGTGTGGACGAGGGGGAGGCCCAGGAAATCCTCGTAGAACGTCCTCGTCTCCTCCGAGTCGCGGCAGCGATAGGCGTTGTGATGCAGACCCTTGATCATCGAAACCTCCGATCGTTTGTCTGCCCAAGCGTAACGCCCTCCTGGCGGTCGAGCCAGACGTCCTCGAAGCGCCGGTGATTGTAGATCGTGTCGACCGCCGGCATGAAGGAACCATGACCAGGTTCAGGTAGAACGGAGGCGGCGCAGCCGGGCCGACGTCACGATCTGCCAGACGGCCGCGGCGAGAACGCAGGCGGCGACCAACAGGAAGGCGCTGCGATAGTCGGCAATGGCGGCGATCAGCCCAAACAGAGGCGGGCCGATGACGGCGCCGGAGAAGGCGAGGGCGGTCTGGACCGCGGCGACGGCTGCCACTTGTCCCAGCGGGGCGAGGGCCGCGAACTCCGCGATCGAGACGCCGTTCCAGCTAATGACGACGGTGCCGTAGGCAAAGACCACCAGCCCGATCAGCCAGTAGGGCGTGTCGGCCGAGACCAGCCCGGTGGCGACCGCGCCCATCGCTATGCCGATGCCCGTCCAGCCCAACAGCATCATGCGCGGCAACCGGTCGCCAAGCGCGCCCAGGATGAGGCGCTGCACCGTGCCGCCGATCTGGGCCAGGAAGAGCAGGAAACCCGCCTCGGGGATACTGAGGCGACAATGCTCGTACAGGTAGGTCACGAGGAAGAACGTGAAGGTGTGCTGCGCCACGACGTAGAGCAGCGCCGACCAGCCGAGAACGCGCATCTCCGGATGGCGCATCACGTACACGATCGACGACCAGATGCCGTCCGAAGGCGCGGATGGAGCGACCGAGGCATCGAGACGGGCACGCAGCAGTTCGAGGGCGCCAGCGCCGACCAGCATCAGCCCCGCAGCGCAGAGCGAGGCACCGCGCCACCCGAGAACCGGCAGCAGCAGGGGCAGGAAAATGCCGGCGGCCGCGAAACCCAGGGGTACGCCCGTCTGCTTGACCGAGAAGACGAGGCTGAACCAGGCGCGTGGCACGCGCTGGCTCAGGATGTGCGCCGAAGCGGGATTGATCGGGCCCTGGGCGAAGCCGATGAACGCCACCGCCACGATGGTCGCGGCGACGAAGGCCGTGGCGTTCAGCGCAAGGCCGATGGCGGCGGCCAGCATGGCAAACTGGCAGACGCGGACCGCGCCCAGCCGCGAGATCGGGCCCGCGCTCCACAGGGCGACCCCCGAAGCGATGGCATAGGTGACGGCAGTGAAGGCACCGACGAGCTTCGGAGAAATCCCGAGGTCCCGTGCGACCGCGGGCATCAGCACGCTGAGCGACAGGACGGCCAGCGAGATGAGCACCTGCGTGCCCAGCATCGCCCCGATCGGGACGAGCGCCGGCCGCAGACCGGGGCGCGGGCCTTCCGTGTTCGGCGCCGCGCCCCGTTGCATCCTAGAGGCCGTAGAGGTCGGCCTTGTTCAGGATGGTGTTGCGCAGGATGCGGATCGAGGCGACGTCGACCATGATGCCGTCGACGTTGATCGCGCCCTGGCCTGCGGCTTCCGCCTCTGCATAGGCCTTCTCGAGCTTGCGGGCGCGGGCGATGTCCTCGGCCTTGGGCGAATAGACGTCGAGCGCGATGTCGATCTGCGAGGGATGGATCGCCCACTTGCCGACGCAGCCCAGGATCATCGAGCGCTTGCACTCCTCACGATAGGCGTCGGGATTCTTGAAGTCGGCGAACGGGCCGTCGACCGGATCGATGCCGGCGGCGCGGCAGGCCATGATCAGCCGGAAACGGGCATAGTGCCAAATGTCGCCCGGATAGCCGTCGGTCTCGCCGACGTTCTTGTTGGTGACGCCCATCGAGGCCGAGAAGTCACCCATGCCGAAGACCAGGCATTCGAGGCGCGGCGTCGACTTGGCGATGGCGTCGACGTTCTGCATTCCCTCGACTTCCTCGATCAGGGCTTCGAGGCCGATGCGGCGCTTGAGCTTCAGCTTCTTCTCGAGCTGGTGCAGCAGCTTGTCGGCGAACAGGATGTCGGCCGGCGTCAGCACCTTGGTCATCATGATCGTGTCGAGATGCTCGCCGGCACCCTCGACCACCTCGATGATGTCCTCGAAGGCGTACTCGGTCGTCAGGTCGTTGATGCGCACGCAGCGCGTCTTGCCGGTCCAATTGAGCGACTTCAGGCCCGCGATGATCTTCTTGCGGGCATCGCGCTTCTGGCTGGGGGCCACGGCATCCTCGAGATCGAGGAAGACATGATCGGCCTTCGACTCCGACGCCTTCTGGATCATCTTCTCGCTGGAGCCGGGCGTCGAAAGCTGGACGCGGCGGGCGCGGCGGGGTTGGCGGTCGGTCATTCTGTTCTCCTCAGGCAACGATCTTGTCGGCGCGCAGGCGGGCAATATCGCCGGTGTCGCAGCCGATCGACCCCAGATACTCGTCCGTATGCTCGCCCAGCAAGGGGGCGCGATGGCGCACACGGCCGGGGGTTTCGGTCATCTTGATGGCGACACCGGCAATCGCGGTTTCGATGTCGAGCCCGGGATGCGGAACCCGGACGACCATATCGCGGGCAGCGAAGTGCGGGTCGGCGAAGACATCGCGCACATCGTTCACCGGCGAGAACGGGACTTGGCCACCGAAATGCTGCAGCAGCTCCTGCTTGGTGCGCTGGCTCGTGAACGCCGAGACTGTCGCGATGATCTCGTCCTGATTGGCGCGGCGGTCCTGCACCGTGGCGAGGCGCGGATCGGTGCCGAGTTCGGGCCGGCCAATGAGGCGGCACAGGATCGGCCAGTGGGCGTCTGCATGAGCGGCAATGGTGATGAAGCCGTCCTTGGCGGGGAACATGCCGAAGGGGCAGAGCAGGGGATGATGGTTGCCTTCGGGCACCGGCACGCCGCCGGTATAGGCGTGCTGGTGCACGATGCGCTCGCACATCGAGAGGATGGCATCGACCATGCCGACATCGACGAACTGGCCCTTGCCTGTCTTGTGGGCGCGGAAGATGGCGCTCACCAGGCCGACGGCACACATGGTTGCCGGCATGAGGTCGCCGATGCCGGGGCCGACCTTCATCGGCGTATGCTTGTCGGGGCCTGTAATGGCCATGACGCCGCCGAAAGCCTGCGAGACGACGTCGTAGGCCGGCCAGTCGGCATAGGGGCTGGCGCCGGTGCGGCGGTCGCCGAAGCCGCGGATGGTGGCGTAGACCAGCCTGGGATTGCTCTCGCGTAATGTCTCATACGAGAGGCCCAGACGTTCCATGACGCCGGCGCGGGAGTTCTCGACGATGGCGTCGGCGTCCTTGCACAGACGGATGACGAGATCGCGGCCTTCCGGCTTCTTCAGGTCGATGGCGATCGACTTCTTGTTGCGGTTGACGGAGGCAAAGTAGCCGCCGAACGCTTTCAACTTATCGTCGGCATGGTAGGGGCCGATGATGCGCGTGTGATCGCCGTCGAGCGGTTCGACCTTGACGACTTCGGCGCCCTGGTCGGCCAGCAGCATGGTGCAGAAGGGACCGGCCAGCATCTGCGTGAGGTCGATGATGCGGACACCATCGAGGGCGCCGAGCGGTGCCTCGGCGCTCACTTGTCTCCCCAGTGGCTGCGTCGCTTGATGAGCACGGTGCGCTCGCCCTCGAAGATATGCTTGTCGTCCTGGTTTACGCCGTAGTGCCTGAAGCGGACGATGCCCGCGTCGGCCTGCTTGGCATCGGTCTTCTCCAGCACTTCGGTGTAGCAGTAGAGCGTATCGCCATGGTGGAGGGGGCCTTTGAGCCTGATCTTGTCCATGCCGAGTTCCAGCAATGCATTCTCGGCCGTGTCCTCGGCGGCAAGGCCGATGCACATGGAGATGGTGACGCCGCCGAAGCCCAGACGCTGCTTGTAGGGCGTCGACTGGGTCAGGTGTTCATTGAAGTGCGCTTCGGCCGTGTTCATGGTGACGTTGGTGATCCAAACCTGCTCCATCGGCTCCACCGTCTTGCCGCGCGCGTGTTTCATCACGTCGCCGACGGTGAAGTCCTCGAAGTAGTTGGCCTTGCCGGTAAGTGCGGAGACCTTCATCAGTTCCTCCCGCGGCCCAGCAGACGATCGGAGATGATGCGCTTCTGGATTTCCGAGGTGCCCTCGAAGATCTTGGTCAGGCGTGCATCGCGCCAGTGGCGTTCGACCGCGTGCAGCGTCGTGTAGCCCGCGCCTCCGTGGATCTGGATGCCCTCGCTGGTGACGCGCTCGGCCATCTCGGAAGCGAAGAGCTTCACCATGGAAGCTTCCTTGTCGCAACGCTGGCCGGTGTCGATCTGCTCACAGACGAAATACATGAGCTGGCGTGCCGCTTCGATCTGCGTCGCCATGTCGGCGATCTTGAAGCGGATCGCCTGGAAGTCCGAGATCGAGTGGCCGAACTGCTTGCGGTCGTTGGCATACTGGATCGAATCCTCCAGCGCCCCCTGGGCCAGCCCGATGGCGCGGGCGGCCGTGTGGGCTCGGGCCGTCTCGAGACCCGACGTGGCGTAGTAGAAGGCGTGGCCTTCCTTGCCGATCATGTCGGCTTCGTCGACGCGGAAATTGTCGAAAGCCAGTTCCCAGGTCTTCCAACCGAAATAGCCGATCTTGGGGATCGGCGCGCCGTTTACGCCCTTGGGCAGTTCGCCGCGCTTCTTCTCGACGAAGAACATCGACAGGCCAAGATGGCGCTTGCCCGGAGGCGCGTCCGACGTGCGCGCGATGATGATCATGAAGTCGGCGCCGTCGGCGAAGGTGCACCAGTACTTGTTGCCGCTGATCAGGTAGCCCGAGCCGTCCTTCCTGGCGCGGCAGGAGATGTTGGAAATGTCGGACCCGGCATTGGGTTCGGACATGGAGAAGGCGCCGAGGAACTCACCCTTGGCCATGCGGGGGAGGTAGCGCTTGCGCTGCTCCTCGCTCATCTCGTGCGAGCCGATCAGCAGGTTGCCGCGGGCGATGATAGACGCGACGCTCATCCAGCCGCGCGACAGTTCCTCGGTGACGAGGCAGTACTCCGAGCAGCCGAGGCCGAGCCCGCCATATTCTTCGGGGATCAGGATGCCGAAATAGCCGAGCTCGGCCATCTTCTCGCGCAGCTCCATCGGGATGTCGCCCTTCTCGGGGTCGAGCCTGTTGGCGACCGGCAGCACTTCGTTCAGCGTGAACTCGCGCGCCTGCTCCTGGATCATGCGGCGCTCTTCGGTGAGGAAAGGCATTAGTTTGAATTCCTGAGACGGACGAGGTTGGTGCGCTTGAACTCGATCACGAGCTCCTCGCGCTGGTTGAAGCCCTTGCTGTGCCACGTGACGATGCCGAACCCCTTGTGGGAGTCGGAGACGCGCCGGTCGAGCACCACGGATTCCGCGCGCAGCGAGTCGCTGGGATAGACGGGCTGGTGATAGGTGAGCTCGTTGACGCCGAGGAAGGGGCCGCCACCCTCGCTCAGATCCTCGACGGTGAGGCCAAACACGGTCGTGAAGACGAGCAGGGGATTGGCGACGATGCCGGGATGGCCGTGCGCCTGGGCGTAGGCGGCGTTGTAGTAGTGCGGATTGAAGTGCAGGGTGAGTGTCGTGAAGAGCGTACTCTCCGACTCGGTGATCGTGCGGCCCCAATGGTGCCGGAACACGCGCCCGACCTCGAAATCCTCATAGCGGTTGCCCTTGGGCACCAGCCGGGCGCGGGCCCTGAAATCCTCTTTCATTCCGTCTCCTGTTTACGCCTCTCGCCCGAACCGGGGAGAGCAATATGACTATTTCTTCGCCGACGCACGCACGAGTTCGCCGACGTCGCTCAGGCTGTCGACTCGCTCGATGGCATCGTGCAGGCGACGGGTGCCGGCGGCGCCGAGCAGCGGCGTCACCAGGCTGTCGAACTTCGTCTCGATCGCCTGGCGCTGCTTGTCGAGGTCGGCCCAGGGAATGCCCGAATCATGGCTGACCTCGATCGTCGTGCCGTCGTCGAGCTGGATCGCCATCTCGGCCAGCGAGTGCGCCCAGTGCGGCTGGAACTCGATCGCCATCTTGTCGCGCAGCTCCTTGATGCGCGGCTCCCGGGTCACGGCTTCGTTGTAGGAGTCGAGATTGGCGGTATCGACGCCGGTCAGTGCCATCGCCACGGTCTGGCGCAGCGAAAACTTGGCTTCGAGGCCTGTGGTCGGGTCGGGGATGTTGCAGACCTTGTCGGCGCCCGAATCGATCCGCAGCAGGATCTTCTGCACCCGCTCGGGCGGGAAATTGTTCTTCAGCCGGATTTCCTTGGCGCACTCGATGGGCGCGTGCGTCAGGTAGCAGGCCGCATGGTACTTGAAGAGGTTGTTGCGCAGGTGCCAGCCCGATGGCGGCTCGCCCAGGGCCGCCTCGGCATTAAGATGGTCGCTCTGCGACGACGCGAAGCCCTGGTCGCATTCGAGGGAGTCGCCGCGCGCGGTGAAGCCCCTGGCGGCGAGGCGGGCGGCGCGCAGGCCATGCTCGGACGCGGTGCCGGCGTGCAGCGGTTTGCACATGGTCCCGAAGTTCGACTTCAGGCCGGCGGCTTGTGTGGCGGCGATGCCGAAGGCCACGGCCAGCTGGCGGTCGTCGAGGCCCAGCATACGGCCCGCCGCGGCTGCCGCCGAGAAGGAGCCGACGGTGCCGGTGACGTGGAAGCCCTTCTGGTAGTGGCTCGGCGCCACGAGCCGGCCGACGCGGCCCGACGTCTCGTAGCCCGCCACGAAGCTTTCGATGAACAGGCGCCCGGACGCCCCCATCTGTTCGCCCAGGGCGAGCAGGGCGGGAACGACGGTGACGGTGGGGTGGCCGCCCATCGAGAAGTTCACGTCGTCGTAGTCCAGGGCATGACTGGCGGCGCCGTTGATCAGGGCGGCGGTCGAGGGCAGCACGGTCTCGGAGCGGCCGACCAGGGTCGCAGGGCCTTTCGCGCCATCCTCGAGCGCTTCGCTGACCAGGATGCCGGTCAGCTCTTCCTGGGCACCCGCGATGGTGACGGCGAACCAATCGAGCAGGCACTGCTTGGTGCGCTCGACCAGATCGTCCGGCAGGTCCTGCCAGGCGAGGGCGGCGGCGCGCTTGGCGATTTCGGCCGTGACCGGAACGACGGCTGCCATGTCTTCCTCCTGAATTTTGTGGTCCAAGTGTCGGCCACCGCGCGCCGCCTTGTCCACCATCGGGGCTTTCGCGCATCGATACGGCCCAGACACAACAAAGCCGCCCGGAGGCGGCTTTGTGCCGACTATCGGTGACCCCGTTACCGGCAGCACCAAGCCATTGCAGGAACGATCCTGGTGGCGGCAACTGCTGAGATCACCGGCGTCGTGATGGTGTAATTCACAGGATCACCTCCTTTCGATGTTGATGGGAAGGAGAGCCTCGCACGGCGAGGGCGCGCTGCCTAGAGTTTCTTCGCGACGATGTGGAAGATGTGCCAGTGCTTGGCGTTGCCGCGCGGCGTGACGCCGTCGGCTTCCTCCTCGTCGAACATTTCCACGTCGAGTCCCTGGAGCAATGCCAGGGCTTCCTCGCGCGAAACGAAAGTCATGCCGGGACGACCGACCCAGCTGTCGCGTGGGCCGTACCACTGGCCCGAGAAGCGGCCGCCCGAGGAAAGGGCCTCACGGATGCGCTCCCAGGTCCGGCGGAAGGAAGCGGGCTCGCAGAGGGGCATGGCGAAGCTCGAGTTCACGAGATGCACGCCCAGCGGGATCGGCACCTCTTCAAGGCGTGAATTGACCGGCGTGACGTCGCTGCCCTCGGGCAGCGGGCGCGCCTGCAATTGCCGCAGCGCCTCGGGCTCCGCATCGACGGCGACGACTTTCCAGCCGCGGCGCAGCATCTCGATCACGTCGCGGCCGTCACCGCACCCGAGATCCATGACGAGTGCGTCATGCGGTGCTGGACCGAACGCATCGAGCGCGCCCAGCAGCGTCTTGCGCGGCGGGCGGTCGCGAAGCTGCTGGTAGTAGGCGGCCCAGCCGGCCGATCGATCGCTTTCCGTCATGCGCGTTCTCTCGGGTCTCCTGCGCTTGTGGTGGCGCGCGTCGTGTGATCGTATCGCAAACAATAAATAACGGACCAACGATCCGGGAGGAACTGATGAAGAGATTGGTAAGCCTTGCCTTGGGCGTGGCTCTTGCATTCCTGCCGCTCGCCGCGCGGGCCGATCTGAATGCGTTGACCGAAGCCGCCAAGAAGGAAGGCGAGCTCACCTGGTATGTCGCCCATTACACGTCCGAAGGGGCGGAGGATCTGGGGCGCGGCTTTACCGAGATGTACGGCATCAAGGTCAACGTCGTGCGCACGACGGCCCAGGTCGCCTATCAGCGGCTCCTGCAGGACCTCAAGAACAACCAGACGATCTGCGACGTCTTCTCGTCGACAGACCTCGGCCACTACGCCCGCCTCAAGGCGGAAGGCCGCCTCGAGAAGTACGTGCCCGAGAACACGCCCAAGATATCGGAAGCCTTTCGCAACTTCGATTCCGACGGCTACTTCCATACCACCGCCGCCGGACTCGTCGTGCTCACCTACAATACGTCGAAGGTGAAGCCCGAGGACGCACCCAAGAAGTGGGAGGACCTGCTCGACATCAAGTGGAAGGGCAAGGTCTCGACCGGGCACCCTGGCTTCTCGGGCTATGTCGGGACCTGGGTCCTGTCGATGAAGAAGCTCTACGGGTGGCAGTATTTCGACAAGCTGGAGAAGAACAAGCCGCAGATCGGCCGCTCGATCAACGACACGGTCACGGCGCTGAATGCCGGCGAGCGTCAGGTGGCGGCGGGCGCCGACGGCTCGACGCTGTTCAGCGCGGCGCGCGGCAATCCGCTGGCGGTGTCCTATCCCAGCGACGGCGCAGTGCTGATCATCTCGCCGTCGGCGATCATGAAGGGCACCAAGCATCCGAACGCGGCGAAGCTCTTCATGGAGTACCTCTATACAATCGAGGCCTCGAAGATCAACGCCAAGCACTTCGGCATCCCCTTGCGGCCGGAAGTGCCGTCGCCTCCGGGCGCCAAGCCGATCAGCGAGATCAAAGTCATCCGTCCGACCGTGGCGGAAGTCGAGAAGGGCATTCCGGAAGTGATCGAGCAGTGGCGCGACACGTTCGGCAACTGATCGACACCCGGACATGTCGGTAACGGCTCCGGCAATCGACACGGTGCGCCCCGTGCGCGCCAGCCGGTTCGATTCGACCTGGCTATTGTGGATCGCGATCATCGCGGTCCTCCTGTTCCTGGTGGTGAGCCCGTTCGTCTATCTGGTCATCACCAGCTTCCAGACGGAGCGTACGGGCGAATTCACCTTCTCCAACTACGCGACGGCCTACGGCCGGGCCCGCTATGTCGAGGCCCTGTTCAATTCGCTCAAGCTCGGCGCGGCGTCGGCGATACTGGCCGGCGTCTTCGCCGTGCCGCTGGCCTGGGCGGTGGCCCGCACCAATATGCCAGGCCGCGGCCTCACCCGCATGCTGGTGCTGGCGACCTTCATCACGCCGCCCTACACCGGCGCGGTCGCCTGGATCCTGCTGGCCGGTCCCAATGCCGGATGGCTCAACCGCTTCTACATGATGGCGACGGGAGCGGAGGCCGGACCCTTCAACATCTACAGCTTCACCGGCCTCGCCGTCGTCATCGCGCTCTATTCCTTCCCCTACATCTTCATCTTCACCACGGCGGCGCTGGAGCTGGTCTCGTCCGAAATGGAAGACGCCGCCAACATCCTGGGCGCCGGGCCGTGGCGGACCATGCGCAAGGTGACGCTGCCGCTGGCTCTGCCGGCCATCCTGGGCGGCCTGATCATCTGCTTCCTGGAGGCGATCGCCCTGTTCGGCTCGCCTGCCATGATCGCGATACCGGCACGCTTCAACGTCGTGACGACCCAGCTCTTCCAGTTCTTCGGCAATCCCGTGCGGGTCGAGGTGGCGGCGGCCTATGCCATGCCGCTGCTCGGCGTCACGATCCTGCTGGTGCTGGTGCAGCGTCTGATCGTGCGGCGCAAGGGATTCGTGGCACTGACCGGGAAGGGCGGCGAGCGGCGGCCGATCCTGCTCGGGCGCTGGCGCTGGGTCGTGTTCGGCTATGCGATGTTCGTCGCCGCGCTGTCGGTGTTCCTGCCTTACATCTTCCTGATCCAGTCGGCCTTCGCCAAGGCCTGGGGGCGGGGCTTCGCCCTCGACAACGTCACCTGGGCGAACTTCCGCTTCATCCTGTTCGAGCATGCGACGGCGGCCCAGTCGGTCATAAACAGCTTCGTCTATGGCGCGGTCAGCGCCACCGTCGCGGTCTTCCTCACCCTGGGTGTCGCCTACATCGTGGCGCGGCGGCTGATCCCGTTCGGCGGCGTCCTGGGCTTCCTCTGCGTGGCGCCGTTCGTGATCCCGGGCGTGGTGCTGGCGATCGGCTTCTATGCCGCCTACGCGCCGCCGCCGCTCGCGCTCTACGGCACGGCGCTGATCCTGATCCTGGCCTTCACGACACGCTTCCTGCCGGTGGGCTACGTCAATGCGAGTGCCGCCATCAACAGCCTCAATCCCGAAATGGAGGAGGCGGTCCGCGTGCTGGGGGGCAGCCGGCTGACGGCACTGCGGCGCGTGGTGGCGCCGCTGCTCAAGCGCAACCTGCTGGGGGCGTGGCTGTTGATCTTCATTCCGGCGACACGCGAATTGTCCGCCGCGATCTTCCTCTATGGTCCCAACACGAAGGTGGCCTCGGTCATGATCTTCGACATGAGCGAGGAGGGGAACTTCGAACGCCTTGCCGCGCTGGCGCTGGTCTTGCAGGTATTGACCCTTCCTCTCCTGTATCTGGGGCAACGGGCATTGGGCCGGGACTTCATGCTGAGGCGTAACGCGACATGAGCAAGCTGGTTTTGAAGAACGTCGCCAAGCGCTACGGCGCGTTCGAGGCGGTGGCGGATTTCTCTCTGGAGCTTGCCAAGGGCGAATTCGTCTCCCTGCTCGGCCCCTCGGGCTGCGGCAAGACCACGACCCTGCGCATGATCGCGGGTTTCATGCCGCCGAGTGGCGGCAGCATCGAGATGGACGGCAAGCAGATTTCCTCGGCGTCCGGCGTCGTGCCGCCCGAGCATCGCCGCATGTCGATGATCTTCCAGAGCTACGCCATCTGGCCCAACATGACGGTGGGCGAGAATGTCGGCTTCGGCCTGCAGGTCCGGAAGCTGTCGCGCGCCGAGATTGACCGCCGCGTCGACAAGATCCTGGACGTCGTGCAGATGCGCAACCTCAAGGGCCGCTATCCCGCCGAACTGTCGGGCGGGCAGCAACAGCGCGTGGCGCTTGCCCGCGCGATCGTCGTCGAACCCGAGGTGCTGCTGCTCGACGAGCCGCTGTCCAATCTCGACGCCAACCTCCGCGAGGAGATGCGCTTCGAAATTCGCCGCTTGCACGACGAGTTCAAGATCACGACGGTCTATGTGACCCACGACCAGTCCGAGGCGATGGTGACGTCGGACCGGATCGTCGTGATGAACAAGGGCAAGATCGAGCAGATCGATGCGCCGCACGTCCTGTACGGGCGCCCGAGAAGCCGCTTCGTCGCAGGCTTCATCGGTCGCACGAACTTCGTGGAAGGCACCCAACAGGGTAGCGAGGTTCGCTTCGACGGATTCGGAGCGCCGGCGTCGGCGCTCGAGGGCGCGACCGGGAGCGGCCGGCTCCTCTATTCGCTGCGCCCCCAGGCGATCGGCTTGTCCGCCCAGAAGCCGGGCGGCGCCGCACTGTCGTTCGAGGCCGACATCGTCGACCGCTCCTATCTCGGCGAATACTGGGACTATCAGGTGCGTCCGCGGGGCGGCACGAAGCCGCTGCGGGTCTCGACCGCGCCGACCGCCGTGTTCGAGGTCGGCGGCCGTGTCTGGCTGGAGATCGCGCCGTCCGCCATGGTACGGGTAGAGTAGCTTCCAAACGTAGAGTGAGAGCATGACCGCAGGACCGCTAGCCCGATTCAAAGTCCTCGACCTGACGCGCGTGCGCGCCGGCCCGACCGCCGTCCGCTACCTTGCCGACTGGGGCGCCGACTGCATCAAGGTCGAGATGCCGCCGTCGGCCGGCGAGATGGACATGGGTGGGCCGCGCCACGGCCCCGATTTCCAGAACCTGCATCGCAACAAGCGGTCGATCACGCTCAACCTCAAGGAACCGGACGGCAAGGCCGTATTCATGAAGCTGGTCGAGCAGGCCGACGTGGTGGTCGAGAACTACCGCGCGGACGTGAAGTTCCGCCTCGGCATCGACTACGAAAGTCTGAAGAAGGTGAACCCGCGGATCGTCCTCGGGTCGATCTCGGGCTTCGGCCAGGACGGCCCCTATGCCGAGCGCGCCGGCTTCGACCAGATTGCCCAGGGCATGGGCGGCCTGATGATGGTGACGGGCAATCCGGGCGAGGGCCCGATGCGCGCCGGCATCGCCGTGGCCGACGTGGGCGCGGGCCTGCACTGCGCAATCGGCATCCTGATCGCGCTGCTCGAACGCGAGACCTCGGGGCAGGGCCAGTGGGTCTCGTCCTCGCTGCTGCAGGCCATGATCTCGATGTGCGACTTCCAGGCCGCGCGCTGGACGATGTCGAAGGAAGTGCCCGGACAGGCCGGCAACAACCATCCGACCTCGATCCCGACCGGCGTCTTCAGGACGAAGGACGGCTACATCAACATCGCGGCGTCGGGCGGCCACATCTACAAGCGGTTCTGCGAGGCCGTGAGTTCGCCGGAACTCTACACCGACGAGCGGTTTAGCACCGACAAGGCACGCGCGAAAAACCGTGACGCGCTGAACGAGGAGATCAACAAGCGGGTTGCGCAGTACGGCAGCGCCGACCTCGTCGAGAAGCTGAACAAGGCGGGCGTGCCCGCCGGGCCGATCTACAAGATGGACGAGATGTTCGCCGACCCGCAGGTCAAGCACCTGAAGATGGCTCATCCCGTGCACTCGCCCAAGCTTGGCGACATCGAGCTGATCGGCCAGGCGATCAACATGAGCCGCACGCCGTTCGAGATGAAGACAGCCACACCGGAACAGGGCGAGCATACCGAAGCCGTGCTGAAGGAAGCAGGCTTCGACGACGCGGCCATCGCCGACTTCCGCAAGCGGGGCGTGATCTGAGCATGATCAGCCCGACGCCGAACATGATCGCGGAGAAGGTGGGACCGGTCGGCCGGCTCGTCTTCAACAAGCCGCACAAGCACAACGCCACGTCGACCGACATGTGGGAGGCGATCCCGGTCATCCTCGATGAGTTCGAGAAGGATCCGGCGATCCGCGTCGTGGTGGTGACGGGGGCGGGCGACAAGGCTTTCGTCTCGGGCGCCGACATCTCGGAGTTCGAGAAGGCGCGAAATACGCCCGAGCAGGTCGCCTACTACGACAAGATCGGCGAGGAGGCGAACCGCCGCCTGAACAAATGCTCCAAGCCGACGATCGCCCGCATCCGCGGCTACTGCATCGGCGGCGGGCTGGCGGTATCGCTGCTGTGCGACATCCGCATCGCCTCGGAGAACAGCCGCTTCGGAGTCCCGGCGGCGCGGCTGGGGCTTGGCTATCGCGCCAGCGGGCTGAAGATCCTGACCGATCTCGTGGGCCCCTCCCACGCCAAGGAGATTTTCTTCACCGCCCGGCACTTCAACGCGCAGGAAGCCTTCGGCATGGGTCTGGTGACGCGCGTCGTGCCCGACGCGGAGCTCGATTCCTACGTCGATGACTACTGCCGGATGATCGGCGAGAATGCGCCGCTCACCATGCACGCCGCCAAGCGCACCATCGAGGAGCTGACGCGCCTCGACGGCGAGCCCGACTTCACCAGCCTCAACGCGCTGGTGAAGCAGTGCTTCGATTCGGATGATTATGTCGAGGGCCGCACGGCCTTCATGGAGAAGCGTAAACCGGTCTTCAAGGGACGCTGAACAGGAGAGGACGATGACGGCGCTGACGCAGGAGCAACGCGACGCGTTCTGGCGCGACGGGTATCTCATGGTGGAGGACGCCGTCACGCCGGCGCAGCTCGCCGCCCTCAAGGGCGAGATCGAAGGGTGGGTCGAGCAGAGCAGGGCCCACGCGACGCCCTTCGGACCGCCGACGGTCGACGGCCGCCCGCGCTTCGACATGGGCGCCGAGCACAGCGCGGAGAAACCCGCGCTGCGGCGGATCAACAATCCCTCCGATATTTCCGACGCCTATCGCGAGGTCATGCTCGACGCCCGCATGGTCGACATGGTGGCCGAACTGATCGGGCCGGACGTGAAGTTCCACCACTGCAAGATCAACCTGAAACTCCCGGGTGCGCGGACCGAGGTTAACTATCATCAGGATTTTGCCTATACGCCGCACACCAACGACGACATCGTGACCGCGCTGCTGTTTCTCGACGACGTCGACGAAAGCAACGGCTGCCTCACCGTCGTGCCCGGTTCGCACAAGGGGCCGGTCCTGTCGCTGTTCGAGGGCGAGCGCTTCACCGGCGCGGTCTCACCCGACGAGGAGAAGAAGGCGCTCGCCCGGTCGGTGCCGTGCCTTGGCAAGGCGGGCAGCGTCTGTCTGATGCACACGCGGCTGCTGCACGGCTCGGCCGCCAACGGGGCCGACAAGTCGCGCGGCCTCTACATCTGCGTCTACACCGCCGCCGACGCGGTGCCGATCGCGCGCAACCCGATGCCGAGCCTGAACGAGGGCCGCATCGTACGCGGCCAGGAAGCCCGCTTCGCCCGCCTCAAGGAAGGACTGGTGGAGCTGCCCAAGCAACCCAGGACGGCCTCGTTCTTCACGGTCCTCGGCCAGGATTCCAAGCAGGCCGCCGAGTGAGCGATCCGCTGCCGGCGATCACCGAGGCCGCGGCAACTGGCGAGATCGCCGATCTCTTCGCCGACATCCGGACCACCGTCGGCGTCCGGGTGGTCAATCTCGTGTGGCGCCATCTCGCGACGATGGAGGGGGCGCTGCCGTGGGCCTGGGCGGCGGTGAAGCCCCTCTATCTCGGGGGACTGCCGGACGCCGCGATGGCCGCCTTCCACCGGACGATGGACGTGCCGAAGCTTGCCTCCCTGGCGGGAGAGGAGCCCGCCGGCGTCGATGCCGTGTTGGCGAGCTACGATCATTCCAACACGATCAACCTGTTTGCCCTGGGCGCCCTGCGTGCCTGGCTGAACGGCGAGGTGGCCCGCGACGGGACGCTCGCGCCGGGCCCGCGCAAGCCGGCCCCCGACCTGGCCCTGCCCAAGCTCGCCTCAGAGGATGACGTTGCTCCCGAGACCTGGGCGCTCGTGCTGCGCCTCAACAAGTTCGGTGACGAGCCGCAGCCATTGATCCTGGCCAGCATGTACCGTCACCTGGCGCATGCGCCGTCGTTCCTCGCGAAGGTCGAGGCGGCTCTCGCTCCGGTCGCTGCCGACGGCTCCCTGCGACGCGCGGTCCTCGACAACCGCAAGACCGCCGCCACCCTGTCGGCCGACATCTCACGCTCGATTTCGGCAGACCGGCCCGCCCACGTCATGGAGATCGAGAAGGCCGTCGGTCTGTTTGTCGACCACGCCATCGGCAAGATGGTCACCATCTGCCGCGCCATCCGCACAGCTCG
>VFQN01003415.1_pt1 | contig 22762 bp, 29 predicted proteins | sample 3512371 | NCBI WGS metagenome assembly VFQN01 (sample SAMN10412370, study PRJNA504923) | tailings metagenome | isolation source: Replicate 2 from Balatoc abandoned mine | place: Philippines: Itogon, Benguet | collected 2017-08-28
GGGGGGGGGGGGGGGGGGGGGGGGGGGGGGGGGGGGGGGGGAGGGGAGGGGGGGGCAGCCGGGACAACATGTGTGCGCTAGCTACGGGCGCTGGTGCTGGAAGTACTGCCTGGCCCGTGGCAATCAGTCTCCTGTCGGAGCATCACCAACCTATCCAGGTTGAGCGCCCTGAATCGCTACATGCGGGTCTGCGCTCCGTCGCGCCACGCGCCCCGCCTCCACCCCCTAACCCCCCCCCCCGGCCCCCCAGGGCGAGGAGGCCCGCCTGGTGCTGCTGAGCACCGTGCGCTCCAACGGCCAGGGGGACATCGGCTTCCTCAAGATGCGCAACAGGCTGGTGGTCATGATGAGCAGGGCCAGGGAGGGTGGGTGGCAGCCAGAGACCTTGACGTACGGCACGTGGTGCACTACGTGTCTGGAGGTCCCAGTCCCACTTGCCTGACACGCGCCTGGGCGCCCGACCAGCCTCCCTTCGCGTCGCTGTTGTGCACCAGTGTGTGGGCCCTGTGCCCGGGGCCTGCTCCCTGTGGTGCGGTGTGGGGCCCTACTTGAACTGCCGCCCCGCTCCCCCTGTCCCCCCCCTGCCCCAGGCCTGTACATGTACGGCAGCCTGGAGACGCTGCTGGCCCCCGCCAACACCCGCAGGGCCCCCCTGTGGGCCCACGTGCGGCAGCAGCTGGAGGCGCAGGGCGCAGTGGGGCCGGAGCTGGAGGTGGGGGTGGGGGTGGGGCGGAGCTGGTGGCTATGGTGGTGGTCGGTGCTAGGGAGGTGGAGGCATCCGGGCCTTGCGGTGCACCGTAAGCAAGGACCAGGGTCCCGGTACTACGTATACACTTACAGGTTGAGGACGGCATGAGCATGATGGGAGAGCTGTACACGTAGGCCCTCTGCCCCCTACCATGCAGCCTGACCAGTGCTCCCACCCCCAACCTTGGCCCCCGCTCCCCCCCCAGCTGTGCTGCGAGCGGCACGGCAGCGTGACCCGCGTCCGCACCGCCGCCGACTTCGAGCTGCTGGCGGGGGAGGGCGGCTGCGCCCAGCCCTGCGGCGCCATGCTGCCGTGCGGCCACCTGTGCCCCAGGTGAGGGAGAGGGCAGGGTTTGGTGGGGAATGTAGGCGCGGAAGGGCCTCACGGAGCGTTCACCGACATCATAACCCGGGCTCAACCAAGGGGACATGCTTGGAACAACAAAGTAAGCACTGCACGCACTGTAATGTGCGACTTGGGGGGACTCGGAGGATGTCTTGTCCCCTGAACAACGCGGAAGCATTAAGAAACCATTATGGTAACACCGGCCCAGAGTGCGGCGTCTCCTCGCTCCCCGCTGATACGCCCTTGTAGCTTCTACCGGCTAGCTTGCTGAGGCGCGCTGTGGGAGCTGGAGCAGCAGGCGGACCGCATAGTGGGTCGAGTTATTATTTATCGTATTGCTATTATTGCTGCTACTACCATTTCACCCTCGCGTTCCTAGCCCTTTGTCCTCCCCCCTCTTCCCCTGCCCTCCCCCCTCCAGGCGCTGCCACACTGACGACCCCCACCACGAGCGCGCCTCCTGCACCGCTCCCTGCGACCGCCTGCACGCCCCCTGCGGCCACCCCTGCGACCTCCTGTGCGGCCAGCCCTGCGGCCCCTGCCCCGTCACGCTGCCGGCCGTGCAGCTGGCGTGCGGACACACGCAGCGGGACGTGCCGTGCACCAGGTGGGGCGCGGTGGGGCCTGACGCTGTAGGGGGATCCGCCTGGCGCTGCGAAGCGCTTGCAAGGGCACAGCGGATTGCCTGCTGTCGCCTGGGCCTAAGCTGAGGATGCAGCGTTGCAGTATGCGAGCTGCTAAGCCCTCTTCTGCCCCTTACCTTGCTCGAATCACCCCTCACCCCCATCCGACCCCCGCACCGCCCCCCTCCCAGCCTCACGTCCCGCACGGTGCGCTGCTCCGCCCCCACCGAGGTGGCCATGCCCCTCTGCGGCCACCTGCTCACGGTGCCCTGCTGCGATGCGGCTCGGACGCTGCTGAGCCCGCGCGCGTGCAGTGCGCCCGTGGCGGTGCAGCTGGTGGCGTGCGGCCACACGGCCACGGTGAGCACGGCCGGGTCCTAGGTGCCTGCCTGTACCTGTATGTGCTGGGGGCAGGTGGAGACGCAACTCCCTTGCCTGCACCTCAGGTAGGGCTCTATCCAACGCCCACATGCATGCACCCCACTGGACCCTCGCCGCGGCAGGTGCGCTGCGGCGAGGGCCCCGAGGCGCCGCTACAGCCGTGGCTCTGTGCCGCCCTCTGCGGCTGCACGCTACCGGGATGCGGCCACGCCTGCTCCGGGCGCTGCGGGCAGTGCGTACCGGGCCGCGTGCTGCGGGGCTTGGAGAGGCTGAAGGCAACGATGGGTGGGTGCCCTGGGTTGGGGCCGGCTGGGGGCGGGGTGGGCCGGGGTGCCGGGATTTGGCCTTTGTGCCCCACAACTGTGGGGGCCAGCGTGCGCCTGCTGCCATGTGCGGGCCGCGTTTTGCTATCGGTGCGGCAGTACGGCTGCAGGGCTGTATGCTTGCTGGCGGCCAGGAGACGTTGAAGGGGCAATCCACCGTTTGTCTAGTAACACGCCCTCCTAGTACACGAGACTTACGAAGTGCTTTTCCACCTCAAGGTGTCACGCTTACCCCTGTCGACGGCGAGGAGGGCCAAGACGGGGCGGGAGGCACTTCGACCGTGCGGCAGGAGGCATCAGTGGCGGCAGCTGCAGCCGCCTCTGGAAGCTGGCAGAACACAACGGCCCAGCGCCTGGGGAGGGGGCGGACGGCGGCTGCCTCCGGTGCCACCCCGGCTGGCCCCGCTGTCCCTGCGGCACTGGGCGAGGGCGACAAGGCCCGCCTGCAGCAGCTGCTGGGGGTTGTGGCGCCGCAGCCCTTCCGGGTGCGATAATCGGCTGCACGGTGTGCATTGTTATGGCTGCCACTCCCACGTGCAGTGGGCCATGGTTCCTGTCCACGGACATGCACCTGTACGACAGGCGCTCATGGCTACCTGGCCAGTGTACATGCATGGGCTGTACGACGTGTACAATGGCGCACACACTTAAGCCATATGTATCGTCCCGCCCGGCTGCACCGCTCCCTGCCTGCCCCCCAGGAGGCGCTGTCGGGCCGCACGGAGGGCCACGTGGCGTGCAGGCACGAGTGCGGCCGCAACCTGGCGTGCGGCCACCGCTGCACCGCCCCATGCCACGCAGCCGCCGGCGCGCCCTGCCCGCCCTGCCGCGCGCCCTGCTGGGTTGCGTGCGAGCACCACGTGTGCGGCAAGCGCTGCGGGGAGCCCTGCAACGCCTGCGCGGAGCCGTGCGGCTGGGCGTGCGAGCACCGGGGGCCGTGCAGCGCACCGTGCGGGGCGCCCTGCGACAGGTGGGTGCGTGGGGGTGTAGCGGGGCGCTGACGGGCAAGACATTGGGAGGTCCATACCGAAGGCGGTTTCATCTACTGTGCAGCTGAGTTGCAACCACTGGCCGGCCGTACGTGTCAACCCCTGCAACGTGCTAACAGCACGCACCCAACGACTGACGGGCCGTACCCATCCCCCAGGCTGCCCTGTGACGAGCGGTGCTCCAAGGTGGGTGTCTGTAAGCAATGGACCAGCACGACACACGTGTGCAACTTGCTTGTTGGATGTTGAGGGTGGACTATGGGCAGCTGGGAGGCATTGGCCTGGACGCGCGGAGCACCTGCTGCACCGTGTTAGTCGTGTAGGTTCCAGCACCGTACCGGTACACTTGCCTAATGCGGCACGTTGCCAGCTGCCCCCTTGACATGCATCCCGTGTGTACGCGCTGCCGTGACCACGCCCAGACGCTGGCGTGCGGCCACCGCTGCCCGGGGCTGTGCGGCGAGCGCTGCCCGCCCGTGTCGTTCTGCGTGCACCCCGACTGCAAGGCACGCGTTGGAGATCAGATCCTGGACCAGGTGTGGCGCGGCGAGGGGGGGTCGTGACAGTGGTGGCCACGTGGGGCCCGCAGGTGTCTGAACGCTTGACCGCACGAGCCGGAACTGCGCACCTCCGCGGAGTGTATGGGTGCATGCATGTAGACGTGCGTGGGTTGGCCATCATGCGGTACCCCTGCCCCGCCCCGCCCCGCGGTACCCGCCCCCCCCCCCCTGCAGGAGGTTGACCTGGTGCTGCTGCGCCGCTTCCGCGACCTCAACCCCGAGGACGTGGACGCCGACCCGCTGGTGGTGCTGCGCTGCGGCCACGCATACCTGGCCAGCACCATGGACGGACACACAAAGTTGGAGGAGCGGTTCTACGTGCGGGGTGGGGCGGGGCGGGTATGGGGCACTCCGTCTTGCTGGGTACCTGAACGTTTCACGCCGGTGCTTGGTAGTGTTGGGTGCTGCAGCTTGGTATCAGGCCGTCTGTCAAACATCGTCTTCCGCCAGAGCCAGTAAAGCAGCGCTGCTAAATGCAAGCACGACGTTCTGGTGCCGCCGCAGGTCCCGAGCAGCCCGGCGGCCCCGACGGTGCCTGGCGGCCCGGCCCCTGGCTGGGGCTGCGGCCGCTGCCCGACGAGCAGGACCCCGTGCCCTGCTGCCCCGACCCGCGCTGCAGGTGGGTGGTGGGCGGTGGGCGGTAACCGTGGGCATGGAGGCACACGAAGCACATGTGCCAGTGACGGCAAGGTTCTGTAGTCCTCGCTGGATGCGTCCACTGCGGCGTCAACTTGTAGTGTACTCACCGCCGCCATGTCCGTCCCTCGCCCGGCCGGCCGTGCCACCGCCCGTGTGTGTGTCCAGGAAGCCCATCACCGGCGTGCGGCGCTACGGGCGGCCGCAGCGCAAGGCGGCGCTGGACCTCATGGACCGCAGGGCGGCGGCGGCGGCGGGCCGGGGCCTGCAGCGCCTGGCGGAGGGCAGGGCGGAGGCGGCGGAGCGGCTGGGGGCCTGGGCGCCGGACGCACCCCAGCAGGCGGAGGAGCGGCAGCAGGGCGCCAGCAGGCACAGGGGGAAGCAGACGGCCAAGGCAGCGAAGCCCTACAACACCCTCCGCTCCATTGTGAAGGGGGCGGAGGAGAACGCCGGGCAGTGCTTAGCCCTTGCTGCGAGGCTTGCTCATGGGTACGTTGCACGGCTGTCCATACCGCTACGTGATTAAAGCCTCTAACAGGCCTTGTTATACCTTTCAAGCGGGGGGGGGGGGGCTTGGCCAAGGCTGCACACTTTGCCTGGCGAGGACCCAGAAGCTGACGATAGCCATTTTTCCTGCAGAACAATGACCTAGCAGGTGACATGACCCTGGCCCACGCATCCTGCAGGGGCCCTAAGCGCCAGACGTATGAGGCCGCCTTGTCGCGCGTGCTCAAGAAGAAGCAAGCAACCAGCAACCCAGGCAAGCGCGTCAGCAGCAGCAACGGCATCGACGGCGGCAAGGGTGCTGACAACGGTTCGCCCCGTCCTGCACTCCCGTCGTCGTGGCCTGCTGCCGCCGAGGCGCTGGCGCCCGAGGACGCCGCCACCGCTGCGCTGCGGCTGCTGCGGTCCGACTGGGGCTCCGTGTGGGGCGCGCGGTGCGGCTATCTGGCGGCCGCGGAGCTGGGGCAGGCGGCACTGGCCAGGGGTGGGAAAGGGGGTGGGGGTGGGGGAAAGAGCCTGGGGGCGATCCCGTGCGGTGCTGGTATGCTGTGTGCGGTGGGGCCGCGGGGACTCCAGTTGTAAGTTAGTCAACCCAGATGCTAGGTCAGCACCGGTAGTGACTGACAGAGAAAGCGGTCGCGTTTGGCCTGCACCTGCCTCCACGATAACCTAGGCTGTTCTTCGTCATATTCGCAGGTCCTATTTGCAAAGGTACACAGTTAACATCCCCCGCTGTGCCATCCCCAGGTCTCGAGGCCCTGCCATCGCCCCATGCACTGAGTGCCGGCAACTCACGGGTAGGCATACCGGCATGGCCCTCCAGCCCCTTCAAGGCTGCCTTGTTCTTGACTGGGTATGAGGGGCTGTCCCCCCACGTGCCCCCACGGCCGTGACAGTACCTTGGCTCTGGCGGCTCTCGGTACTTTGGGACGGCTGTCTGGATGCCCTCTCGGAGTGGTGGGTATGGTACGATAACCCGACAGGACGAGGTCCGCAGCAAGAAAGCTAAGCTGAGCTTCTTACCACAATGTCATGCCACGCAAGGATGCACGCGTGCACCACGCAGGCGGAGTCCAAGTGGCTGCTCATGCACGCCGCCAGGAGGTTCACCGAGGTGTTGGCCACGGCGGGCCTGGCGCCGCCGCAGCCAAGTGCGTCTGGCCCGGTGCCGTCGCTGGCTGACGGCGCCGCGCCGGTGCCCCCGGGTTCACGCCGCCAGTCATGGGTTGCGGAGGCGGCTGGGCGGCGGGACGTGTCGTCGGCGTTGCGGCTGGGGGTGGCGGCGGCGTCCCTCCTGCTGCGACACGTGGCACTGCTGCAGGTGGGGCGGTGGGAGGATGGAGGGGAGCAGGGGCAACGGCTTGGCTATTGTTTCTGTGCTTGTGGAACGGACACACCGTGGCCGTTGAACAGTAGTGTGCCTCCCAGGTCCAAGCTGTGCGTGTCACAATTACAGGAAGAAAGGTAGGGGGCGGGCGCGGAGGGGAGTGAGCGCTGAATCCTTTTTGCGGCGCCAACCCAGCGGACATTGCACTAGGCGGGATGTAACGCGCATGAGCTCCAGGCAACCTGTACCGTGGTGGTGTACATATGTCGTTGGGCCGCACTACGTTGTCGCCTGTCATTGCCGCCGCCCGCACCCCCACCCACGCGTGCACCCACCCACGGCCCCCAGGCGTCCAAGCGCTTCGTGCACGACACAGCCGGGGTGCGGCAGAAGCAGCTGGCCGAGCTGCAGCAGGTGGGCGGCGGTTGGGATACGCGGGGTGTAGAGAGGACCGGGAAGGGAGGAGCTGAGGGATGTTCAAGGGTCAACAGTGCAGTGCACGCATGTGGTGGTATGTCGTGATGTGGTGCACGTGTAGGCACCTATGACTTGTTAGAGCAAAATCATGCAAAGGACTTGCCTCTCGTCATCTGCCATGCCACGCCCTGGGCGAAGTGCCTGTGCCCCGCTCCGCGCCCGCCGCTGTGTCCCAGGCGCTGGACGTGTTGGCGGAGGCACGTGCCGCCCACGACGCGTCTGACCTGGCGACAGGCGGCGCCACGGGAGGCGCCGCTGGGCCTCCCGAGCCCTCACCGGGGGCCCCACCCACGGGTGGCCCCGGCCGCAGCCCCGGCCGCGGCCCCGGCGCCGGGTCTGCCCCGCAGCTGCTGTCGGGGTTGCAGGCGCTGGAGGAGCAGCTACGCAGCATGCGGCGGCAGGTGGGTCGGATACATGCCTGGGGAAACACCGGAAGTGGTCACGGCGTCAGCATCAGACACTGGCCGACTGACTGAACATGGGGCAGCGTGGGCCAAGCCAGCCGAAGCCCAACCCGCGCGTGTCGCTGATCCCTTTTTAACCGCTCCTGCTTTACCCTTGCGCGCGCCATGCGTGCAGGTGGAGGATGACGTGCTGACGCGGCAGGCGCTGCTGGCGCTGGTCGCACACGACCTGCAGCACAGCGCGCACTTCAGCCGCGGCGGCGGCCTGGACTCCTTACACGGCCACCTGTACAGGTGCGGTGGAGACAGGGAGTGGGGCGGGGCTGCAGCACTACTTAACACTCACACCATCACCCTGCTCCGGCACAGACCAGAGCTATGGTCCCCTCATTACTGAAACCAGGCCAACCGCAATCTGCACCCCCAGCAAGCAGTTTGCCGCACCTCCCCGGCCCCCGCATTATGTGTTCCGGTTGCTGCTCAGAGGACCGATGTCGCACTGTCATCCTGCAACGTCATCATCGCACTCACGCCGTCCTTCCCTCGCAACTCCCTCCAGGTGCGCCAACGGCCACGTGTACGTGGTGGCGGACTGCGGCGGCGCCGTGGAGGGCGGCACCTGCCCCGAGTGCGGCGCAGCCATCGGCACAGCCAGCGGGGCTGGGCCCCGCCGGGCGGATGACCTGCTGGCGTCCCTGAGGAACGCGTAGCGCGGGGTTTGGTGCCGTTCGGCGGGGCTAAGCCTTACTGCAGCTGCTGCCTGTGCTGTGGTTTAGAGCGGATGCGCGCTTTCCTGCTTCTTAATGGAGCACAAAGGTACAACACCAGGCAGACCGCCTCTCTGGGGTGCAAGGGACTATTGTAGCAAGCGCAGCGCAGGTTGCAGCCTTTGTCATGACCGGCGCTACCGTACCTGCTCTGGCCGTCTGGCGTTGCGTGCCTTGTGGCTTTGGGCCACGCACTGGCTGTTGTGCCGTATCTGCTAGACACAAACGACTGCGAAAGTCTTGGCAAACGCATGGCGGCCTTGGGTTTCGTTGTGCACGTTGCTGATGCTATTGGCGGCATCTACCAGCAGACCAGGGCAGACGTAAGTCCTGGGAGCCCGCATACCCTGTCCAAGTGCTGCTAGGAGTCGCACTATGTTACCTGTGCCCCGGACGCCAGAAGCCAGCGCTGTGTCCTGTGTGTCCAATGCGGATCTGGATACCGGTATCAAGGGACATGAAGCGGGTATGACTGGGCGACTGCGCTAAGATGATCACAATTGTCACATATACCGTAACGCTGTAGTGGACGCAAGAGGGGTACCGGTGGCGGTTGCGTGGTGCCTTGAGCACTTTGGGTGCGCCCATGCAGGGAAGGTCCCCTTCCATTCGCCTAGGCGCTTGGGAAGTGCAGCCGCCACCATCAATACCTGGAGCCCAGCAGTATTTTCCTTACACGGTACGTCACAAACGATGTGTGTCTGCGGTGCATTGTACATGTGCATCGGGCATGTCATTGCTGTGCAGAGGAACAGAGGGCCCCTGCAGGGAAATGTGTAGCCCAGGGTACGTACCAGTAGTTGCAGGGACCGTTAAGCTGAGTAAAGGCAGACGAGGCAGATCTTTTACGGCAGTGCCGTTTATAAGCGCATGCAGGCATGTACAGGTATTACGGCAATTTCCCGAAAACACTCCAGCCCATACAGCCCCAGGGGGGCCCCCCTGGCACGCATGCCCTTGCCACGGTAAGCTGCAACCACAGGGCGCTCCACGGGTGCCAAATACCATGTCGCAGGTGATGCAGGGCACATCTCATGCCACATCATGTACACGCATGTACTGAGCCTGGCTGAACCGGTCCAGCCCCTCTAGTGCTTGGCCCTGTTTTTTGGCCTTTCCGGTCTGGTGGAGGACCGAAGCTCCTCCGCTGTTTTGAGCGAGGGCGGCGGGTGGGCCAGTGTGTCGCGCGTCAGCAAGCAGTGTGATGTGGGCTGGGTGTGCAGGTAGGCGTGGGGGACAGGCTGCCTGCATGCAGTTTGTGCACCCTGCCTTGGCGGCCCAGGAGGCTAGAGTCATCTCCTCTGGGTTAAGTAGCAGAGGAGCCTACTTCCACAGGGGAGCTCCCTGACTTCCTCTGCTGGCCCTCCTGACCTCCGCACATGGCTGCTGCTGCGCTTAAACCAGTCCTCGGCGTTTAGTGTGCATGTCACTCACGTCAAGGGCTATGATAGCGATTGACGGTAAGGGCAGAACGCTTTCGGTTGAGGCTTGCTGACGGAAGCAGGGGAGGTTCAGACATTGAGCACGCGCGGTAGCAGAGAGATGGGAAGGCGGCGAGGTAAACATGCATTACCTCAACCTACGTCTGCTTCCTGTGGAGTGCGGACCCTTGCGCTCTGAATGCCGTCCTGGGTAGCAGCGAACTCTACAACGGTTCAAACCGATTGCGATGGGTACCAGTAGGTCGACTACCTGGACACTGGATGTAGAGAGTTCATCACGTTAAATCTCCTGCTGGTGTAGCGCCCTGACAGTCAAGAAGGGAGCAACGCGCTTGACTTGTTCAACTGTCTTCTTTTCCAGTTTCGCGCCATCGCATTGATCCTATTCATGGAAGACTTCTAAGCGGGGTAGCAAGACCTAATAACCTTTGTTAGGTAAACGCCAGGCACGTTTAAAAGGGCGCCTGTGCGCGGCTATGCGGCAGACTGTCAGCCAGGCAACGCCTGCTCGCCAGGCGCATAGTACATGTCGTCCAACTAGCTTTCTGGCAGCTGTTTCGTGCCAGCCAACCCAACGGCCAACAACCCCAGCTGCTCAGGGTGGGCCATCGTGCCGCCCTCTTTTCGGGGTGCTAGGAGGAGGGCTTGACTCAGCACGGCGTCGTCAATCCTGTAGACCTGCTGCAGGTGCAGCGGGAGCGCCTGCGGCGCTTGACGAGGCTGCAGGGCAACCGCGAGGCCCCGATGCGCAGCGGACGCCGTCCCTAGCCGACCACAGCACAAATGGATTGCTAGCCAGGCCGTCGGACTATGGCATACAGGCGCTATCGGGCACTGAAGTTCCTTCGCCCACGGTTGACAGCACCGCTGCCACCAGCCCGCTGCACCAGGGGCACAGCAACAACGGCAGCAGCGGCAGCAAAGGCAGCAACAGCCGCCTTGGGCAAGCAGAGGGTGCGGGTGGGGACGGAGCTTCGCAGGCACTTGCCACCTTGGCTGCTCAGTCCGAACCACCTGTGCCTCCGTTGACAGGTGCCATATCCTCCGCCCTCGATGTCCCCGAATCCGAACCCTTCTTGGGGGCCGCCAACTTCCCCGCAAACCAGGGTGTCAGCATCGCAGAAAGGCGTGCCAGCACCAACCCTCAGCAGCAGGGGCCCCAATTGGGCAGCGCTAGCTCAGGGCGCAAGCCTGACTCCGTCGAAGACGAGTTCGGCGGGGCGGAGGCGGTTCTGCAAGGGTCTGTGGCCCCGCCCAGCGCCCCCAGCGCCCCGCCCGCTGTGGCGGCCGCCCTCTCCGCCGCCCAGCAGCACCTGCAGCAGCTGGAGGAGCGACACAGCGCCGCCGCGCCCCCAAGCCCCTACACTGCGGAGCAGCTCGCGCCAGCTGCCTCGAGCGAGCCTGAAGTGCCTGTCTTAGTGCCGGTGTCCGGGAGCTCCGGGCACACTGTTGCACGTGACGACGCACCGCTGATGGAAACCGCTGGGGCTAACCCTGCCAAGGAGCCTGAACAGGAGGCGGGAGGTGAGCCTTTACAAGGCGGGCCGGGCGAAGGCGCGGCGGTCAGCCTGCAGCCGCTCGATGCACAGGCGGTAGAGCAGAGCTTCGGTGATGGTGCGCCGGTGCTTGTCGGTATTGGTGGTCAGCCTGCCAAGGAGCCTGAACAGGAAGCGGAGTATACGCCTCTTCAGGTTGGGGAGGGCGAAAGCAACAGGGGCAGCATGCAGCCGCCTGCTGAGCAGGCTGTGGAGCAGAGCGTTGGCGAGGCCGTTCTGGACGACCGGCCCATGGCGGCGGCAGTGGAAGCCCCGCTTGGCGGCAGCCCCGCGGAGGCGGAAGGCGCAGCTGGCGTTGGTTCCCTGAAGACCCGGCTTGCCGAGCTGGATGCAAAGGAGGGCGAGCCCGACACAGCCACCGACCACAGCGGCAGCGGTGGTGACCCGGACGCGCAGGTTGCTGCTTCTGTCTCCTTGCCCTGCGGGCAGGGCGGCGAGGGGAATAAAGGGGCGGCGGAGTCTGAGGAGGCGGAGGCGGCTGTGCCCTCGCTGGAGGCCCAGCTGGCAGAGCCGGACGGCCACCCAGCCGGCGGACAACAGGCCGACAGTGGGCGGCAGGGGGAGGCGGTGGAACAGCTGGGGGAGCGGCCCGGGGGGCAACAGGTGGAGGTGGTGCCGGAGGTGCAGGCTGCGGCAGCGCCATTGACAACTGAGGAGCAGCAGCAGCTACAGGAGCAGCTGCAGCGGGAGCTAGGGTGGCGTAAGGGGTTGGAGGACCAAGAAGAGGACGAGGACGAGGGCACGCTTGAGGATGAGGCGCTTGGCGCAGCTGCTGAGGACGGTGTGGGCTCCCTGGAGGCCCTGCTTGCGGAGCTGGACGCAGGCGAGGAGGCGGCGGTGGTGGACGAGGGGGCGGGCGGCCTGCAGGCGGGGCTGGCAGGCGGGGCAGCAGGACCAGGCACAGGCGGCGGCACAGGCGAGCAGACGCTGGTCCACTCGGGCGAGCTGACGTTGACCCGCTCGTGTGACAGCTGTGAGGGCGCGGTCGAGGTCGCGGGCGGCCTGAGCGGGGAGCAGGAGCAGGAGGAGGACGAGGAGGAGGGCGGCATTATCGAGGGGCTGTGGGACGGCGTGGACGAGACGGCGGTGGCCATCTCGGTGGCTGCCGCGGCGGCCGCGGCGGAGGCGGAGGCGGCACTGATGGCGCAGCACGAGGCGCCGGCGGTGCCGGCGGGGTACGCGGTGCCTCGCGGCATGACGCGGCGGCGCACCGGCACGATGGAGATGCGCACGGCGCAGCGGCCGCCGGCCATGGTGTCGTTCGAGGGCAGCACGCTGCGGGAGCTGCAGGCGGCGGTGCTGCGCTGCTCGGGGCCCACCATCATCGACCTGGGCGGCCGCATCATTACGCTGGGGCCGGGGGCCGCGGCGGTCGGAGGGCCAGCAGGCAGCACCGCCACCGGCACTGCCAGCACCAACACAAGCTCGCCTGCTGCCGCTCCCACGTCCACTGCCCCGACGCCAGGTGCCACGGCCGTGCAGCCGGTGCCGGCAGCGCAACAGGGCAAGGAACCTTCCCCGGCAGAGCCTGCCGCCAAGCCTGGGGACGCCATCACCGCCGCCGCTTCGGAACCCACTGCCGCTCCTACTGAGGCTACCCCTGCCACCTCCGCCACCACCACCACCACGACCACCGCCCTGGCCCTCACCAGCAGCACCTCCTCGGCCCTGGTGGCAGTCAGCAGCCTGCAGGTGCCCGGCTGGTCGCCCGTGTCGCTGCGCATCGGCCTGCAGCAGCCGGCGCCCGGCAGCAAAGCTCAGCAGCCGCAGCAGCCCGCGGCCCCGGCCGGCCCCGCCCCCGCCTCGGCGGGCCGCAGCCCCACCGGCAGCATCGCCTTCGGGCAGCCGCGGCCGGCAGCCCCTGCGGCACCTGACGCAAGCGTTGGCCCGGCAACAGGCAGCGGTAGTAGTGCCCCTGCCGCACGTACCGGTGGGGCTCCTGCTGCCCAGGGTGGCGACGGCGCCAGCGCCAAGGCGGGGCGCAGCGGTGGTGGCTCGCCCCCCGCCCAGCCCCAGGCGCTGCAGCTGTCCCTGTGCCGCGATGACGTGGCGCTGGTCAACGGCACGCTGCAGCTGGCGGGCGGCTGCCGCGTGGTGGTCAGCGGAAAGGGGGTGGCGCTGAGGAGGATGGAGGTGGGCCGGGCTGGGCATGGGGCGGGCAGGGGGCAGGTGGGCGGGGGTTGGCAGGTGGGCACGGCTGCATATGTAGGCTTGATGCCAAACTACCATGCACCTGCATTCAGTATAAAGGCTACGCTGTGCCGCTCCATCGTGAGCACCATGCCGCTCCCTCTTTTGTGCTCAGCCAATCCGATACACTTTGACCCTGTGCTGTGGCTTCCCGTGATCGTCTGCGTGCAGGTGGTTGACGCGGAGGCGTCCGGCTGGTGGCGGCAGGCGCAGGCGCTGCCCGGCACGCTGCAGCCTGCGCTGGTGTCGGTGGCTGCGGGTGGCAGCCTGGAGCTGGACGACTGCAGCCTGCTGGCGGGGGGCAGGGACAGGGACGTGCTGCGGGCGGAGGGCAAGGGGCAGGATCAGGCGCCGGCGGTGGCGGCGGCGGCCCGCGCCGGGCGCAGCGGCAGCCACGGCGGTGGAGCCTTGGGCGGCTCAGGCGAGGCGTCATCGCTTCGCGCACGGTACTGCCGGCTGCGCGGCGGCGCCAACAGCTGCGTGGCTTCGCTGGGCGCGGCGGTGCACCTGGACTGCTGCGTGCTGGAGGTGGGTCGTAGGGGTATGCGTAAAACGTAGGGGGCATACGGGGGAAAGCAGGCGTAGTGTTGCTGCTAGTTGTACTGTGTAGGCATTTGCTAGATTGAGACAAGAAGCCTTCGCTGGGTGTTTCCGCTTCCACTGCAGGGCTACTCCTCCGGCGGCGTGTTGGCGCTCAGCTCCTCCGTGCGCGCCGTGGGCAGCCGCCTGCTGGGCGCGCCGGGGGCCATGGTGGGCGTGCAGGTGGGCGGCAGCAGCGAGGGGCATGGGGGCCGGGCATGACTGGGGGCACGACGTCTGGCTTGCGTCCATGTACATGCAGACTGTGGCGCGTTGCAGTGTTGGGATTTGTTGACATCATGATGTGCGAGGTACGATTGTGTCACAGCGTAGGGGCAGGCAACACTGTCTCCACGTGTGCGCCACGTGCCCTCTCCGCCCCCGGCCGCTGCCCCCAGGCCGTGTCCGCCTCCCGCGTGTCCGCCGTGGGCTGCTTCCTGCGCGGCCACGCCTCCAACGTGGAGGTCATGGGCGGCAGCGACGTAGACCTGCAGGTGGGCGGGCCGCGGTGGGAGAGGCGAGGACGGGCGTTTAAGCAGAGGGCGGGCAGGGCAGAGGGCCCGCGGCGGATGGGTAGCGGGGGCGGGGGCCGGGCTCGTGGTCTTGGGGCGCGAAAGTGACTCACAGACCTCCGTGTACCGGCCCAAGTCGCATCCAGCCAATTTGCTGCCACATCCAATAACCTGCAAGCCGTTGCGGTACTAGACACCCTCACTGCGCTGTTACCCCCGTGGCAGGGCTGCGTGCTGTCCCGGCCCGACTGCCGGCACGGCCTGACGCTGCACCCGGGGCCGGGCCCAGGCGGCCTGGCTAGCCGCGTGCGGCTGTCGGACTGCGAGGTGGCGGGCGCGGCGCTGGTGGGCGGCGGCGAGCTGGACATGGAGCGGTGCACGCTGGTGCTGGGGGCGGCGGGGGCCGGGGGGGTGGGGGCGGGTCAGGGCGCGGGGACCAAGGCAGTCGGCAGCAGCATGCCTGGGGCGAATGCCCGCGGCGCTCTGGGACTGGGCGGTGCGGGCGGGGGCGTGTTCTCCACCTCGCCGGCTGCGGCTTCCGCGTGGGCGCAGATCGGCGGCGGCACGGCGGCGCAGGAGCTCGCGGCGCTGCTGGCGGCTGCGAAGGCCGCGGCGGGGACGCACGCGGAACCATTCGTTGGCAGTGTTTCGGCCGACGCCTCTGTGCGCCTCACGACTTGCCGCGCCAGCGTCGGCGGTGGCGGTGCCGCCGCCTCTGACGGCGAGGCGGTGGCGGTGCTGGAGGCTGCGCGCGAGGCCAAGGTGGCGGTGACGGGGAGTCCGGGCGTCATCGTGAGGCGGCCGCCGGGGCCGCCGGGAGCAGGGGCAGCGGGGGCAGGCGCACCGGAGCCACCGAAGGGCGTCCGGCTGCACCCGGGGGCGAGGGCCCTGTCGTGAGCTCTATCTCGCACATGTACATGTAGCAGGAAGTGGTTCGGTACTTGGAGCAACTTGAGGGTGGGAGGTGTGCATGAATGCCCTGTATGTGCAGCGCCATAGCCTGAGCAGGTTGTGGCCGCTGCTCACCTGTTGCATTGTACCGTCGACGGCGCTGGCAGGCACCACGCATAGTGGTACTAGGAAAGTGAGCGTGTTGGGTTCTACCTGTGTTGCGAACACAGCAGATCCTGCTCGACACCTAGCTTGGACAGTTAGGGATTAGGGAAATGGCACTGCCTGCGGCATCTTGCGGTGTGCACGCGTATAACAGGAGAATGCGCGCATGCGAGCAGGGGCAGGCTGTCTGCAGGCCTCGGAACAGTTGCAGTTACCTACTCGGCTTTGGGCAACAGGACTCTTGTTTACGGTGTACTTTTTGATTGACTCTGCCGTCGGGCAGGGGATGGCGCCAGCTGGCTGCGGACGTGAGAGGTACAAAGATACTGGTATTGGTGTGGCCCAAAATTGGAAATCACCCTACCCGATATGCTAGTTCTGGCTGCTTCAGTGTATTGGTCCTGGCTGGCTTGACCCCAGCTCATAATCCTAGGGTTGGGGTCACCTGGGGTAACCACCATAAGCATTGGGCCACGCCAGGGGAGTGCAGTAGTCCTCCCCTAACGGATCTTGAATCATTGCAGGGCGGGTGTTGTATTGTCCAGTTGCAGCCCAGATCCACTGTGTTACAAGCAGGGGCTGGTTACAAGTTCACAGGTCGCAGAGCACCACGCAGGGCGCCAAAGCAGAAAAGCACCTAGTATATCGTCCCGCACCTCGACGACATTTCCCATGTGGCCCTGCCCCCTTCCACAAACGCCTTTGAGCATGTCAGCGCGGGAAGCACGTGGAGGACCTCCTTATTCCAGCTCAGTCGTTCCGCCCACATTCTTCAAGACGCCCGCTTGGCGTACACTAGCTAAAGCACGGGACCGTCAAGCATCCCCGAGTCCCAACCATTGCGTTGCAACCCTTGGCCAACGCCTGCAATAACGGGCAAGCCAGTCCACGCACGCACGCGCTGGAACACCAGGCACGGTCAAGCATGTGCCACTTGCAAGCACGGTCAAGCGGCTCTGCGTGTATGGAAAGGGTATCCGCCCGCTCAGCACCCCTCCAAGTTGCCAGACTTTTTCACCTATCCACAATTCCTGTGGACTGGCAATGCTTGGAACAGCTTAACGAATGAAAGACCAACACATACCCAGGGATCAAACTCCCCTTTTATGCAACCCGCATGTTATTTAGCTTCAGCATTAAAAATACCTCCACAACAACGCCCGTATGAAGCGCACGGATTTCTTCGGGAGACCGCAACTCAGCAACAGCCACAAGCACATCGTGACAGCCCGTGGTACTTATTGGGCGTAGTACGTAACCATGTGTGATGACAGGAATGTCCTGTAACCAAGACATGCCGAACAATGTCTTCTCCGGTATTTGGCACTGCCAGTGGTCTAACGTGCTCTGCCAGGGCACTGCTAGGACAGGGGCGCGACGCGTTCACCTTACCCGGGGCTTGTGAACAGCCCGCGAGAGTAACGGTGCGCCGGCATGCACGCTAGCGTACGAATAAACAACCGGGCATGCATCAAAACGCACGACAAGAGCAAATATGGTTTTATGCTGGGGTACCTGCTCAGCTAAATCAGCATAAGGGCAACACGCAAGCCCTAACAGTCTCCCTCGTGCATGGCGGTGTCCTTTGGCCGCCGCCGGAACTCCTCCAAACCAGCCCTGCAGCAAGCGAGGGAAACTCCACCTTCTTAGTTATCAGTAGCACGGAAATGCGAGCAAACATTATGTGGCGGGCACATCGCTACGTAAAGACAGGACCCACAGCCGGCAAGAGCTAACCAGGGCCGTGTTTGCCTGCAGCATAGCTGGGTAGGCAGACATTACGTGTCTCCCGAGTGTGCACTACAACATTTAGCCACATGGGCTTGCCCTGAGCGCTCCGCCTGCTCGCGCCACCCACCCGTCCAGCTGCCCGCTGGCCGCCACGCGCTGCCCGTACTCCCGGCCCAGCTCCACCAGCTCCGCCGCACGCCCGCCGTCCAGCGATCGCAGGCAGGCGGCCCACCGGGCGCCCAGGGCAGCCGCCAGCCGCGAGTCGTGCCGCGGGTCGAACACCACCGCCGGGCAGCCTGGCGCAGCAACAACGGCAGGTGCCACAAGGAACAGGTGCATTTGCACGTCGTCGTACAGGAGTGATAGGGTTGTGGGGGGCCCGTGGCATCCATATGCGCCCTCTCCTCCTGCCGCGTTCCACCTGCTCCCCCACCTGTCGGCACCAGCTCCTCCTCCCTGCCCAGCCAGCCGTAGTGCAGGTTGCCGTCCAGCACCCACTCCCCCCGGCAGCGCGTGGCGGGCCGGCCGTCCAGCAGCAGCGGCACGTGCGCCGAGGCCAGCGCCGCGTCGATCAGGTCCCGACGGCACTGCCAGCCGGACAGCTGCGGAAGCGGAGCAGGATGTGGTCACTTTGGCTGCAAGATGTAGAGCACAGTGGAGGGACAGTGGTGCAGGGCTCGAGGCACACAGCCGTCCGCGGGCGAATCATCTGCAACGATGTGCAGAGCACCGGGGCTTGTCCGTAACAAGCCATGTCGCTGCCCCGCCCGCAGCCTACCCGCACTGGCTGCAGGTACGGCAGCTGCGTCACCACCAGCCCCACACGCGCGCAGCGGGTGGGCGCGTCGGTCGGCAGCAGGTCAGACAGCCACCTGGGGCAGCACACGCAAGGGGGGCGCGGAAGAGGGTAACGATTGGTTTCAGCAGGGTAAAGGGAGCACAGGTTTGGACTGGTCGAAGGGCCAGGGATTTGGAGTAACTACTTCAACGCACACCCACGCGTTGTGTACCCCTCCACTCCCAGCCCTACGCCAGTGTTCAGCGCCTGGTCCCATCCCGCCCTGCATTACCTGCGCCTGCCCTAACACCTGCAGACCCATCCGCGCTGCAACCCTTTTGTCCGCCCACCTGTGCACCAGCCCCCGCCATATCCCGAACAGCCCTAGCGGCCGCTCGTACACGCCCGCCTCGCGGCACAGCGCGAAGGCTCGCGCCACCGCCTCCTGCGGCGCCACCTCGCAGGCGCCCAGCAGCGCCACCAGCCCTCCCCCGCTGCTGCCCACCATGGGCACACGCTGCACGTCGTAGCGCTGGGACAGCGCGCTCATCACGCCTGCGGCGCAGCGCAGTGCCGTGCGCAAAGGGGCATGCCAGGTGCAGTGGGCATGGGCCCTCTGCAGGCTATGGGGATGCCGAACTGTTGCAACGTTGCAAAAAAAGCGTTCCCATGTGTCAACACCTTTGATGCCGGGTGGCTACCTTAAACACACCAGGAGGCCGCGTGGAGCTGGAGGAGGCAGCGTGGACAGCACCCATGGGGTGAAGGTCCTTGGGAACAGGCGAGAAGGCAACGCATTGACTCCAGGGCTTCAATGTAACTTCAGGTCAATCGTCAGCTCACCTGCTTGCCAGAAGAAGCATGTTCCAAAGCCCGGCCACACGACATGAAGGGCACCTCTAGCCTGATGCGGCGGCGAAAGAGAGGCGACACTCGAATCCGACAAGCCTGCAAGCACCACACCAACGTAGGCTCACATAAGGCAATGCTGGTCAGAGTTACGTTTCCTGATAACGCGCCAAATGCCTAGGTGAGTCAGGCAACAGCCCGGTCGTAGCTGCAGGCATACAGCCCACACGTACCAGATGCATTTCTTACAAGTAACCTAAGCCCAGACGACATCAGTCCGGGGGAGGGCTGTGACGCACTGCTGCGCTTCCTCGTTGCCGTTGTGGTACTAGGAAAGTGAGCGTGTTGGGTTCTACCTGTGTTGCGAACACAGCAGATCCTGCTCGACACCTAGCTTGGACAGTTAGGGATTAGGGAAATGGCACTGCCTGCGGCATCTTGCGGTGTGCACGCGTATAACAGGAGAATGCGCGCATGCGAGCAGGGGCAGGCTGTCTGCAGGCCTCGGAACAGTTGCAGTTACCTACTCGGCTTTGGGCAACAGGACTCTTGTTTACGGTGTACTTTTTGATTGACTCTGCCGTCGGGCAGGGGATGGCGCCAGCTGGCTGCGGACGTGAGAGGTACAAAGATACTGGTATTGGTGTGGCCCAAAATTGGAAATCACCCTACCCGATATGCTAGTTCTGGCTGCTTCAGTGTATTGGTCCTGGCTGGCTTGACCCCAGCTCATAATCCTAGGGTTGGGGTCACCTGGGGTAACCACCATAAGCATTGGGCCACGCCAGGGGAGTGCAGTAGTCCTCCCCTAACGGATCTTGAATCATTGCAGGGCGGGTGTTGTATTGTCCAGTTGCAGCCCAGATCCACTGTGTTACAAGCAGGGGCTGGTTACAAGTTCACAGGTCGCAGAGCACCACGCAGGGCGCCAAAGCAGAAAAGCACCTAGTATATCGTCCCGCACCTCGACGACATTTCCCATGTGGCCCTGCCCCCTTCCACAAACGCCTTTGAGCATGTCAGCGCGGGAAGCACGTGGAGGACCTCCTTATTCCAGCTCAGTCGTTCCGCCCACATTCTTCAAGACGCCCGCTTGGCGTACACTAGCTAAAGCACGGGACCGTCAAGCATCCCCGAGTCCCAACCATTGCGTTGCAACCCTTGGCCAACGCCTGCAATAACGGGCAAGCCAGTCCACGCACGCACGCGCTGGAACACCAGGCACGGTCAAGCATGTGCCACTTGCAAGCACGGTCAAGCGGCTCTGCGTGTATGGAAAGGGTATCCGCCCGCTCAGCACCCCTCCAAGTTGCCAGACTTTTTCACCTATCCACAATTCCTGTGGACTGGCAATGCTTGGAACAGCTTAACGAATGAAAGACCAACACATACCCAGGGATCAAACTCCCCTTTTATGCAACCCGCATGTTATTTAGCTTCAGCATTAAAAATACCTCCACAACAACGCCCGTATGAAGCGCACGGATTTCTTCGGGAGACCGCAACTCAGCAACAGCCACAAGCACATCGTGACAGCCCGTGGTACTTATTGGGCGTAGTACGTAACCATGTGTGATGACAGGAATGTCCTGTAACCAAGACATGCCGAACAATGTCTTCTCCGGTATTTGGCACTGCCAGTGGTCTAACGTGCTCTGCCAGGGCACTGCTAGGACAGGGGCGCGACGCGTTCACCTTACCCGGGGCTTGTGAACAGCCCGCGAGAGTAACGGTGCGCCGGCATGCACGCTAGCGTACGAATAAACAACCGGGCATGCATCAAAACGCACGACAAGAGCAAATATGGTTTTATGCTGGGGTACCTGCTCAGCTAAATCAGCATAAGGGCAACACGCAAGCCCTAACAGTCTCCCTCGTGCATGGCGGTGTCCTTTGGCCGCCGCCGGAACTCCTCCAAACCAGCCCTGCAGCAAGCGAGGGAAACTCCACCTTCTTAGTTATCAGTAGCACGGAAATGCGAGCAAACATTATGTGGCGGGCACATCGCTACGTAAAGACAGGACCCACAGCCGGCAAGAGCTAACCAGGGCCGTGTTTGCCTGCAGCATAGCTGGGTAGGCAGACATTACGTGTCTCCCGAGTGTGCACTACAACATTTAGCCACATGGGCTTGCCCTGAGCGCTCCGCCTGCTCGCGCCACCCACCCGTCCAGCTGCCCGCTGGCCGCCACGCGCTGCCCGTACTCCCGGCCCAGCTCCACCAGCTCCGCCGCACGCCCGCCGTCCAGCGATCGCAGGCAGGCGGCCCACCGGGCGCCCAGGGCAGCCGCCAGCCGCGAGTCGTGCCGCGGGTCGAACACCACCGCCGGGCAGCCTGGCGCAGCAACAACGGCAGGTGCCACAAGGAACAGGTGCATTTGCACGTCGTCGTACAGGAGTGATAGGGTTGTGGGGGGCCCGTGGCATCCATATGCGCCCTCTCCTCCTGCCGCGTTCCACCTGCTCCCCCACCTGTCGGCACCAGCTCCTCCTCCCTGCCCAGCCAGCCGTAGTGCAGGTTGCCGTCCAGCACCCACTCCCCCCGGCAGCGCGTGGCGGGCCGGCCGTCCAGCAGCAGCGGCACGTGCGCCGAGGCCAGCGCCGCGTCGATCAGGTCCCGACGGCACTGCCAGCCGGACAGCTGCGGAAGCGGAGCAGGATGTGGTCACTTTGGCTGCAAGATGTAGAGCACAGTGGAGGGACAGTGGTGCAGGGCTCGAGGCACACAGCCGTCCGCGGGCGAATCATCTGCAACGATGTGCAGAGCACCGGGGCTTGTCCGTAACAAGCCATGTCGCTGCCCCGCCCGCAGCCTACCCGCACTGGCTGCAGGTACGGCAGCTGCGTCACCACCAGCCCCACACGCGCGCAGCGGGTGGGCGCGTCGGTCGGCAGCAGGTCAGACAGCCACCTGGGGCAGCACACGCAAGGGGGGCGCGGAAGAGGGTAACGATTGGTTTCAGCAGGGTAAAGGGAGCACAGGTTTGGACTGGTCGAAGGGCCAGGGATTTGGAGTAACTACTTCAACGCACACCCACGCGTTGTGTACCCCTCCACTCCCAGCCCTACGCCAGTGTTCAGCGCCTGGTCCCATCCCGCCCTGCATTACCTGCGCCTGCCCTAACACCTGCAGACCCATCCGCGCTGCAACCCTTTTGTCCGCCCACCTGTGCACCAGCCCCCGCCATATCCCGAACAGCCCTAGCGGCCGCTCGTACACGCCCGCCTCGCGGCACAGCGCGAAGGCTCGCGCCACCGCCTCCTGCGGCGCCACCTCGCAGGCGCCCAGCAGCGCCACCAGCCCTCCCCCGCTGCTGCCCACCATGGGCACACGCTGCACGTCGTAGCGCTGGGACAGCGCGCTCATCACGCCTGCGGCGCAGCGCAGTGCCGTGCGCAAAGGGGCATGCCAGGTGCAGTGGGCATGGGCCCTCTGCAGGCTATGGGGATGCCGAACTGTTGCAACGTTGCAAAAAAAGCGTTCCCATGTGTCAACACCTTTGATGCCGGGTGGCTACCTTAAACACACCAGGAGGCCGCGTGGAGCTGGAGGAGGCAGCGTGGACAGCACCCATGGGGTGAAGGTCCTTGGGAACAGGCGAGAAGGCAACGCATTGACTCCAGGGCTTCAATGTAACTTCAGGTCAATCGTCAGCTCACCTGCTTGCCAGAAGAAGCATGTTCCAAAGCCCGGCCACACGACATGAAGGGCACCTCTAGCCTGATGCGGCGGCGAAAGAGAGGCGACACTCGAATCCGACAAGCCTGCAAGCACCACACCAACGTAGGCTCACATAAGGCAATGCTGGTCAGAGTTACGTTTCCTGATAACGCGCCAAATGCCTAGGTGAGTCAGGCAACAGCCCGGTCGTAGCTGCAGGCATACAGCCCACACGTACCAGATGCATTTCTTACAAGTAACCTAAGCCCAGACGACATCAGTCCGGGGGAGGGCTGTGACGCACTGCTGCGCTTCCTCGTTGCC
>VFQN01003416.1_pt1 | contig 22761 bp, 14 predicted proteins | sample 3512371 | NCBI WGS metagenome assembly VFQN01 (sample SAMN10412370, study PRJNA504923) | tailings metagenome | isolation source: Replicate 2 from Balatoc abandoned mine | place: Philippines: Itogon, Benguet | collected 2017-08-28
ATCTTTCCGATTTGATAATCCAAGTCCGTAAATATGCACAGCTTGTGAATAAAGAGTGTGGATTTTTTCACACCTCAAATCAGGGTTGAATTTGCGGGAATATCCCCCGTTGTGGGAAAGATTTTTTGGTGTTTGTCCTTGTTGAATAAAGAATTTTCCGTAAATAAAAAGGTGCAACAAACTAGAATTTCCCACTTTTAGGCGGCCATAAATTGGCTTCAACACATTATCTTTCAAATAAATACGAAACAAACAGGGGTTTAGCACCTTAAACAAAAACTTTTCTGCATTTTTGCAGTAGCATCTATTTAATACTGAATGAAGCAGGTTATATATCAGCAATTGGCAGAAAGAAAGAAAGCGGGCAAGAAATCCTTCACCGTATTGATTGATCCCGATAAGGTCGATAATGCTAGCATTGAGCAGTTGGTATCACTATCTGTGGATGCTAAGGTGGATTATTTCTTTCTAGGCGGCAGTTTGGTGATTTCCAGCCATTTGGATGAATGTATCCAGCAAATCAAGGCCAGTTGCGACATTCCCGTTATTTTATTTCCCGGCTCCCCTTCCCAGGTGAGTAAATATGCTGACGCCCTCTTATACCTCTCATTGATTTCCGGACGCAATCCTGAATTGTTAATTGGTCAACATGTAATCAGTGCTCCTTTTGTAAAAAAGAGTGGTCTAGAAATCATGCCTACTGGCTACATGGTAGTGGATGGCGGTGCCCCTACCACTGTTTCCTATATTTCGAATGCTACACCTATTCCGGCCGATAAAAATGAAATTGCAATGTGTACGGCCATGGCAGGTGAAATGCTGGGCATGAAATTGATTTACATGGATGCAGGTAGTGGCGCTAAAAGACCCATCACAGAAAATATGATTGAAAAAGTGGCACGCCATATTGAAATCCCATTGATCATCGGCGGTGGTATCACAGAACCTGAAAAAGCTTACCGTAATTGTAAAGCTGGAGCTGATGTAATTGTGATCGGTAATGCCATTGAAAAAGATGTTTCACTCATTAAAGAAATGAGTGCCGCTATTCACAGTAGTTCTCCTGTTCAGCAAAACGGCTAATCATTTGTTTTTCATAAAAAGAGTTGCTCATTAACGGCTCCATTATTACCGTTAATGGAATTCATCAATACCAGAATAGGCAATTCTATTTCTTTGCATAAACTTAACCCTTATGAACAACGTCCCATTGTATTTGCCATTGGGCTTTGTGGCCACTATTTTACTGACTTGTTATTTTTTGGTAAAAGCAGCACATGGTAATAAAATAGTAGCAAGTTTATTGATCGTTTGGATGATTGGACAGGGAATCATTGCCAGCACTGGTTTTTACACCAATACAACTACTATCCCACCTAGATTTATGGCTATGTTACTTCCGCCGGTAACTCTAATACTCATTGTTTTTGCAACACGTAAAGGGCGCAATTTTATTGATCTGTTAAGACCAGATCAACTCACCCTGTTACACATCGTTCGTATACCAGTTGAATTTTGTTTGTTCGCTCTTTATTCTCATCAACTAGTTCCTCAATTAATGACTTTCGAGGGTATTAATTTTGACATTATATCAGGTATTACAGCTCCATTTATTGCCTACTTTGGATATCACAAAAAAGTACTCAATAAAACAGTATTATTGATCTGGAACCTGATTTGCTTAGGACTTTTAGTGAATATCGCATTTCATGGTATTCTTTCTGTGCCTACAGCTTTTCAGCGATTTGGATTTGAACAACCGAATATCGGACTCACTTATTTCCCCTATGTATTTTTACCGGGATTGATTGTTCCCGCCGTTTTGTTTGCACACTTAAGTAGTATCAGGCAATTACTTAAACGTTAATGATTTACCGGCATCTTCTCCCCTGCTTCGATGGTAACGGGAAGTATATTTTGTGCAGGAGGTAAAAGACAAGTAGCATAGGATGTAAATACACAAGGTGGATTGAATGCTTTATTAAAATCAAGAATCGTAATTCCATTTTCATCTGGCATAGCCGCATACAAATACCTGCCAGATGCATAAGTTGATCGACCACTGGTTTGATCACCAAAAACAATGAAGAGTTTATTTCCTTCTTGCAAAGCATCAAGGTTAAACGTTTGGCCTTGTATACTAAACACAAGTTTTCCAGGTGATAACTGTTGCGTTATTTGTCCGAGTACATTGGCAACAGGAATTTTTTTTGGCAAAAGAGAAGGAATCAATTTTGCTTGTACGCGAAATGCAGTATCAATTGGGAAACAGGGAATAGATTGTAACGCTTTAATTGCCGGATGTTGTAGATCTCTGAACCGAATACCAATTAACTCATCTCTTTGCAGCAATGTCCAACGATAATGAGCAAAAGACATTTGTATTGGTTGTATTGAATCAGGTTGAAACACCAGCATTTCTTTTTGCGCAACTCCATTGGTAAGTATTGCTATATTCTTTTCCAAGACCTGCTTTACTACATTTCCTTTTCTTTCATAATACCCAACCCGTGCTGGAAAAGAAGGAATAGGGAAACGAATATCATCCGTAGCAGTTCCACCAAAGTATTGTTTACCTTCTTTGATCCAAAAGAGTCCGGCGAGATTGAGCCAGCCTTGCTCAGATTTTAATTCAAGCATTCGTTCTTTCTTCCACTGATCAATTTCTTGATGATAGATATCCTGTGCTATAGATTGTTGCATCAAAAAAAGAGACAAGGTGAAGAAGTATTTTCGAATCATTGGTTGGTTCATTGGTGCGTGAATGATCTATGTAATTTCGTCATTTTGTTAATTTTCAAAGCGGAATATTTAAATTTCCTTAGAAAAGAAAATTGTTTACGACCTTTACAATATCCTGGCAAATAGTCATTCCTACACCTAAACGTAGCCAATGTCAGGAAAATATAATGCCATATCGATATTTCAAGCTGCGATTGCAGCGGTACATCCTTCCAACCTCATTGCAAAACATCTTCATTTAGAGAATGATATTCTAACAATTGGCCATCAATCCATACGTTTAACAGCCAATCAAAAACTATTCGTAATCGGAGCCGGTAAAGCAGTTGCTGCTATGGCTTTTGAAACAGAAAAAATTCTTGGTGATCGTATTTACAAAGGATATGTCACAACAAAATATCAACATTGCATTGTACTCAAAAAAATAGATTGCTGGGAAGCAGCTCATCCCATTCCTGATAAAAATAGTTTTCTAGCAGTTGAAAAAACAATTCAACTATTACAAGAAGCTACAGTAAACGATATTATTATTTGCCTTTTAAGTGGGGGTACTTCTTCTTTATGGGCAGATGTACCTGAAGAACTCTCACAGGCCGACATGCAAATTGTTTTTGACCTATTACTAAAATGCGGAGCAACGATTCATGAAAATAATACGGTACGAAAACATTTATCCAAAATCAAAGGTGGACAATTATTACGTTATGCTCCTCACAGCAAATGGTTCTCTCTTATTTTATCTGATGTGCCAGATAATGATTTGTCTGTTATTGCAAGTGGTCCTACCATAGCAGATAATAGTACTTATGAAGATGCTTTAAGTATACTCAAGAAGTACCAACTGGAAACAATCATCCCAACTCGCATATGGGAATACTTACAAAGGGGTGCTAAAGGTTTGTATGCAGAAACTGTTCAACAAAATGACCCGTTATTACACATTGTTACGAATATAATGATAGGCACAAATGATATTGCTATACAAGCAGCATCAGATAAGGCTCGTACAATGGGTTATGAAGTGCATAATTTTCATCCATTAAATGGAGATGCAATCACTACAGCACAAAATATGATTGAGTTTTGTAAATCTTACACAGGTCCACTACCGGCATGTATCATCACCGGAGGAGAAACGACTCTACATGTAACCGGAACCGGCATGGGAGGTCGGAATCAACACATGGCACTTACTGCTTTGATTGAAATGAAAAAAAGAAAAGATTATGAAACCTATTCACTCACATTTTTAGCAGCAGGCACTGATGGTACTGACGGACCAACAGATGCTGCAGGCGCAGTTGCTGATATAGAGTCAATGGCCATGAGTGTTCAAAAAAAACTAGATCCTGTTTCCTATTTCGTCAATTACGATGCCTACTCTTTTTTTAAACAAACAGGAGGATTACTAAAAACTGGTCCTACACAAACCAATGTCATGGATCTGGTTGTGGTTTTAATAGAATAAGTGATCAGTTCAAAGTTGGGTATCTATTCTTTCACCAAATGTTTAGTTCATGTCTCTTAGACAATTTATTGCATCGAGAAAATTTTTACGTCCGTTTAGTTTTTTAAAAGATACAGCCACCAATAGCTGGAATGAAATTGCCAGTTTATTTGGATTACATGATGATGTGTTTTTTAATCCACTTCACAAAAAAATTGAATCTCCGGTTAAAGTTATACTAATCGGCGCTGGACATCGTGGAAACATCTATGCCAGCTATATGCTCGAATACCCGGAAGAGATGAATATTGTGGCAGTGGCTGATGCCAATGCATCGAGAAGAAAACAAGCAGCAGAAGATTATAATATTCCCAATGAATTTTGTTTTAGTGATTGGACGGATATATTCAAGCGATCCAAATTTGCGGATGCGGTGATTATTGCAACACCTGATCAATTGCATACAGAACCTTGTCTTGCAGCACTGGAGGCCGGATATGATGTTCTATTGGAAAAACCCATTGCGCCTACAGAAGAAGAATGTAGACAAATCTTACAAAAAGCAAAAGAAACCGGGAAAATTGTAGGTGTTTGTCATGTGTTACGCTACTCACCCTATTTCCGTGAGCTGAAGCAAGTGATTGATGCCGGATTGATCGGTAATATCATTAGCGTACAACACATGGAACCGATTGAACATATACACATGAGCCATTCCTATGTAAGAGGTAAATGGCGCAATAGCAAAAAAGCAACTCCAATTATTCTGGCGAAATCATCACATGATACTGATATCATTCGGTGGCTAGTGAATAGTCCGGTTCACGATGTTCACTGCTTTGGTAATTTGAGCTGGTTCACCAATCGCAATGCACCTAAAGGAAGCACGGAAAGATGCACAGATGGTTGTGCTGTGGAAGGCAGTTGTCCGTATTCAGCTATTCAGATTTATTATCGTGATCGAAAAAGGCTTTATGTATTTGATCCACCTGCGGAAGATGATGATTGGGGCGAACATATTTTAGAACAACTTAAAACAACTGATTATGGAAGATGTGTGTACAAAATGGATAATGATCAACCAGATCATTTAACGGTGAATATGTTATTTGAAAATGGTGTTACAGCAGCATTCTCAATGGAAGCCCATGTTTCTTATGAAGGAAGACGAACACGTATCATGGGTTCTGCTGGTGATATTATGGGCGATATGGAAACCTTTGTACTAACAGATTTCAAAACCAGAAAACAAACATCCTGGAGCTTAAAAACAGATCCACATGGTGGTGGTGATCATCGACTCGTGAAAGACTGGCTACAAGCGGTTTATCAGCAGGATAAAAATTTACTCAGCTCCTCCATTGAAGTATCTGTTGAAAGTCATCTAATGGCTTTTGCTGCTGAAAGAAGTCGGCAACAGAGAACTATTGAAGATGTGAGATTATAATGATCAGCCATTCTTTTGTAATTTATCATTCAATCTAATTTATGTCTGCTACCCAAAAACTCAATACCTGGAAAGCAACTGCTATCAGCGGAAACGATATCACTTCATCTTGCTTATACGTTTCAGCGATTACCATTGCAATGTCTGGACAATATGCTTGGATAGCATTATTGATCGTAGCAGCCGTTTTATTTTTATTTAGAAAGATTTACGGTGAAGTAGTTGGAGCTTTGCCTTTGAATGGTGGTGCATATAATGTATTGCTGAATACCACTTCTAAAACCAATGCCTCTGTTGCTGCTTGTCTAACTATTCTTTCTTACATGGCCACTGCTGTTATATCTGCGAGTGAAGCCATGCATTATTTACACCATAGTCTGCCTCAAATCAATATTATTCTAGCTACCCTTGTATTGTTATTCTTTTTCCTCTGTCTTACCATAGCAGGAATTTCAGAAAGCGCTATTGTAGCGCTAGTCATATTTATCATTCATATGGTATCAATGGCTTTACTGGTAATCAGTGCTGTCTATTTTTTAGTAATACATGGAACATCTGTTCTGATTGAAAATTTTTCTTTGCCGATTCGTGGAGGAAGTTTGGGAACTGCTTTATTTTTTGGTTTTAGTGCTGCATTATTAGGCATTTCCGGGTTTGAGAGCTCGGCCAACTTTGTTGAGGAGCAACAAAAAGGAGTGTTTCCCAAGACACTCAAAAATATGTGGTTGGCTGTATCTATACTAAATCCATTAATCGCATTCTTAGCGATTGGGGTAATGCCTATAACTGAAGTAGATGCCCATCAACAATCATTGTTAAGTCATATGGCATCTTTAACAGGTGGGCAATGGCTGGCAACGATCATTTCATTCAATGCGGTATTGGTATTGAGCGGAGCTGTGCTTACTTCCTTTGTGGGTGTAAATGGTTTGATTAAGCGTATGACCTTAGACAGAGTACTACCTCAATTTCTATTGAAAGAAAATAAACGAGGCAGTAGTTATCGTATATTGATTACTTTCTTTCTGCTTTGTATTTCAGTTTTAATGGTTACAAAAGGTGCGCTTGGTCCTTTGGCAGGTGTTTATACCATTTCATTTTTATTGGTGATGATCTTTTTTGCATTGGGCAATCTTATCCTTAAAATCAGAAGATCGAGATTACCCAGACCTGAGTATGCTTCCCCATTATTTGTTGTAATTGCTCTATTGGGTATATCGATTGGTTTATATGGAAATATCAAAATGCATCCGGAATACTTGGTTGTATTCTTACAGTATTTTATTCCTACCATGTTATTCATCTATGCCATGTTAAACAGGAATCATATTATGGAGTTCGTGTTGACTATATTAAAATCCATAACAACAGAGCTTAGAAAGCTTTCTTTATTGAGTCACCTAATCATCAATAAGTTCCTGGATAAACTACATGAGCAAGACTTTGTATTTTTTTCAAAAGGAGATGATATTGCAACCCTGAATAAAGTAATGATTTATCTACAAGAAAATGAGATTACCCGAAAAATCAGAATTGTAACTGTCTTATCTGAACACCAACCTCCTCCTGAGCAATTTTTAAAAGACTTTGAAGTATTAGACAGAGCCTATCCTGAAATTAAAATGGAATACATCACTTTACAAGGAAAATTCGGACCTGAACTCATTGATCAGTTAAGCAAGGAATGGAAAATTCCTAAAAATTTTATGTTCATTAGTTCTCCCGGAGATACTTTTAGTTACAGAGTAGAAGAACTCGGAGGGGTTCGTCTGATTCTTTGATAAAAGTTTTTTTTAAATTTTGTATTTTTGTAATCCTTCCTTGTCGCATACTTTATATTTCCCCTGAGTGATTATTTATCTAACCAATGATTGTATACATGATACAATCTGATAAACAATGATCACGTTATGAATCAACACTTGAATGAATGGCTTAATCGCTTTTGGCCATGGATGCTAACACATGGAATTAGAATTTTTTTGGTCGTCGTTTTCGCATGGATATTATATCGTTACATCAATATAGTCATTCGAAAAATTGTATTGATGAGTATGGTAAGTGATGCTGATAAAAACAGTGAAGCTGAAAGAAAACGAAAAGACACCCTAAGTAGAATATTCAGTTGGGTGACTCGCATTCTTATTTTGACGATGGCAACACTCATTATACTACAAGAAGTAGGTGTGCCAATTGGTCCAATATTAGCGGGTGCAGGTATTTTAGGTTTGGCATTGGGTTTCGGTGGACAATACCTGATCAGAGATCTGATTTCCGGCTTCTTCATCATTTTAGAGAATCAGTACCGAATTGGGGATGTAGTAAATTTAGATGGAACAAGTGGATTAGTTGAAGATATTAGTCTTCGCTTGACTACACTTCGTGACCTAGATGGAAATGTACATCATGTTCCACATGGAGAAATTAAGAGAGTATCTAATCTCTCGAAATATTTCTCGCGCGTGAATTTAAACATTGGTATTGCTTATCACTCACAATTGGATCATGTTATAGCAGTAGTGAATAAAATTGGAAATGAAATGGCGGAAGACCCCATCTGGAAAGAACATATTTTAAAAGCTCCACAATTTTTACGTGTTGATAATTTTGCTGACTCCGCTATTGAAATTAAAATCATTGGTGAAACGCCAGCACATAAAAAGTGGGATGTAACAGGTGAGCTAAGAAAAAGAATCAAGCTAGCATTTGATGAAGAAGGAATTGAAATACCCTTTCCACAAAGAGTTATACACCAAGCAACAGTTCATTAAGACATCATTAAATTGATTCAAAAAAATTAACTGGTCAACAAAGTGAGCATTTTGGTTGTTGCATTAAATCATAAGACAAAATATAAAGAATATGAAAAAAAGAAAATTACCAATCATCGTAATAGCTACATTCATAGTTGGCATGATTTCTTGTTCTCCAAAAATTGTAGGGACATGGACCATCGATAAATTCGAAAATGGGAGTCCATCAGAACAAGGATATTCTTTGAGTAATATCGGCACTATTACATTTCATAAAAACGGGTCAGGTGAAAAGAATATCAATTACAGTGTACTAGGAACTAGTCATACAGATCTGTTTCCTTTTAAATGGACAGCTGCAGATGCTGCCATTACGATTGTAGGTGACAGTACAGAGTTTTCCAAAACATGGATCATTATTTCCAACAAAAGAAATTATCAGCAATGGAAGTCTACGAATGGGAATAAGGTTCAAATGCTAGAGCTAAGAAAATAAATACTTGATAATCAATAAAAAACCGTTTTGCCGTATAGGCGAAGCGGTTTTTTATTGAAGAACATTTAATTCGGATGTTTATATTAAATCTTTAAGATATAAAATCTTAGCTTTTGTTATCTGCCTGATTACTACTATTTTTAATGTATAAGCCTTGATAATCTTACTGTTAGGTATCTCCCCCACATATCTGACCATTATTTGAGTACGTGACATTTGTACAATGTTATTTATCGGGTTTTCAGGCTGCATTATCATCCTTACCTATGTCTAAGGATAATGATACCAAAAATTGACACTGATAATATTAGAACCCAGAAGCAACCAATATCTTTTATGAGATTTCCCAGTAAAAAGAAAGACTACCGCTGTGGTGTTCAGCATTTTTTTCGCTATGCTGTATTTTTTGCATTCCTCTTTACAAGTATTCAATCATTTTCGCAACACACATTAACCATATGCAGTGGTCAATCCATTAGTTTTGCCCCACCGGGCAATCCCAGTTCGTTTACCTATACATGGGCAGTACCGGTTATAACCCCTAGCGGTACAGTTAACGCAACACCTCAGGCATCCCCTCAGTCGTCTGTTAATCAGACATTGATCAATAGTACTTCTGCGCCTGCAACAGTTTTGTATACTGTTTCGGTGTCCAATGCTACCACTTTTACATTGGAGGTAACTGTAAATCCAAGACCTACACTAAGCAACAGTACTGCCACTACCAGTATTTGCAGTGGTGCAACATTCAATTTTACCAATTCAAGTGCCACAATAGGTACTACTTTCAGTTGGTCGAGAGCACTTACTAGTGGCATTTCACCCAATACCAATAGTGGCACAGGTAATATTAGTGAAGCGCTTACGAACTCAACCACTAATACACTTACAGCTACATATATTATAGAATTAACAGCTAATGGATGTGTGAATTCACAAAATGTTTCGGTGAATGTAAACCCATTACCACAGCTTACGAGTTCTCTCACTCCACCTTCTGTTTGCAGTGGGTCTAATTTTGCTTATACCCCTGTAGCTAACCAGTCAAATACAACTTTGGCGTGGAGCCGCGCTACTGTGGCAGGTATATCAAATGGTGCTGCTACAGGTGTCAATAATCCCAATGAAATATTACTGAATACCACATTATCAACTGTAGCGGTCAATTATGTGTATACCCTCAGCAATACCGCTACTGGGTGTACCAATACACAAACAGTAACCACGAATGTTAATCCGTTGCCAACACTCAGCAGCAGTACATCTAATGTTTCGATATGCAGCGGCGCTTCTTTTACGTACAGTCCCAGTTCAGCACTTGGCGGCACTGCCATCACCTGGACCCGTGCGGCTGTTACAGGTATAAGTCCCAACGCTGGTTTGGGCAATGGTAATGTAAGTGAGGTATTAGTGAACAACAGTAATACTGTTGCCAGAACAGTTACTTATCAGTTTACACTCAGCAATTCCGGCTGTGTGAATAACCAGAGTTTTACCGTTACAGTGAATCCCAGTCCAACGCTGTCTTCCACTTTATTACCTGCAGGTGTTTGCAGCGGAAATCCTTTTAATTATACACCTACTTCCTTACAATCAAATATTGGTTTTGCATGGAGCAGAACAGCCGTTGCAGGAATCAGTAATGGTGCTGCAACCGGAAGCGGCAATCCAGGTGAAACACTCAACAATACTACGCTGGCTTCCATTAATGTAACTTATTCATATACCCTTACCAATAGTGTAACTACCTGTTCCAATACACAAAATGTGGTGGTGGCCATCAATCCCGTTCCCAATATTGCCGGACCGATAGATATAAATGTTTGTAATGATAAAGGGTTCGCTTATTATCCCACCGGAGCTCCGATAGGAACTACCTACACATGGACAACTCCTACCATCACTCCCAACGGAGCAATCACTAATGGAGCAGCTCAGTCAACCGGATTACCCTATATAGGTCAGCAATTGTTGAACACTTCTGGTGCTGTTGCAAGGGCTTCATACGTAGTAACTCCCAATACATTGGGTTGTTCTGGTCCCACATTTATTCTGAATGCAGACGTTGCCACTACCATTACACCGAATATTCTCCTTACGAGTACTACTAACCCGGCGGCAGTTTGCAGCGGAACCCCTTTTAATTATATCGCCACTTCCAATGAAGCCAGTGCTACTTATGAATGGAGAAGATTTTTCAATAGCGGTATTACTAATGCTGAAAATACCAATAACAGCAATATTATAAATGAAACCCTGGTAAACAATACCACAGCACCTGTCACAGTAAGTTATGCTATTTATATTACTGCATCTGGCTGTACGAATTCGCAGGTGATTAATCTCCAAGTGAATCCTGCAACAGCACTGAGCAGCTCATTGACTCCCTCTGCTATTTGCAGCAACAATACTTTTAATTACATCCCTACCAGCAATACACCCACTACTAATCAATTCAGCTGGACAAGGGCTGTTGTTGCGGGGATTAGTAATGCTACCGCCAGTGGATTGAATAATCCTGCTGAGGTACTGATCAATACAACCACAGCACCGGTAAATGTAACATATCAATATACCCTGACCACTTCTTCAGGTTGTACCAATACACAAAATGTAGTTGTGGCGGTCAATCCAACTCCGTCTTTAAGTACTACATTAGCCCCTGCAGCTGTTTGTAGTGGCAATACATTTACCTACAACCCAGCATCCACACCTGGGGGTGGACTTTTCAGCTGGACAAGAAGCGCCATTACCGGTATTGCAAATGCAGCAGGTAATGGTGTTGGCAATGCATCTGAAATTTTAGTAAATACAACACTGAACCCTATAACAGTAGCTTATAATTATACCAGCACAGTAAATGGCTGCAGTAATACACAAGCTGTTAATGTAGTAGTGAAACCGGTGCCTGTTGTAGCCAACCAGACTGCTGTCATATGTAGCGGTAGTACATTCAGCGTTAATATTTCCGGAGTGCCCACGGGTACGCAATATACCTGGCCATTGCCTGTAAGTGTTCCTTCTGCAGTAGTAACTAACGGAACTGCTGCAACGCTTTCAAACAGTATCAGTCAAACCTTACAAAATCTAAATACGCAGCAGGGTATATTGTATTATACCATTACACCTTCTGCAGACGGATGTAATGGGCTTGCATTTACAACTGCTGTTACAGTGAATCCCATTCCTGTTGCAACTGATCAAACAGTGACTGCTATCTGCAGTGGTACTTCTTTTTCGTACGCACCTGCTATCATCACTTCTGGTACAACTTATTCATGGGGTAACCCTATTGCTATACCGGCCGGTGCTGTTTCAGGCGGCAGTGCACAGTCTGCACAAACAGCTATTGGACAAACACTCACGAATCTTACCAATAATAGTGCTACCATTGCTTACACGGTTACACCAACAGCAAATGGATGTACTGGTAATAATTTTATAGTAACTGTTCCTGTGAATCCGGTAGCCGTAATCGGCACACAAAATGCAGCTGTTTGTTCGGGTAATAGTTTCAGTGTAATACCTTCTCCGGTTCCTGCAGGTACTTCCTACACTTGGACCACCCCAACGATTGTACCGAATGGAACCATTGCGGGCAGCATTGCGCAGGCTACTCCTGTGAATACTATCTCACAATTGGTTACAAATACCTCAACGGTACCCGCACAATCGGCCTATACTATTACTCCCTTATCAGGTTCTTGTGCAGGCAATACTTTCACCTTAAATCTCACAGTAAACCCTTCTACTTCACTCAGTAGTACTTTACTGCCTGCAGCAGTCTGCAGCAATAATATCTTTTCTTATCTGCCAACCAGTAATACGGCTTCTACCAATAGTTTTAACTGGACAAGAGGAACAGTTGCTGGTATTGTTAATGCCGCTACATCAGGTGCCAATAGCATCAATGAAACTTTAATTAATAATACCAATAATCCGATAACGGTTACTTATGTATACAATCTGGCTACAACTGCAGGCTGTACTGCTTCTCAGAATGTAAGTGTGGTGATAAATCCTACTCCTGTTCTCAGTAGTGTTTCAACTACTGCATCCATCTGTTCAGGTAATACCTTTAATTATTTCGCTTCCTCAAATGTAGCAGGAACATTATTCAACTGGTCGAGAACACAACAGGTATCTATCACAAATGCAGCTGCATCAGGTACCGGTAATCCTGGTGAAATATTGGTGAACAGTTCTGTAAATACTGTTTCTGTGGCTTACACTTATACCTTAGCTGCCAACGGATGCACTAATCAACAAACTGTAACTGTTCCAGTAAAGCCTACGCCCGTTATTAATAACCAAGTCATCAGCACCTGCAGTAATACTGCATTTTCAGTACCGTTAACAAATATTCCTTCCAACACACAATTTAGTTGGCTTACTCCTATATATAACCCAGGAGCTTCCATTACCGGAGGTAGTAGCCAAGCAACCAATACTTCCGTATTGAGTCAGGTGCTCAGTAACCAAACACTTAATAGTGCAGTGGCTTCCTATACGGTTACTCCAGTAGCAGATGGGTGCTCAGGAAATCCTTTTACACTTGAGGTTTCAGTACAAGCTGTACCTGTGATTGCAAATCAAACACTCTCCAATGTATGCAGTGGTACTCCATTTAGTTTTGCGGCTACCAATGTACCTTCAGGCACTACTTATACCTGGCTGAATCCGCTCATAGCGCCGGTGAATAGTTTAACAGGAGGCAGTGCACAAAATACAGGTGTTGCACAGGTTTCGCAAACACTGGTAAGCACCAATAATTCCACCAACAATGCTTCCTATGTGGTTACACCATCAGCCAATGGCTGTAATGGAAATAATTTTACCCTGAGTGTTACTGTTAATCCCACACCGGTAGTTGCGAACGTAAGGGACACGATTTGTACTGGCAATAATTTTGCGGTAACGCTGTCGGCTGTTCCTGCTGGCACTACTTATACCTGGGGCATACCTGTTGCAACACCCTCGGGTTCTATTAATGGAGCGCTTGCACAAACAGTACCGGCAACTACTATTTCGCAATTATTAAACAATACGACTAACGTTCCTGCCAGTTTACAATACACTGTTATTCCAGCAGCAGGCAATTGTAGTGGAACTCCATTTTCAGTTACTGTACTGGTGAATCCGGCTACACAACTCAGCAGTAGTTTAACGCCAGCGGCTATTTGCAGTAATTCAGGCTTTGGATATATCCCTACCAGCAATACGCCTTCTACTTCAGTATTTAACTGGACTAGGGCTGCAATTACTGGCATCAGTAATAATGCTACTTCTGGGGTTAACAGTATTAATGAAATACTGGTGAATACAACCAATGCCCCTATCGTAGTCACCTATGTTTACCAGCTAGCTACCACAGAAGGGTGTACAAATACACAATCGGTTACTGTTACAGTAAATCCTACTCCTACACTTTCAAGTGTTACCAATGCGAATGCCATCTGCAGCGGATCTTCATTTAATTATTTTCCTGCTTCAGGTGTAGCAGGCACATCGTTTAGCTGGAGCAGGGCTCAGCAGGTATTTATTTCCAATGGTCCGGCCAACGGTAATGGCAATCCCTCTGAAATACTGGTCAATACCTCTGTTAATACGGTGCCTGTTTTATACTCCTATCTTTTAACTGCTAATGGATGCTCCAATCAACAAACAGTTACTGTTCCTGTATTAGCTACTCCTACAGTAACTGCACAGTCGGTAGTTACATGCAGCAATACAGGCTTTAGTTTTTCGGCTACCAATGTGCCGGCAAATACTTTATATACCTGGACCAGTCCGGTAGATAACCCTGGGGGTACCATCAGTGGCGGCAGTGCACAAACAACGGGGGTAAGCAGTGTAAGTCAGGTTTTAACCAATCAAACTTTAATAGCAGCTACAGCTGTATATACAGTAACACCTATATCAGGCAACTGTGCCGGATCAGCATTTACCTTATCAGTCAATGTTCGTCCCGTTCCTGTTGTCCCTAATCAAACCTCAACCCAGGTATGCAGTGGTAACCCTTTCAACTTTACTGCCACTAATGTTCCTGCAGGAACAACGTATACATGGTTTAATCCTGTTATCATGCCATCCAACAGCTTAAGTGGTGGCAGTGCACAATCTGTGGGGCAGAACAGTGTAAGCCAAACTTTATCTAGCACAAATAATCTGGTGAATACGGCAGCCTATATTGTAACACCCAATGCCAATGGATGTACGGGTAATAGTTTCACACTTTCTGTAACAGTAAATCCTACCCCTACGGTAAATAATATTGTAGATACCATCTGTACGGGTCAAACAGTTTCTATATTGCCTGGTAATGTTCCATCCAATACATTGTATACCTGGCCTAATCCGATCGTACAACCTTTTGGTTCTGTTATAGGTACCACTACGCAGGTATTGCCATCAGGTAATATTACACAATCGCTGATCAATACCACCACCAATCCGGCAAGAGTCAACTATACAATTACGCCTGTTGCAGGCGCATGCACCGGCTCTCCTTTTCAACTTACGGTACATGTTGGTGCGCAACTACCTATCATACTAAATCAAACAGCAGAAATTTGTAGCGGCACCGCTTTCAATGTTACACCTGCAAATGTTCCTAATGGCACTAGATATACATGGACCATCAACAGCGTAGCCCCTGTAGGAACAGTTACCGGAATGGCAAGTGTCAATACACCACAAAATACTATCAGTCAGTTATTGAATAATATTTCGGGTAATAACAGTATTGTATCCTATGCTGTAACAGCCAGCAATACAGGTTGCTCCAGCAATACATTTACTGCTTCCATTACCGTTTTACCTGTACCAAGGATTACCGTCAGCGGAGATGATGATATTTGTCGTTACCCTCTTGATACCATTTCACTTCGTTTTACAGGTGGTGCTCCCTGGAGCTTCAGTTATACTGTTGATAATGCTTCTTTACAAAATATCACAAACATCACTACTAATCCCTACCTGCTGATATCGGCTTCAAGTCCATTAAGCAGCAGGTCTTTCCGATTTACCAATATCCAACATGGCGCATGCCTCAATACAAATGACACTACATCCTTCACACAAATTATCCGCTCATTACCAAGGGGTACTATGAATAGCAGGAGAGGTATTTATCTGTGTAATAATATTTCAGATACCCTATTTATTACATCACCTGAGAGATTAAGCTACCAATGGATAAGGAATGGCAATGATGTGAATGGCGCAACCGACGACAGCCTGGTAACAGGTTTACCTGGACGTTACAATAGTTATCTCGTGAATGAGTTTGGGTGCAGAGATACACTTGCACAAGGTATCACTCTAATTAAAATTGACCAGCCCATATTGAATTTTGCTTACGATACCTATTGCATCAATATACCTATGAATTTCACCAACCTGACAGATACCAATACAACTGGACCGATCATCTGGAACTGGAATTTTGGTAATGGGAACATACAAAGTGGTTATAATGCCCAAAATATTTATACAGTTGGTGGTAATCATGAAATAAGGTTAACTGCCAATCAAGTTTACTGTCCATTAACACCTACAAGAATGGATAGTGTTATTGATATTCAAATTCCGATACCAGGCGTTACCATGCCATCAGTAAGTGCATACAAAACAGTACCACTCCCTATTCAGATTAGAGATATTGCTGGATATCGATACAGATGGACACCGACTTGGGGTATTAATAGACCAAATGACAAAAATGTATTATTCAATTATACCACTACTCAACAGTATGCGATAGAGTTAATATCGCCCGCAGGATGTATTACAAGAGATTCTCTTTTGGTACGGGTGTTTGATGATAAACTGGTAGACATATTTATCCCTAAATCATTTACTCCGAATGGAGATGGTGTGAATGACAAACTGTATCCATATTTAGCGGGCATTAGAGAATTCAGGTATTTCAGAATTTATAACCGATTCAATCAACTAATGTTCGAAACAAAAAACCATGATGAGGGTTGGAATGGAACACTCAATGGAACACCACAACCCATGGGTATTTATATATGGGTAGCTGTGGGTGTTGCAGCAGATGGTTCTGTTGTTCAGAGAACCGGACAAACATTATTAATCAGATGACCTGACTTAGCATGAAGAATTTTATAAAACATATTCTCATTATACCATTTGCCGGATTCCTTTGTCTTACAGGCAAAGCACAGGATCCTATTTTTTCACAATTCTTTGCCTCGCCACTCACCATTAACCCTGCATTTGCTGGTAATGGAGATGCTGATTGGCGCTTGATGGGATTGAGAAGAAACCAGTGGATCAGTTCTGGAGTAGAACCTTTAAATACTACTTCGCTTTCTTTTGATGGACGAATTTTTAAACAGAGAAATAACGACCAGAATTATATCGGCGGAGGTATTTTCTTTTTGCAAGACTATGGATTAAGTGGTGCTTATAAAAGCAACTCTTTCAATATTGCCATCAGCTCTCATGTAAGTTTGGATCAGGATGATATGCATGGACTCTCTGTTGGACTCGGTGGTTCTTATGCAAATACACTGATTGATTTTTCACAACTGAGTTTTGCATCTCAATTATCTTCTTCGGGATTTAATAGAACGCTTCCAACTAATGAAGCCTATTTAAATACCATCAAACCTTATTATGCAGCATTTGCAGGAATTAATTATACCTATAGAAGCGATCGTTCCAGTTTTGATATTGGTCTCGCAGGGTATCGTTTTGTTCGTACGGCAAGATCTGCTTTACAGGACCCCAATCAATTAGATCCTCCACGATACAATATCAATACCAACTACCAGACATTTGTTTCTGATAGAATGGTATTTAATGCTGCTACTATGTTTGTCTTTGAAAAAAATATCAACTCATATACAGCAGGCATTAATCTTGGACATGTTGTTGGCGATCCATCTAGCGATCTTCCCACTATTATTAATACCGGTATTTTTTATCGCCAGCAAGAAGCTGTAATTCCATATTTCGGGCTGGTGTATGGTAATGTACAAGGGGGTATCACTTATGATATCAATACTTCCAACTCAAAGAATTTTATTGGTCCTTTGAAAACTTTTGAATTCTCACTCATCTTTCGCTCACCACAGCGAAGAGCCAACCCCATACCTTGTCCATGGAAATAAAAAGACCGGAATTATATTCCGGTCTTTTTATAAGGGTGTAAGATTATTTTCTTTATCGCAAATCTGATGTATTCACGCGAGAAGGTGTATCCTTCCCACTCACAATACCTTTTGAACTCAAAGCAATGGCGCGAATAATACGTGTCATGTTATTAATATCCAGTGTACTGAATTCATCACTCGCTTTGTGATAATGTGGCTCTTGATCCATTTTCGCAGTGCATATTGTATGCGCCGGAACACCTAATCTTGCCAGCGTAGCATTATCTGAACGATAGAATAAATTCTGACTTGGATAAGGATCAGGATGAAAAGTGAAATCTGTACCTACAAGATTATCTTGTAAGATTTTACCCATATCCGTTTTATCAAAACCTGTGATATAAGCTGTATTGGTTCCCCACTTACTTTCTGTTCCGATCATCTCAATATTGAACATGGCCATCACTTGATCTGGATTAAACTGACGTGAAAAATAAGTAGATCCATAACCACCTACTTCTTCTGCAGTAAAGGCAACAAAAACCAAAGTGCGCTCATTGTTATTGATGGCTTTAAAATATTGTGCCAACACCATCATAGCGGTAGTACCCGCTGCATCATCATTAGCGCCATTAAAAATAGAGTCTGTTTGAACATTGCCATTTCTATCCTTACCCATAATACCTAAATGATCGTAGTGACCAGAAAAAATGACATACTCATTCTTTTTGCTTTTCCCAGGTAATACTCCTACAACATTCGCCAAAGGCATTTCTGTAATCTCATGTTTGCTTTCTACAACATAGGTCTTAGGATCTGTAGCGGCCAACATAAAAATGAGACTTTTATCTGTTTTGAACAGATTGCTCTTCATTCTAGTGAGACTAGACATAGAACGAGCATGACTGGTATCTACCAGCACAAAATAATTTTTATTAGCTGCCATTAGCTTTCTGGCCTCAGTTACCAAGTTAGCACCTTTACCTATTGTAATTTTTTCATAGCCAGATTGTTCAGTCACTTTAATCTCAGGCTGACAGGTAACCACAATCACATCTCTACTATCTACACTTATGCCATCAATACTTGCGTTAACACTAATGAACTTCGGACGTACCATTGCAAACTGCTGCAGGTATGATCCGCTGTTATTCCAGGTTTTTAATCCTGTTTTCTTAAACTCATCTGCAATAAATGCAGCGGCTTTATCAATTCCTTTCGAGAAAGTTCTACGGCCTTCCATTTCATCGGAAGACAGAATCTTTTCAATTCTGGCCACTTCTTTTTCCGTAATTAAATCTTCGATCTTCTGCGCAAAACTGCTTAGCGATAATAAAAGAAACGCAACAAGTAGTAGGTTGTTTTTTTTCATATGGGGTAATAGTGAATAGACCATAATCCATGGTCCATGGTTAGGAAGGTATGGTTTGAGAATTATTCTGATTAGCCAGCACACAACACACCCATGGACTATGGACCATGGGCTATCGACTTTCTTTACAAGCTCATCATCTCCTTAAACTTCACCGTTTGTCTACGGCTCACTTCTATCTTTTCGCCGCCTTTGAGGTCTACGAGCAGACCCCCATTGAAGTAAGGTTCAATTTTTTCTATCCAACGTAGATTGATGATATGTTTACGATTGGCACGGAAAAACATTCTGTCATCCAAACGCTCTTCTAGTGCATTGAGTGATTTTAAGATCAATGGTTTATTCGTGCCGAAGAATACTTTGGCATAGTTACCCACACTTTCAAACAAACGAATCTCACCCAATTTTACAAACCAGCAACGCTCACCGTCTTTTACAAAGACCTGATCATGCTCGGTAAGTGGACCTCTGTTGATACCATTTAATCCGGCAGACTCTTTGAAAATTTCAGCTTGCAATTTTTGAATCGCGTCTGCTAGACGTTTAGGTTCAATAGGCTTTAGCAAATAATCCAATGCATTGACTTCAAATGCTTTGATGGCATACTCATCATAAGCTGTAGTAAAAATCACTTTCGGTGCTTTTTCTACTTCTGCTAATAGATCGAATCCAGTTTTGCCAGGCATCTGTATATCGAGGAAAATCAGATCCGGATTGAGGGATTCAATCTTTTCAATCCCATCATCCACATTAGCTGCTTCTTCAATTACCTCTATATCTGAGTGATCCTGCAATAATTTTTTCAACTCATTACGTGCAAGTCTTTCATCATCAATAATGATCGCTTTGATAGCCATAGATCGGTATTATATAGAATTAAGAATAAACAGGTTGTACGGGCATTTTTACGATTGCTTCCACCATATTATTGCCAATATCCCTGATCTCAAAGTTAGCTTTTCCGCCGAATAATAACTTCAGTCGGTTTCTGGTGCTGTTGATACCAAATCCATCTGAATTGGTCGTACTGTTCAGCTGCCCGGTATTTTGAATGATCAGTTCATGATGGTTGTCTCTGTAATCAGAAATCACTTTAATCAAACCACCATCCTTTTGTTTTCCGATACCATGTTTGATCGCATTCTCTACCAATGTCTGTAACATCATGGGAGGTACTGGCTGATCCAGGGTATCCTCATCAATTTCATACTCCACATTCAATCTGTCCTCAAAACGAATATGTTCCAAAGCCAGATAATCTTTTACAATATTCAACTCCTTTTCAAAAGGAACCGTTTCTAATTTTTCAGCCTGCATACTGCTACGCAGGATATTGCTCAATTCAGTGATGGCTGTACGGGCTCGATTTGGATTCTCATCTACCAACGCACGAATACTGTTCAATGCATTAAAAATAAAATGCGGATTGATATGCGATTTAATGGTTTTGAGTTCCAATTCTTTTACCAAACTTTCCAGTTTCACTTTCTGGATCTCACTCTTCGTACCCAATTCCACATAATGCCAAATGTAATAAATTGACACCCAAACCAATATCATGGGCGAATCAAAAATGAGGTTGGATAGGAATCTTTTGGCCACCGAAGCTTTGATGGCAGGATCATAGTATTGTAACCATTCAACAATGGCACTATTCGATAAACTGTACAGAACAATGATGCATAAAATGGTAATGGTCAACAACCACCATTTATTCGAATCAATAGGCGGACGAAGCTCCATTCTGATTACCAACTCACGTAATAAATGGGTAAATACCATACCTGTAAGAATGGTCACCACCAAGCGATAATAAAATATCTCATTAATAGAGCCCTGGCGATCTCTGAAGACAAATGCAAAGAAAACCATAGTCATTCCATAGAACAACCATCCTCCTAACTGGCACCACCAATACAAAGTAGATTTACTAGTCTTCATGTAAAGACAAATATAGCGGGAAAGCCTTGCCCACTTATCCCGAAATTTGATTAAAGGTAAAAACCACCCTTGTTTGGCATAAATTAATGTTCCGCACCGACGAACCTTCTCTTTTGCCAACTGTTTCTTTACATATTATTGGTATATTACTTAATACGAAAAGACTATTTTTACATTTCAAACCCTTCACATGGAGATTAAACCGGGACAGTTACTCAGCAGGATCAATAACCCCGATGACCTTAAAACCCTTACCAGAGAGCAATTACATCAGATTTGTGATGAATTAAGGCAATATATTATTGATGTGGTGAGCGTGCATGGCGGACATTTCGCTGCCAGTTTAGGCGTGGTGGAATTGAGCGTTGCCCTTCATTATGTGTACAATACACCTTACGATCAATTGGTATGGGATGTGGGGCACCAAGCTTACGGACATAAAATCCTCACCGGCAGACGCGATCAATTCATTTCTAACCGTAAATACAAAGGCTTGAGCGGTTTCCCAAAACGCTCTGAAAGTCAATACGATACATTTGGTGTAGGTCACTCTTCCACCTCTATTTCTGCTGCTTTAGGTATGGCCATGGCAGCTAAATACAAAGGCGAGAATCGTAAATCCATCGCTGTTATTGGCGACGGCTCTATGACAGCCGGTATGGCTTTCGAAGCTATGAACCATGCAGGGGTAGCTGACAGTGATGTTTTGATCATTCTGAATGACAACTGCATGAGCATCGACCCCAATGTGGGCGCGCTTAAAGAATATTTGACAGATATCAGCACTTCTCCTACCTATAACAAAGTAAGAGATGAGGTTTGGAACTTACTGGGTAAACTACCCGTTGGCAAAAATCTGAGTCGTGATTTGGCTTCTAAAATTGAAGCAGGGGTAAAAGGTGTAGTGAGCAAGAGCAGCAACCTATTTGAAGCATTAAAGATTCGATATTTTGGTCCGATTGATGGTCATAACATCACCAAACTAGTAGATACTTTAAAAGACCTGAGAGAAATACCCGGTCCGAAATTATTACACATCATTACTACCAAAGGAAAGGGATATGCACTGGCTGAAAAAGACCAAACCAAGTGGCATGCACCCGGATTATTCGATAAAGTAACTGGTGAGATTTATAAGAAAAAAATAGATGTACCCCAGCCACCCAAGTACCAAGATGTATTTGGACATACCATGATTGAACTGGCGGAGTTGAATGAAAAAGTGATGGGTGTTACGCCAGCCATGCCTAGTGGATCTTCACTCAAATTCATGATGGAAAAAATGCCACACCGAGCATTTGATGTAGGCATTTGTGAACAACATGCAGTAACCCTTAGTGCCGGCTTGGCTACACAGGGAATGCGTGTGTTCTGTAATATCTATTCTTCTTTCATGCAAAGAGCTTATGATCAGGTGGTGCATGATGTTGCCATACAA
>VFQN01003417.1_pt1 | contig 22760 bp, 32 predicted proteins | sample 3512371 | NCBI WGS metagenome assembly VFQN01 (sample SAMN10412370, study PRJNA504923) | tailings metagenome | isolation source: Replicate 2 from Balatoc abandoned mine | place: Philippines: Itogon, Benguet | collected 2017-08-28
AGGCTGGGAGGTGATGGTACACTAGTACAAGAGTTGACACTACCTTGAGTGCTGCTGCGCGCTCGTACATCAAATGTGCTACTCACATTATACGACTCCGTTGCTTCGCCTTTCCTGATAGGTGTGGTCGGGACCAGTAAGGATCGTGTGGCCACACCACCTGGATTGTAACATAAAATGCCAAAATAATCATGGGCCTGGATGCGCTGCTGGCTCTCATGTACGCGCGTGCGTGCTTGCATATCGTGTCCATGTGGCGGCAGACACTGTGATGATACGTGACGCTTTGCTGAGATTAGCTGAGATATGACAGTTGACCACGAACTTGGCCTCTGCCTGCTGAGACGCAGATTGGGGCCGCTTTGTTGGGCTTTGGTTAAGTGAGCCCCGACGGGGTATGCTGGCACCTATGATCTGCTTACGCTGCACTTGGCAGGGACGGCAAGCTGTGCCTGGCCTCGTGGCAAGCAAGTACCCCCGAAGTAACCCACAGACGACAAGACGCCTGCTGTGGTGCAGGGACATTGACACTGCAGGAGTGTGTCTTAGCTGTAGACGTGGTACGCTGGCACCCATGGTGCGATGGAGGCCAGTATCAAGTTGACTGCACGTTACATCCAAGGTTTCGCCCAGGTTGCTTCCCGTTCATGGCCGACTTGACCAGGTGAAACGTACCCAGCTAACCCACACGCCATGCACCAGCAACTAGGATCCCACATTGACAGACCCCAGACGTGCACACATGCTCACGTGTTCACCAGCAGGCACGCCACGGCGAAACAATGGCACAGTGCCTTGCTGCCCAGGGATTTTTCTCCTGGAGCAGGGTATGAGCACACATGGGCACGTACCGACCCGCCAAAGCACGGCACCAGCGAGTGGGGCAACCGAGGCGACCACAGCCCAACTAGAACCGCCGCGACGTTGAAACCATCGACATGCTTATATTGCGCCTATGTACTTGGTGCAACCTCACCAAACCAAACTGGGGCGACAGCCCTAGTCCGGCCCCGTCCCAGCCAGCACCCTTGCCATCCCACCACTTCACCACACCACAGCACCAATCTCTGTAGCTGAGGGGCGCCGAACCCACAGCCTCACGCATGCCCCCTGCGGTTGGACGGCCCGCGGCCCGCCTGCCCTCAGAGGCTACCTCCCGGCATCAAGACACCATCCGTAGCCCCATAGCCACACGGGCCCCGCACCCATTACCGTAGTAACGAAGCGACGAGCCACGTGCCATGTGGTGTTGGGAGATGCGTCTCCCGTACAGACGTACATTTTCGTGCGTATGGCAGCAGACACACGTGCCGTATACCCGGTTACTGCAAGCCACCTGCGCACGCGTGCACGCCTGCGGCTGTCAAGACGACATTGTGGACGCCAGCCCCTTGCCAGCCAGCCACCACCTGGCCTCACGAGCAGTGCAAAAAGTAGCAGCCACCGCATGCGTCCCTGTCTGCTACATGACAAAAGCAGCTTGCGTAGTAGCAAACCTGCCACGCCCGTGTAAGGCAGTGCACTGCAGACAATCACAGTCGCGATACGGCGGAACGCCCGCGTTAGCAATAAGCATTTGCATATGAGACCAACAAATCCGTAGCGAAGAGCGGTACAGAGTGGGGTGGCAACAGGCAGCGTAAAACGCAGCGTTGCAATTCCGTTTATATTCAGCAGGAAATTGTAGGTGCAGCATCCTCTCTTTCCCACGACAAAGGCCTCTACAGCAAACCATTCAGTCACCGTACACGCGTGCAAGATCCCCCCCAGCAAGCTTTCCCATGGGCCAACCCCGGCCATCAACGGCGTTGTGATCCGTTGAAGAAAATGATTATTAGACACCCCGGTTCCCTACGAACACGCGCTGTTCTCTCATATGTGCACACTGAATGCGATCCACAGCACCACCAGTCACGCCGACTGACGAGTCATGACCAGCAATGCTGACTCCCGCATGAAATCGTGCCCATGTAAAGGCATCTTATTCCGCTGTTATCCCAGCCACTCGCCCCTGTGCCCAGAACCCCATAGTCCCCATGTGCCGACACCAATGTTGTCACGACACAATTAGGCTTGGAAGTCAAAGAGGCAGAGACGCGTGTCCCCCAACAGCCTTGCGCTCTCAAATCGCAGCATGTGGACTACCCCCCGTCAATGGGCCCTCGCCTCGCAGGCAGGGCCAGCGCCGTTGCTGCCCAACCCACAGCCCCTGCCCACATCTCGCTCCCCGCCGTCACACACCCAAGACCAAGCACTCCCATTCCCCAGAGTCCCACTCCCCGAAGGCCCCTCTCCCCAAATGTCGCGGAGGGTGCGAGCACCATACGTTCTTTACTTCCCCGCCCCCCTCACTGCCTCGTTCGCGTCTCCCCTCCCGTGGTGTGTCAGACAAATGCGCTTACCACCACCTGTCGGCATACGGGCCGCCTGGCCCGCCAGCCTAGTCCTACCCCACTCTCAATATGGCACCGCCGTGCCAACCACTTACAGGCCCGCACGCTCGGTAGTACTGTTGCAACCCGGCCTGCTAGGTCGCTTCTGCATACCGTCCTTTTGTCGCCGTTCCATCCGCGTGTTGCTGGTTACGCCGCTCGTGCGCCGCCAGTTAAGAGGAGCACGTCCCTGACTTCCAGCTGCGCCACGCAGTGTGTACTTGACAGCTGATGTCCACGTAGGGCAACCGAGCGCGGGCCCTCCAGGCTCCAGTCACGCTTAGCGCGGGCCCCAGGTGGTCTGCAAGCGGGCGCAACAACAATAACAGGGCACGTGTTCAATCTCCTGGACTGCAATCGCACCGTCTGCTGTTGGCGTAACAAGTCCCGTCAGACAAAGCCCCATCCCACATGCGCCAGGGCCGACAAGCAGCGCTGTGGCCCCCCTGACATGCCCGGGCCCCCTGCGTCCTGCCCACCCTCGCTCGCCGTAACATGCGAACAACAACGCCCACCGCTATGCACCCAAGGCTGCCGCCTTTCCTCACCCTCCCATGAGGCGCGCCAAGGCCCCAGCCCCCGGCCCTCCCTCTCCCAGCACCACCCTCTGCCCCCTCACCTGCAGCCCTGCGCCCTGCCCCGTCCCCCGGTCTCCCCTCTCCCAGCGCCACCCTCTGCCCCCTCACCTGCAGCCCTGCGCCCTGCGCCCTGCGCCCCCTGCACCTCCCCTCTCCCCCTCGCCTCTGCCCCCTCACCTGCAGCCCTGTGCCCTGCGCCCCCTGCACCTCCCCTCTCCCCCTCGCCTCTGCCCCCTCACCTGCACCCCGCTGCCGTCCAGCGCCACGCCCTGCAGCATGCCGCCGTGCACCACACCCACGCCCTGGTGGCCCACGTGGCCGTGCGGCACCACCCCGGGCTGGTAGTCGCCGTAGCCGCCGGCGGCGCCAGAGCCGGGCACCAGCGTGGCCAGCGTGTACGCGCCTGCAAGGTGGGGTGGTGTAGCAGTGGTACCGGTAGTGTGGCAACATGTCGGTATATAGGGTTACTCTGTGCTTTGGTTATGGGGTGTGCAGGACGAGGGGACTGAGGGCTGTTGGGCGACTTCCCCTCCCCCTCAGTGCAGTGCTGGCGGTGCATAGCAGCCTAGAGCCATAAAACGGACAGCCGGCTACCACCGCATTTGCACAAGACCGCCGCCGTGAGCACCACGACTAAAGACTCAAAGCGTGCAGGCTGACGGACCGCGACCTTCACCCCGCAACCGAAACACTTTGGCAAACAACAAGTACGGGATTTCACCAACACCAAACGCCACGGCCCCCGAAGCTCTGCATGGTGCTCACCCTGGATGCCTCCGGGCTGCTGCCCCGACGCGTACAGCGCCGCCTGCTGCTGCGCGCCCCACTGCTGCTGCTGCTCGTACTGCTGCTGCGGCATGGGCTGCTGCTGGATGATATACTGCTGCTGCTGCTGACCGCCCTGCGGCACGCCTACCTCCTGCCCGACCACCGCCTGCTGCTGCTGCCGCTGCACCGCCTGCTGCTGCTGCTGGCTCTGCTGCTGCTGCTGCGTCTGCGGGTTACCCTGCCCCTGTGCCTTCCCCTGGCCCTGCTGGGCCCCGCCCGCGCTGCTGCCGCCGTTGTTACCGTTGTTGATGGGCACCACCTGGGCCGTCTGGCGGGCGGGGGCTGGCGGCGCCGGTGCCACGCCCATGACGCCCGGAGGCGGCGGGCGGCTGGGATACTGCACGGGGCAACAGCACGGCAGGGTCCCCGTCAGATATTCCAAGCCATCACTTTCCCCACTTGGCTGCGTGGGTGTGCAGTCGTGCAAAGAGCGCGTTGCTAAAGCAGGAACAGGGACAACTGAGTCCAGAGCAACACATTCGCCCGCCCCGTGCACCGCCCAGCCGCAGCTGGTACGGCACGGCACTCACCCGCGCCTGGCCCATGCCCCGGCCGCCCATCGGCACGCCCCCGCGGCCCGGGAAGGGCCCCGGGCCCCTGCCGCCGCGCCCTCCGCGGCCGCCGGGCGGGTATGCGAAGCGCTGCTGTCCGGGGCCCCCCTTGTGCAGGTGGTCGCGGGGCACCTCCAGGTGGTAGGTGCCGTGTGGCATCACGGCGCCGTTGGGGCCGATCACCTGCAGGTGGCCGTGGCCGCCCATGTTGAAGCCTGCAAGAGGAGCGGGAACAGCAGGGAGCGCGTTTCAGTGCGCCGTCAGCCGCTGCCGTCCCTTACCGGCACGTACATGCGCTGTGCTGCATATGGGGCAACGTAGGGGTACCTGCTTAGCGTTGGGCTACTGCACCATTTGACAGCACTAGTGCGACACCCGCTTCCAGCTCAGCCAGGCAACAGCAGCCGGGCGGAGGTAAGCAGTACGGTACCCTCCCGTGCACCCCAGCCCGCTCGCTCCTGCACGCACCCGCCATCATGTCTGTCACCTCCTCCACCTGGCCGTACTGGTGGTGGTGGTGGTGCCTCCGGGGCGGACCGCCGTAGTGCGGCCCCGCGCCGTGGTGCCCCGGATACCCCATGTGGCCGCCGGCGTGCGGGCCGTGCGCCACGTTGACGCCCTGCTGCTGCAGCCAGCGCTTGCGGTTGGAGAAGCCCAGCACCATGCGGTTCTGCTGGATGGCCTGGATCATGTCCGCCTTGGTGCTCACGAACAGCTCGATGTAGCGCGAGCCGATGGTCTCCTTGTGCTTCTTGAGCGCCTCGCGCTGCGCCTCTTCCGTCTGCAGCTCCACAAAGGCCTCGCCGGTGGGGCGGCCGTCGGGCGCGTAGGTGAAGACCACGCCCTCGATGCCGCGGACCACGGGCACGTCGCCGCCAAAGAAGTTGAGCACGTCCTGCAACCGCATAATATTATCGTATGCAATGTGTAGGGAATCAGAATTTTGGATGGTAAGTGCGTGTGTCAAAGCGTGCGTGTGTCAGGCGAGTCTCTCCGGCAGCGGGTGCAGCAGGCCGCCGGAACCCTGTGCCCAGCGGGCTACAGGGCCCTGTCACCAGGCCCGTGCTTTGATCGAGCAGGTGCTGGCTGGCAGCACGCGATTGGGGCCGTGTACCGATGTGCGGTGGAAGCGCCTAAGCTGCAGACCCCTCCCCCGCGCAGCGCCCACCTGGGCTGTGGCGGTGTAGGGCAGGCCCCGGCAGCGCACCACAAAGCCGCGCATGCGGTCCACGCTCAGGGACTTGGCGGTGGCCAGGTCCGCCTCCGTTGACTCGAAGATCCTGTCAAAAGGGGAGCGGGCAGGGGGGTAGCAGGTCGAGGGAAGGTGAGGATTGTCGGCAGGCTCTGGACGTGCGACACATGGCGCGATTGCGGGCAATAGCAAGGCACTGTGATTTGGGTTGGTTAGTTCAGGAAAGCTGTTGCCCCAGGTGGCTGTTCAGGTGGCATGCAGCCTAGCGCGCGGGCTGGTGTCATGATTGCGCGTGTGTCCGCGTGGTGCTGTTGGTAGCATCCAATGCCTGCCTTGCCCATAGCAGTAGGGAGTAGGCTTCGGGGTATATATGCGTGCTGCGTAACACCCCTGCGGCCCCCATGCAGCACCCCTGCAATCCTTGAAAAGACAGTCATATCCGATGGTTGCAGGTTGCACTTTGTTTAGACCTGTGTGGACATGCCCCTTCACTTCATGTCGCAGGTGTAGTAGAGCTGGGTCGGGCCCCTGGACCCCCCAAGGCGATACGAAGCGAAACCGTCCCAAAACACCAGGATTTCACATGCGCGACTGAGCGCAACAATGTAACACAACCTGCTTAACAAAATGGCCGCAAACGCGCTCATGCATGCATGCTGGTCCGAACCTGGCCTGGCCCGGTGACTGCGCAGTTATGTTGCCGCGACGCCCGGCCTGAAGCGCTCAGCCTGTACCCCTTCACACGCTTTGTATGCACTTACTCGACGTATCGGTGTCCCATGCTTTGACGATGCAGCTTCGCAATGGCGTCCGCTGCGGCAGCGATAGAATCAAGCTGCACGTATCCCTCGCCCGTAGAGCGCCCTGCATACAGCGTACACCTGATTGAGCAGCTGACTGCCGTTGTGCGTAGCTGTCCATCACATAAGTGGCAGGCCGTGCTCACGCGGCCAAGATCCCACCTGCAACCAACTGTACATTTCCGCTTCCGCTTACCTCCACGCCTGCACACTACCACTTGTGCCACGTTGAAGTCACTAAAGAACTGGCGCACATCCTCTTCGCCAGCTGAGAAGGGCAGGCCTCGCAGCCGCAGCACTGGAGACTTGGGCGCGGGAGGGCCGTCGAACCCCTCCACCGCAGACGCCTCGTCCGCCATAGTAACCGCTGAACAGGATGAAACCTCAGTTATGCCCTGATACGTCCCAGTGTGGCCTATGCCCCTGGCCACGCTTATCGCACCCAGTGATTAGTCCCGGAAAGCCCCAGACCACCTCCAGGCGCTAGTTCCACCCCCTATAGAGTACGTATGAATCCTGATGATCACGCGCTATGTTTTGCACCGCAATGAGCCAGCCTAGAGTGCCGCACAATGCAACCGATGGGATTGCGTAAGAGGAGACTTACGACCGGAGCTTGCACACTGCGCAGCCATATATACATTGCTTAGTTATAATTCTCCATGGGTTGTCGTCCTGAGTTTACCGACTCCGGCTACATCAGGTAAGTGGTTACGGATTTTCCTACATTGACCGTAACTGCGTTGCATATAGTGTCAGTTTTTTGAAACAAGGTATGTGGAATATGTGGTTTTAGCCCACAATCGGAGAAGAGCGTCGGACAGTTTGGTCGTTGGAAGGCGCAACGAGGATAGGCTTTATTAAAGTATCTCATCTTTTTGAATGGAGCATGCCACTCTTGTCGAGCTTGGGGCATGAACAAAAGAAACCGCCCGTGCGAGAACCGCTCCGGCGTCCGTGCAAGCCGCTTGGAGGATGAAACTGAGTGAGCAACCCTGTACCAGGCCTGCCGATTGTAGGCAGCATTTACCAATGTTGCTTGGAAGCGAAGTGAAATGTCGCTGCCTGGTCAGTTTCCCGCCGAAGAGCGGCCGAAGAAAACCGCCAGCCTGAACGAAGTCTGGCGTGTGACGGGCGGATGGCGGGTACTGGTGGGGCAATGCGCGCGTGCTGCTGTTTCCTTCTCGTGGGTCCATCAGACCCAACCCACCCTGGCCCACGCCTCCTTGAGCACAATGTGTTGGCATGTCTGGCAGCAGCCTGAGGGCGGACTTGTGGGGCGGACTCCTGGCGTCCTGGGTGGACTCGGTCCATGAGGTTATGTGTAACCCCAAAACCAATGTAGTCAACTGCCGGTACTCACCCTGCATGCGGAGCAGTTAGCTTTCGGCCTAATGCCACAATGCGCGACAGGGGAGGAGTCATGACATGTTGGGGCTTACGACGACCTACGTTTGACCAGTGGGCTTTGCTTTCAACAGGATCTTACGGCGTGGTGGAACCTGGTGGAGCCTACCCTGCCCTGCCAAGGTGGGACCTGGCTGGACCTGGTTACACGTTTTCTTGTCACTGTACAGCAGCGGCGCAACGCTAAAGTAGACCCTGACAGATGTGGTCGGGTCGTCGGGACCAGTAAGGATCGTGTGGCCACACCACCTGGAATGTAGCACAAGATGCCACGAAGCCCGTGCAAAGCAGCCGTAAAAGGTATGCCATTGCTCGACAGCAAGCACCGCCACGAATGGCATCTGGCCACATGATCATGACAAAGTTGCCACAGGGTTCCAGTAAATGTATGGCTACATGCCTCAACCTGCCTCAACCCCGTGTGGTCAGCGTCGTGCAACCTACACACCGGTCCAAGTCCTTCCAGATCCTGTACCCCTTGCCCTGCGACGCTGCGACTACGCACTCCCACACCTAGGCACGGTGCAAGCGCCCATACGGGGGCCCTTGCAGAGCTGTTTCTTCGATCCTTACACGTGCGCGGCCAAAGTAGGCCAGCCAACAGGAGACAGGCTGTCTCTGGCGGCCACCACGATGCGGACGTTACTGCACCACCTCCGACTTGCTGAAATGCCCATGGATCACAAGTGCGGCACCAACGGCCGCCCTGGCGTAAGTCACATGCAAAACAGGGCTCGTCGAAGGGAACGTGCAAGCAGTTGTGTGTCACAGCTTCGCTTCGTGGCCATATCTGGACGCCTGTAGCGACAGGCACCACACCACCTGCTGTGCGACAGCACCTCTACACCCATGTACATCCCACAGGCGGGCGCTACCATGCGAACCGCTCTTCGCTGCTCCACAGCTGTTAGGCAACAAAAGGATGCGGCTGGCAATAATCCACCTCAGCGGCTGCCCAATGTGTTACGGTGTTTACAGTCCGCACTTCCACTGTTTGAAGTGCACTACTTCTTCACGACATTCTTGGTCAAGCTGGAAAGGAGACCACCTGCAAGGCAAACAGGACAATACCGGTATTGCCGTGGTGCAGAATGCGTGGTCGACAGCACGCTGATGGATAGGCAACGGCTGCAACTCCTCACCCCTCACAAGACACACATCAGCGCGCCGCACGGGTAATCATCAGCGCGCCGCACGGACAGGTGCTGGCCTTCCCGCCCACGCGATAGCACGCACATGCACAAACCCAGCTCTTTTGAGGTCACCGCACCGCACGCACCTGCCGCCGAGCCCAGCGCGCTGGTGCGCAGGTAGTCCCCGCACCCCCCTTACACCCATACGACACCGTGCACATCCACAACGAGAGCCCTCGCGGTCACCACACGCACCTGCCGCCGAGCCCAGCGCGCTGGTGGGCAGGTAGTCCCCGAAGTCGCCGAAGCGCTGCTGCGCCATGGCCGTCACCTCGGCCGCCTTGTCGCCCAGCATGGAGCCAAAGGTGCCCAGCGAGCCCGTCTGGGGACGCAGGTCAGGACAGGATGCGATCAGGCAGGTTGCAACGACCGCGTGCCAGGCAGCACGACACACAAAGACGGAGTGGGTGGGTTGGACGTTGTAAGTGATGCGCTCTACCCGCAGCGCTTTAAAAAGCCCATTTAAGCAGAACCAGTCCTTGTAGCATGCGTCCCTGCAGCAGTTGCTGCTGCGGTGTGCGCCCCCAGCATGCCCACTCACCCCCACTTGCAGGCGAGCCTGCAGCGCGCTGAGCGCCGCCGCACCCACGCTGGCAGCACCAGCGCCCGCGCCGCCGCCGGACGCGCCGCCGCCAGCCGCCTCCTCGCCGCCGCCGGCCCCGCGGCCCTTCCCGCTGAGCGCGCTGCCCAGGTCCGCGAACGAGTAGTTGTCGGGCAGCTCCCTGGGGCCGCCGAGGCCCACGCCTGGCAGCAGAACGCAGCGGGGCACAGTGTCACAGGCGCGGCTTCCCAGGAGCGGGGTTGAGGCCCACGCCTGGCAGCAGACCGCAGCGGTTTGGGTTTGTTTGGTTCACTACAGGGGACCCCTTGCGGTCGGGGTGTCGTACCATACCCACAGCCCGAGAGGGCGCCCCGAGACAGCCCTTCAAAAGCAAAACAGCGGGGCACAGTGTCACAGGCACGGCTTGTGAAAAGCGGGGTTGAGGCCGGTGGAGACTATCACACTGTGTGCCACCATACGTGCGCTACCGGTATCTCCTGGCCACGAGCCAGCTCGAGGCCACGAGGGGCATACCGGGCTTAATGCCCTGGCGCATATGTACCAACCTGACACCGCTCGGGTAAGGGAGCTGAGGCTTGACTTCCCCTGGGCCTTGGAGCCGCCCAGGCCGCCCGCCGCCGCCGCTGCGCCGCCGCCGGCAGCGGCCGCCAGGGCCGACAGGTTGGCCGCCGGCGCGGAGATGGGCAGGTAGTGGAAGCGCGACGCCACCGGCAGCACGTTGAGGGGGTTGAGGTCCTGCGGTACGCGGGCAACGCGAGGTGGGGAACGTAGGAAACGTCGGCGGTCTCGTGCGAAGCCCCAGCGCCGGGATGCCGCCCAAATAACGCTGACACGTGAACAACGCGCGGGGTTCGCACCACTACTAAGCTATACGACGTCACAACACCCGCTCACAGGATCCGCTGACAAGGGCAGCACCCTCGTTCCAAGCAATCCCATATCACGGGGCCTGTGCAGGCCCTCCGTCCTCCGTTTCGCCCACCTGCATGCCCCCCGACGGGCCACTCTTTGCCGCCCCCGCCTCCGGGTGCGCCCGCTGCAGCTGGATGAGCGCCCCGAACAGAATGGCGCAGCGCCCGAAGTAGCGAGCCACGTTGGCCCACAGGTAGGACTCGTAGGTGGCCCAGTCGATGGGGTCCAGGAAGTCCTGGGGTCCGGCGACCAAGCATCCGCAGGGCGCAGCAGTGCATGTGGGCATTGCTTAGCCGGGTTGCAATGTGGGCATTGCTATGCGTTGCTGGGCGACCCTTTGGTCGGCTTAGCAGCTGCGCCCGTCTTCAAGAGGACGACACCGTAACGCTACGCAAGCTCTAAAGGACAATGCGCTGCACACAGTCGAAACACTGTGCCGGACCTTGCTTGCTCGGCATCCCATGGGGAACTCAAGCCCGCACCCAAATCTATGCTGGAGGCCCCACCTGCAGCATCTGCTCCAGCGCCGCCGCCTCGCGCTTCCGCTCCGCCAGCGCCGACGCCACCGTCGGGTCCGCCAGCTCGCCACCCACACCCACACCCGGCAGCAGCCCGCCCACCGACACCGCACCCGGCAACGCGCCGCCGCTGCCTGAGGGATGCAGGCCCCCGGAGGCGCCCGCCCCTGCGCCCCCCACGGCCTGCCCTGCCGGCCGGGTGCCCACAGGCCGCCCGCCCACCAGCACGTCCCGGATGAACCGCACGTCCATGAGCAGCTGCAGCACGCCCTTCTCCGACACGCCACGTGCCGACAGCGCGCCGCCGGGCTGCAGCAGCTGCGAGTAGGTGGCGGTGGCGGCGCGGGAGAGCTCCCACTCCAGCAGCTGTAGCGCCTCGGGGGCTGCGGGGGTTGGCGAACGACACAGTGAGAACGAGAAGTCTTTGGTAGTTCCCAGCGCTATGTAAGGGAGGCCAAACCATACCCGGAGGCGTGATTTTGGCATGAACGGACGGCGATAGAAGGAGGGGGAAGAGTAGGGGCCCTGTAAGATCTGGATTACCCCGCCTTGAGGTGCGCTTTACAAAGAGACTCTGGGTTTGCCGGCGGATTTATCCGCCTCGGGAAAGATGGCGTTTGGCATCACCGTATGCGCCTCGGCCGACGCAGTTAGGCCGACAAGCACTCTGGAGCAGCACTCCCACCCGCCCGCACACTCACCTATGCGGTGGTCGCCCGCTCGGCGCACCTCGGCGCACGCTGCCGACAGGAACAGCAGCGCGGAGGCGGAGGGCGCGGCGGGCAGCGAGAAGCGCATGTCGGCCACGGGCTCGGCCAGGGCGTTCTCCGCCTCGGACGTGATCACCGTCTCCTGGTGCCGGTGACATGGGTCACATTTGAGCAGGGCAGGCACGCACGCCACCAAGGTTATGCTAGTGGTTTGCCAGCAATTGGCCACATAAGGACACAGCGGGCCACCGCATGCTGTGATAGTGTATGAGAGTATGGCGCGAAGCCACCCACCTGCCACGACAGCGGCACCACGTTGCTGGTCAGCAGGTCGTCCGCCAGCAGCAGCGCCCGCAGCTCCGCCGCCAGGCTGCCCGCCGCCCACGCCGCCCACGACCGGTACGCCGCCGCCGCCGCCGCCCGCAGCCGCTCCAGCACGCCCGCCAGCCTTGCATTCGCAGCGGCACCACGTGCACCCGCCCCGAAGCGGCCCGCGCCGGCCCGGCCGGGGCCGCCCAGCGCCGCGCCGATGGCGGCGCCGCCTGCGGCGGCCGCCACGGCGGCGGCGGTGGTGGCGGGCTTCCATCCCTCCGGCGGGCCTAGCATGACGGGGAGGTACTTGGAGTCGGTGGCCAGGGCGGAGGCCAGGCGGCCCAGCAGGACCACCTGCTCGGCGGTGGCGGCGCCGGGTGGCCCGTCGCGGGGGGCGCCCAGGGCCTCAAGCCGCGACTGCAGCCTATGGTGGAGTTGGGCAATAGATATCAGAAGGCAAAGAGTTCTAGCGTTTCAAGACTAGGCTCAATCAAGGCTACGAAGCTTCAAGTACGGCTTCCTGTTTACGTTGCTTGTCGCAGCCCTACTCCTTGCACGTGGCCTGCCCACCCACCGTGATGCGATCGAGTTGACGAGCTCGGTGCAGCGGCTCTGCACGAACGGCTCCAGCTCGGCCGCGCGGCTGCCCTGCATGTCGCGCCGGATGGTGGCGGCGTGCACGGAGGAGGCGCTGCGCAGCTGCCCCGAGCCGCTGCCCGCCGCGGTGGCCACCGCCTCGGAGGCGGCCCGCGACAGAGAGGAGGCCGACGCTGTGTGCGACACGGGCGTGCTGTGGACGGCGGAGGGCAGCGACGCGGCATCCGCAGTGCCCACCAGCAGCAGCACGGCCTGGGGGCAGGGGATACGACGACGTGATACAGCGTCGTCTGCAATATTCCAGCTGGTGTGCATACGGGCGCATGCGTTCGCAGCGTCGAGTTGTGCACGTCCACGTGGCTGATTACAGCGGCCCTTGGCGACAATGAAGCAGCAGTTAGGAAACGATGGGGCTGGCGGGTATAGCACATCCACACGCGTACCTGCAGCATGGCCAGCATATCCTCGTCGAACTTGCGCTGCATAGCCGCCACCTGCTGCCTGTACGACCGATCCACCGCCTTGCCGCCCGCCTTCCCGCCCGCACCCGCACCCCCCGCCTCCTCGCCCACACCCGCCCCCCGCAGGTCCGCACTGCGGCCCGCCGCTGCGTACCGCCCCGCACCGTCCACACCCGCTGCCGCCGCCGCTGCCGTCCCTGCGCCGCCCTCCCAGCCCTCCAGGGGCCATGCACGGGTCAGGATGCAGCCCGCAGGTTCCGGCTCTGCCGCTGCAGCGGCCGCCAGGCACGCGTCAAGCGGGCCTTCCACGGACCGGCCCAAGGCAGCAAAGCCCTGCTCAATCAGCTCCCTGCTGCGCGCAACGAACGGTGCGTGGAACACCTCCTGCCACAGGCTGAGCTGCCTGCCCACCACCCACTCGCACACGGCCTCCCAGGAGCCCAGGTGCGGGGACGCGTCAGAGACGCCATGCCCATGCCCGTGCACGTGCGCGTGGTTGTGCCCGTGGCCGTGGCCGTGCCGCCCGAGGCTGCCTGCCGGGGCGATGACGCCAGAAGCAGACGTCGCGCCGCCCAGGGCCGAAGCGGCCACTGTGGGGCCTGTGCGGGCGCGCTTGGCGGGCTGGGCCTTGCCGCTGGCGGCCGTGCCGCCGGCTGCGGCGCCCGGGTGCTGCCAGTCTGCAATGGCGGCCCGTACCTGCGCCTCCACCTGCACAAGCGACACTGCGGTGGTGAGGCCGGACAGCAGGGGGCCGCACGCGGCGCTGAAGTCCTCCGCCACGGCGCGCAGCCAGCCGGCGCAGGCGTGCTCCACCTGCATGGGGACAGGGCCAGTGCCGGAACGCGTGTGGGCGCAACAGCCAGGAAGGGCAAACACCATTGTCGCGTAGCATGGAGCAGGCAGAGCTATTGCCATCGGTTGGGTGGCCAGGCACACGCAGCGCACTCCTGATCCTATCATGCGCGTACGGAAGTGACAGCTTGCGAACACCCCGAGCCCGCGTTCACTTCGCCCCACCTGCCCGGACGACAGCGCCGCCAGCCGCTCCACCACGGCCCTGTTGGTCCGCTTCCACGCCTCCGCCTCGGGCGCCGGTGCGCCGCCCGCGTCCTTGGCCCCGCCCTGCTGCTGTTGCGGTGCGGCCGCGCTGCTGCTCCGTCCGCCGAAGAGCAGTTCGCTGTAGTCGGACTCGTCCTCGCGGCAGCGCTGCTGCAGCAGGCACGAGGCGTCCGCGCCGCGGCCTGACGGCAGGAACAGCTCGCCCACCTGGCAGGAGGAGCGCACGGCATGGCACACGAGTTGGGCAAGTGAAGCCCACCACCACATCGACCTAGGCTGAGGTTAGGGCTTTGGCATGGACGCAGCTGCTGGCCGTGCAGTATTCGCTGCAAGCCGGTGCTCACCTGTGCGCAAGCCGCCACCATACCATCTCAGGTCGCTACCCGCCAAGGAGAACGTGTGCAAGCCCAGGCCCACCTGTGCTACGGTCAGCTGCACCGCCTGCGCCACGGAGGACAGCACCTCCGCGGCGGTGGCGCTGGCGGCCGCGGGGCCGGGCGCCTCACCCTCCACGGCTGGGGCAGCAGCAGCAGCAGCTGCAGCTGCCGCCACCACCTGGCCCACCATGCTGCGCCGAGCCGCGAGGAACGCCTGAGGGGGAAGGACAGTACCGGCTGCGTTGGACCAGGACCAAAGATCAAACCTGAGACGCAAGGCCCTCCGCGTACTGCTTCCCAAGCGCTTCAGTGCTTCACCGTATGCCGCCACACCACGCCCCTTCTATTTGGACGAGGCGAGCAGCATCGTCGCCCTCCATGTTGGAATGCATGCAGCCCAGCCCCTCGCCTGCATGTTTGCGTTGGCTGCTCCGTCTGTCGTCCTACTGCGGCCCCCGCCCCTGCCCCCACCTGCAGCAGCGCCCCCGAGTCCGCGCCCTGCAGGGAGGCCATGGCCGCTAGGAGGTCCGCCGCCGCGTCGGTGGACAGCTGCCGCTCGCCGCTCAGCGCGGCCTGCACCGCGTCCATCACCTGGGTCCTGCGGGGGCACGCACAGGGGAGCACGGGAGCATGGGCACAACGGTGCTGAGCTACCAGTGAGCGCACAGTCCGTTCGTCGTGTGAAGGTTGGGTGCGGGTGACACACCGGGATGACGGAAGAAGCACAACCCGTGCTGCTGCAGCCCGTATCACGCCATCGCCCAGGCTGGCCGGACCATGACCGCGACCGCTCACTTGAACTTGGTGACCGTGGGCCAGTGGTGGCGCAGCAGCGGGAAGCGCGCCAGCACGCCCGCCGCCGTGCCGCCCAGCGAGGCGCTCGCGCTGCCCGCGGCGGGCTGCAGCAGGTCGTGCACGTGCTCGGCACGCAGGTAGCGGCGGGCCGCGTCCAGGTAGCGCTTGGCGTCCAGGCAGCCCCAGATGAGCTCCGGGGTGTCCACCAGGTACTTGACGCGGGAGCCCACGGCTGCGGGGGGAGCGACATAGGTAAAGGGCCGGAGGTGTTGAGCTTACGGAGGGATGCTGCCTGAGGAAAGGTGGCGTAGTCTTGTGGGTGTGAAGGCCTGGTGAGCATGGTTCATGGGCACGTGGCATGCAGAGGTAGGGTTTAGCCTAGGTTTGTGGCCAGGTACAGGTTGCTGGGTGCAGAATGCATTGGTAGCGTGCCTCACCGTACAGCTCCTCGTGCTTGGTGAGCGAATCGCGCTTTTCGTTGAGCAGGGCGTCGGACGACGTGAAGTTGTGGGCCAAGCCCGAGAAAGCATCCTAAGGGGTGCTCAGAGTCAGGGTGCATCATTTGAGAATGGGGGCTTAGAATCTTTGCGGGTCCGGTGCAGCAGGGTGCTGGTGTGCAGGGTGCAGGGTGTGCTGGTGTGCGTCGCCCAGCTGGTGAGTTGCGCTGGCGAAACGAGGGAAGCGGGGTAAGCCGCGCGCACCTGGATGTTGCGAACATTAGTCAGGATAGTCGTGGTGTTCTTGGAGATGGAAAGGATTTTGTCTGCGCTGTCGATGAGGTCCCTACGAAGCAGGGGAGACGCCAGTGCCGGAGCAACAGGTGAGTGGACTGCGTGGACTGGCTGGATTGGCGCTGAAGAGATTGAAGCTTCCAAGTGAAATACCTGTACGAGTCTCCAACTAAGTTCCGCAGCTGCAACTTCTTCTGCTCAATGTCCTTCCTCGTCCGAACCTCGATCTGCAATGGGTGCGCCAGCAGCAGCAGAGAGTAACCTGAAGTACAGAGCCTAACATTATGATGCGGAGCATTGATGCAGGCTCTCGCTCCAAAGTAAATACGATCGACTAAAGCTGCAACCAGCTGTGCTACTCCACTTGCCTCGCGAATCTCGGATATAGTCTTCGACTGAAACAGTGCTTCCGCATTGCGTTGGGCCTCGGTAAGCGTGGGCTGCTTTTGCCCAACGCCTAGGGCCCCCGCAGGAGCCCCGACCGAGTGCATCCTTCTGCTGGAGAGGGTAGGAGAACGCTATCTTACGTAACAGCTCATATCGCAACAACTACCTTTGCGAGGGAACTAGTGCCCTTTCGCTCGAGCGATTACCACTTGCGGCGGTTGCGGTGGTTGGCCAGTGACTGAACGTAGCAGCTCTGTCTGCCTCTGTCCAGCAGTTCATCGAACAAGTATCACTTGACCCTTTGATAGTACTCCTGTAACAACCCACAGCGAGCAAGGACTTCCTCGTTTTCCATGCGCCGAGCCCTACAGCGCTGTCTGCAGTCCTCGTGTCGAGGCATAGCGCGCCAGTCATGCCGCTCTAGAGTTCTTAGCCAATCTGGCTACTCTTGTCCGTTTCGCCGAAGCCGAGGCAGCTATGCGGCTCAGCGTCACGACCATGCCGCGGCGGCGAACCCAGCCTCACGCTTACAGGCGTCGAGCCTCAGCGAAATCCCGACAAGCAGCACGCCGTTGCGCCAGCTGACTACGGTGTCAGCGCCTGCGGCGGGGCGGGAAGCGGACGATGGCTTTGTGGCACCACCACCAGAGGAGTGGGCCAACTTCGACCTCCTTATGGCCGGGTGAGCGCCCCTACTCTCTGCCGCCTAGGCAACGCCGTTGCATGAGCTGAACACCTGCCCACATTACACATCCTGATAGTACACAGACACACATATCACAGGCTGGTGCGAACATGTACGGCAGCCTCGCAAGCAGCTGGTGGTGCATACATGTCGCTCGGCCATTGCTGGCGGCCCCGGGTCAACCCGCTCACCTGAAGCTGTCGCACCGGTATGCTCAAATTGATTATGGAATGAGAGAGCTTGACGCCGGCCAGCCTGCAGCTCGGGCTTTGGCAACCTGCCACCCCCACCCGTCTGCGTGACGCGTGGTGGCGGCAGGCGACGGAGCGCCGAGCGGGGGGCAGCTGCCCCAACCGCCGCAGCAGCAGCATCTCTTGTACCACACACAACCAACCAAGATAACCAGCTCACTCGCCGCACGGTCTGCCCCTCCGGTCCTATCTTGAAGCGCAGGCGCGCTTAGCAGCACGGCCCACGCTGCCGCAACGGCCTCCCGGGGACCATCCACACCTGCCATGCACCCGTCCCGTACCTCCCCATAACCCTGAATCCACCCCCCATGACTCTCCATGCACACCCACATGCCCTCACACGCCGCCCTGCCGCCCCAGGTGCGAGCCCGTGTGGGGCCCCTCCCCCGGCAGCGAGCAGGGGAGCCCCCAGCGCGTGGCTGTGCGGCGGCCGCTGCGCGTGGCCATGCTGCTGAGCGGCGGCGTGGACAGCAGCCTGGCGCTGAGGCTGCTGGTGGCGGCGGGGCACAACGTCACAGCCTTCTACCTGCAGATCTGGTTTCAGGAGGACTTCAGGTGGGGGCGGGGTGCGCGCAGGGGTGTGTGTTTATACGGCAGTACGGCAGTAGGGTGGGGGTCGTGTCAGCATGAGGCACGGATGCACAGCCGGGCCGGGCGGCGGGCCAGATGCGTGGGGAGTTCCGCGCGGTGCGGGCTCTTTTGGCCTACACCCTGCACATGGCGGTTCCATGCCGCCTTTGCCGTGGCCCCTCGTCGAGATGGGCCCCGTGCGTGGCCCCTCCCCCTTAGGAACTTCTGGGACGCGTGCCCATGGGAGGAGGACCTAGAGTACGCGCAGAAGGTGAGCGGATCGTAGCCTCAGGGCTGCGGGTCTGCAACTGGATGCAAATGGCATAGTTGTAACATGACGGGAGCAGAGGCGGGCGGAGTGCGGGGGATTGGAGTATGGGGAAAGCGGCTGATGGGCAATGTACCATACGGTAGTGTGATGCAGTGTCCATGCACTTCCACACGAGCACCACTTTGTCGCATGCCATGACACATACCATAACAGGAACATGACTACGGGGGTAGTTATCCGCCAACTGCGCCTTTGTTAAGGATTCACTGCTGACGCGGTGGCTTCCTTCCCATCAGGTGTGCGACTCCCTTGGGGTCCCGCTGGAGGTGGTCCCGCTCACCACGCAGGTGCGCCAGGGGAGGCCAGGTGATGTAATCTGCACATTGCTTGGGCTTGCAACGGGTGGTGGGGATACGTTTCCGTCGAGTGAATACCGGTAACAAGTACACCCTGATTCCTGTTACCGTTCGTGTGTAATTGTTGCTTACCGGCATATATACATAGTACAGCTTGCACCCGGCGCCCTTGCCCGCGTGCAATACTGGGACCGCGTGGTGTCGCACAGCGTGCCGTCAAGGAGCTCCTCCCCGATTCTAGTTTGTGAACTAGTAGACCTTTTCATACTGGTTGTTATGAGAAACCATCATGTAACTTGTCCCGTGCCCCTGCCCGCGTGCAGTACTGGGACCGCGTGGTGTCGCACAGCGTGGACGAGATCCGCGCCGGCCGCACCCCCAACCCCGACATCTGGTGCAACAGCCGCGTCAAGTTTGGCGCCTTCTACGACTACCTGGACACCAAGTACGGCACGGCGTACGACAGGGTGGCGTCGGGGCACTACGCACGTGTCGAGCGGCGGCCGTCGCCGCGGCGGGCGGAGGGTGGCGGGCTAGCGCAAGGGGACGGAGCGCAGGGGCAAGGGCGGGAAGCGACGACGCAAGCAAGCGGGGGAGGGCACCAGGGGCAGCAGGAGGAGCCGGAGGCGGTACTGCTGATGACGCCGGACGCGGTCAAGGACCAGACCTACTTCCTGGCCAACCTGTCGACGGCGCAGCTGTCGCGGGTCATGTTCCCGCTTGGCTGCCTCACAAAGACGCAGGTGTGTGGGAAGGGCCACGTGCCGCGCGACGCGTGGGTCGTGGGACAGAGGCCCAGATTGGGGTTTAGGGCGGGCCACTTGGCCGCGGTTGCGCGGGCGGCGGGGCAGGCGAGTCAAACACACGCGTGAGCGCCCCGGGACGAGGGGCGGCATCTCGGGCAGTTGTGTCCCCAGCATGGGCACGATGGGAGTGAACGCGTTGAGAGCGGCAGCTACTGCAGCTAATGGTTCACAGGAGCGTAAAGCTCTGAGCTGCACCCAACCGCCAGGCTGGCACACGGAGAAGGCAGCCAGACCTCAACGCATCGGTACCACTGGGAAGCTACGTGCCATCACAGGAAGGGGTGTTATAGCCAACACTCTGGTTCCTTGGCTTTGCGCTCCATGCCCACTGCCCACTGCCCGCAGGTTCGGAAGCTGGCGGCAGCTGCCGACCTGGCCAACAAGGACCGCAAGGACAGCCAGGGGATATGCTTCCTGGGCAAGGTGGGCCAACGCACCAAGCACGTGCACAACAAGTTGCGAAGCTATTGTCGACAGCCGCTGCAGGATGCTTGGGACACAGTGGCTTGCATGCTGCGCTGCACTGCTCTGGATTTCAATTTCTTCGCATTCGACCTCGGCAAAACCTTGTTTGTTGGTTGTGCAGGTCAAGTTCCACGAGTTTGTGCGCGAGCACCTCGGCGAGTGGCCGGGCCCCATCTTGGAGGCGGAGACGGGCCAGCCGCTGGGGGTGCACGGCGGCTACTGGTTCTACACCGTGGGGCAGCGGGGGGGCATCAAGCTGCCGGGAGGGCCGTGGTGAGTACGGCTATGCGTACGGTATTGAGCACCAGGTGTGCATGTGCTGTGGGGGGAAAGGCACTGGTTCTATTGAGTGGGACAGAGGCGAGGCATCAGGCTGCCGAGAGGGCCCTGGTGAGTGGCAACGCAGCATGCTTATTACATACTATGTACGTCCTGCAACGACACGGCGTTCGTTTAGAATGGCGCACATAGTGGATATACCTATGCTGTGCGGCGCGGACCATGGGTCCAACACCGCGGTGCATTTGAGCACGTCCTACGTAGCGGTTTGCATCCCTGCCGACTACCAACCGCGCTCTGCCCCTCTTCGCTGGTGCCGGCAGTCCACCTGCCCCGCACCAACCGCACCCGCACTCACGCTTGCGTCCTTGCCTCCCTCCCTAGGTACGTCGTGGCCAAGGACCCCGTGCTCAACGCCGTACTCGTGTCCCGGACGTACTACGACGACAGCAAGGCGCGGAACGTGTTCGCATGCGGCCCCATCAACTGGCTCTGCGGCAGCAGGCCCAGGCAGGAGGGGCAGGATGACATTAAGCGGCCAGGGCAAAAGCAGGCGGACCGGGAAGGGGAAAGTGGGGAAGGGGCAGCGGCTGGGGCGCTGTACGTCAAGGTACGGCACGGGCCCAACATGTACCGCTGCCAGCTGACGCTGTACGACAGCGCGGGCGCGGGCGGTACGGCAGCCGGGCAGTACGGCAGGGTGGTTCTGGAGCAGAACGACCAGGGGCTGGCACCGGGGCAGTACGCTGTGTTTTACCAGGATGGGGTGTGCCTGGGATCGGCGGTGATTGTGGCGACGGGGGAGGGCGCCGGGGCGGAGGCTGTGGCTGCGGCAGGGGTGGTCGGACCTTTATGAGGTGGGGTGCCTGCTTGCGCTGGCAACCCTTTGGTTCCGGGTCTGAAGATCAAGGGTCCACTGGGCGGAGGCTGTGGTTGCGGCAGTTGAAGGGGTGGTCGGGCCGTTGTGACGTGGGATACGCATGAAACGCGAGAAACCGTGTTAGGTGTCAGGGATTCATAGAAACGTGGGATGCCTGCTCACACGTGCGGCAGCGACGCGTTGCTACATGAGAATGTGCCCTGTTTGCGTCGGGGCCTGTGAGAATTGTGTGGCCACACCACCTGGTCTGTAACACAAAATGCCATCAGCAGGATGGAGCGCCGCATGCGCAGCAAGTGGTTGCAGGTGTTGAAATTGGCAACGGCCCTTTGTACCCGAGCCGGCGGGCGGCTAAGAGTTGGTGATGAGTTGCCCCACGGCACCGAGGGCATGGTTGGACTGGCCTAGACTGGCGTACGATGGGGTGCGTGCTGCAAACTTTTTATTGCGATTGCGTCAGGCAATTCTCTCCTCGCGCTGTCTAGCCGTGTGGCCCTTGCCGTGATGTCGTTCGGTGTGTTGGGATGTCCTTCGCGTGTGTCATGTCCTTACACCACGTCCTTGCAAGCTTGCATGGTTCAAAGGCTGTAATTCTTGTTATCTACCCTGCCATTACCCCAGGGTGCCCTTGCGATGTACTTGTACGGATCGGCAGCTTACCGTTGGTCCAATACCGGTAGTCTCTGGGGTGGGGTGGGTGTAGCGTACGGATAGAGCATAGAGTGAACCGCTGCTACTGGTAACCCCGGACCCATGGACGGATGTACCGGCATGGACAGCTGGTAGATATCATGCCGGCCGTTGCCTTAATCGGCCACGTCGTCGTACAAACGTGCCTGAGGTCTAGGCGGGAAGGCGGCTGTGCAGCGCTGGTGTGGCCATTCCCCCAGTGCCAGTGCCCCCTGTGTTGACCGCTGGCAGGCAGCTGGCACGCCAGCCTTCATGCAGGGGCTTGCATGGACCCACCATTGTGGAGCGTGGGCCCTGGTGGGCGCGGCTGGGTTCAGCTGGATTGCCACTCGGTTGCATAGAACGGTAGCCGTTTGCCCGCCATCCAGCCACAATTTTTGGCATTTTGTGTTACATTGCGTCGCCACATTTTCAGGGCACCATGAGCGTACGGGCGCATGCAAGAGAGCGCTTTCAGCCCTCGGCTGTCTTGCAGAGCGATCGCGTGTCAGCTTATGCCAGCCAGCAAAAATGCTACAAGGCTGCACACCAGTCACCAGCGACACGCAGACGATGCACCTAGTGAGGATACAAGGTGCAAGCGTCAAGCCACGGTCGATCCCACAAAGAGTCACTTTGGGCACCTCAAGCCGAACGCTGTACACGATGCATAAAAAATTAATCATGATGCAGGGCCATGACTGCTCCCAATTGAGCAGGCGCGGAATAAATGTCGCCCTAACACCCCACCGTAGCACCTAGAAGCGTTCGTCAGGTTGTACCCAACACCCAGCCGCCCATCCCTTTTGCTATACTAATCGATGACAAATGACATTCTAATGATGATAGCGTAAATTGATACGCTTAACTTTACTGGTCCTCCTCATCAATCTGCTGCTGCTCCTCGGTCTTCACGACATCGTCAGACAGGAGACGGCGGCTGAGGAAGGGGCTCGGGGGAGGCGACGGGGGGGGGGGGGGAGGGGCAGGCGACGGAGGGTTGGGCGAGGGAGGGGACGGAGGGGGGGGGGTCGGGGGGGTGGGGGGGGGCGCGGTCGGGGGGGAGACGTGGGGGGGAGGGGACAGGGGGGCCGGAGGGGGGGCGGGGAGGGGGGGGGGGGGCGGC
>VFQN01003418.1_pt1 | contig 22758 bp, 29 predicted proteins | sample 3512371 | NCBI WGS metagenome assembly VFQN01 (sample SAMN10412370, study PRJNA504923) | tailings metagenome | isolation source: Replicate 2 from Balatoc abandoned mine | place: Philippines: Itogon, Benguet | collected 2017-08-28
AAGTCCTCCATGGCGCAGACGCCCCTTCGTTAACTGACTAGGCCGCCACTGTGCTGCTATACCAATGCTCAAAGAAAATGCCACAGCAACAACTGGACATGCTAGAACCGGCGCTCCAGGCAAACCGGAAAGCGCGGGAAAGGAGACAAGCCGAGCTGTGTGCGATGTCACGTCTACTAACACAGCAGCAAGATTGGAGAAAATGTCCATTTTTGGCGAAAGCCCAAAATGCACTGTTGACAACGGTCAACCACTGTCAGACCCGGCTGCCCGGGTGTGTGCATACGCCGTGATACAGCAGGGGGAGATCCACACCGCGTCCCCGAAGGGTAGGAACTGCGGGGAAGGCCCAACATCCAGATGGGCACCGTAACTGTAAGCCTGCGCGGACTGCCCACGTGGAACCACGCGTGGGACAGGCAGAATCCTGGGCAGAATCTTGAGACACTAACTCTGTGATCGCCATGACCTGATTAGAGGTCACGATTAGGCAGGTTGTCATTGCCGTTCGTGCAGAGTAGCAGGCCATACAGCTGCATATCCCTGGCGCAGTGACGGCCACCGCCAGCCTCTAGGGGAGGCGGCCTGTGGCCACCAGGCACAGGGAACACACCTCAGCACTATCCTGGGTTGTGACAGAGGCACGAAAGGAGGTAGATTAGGGTGACACGTGGCAGAGACAAGCATTGAATCAACGCCACCATCCAACGTCTCATCTATGATCTAGGCAGTAATGCTCGCCAGCACCTGCCAGCACACGTGCAGCCCTCGGCCGCCGCACCGGGTTGCGCACGGGCACAGAAGGCCGGCACGCGGCACCCAGCAACTACCGTCACTTATCCAGCGCATGGCATTATTGCATATTTGTGAGACAGTTTGATTTCGGACATGTACGCACAGGCGTGTGCCATATTACGTAGTCTTCCCGGTACATCAACGTCACACCACGTTCTTGCCCCCTTCTGTTCTTGCCCACTCCAGCGTTCGGACAACCCAACGAAAGCGGCTCGCTGGGGCTCCACACCTATGGTATGTGTCCAGCGCTCAGCACGCTTTGCAGCCCCAAAAAGGAGAAATCAAAAAAATGAATACGGTGCGTGTATGCGTACACACGTACATGCATGCAGTCCAACAACGGCACGGCTTTCGTGTAGGCTGGCCAGTATGCGTGCATCCATCCTGCATAGCACAATCTTTGCGCCCCCAATGTGGCATGACGGCCCAAAGGGCCAGCCACCGCAGGAGGGCAATGCTACGGACACCACAGCCGCACAAGCAGGTCCACAGGGGTATGGCGTGGGGTATACTGTCATGCACATGCGCTCATCCGCGCTGCCCGCCGCCCATGCATCGCCCTTACTACCCTTGCACATTTGTACACCTACCACGGGTCCCAGTTCAGTTCTTACTCCCACAACGCACGTGCCCCAGCGCAGCTCACCTGCATCATGCCGTCGCCTGCACTCGTAGCTCTGGCAATCCACGGCACACACTCCACGACCTAACACGCATGCCACGTACGCACACGCCCTCCGTCTCCGTTCCTGCTGCAGCCCCACGCTGTATCACGCGCCTCACGCTGCCACTGCCAGCCGTGAAGCGCCCCTCCCGCCCACGCCACACACCCCACGGCCATAAAGTGTCCTCGTGCTTCACAAGTACCCGGTGGCCGCACCCCGCCTCACGCTGCCGCCAGGTGTGCCGCCAGCGTCAGGGCCGTCGCCGCCAGCACGCTAAGCACCAGCGGCCGCCACGCCGCCGCTGCGCCGCCGCTGTTGGTGCTTGGCGGAGAGCCGCTGCTGCCGGCCCTAGCTGGCCGCGGCGAGGTGGGGCGAGGGCCGCTGCCGCCGCCGCCGCCGCCAACCCCGCCTGCGCCCGTTCCGTTTACGGCCCCTTTGGGCCGCATCCACGACGGGCGCATGTCGCGGTACGACTCCCACAGCGTGCCGTTGACGGGCAGCGCGCCCGCCACGGCGGCGCAGGCGGCGGCGTCCTCCCCGGCGGCGGCACAGCGGACCTCCGCGCGGATGCCCGCGTCCAGCCAGCTGCGGGGAGCGGGGAGGTGGGGCGTGGGGGTTAGGGAAGCGGGAAATGAGTCTGGGCAGCTTTGCGGCCTCGTCAACGTACCGTACTTGCATACTGTGGCCGGCCGGCCCACAGCTATCGACTTTAGCAGGCACGGCAGGTGCGGCATGGACATGAACAACATGACGTCGGAGGGACAATAACGCTTCAGGACAATGGTTTCATGTCCGCGCTGCACTCACGGGTCGGTGAAGTCCATGACGAGGACCAGCACGTCCGGCAGCACAATGCACCTGCCGCCCGCCACCCAGGTTGCCGTACTGTTGTCGTAGTGCAGCCCGCCGCTGCTGACGACGAACTCGCAGCCGGCCGACAGCTCGCAGTCCTCCTCGCCGCGGCTGGCGCACGTGCCGGAGGCCAGGTACCGCTTGGCGGGCTGCACGCCCGGGCACGTGCCGAACAGGGCGTCGTACACGGGCAGGTACAGCGCCGCCATGTCGTACATGTCGCCGTTGGCAAGCGCCTGTGGGGCGTTGCGGCCGCAGATGCAGAGTGTGAGAAGGTGGAAAGTGGAGCGGCGCACAGATGGTACCTGCAATACCCTGCGTCCCACCCGCCGTGGCTTCCACGCACCCGCAGCACGTCGGGCGGTATCCGCGCCTCCAGCTCGGCCCTCGTCCCGCCTAGCACCGCCCAGGCAGGGGCGCACAGCCCCGCATCAGGATCCAGGTCCAGGGGCAGCGGCACCGAGCCTGCGGGGCAAGGAACGGTGCAGTGAAACACGGTGTGCCAAGGATGGGCAAGCGACAGGTGCTATGTCCTATGTGCGGAAGCGGAGGCTGTGGGCAGTTGGCAGTAGGCATGCGAGGACGTGGCTTCCGCTGCGCTGTGACGGCAGACGCGCCCCGCCCCCGCCCCCACCCCAGCTACCTCTTGACACGGGCCTGGACACCTCTCCTTGTCCCCGACCTGTGTGCAAGCCGTTGGCGGGCGCTGATGCAGGGACTCACGCTAGCCGCATGCCGGGTCCGGGTACGACTCCAGGCCTGGCCACGTGCCCCCAGCTCCGCACTGCCCGAGGCTCATTGCGCCGTGCGATGTACACACGCTAGCCTCTTCCCACCAGGCACAACCATCATCACTGATACCGTGACACACAGGGCACGCGGTGATCATCCCCTTCCGCCAGGCAGCACGGCAACGCCCGCGTGTGCCTGCACCCCTAGGCTGCTTGCCCCCGCACGCGATCGGCGCACCGTTTGCGGGAAGGTCGCTGGCCAGGGCAAACACCTGCGCCAGGAGCGCGGGGACCAGCAGCGCGCCGGGCCTGCCCGCCAGGGTCAGAGTGCTGCTGCCACCACCGCCGCCCCTGCCGCCGCCAGACCCTGCGCTCCCCGCGGGCTCCAACCATGCGCACCCCGGGCGGGCGAAGCACCTGGCCTGGGGCGTGCGGTACGGCGATGCCGTGTCGTACGCGGTGGCCATGCAGTCGGCGGCCTGGTGCGCCAGGGAGCCAGGGCAGTACACGCGGCCGAGCAGCCACTGCGTGCGAAAAGGAAGAGGAAGAAAAGGGCGGCGGAATCACGTTGGCGTGTAGGTGCGTGGATTGGGAGGACGGGTGTTAAGAGGCAGCCTCTGCTCCCCAGGCGGCAAGGTGTAGGCGGCACGCAAGCTGCCGGGGCACTGATGGTGGAAAGAAGAAGTTGGGTACAGCACTGCAGCGGGCCAGCACAGCTGCCAGCGGGTGCACGCTTGGCAGAACACCGGGCCCAAGCCTAGGGCCTGTGCAAGCACTGAGTTTCCTGGCCCTGCATCTGCAGCACCGCGGCACCTACACACGGGGCTCTGTACTCACGCTGGGGTGGGGCATGATGTCCACGTCGCAGCTGGCGCCGTCCCACACGCAGTCCCGCCCCGCGGCGCGCAGCCGGCCGCACGCCACGTGGTCGCCGGCACGGCCGCACGCCGTGGCCTCCGTGTAGCCGTCGTACGCGATGGCCCTGCGGATGGGTGAAGTTGGATGTTGCACTGGCAAAGAGACCGCTGGCGTGGAGCAGGGTTTGGGGGGTGGGGCCGGAGCCTTGGGCTGCGTCGCTGGTCGTGCTGTACCAACACCCCGGAACCCTAGTCAGTGCACGTACACAGCCACGCCCAACATGGGGCATGCACTCTAGCCAGGTCAAGGTCCACGAGAGGGGCCCAGGTATCACTCCGCTTGCAACGCATATCTCTCCTGCGCAAGTGCCGCTGCACCATGTTGCTGGTGTTGCCTACCTCTGCGTGTCTGTTGCAGGGGGCCCCAGCGTGGTGGTGAAGCCGTCGTCCAGCTCGCACACCCCGTTGCCGTCCACGCGGCACAGCGAGCCGCGCTGTTGCACGGGCCCGCTTGCCGCCCCAGCGTCGAGGAGGTCCCGCCGGTCGACGCGCCCTAACCAGGCCGACGCCATGTCGCCATGCGCAAGCGACTGCCTCGCTGCACGCCTGGGCTTCGCAAGCACACCCGTAGTTATACTTCTGTGTCTTATTCTATTAGTAAATGTTGTTGAGTAGCCCCAGCCGTAACCAAGAGCGAGCGTGCTCAGAAACACTAGGGCGCACATGAGCCTCACCAGACCCAGGCGGCGGTGATACTTCATTATAGTACGGCTTAGCCGTTTCATGGAGCATCTGTTGCAGCACTACATTCGGGGCGGAGCTAGGAACCCGCGTAGTAACCCGGGGCTGGCTACGAACCAGCATGATGCGAGAAGCAACATGCCATTCTGCATATGTTGCTTCTTTAATTCCTGCCGAACTGCTTCGTCATGCTGCTGTGAGGTTGCGCAGGCCGGCAAAGGTAGGGGCTGGGCTGGGTCGGGCAGGTACGCAAGCTACGATTCACTGTGAGTATTGTTGTCACATACGGTACGACGGCTGTCTTTGCTATTTTCGTGGACCGTATTATAGCCTCCATGCCGCTGACGAACATGTCACTGAGAGGTGTGTCGGCGTTGGCTGCACGGGAGAGGGACGAGCACCATGAACGAACACCGTGGACGGGACACGTGCAGACAAGGCCTTCTGCCCTTCCACGGGGGTAGTAAGATCAGCAGGGCTGGAAACCGGGTCAGGAGCCGTCCCTTATGTCTTACGTCCTGCAAAGCAGACCTGAACCTTCCAGGGAGGGGGCCCCCTGGCTCAGGGGAGATCATGGCCTCCCATGGGTTCCACCAGGTTCCACCTGCCCAGGATGTTGCTGCTGTTGCGATGATCAACAGCGACAACAGGTGCCGCACCCCGGTACTGACGCCAATACCCACTGTTCCACGGCTAACCGTAAGTTCGTGCCCCTCCAAACCCTTGCGTGTATCAGCTGGGGTCTTCCCAGTTGCCCATGCGTTGTGGTTAGCCGCTGCAACGCTGGAATCCCTGGCCTAGGATAGCAATGGAGCCTCGCAGCTTTTCCTGGCGCACCGGCAGGTAGGCACAGGTAAGCACAGGTAGGCGGCTCGAGCTACGCCGCGCCGTGCTACGTCTGTGAGGCCGTGGCAAGTGCATCGCACTTGCACTGGTATGGGTACCGCCCCGATCCGGTTTACAACAAGGCATGCACATGTACAGGTGCTCACTCGTGGTTCAGTACTGCGTCGGTGGTGATTGGCGGGATCTGGCTACATACGCACACCGCCAGTCCCTTGCCCCGCACTGGGCTCCGCGGACACCGCCTCAACACCACACGGCGTCCTCCCTGGTAGCATCGCCACCGTGACTGCTCAACCGCAACTTGCCCCGTAGCAATCCGGCAAAACCGGGGCCAGCCCCACGACCCAGCTTACCCGCTAGACTAGCAGCTGCGAGGCTTCCACTTCACAGGTAACGGCAGCCTACTGGGGCTCCATGTCGAACGTGGTTCGCGCCTCTGCCTACCCGCCCAACCACACACCGCCATCCAAGCACGGCGCTGCGCTGCTCACAACTGCCCTCGGAGGACGCACGAAGAACGCAGGCACCCCGTAGCTTGCAAGGGGGAAAACAACAGCACACCCTGACGCCCCATCGCAGCGCTTGCTCGAGGCCAAAATCAGCGCCTATGTTCTGTCCCTCGCGCTGTCCCCCGCCAAGTCTTCTGGCTCCCCGCCCCCACCCCGGCCCCGCCTCGCTCCGTCACCGGGCATATAGCCTCTGCGGGCAATGCCGTTGCGGCGGCGGAGGGGCGGGGGCTGGGGTGGTAAGGCGGCAGCGGCAGCGGCAGCGGCAGGCACCAGGGAGGACACGCAGGCTGGGCGACAGCGTCAAGCTGCCCTGCCCCGCAGCTGCCTCGTAGCAGACGTGGCCCGTTGGCGGACAGACCGTGTGCCGCGCGTGTGGGTCGTCGCGTTCCCACACCCCTTGCTGCCTGCTCCCTCCTCCCTGCCGCCTCTGCCTCTCCCTCCCTCCCTCCTCCCCGCCAGCTCGGCCCTCAGCGCCGCACCAGGTTGCGCAGCGCGGCCCCGATGTCGGAGTACGTGTAGCGGTAGCCCGCCGCCTGCGTGCGCGTGGGCATCACGCGCTGGCCCTGCGGGGTGCGAGGTAGGCGTGGCGTGCGGGTTAGGGAGCCCTGGCCCGTGCGTAGCGACGCACTGGAATCAGCTTGCAGCCTGGGTGCACGCGGGCACGCGCGGTGGACCCTTCGTGTGTGCCATGGTCTTGCTTAAGGGTACAAGTTCGCCCACAGCGCCCTGCGAGCCCTGCGTCCGCTGACAGCAGGTGCCACGCCGTCACTCCGCAACCTGCCCCACCCCTTTCTGACCCCTTCCCCTCGTGCACCAAGAGAACCTCCCGACCCACAGCGAGCTGAAGTTGCCCTGCGCGGACACGTGAAGCGCAACACCTGTACCATCACCTCCCCCTCGTGGACTCCACCCTTCCTCCAACAACCCCTCACATTGCGCACCACCCTTTCTTGTAGCCCGCCCCGGTCCGCTATCTAGATCCATGCCTACCTCTGCCGCAGTTCCGCACCCCCTTCACTGGCCCCTTCCACAGCCGCACGGCGCCCTTGCGCCCCCCCGCCCCCCCTCTCCCGCCCCCCACGGCACTCACGTCCAGCACCACGCTGGCACCCTCGCCCAGCAGCGTCATCAGCGCGAACTCGGGCACGGGCAGCCACGAGGGCCGGCCCAGGATGTTGCCTGGGGAGAGGGCGGGGGTGGTGGCGGACAGGTGAGCGGGACCAAGCTGCCGGCCAGAAGTTCGCAGCAGTAGAGGCTCGCCAAGCATGCGCTCAGGCACGAGCGAAAGCGCGGAAGGCGGTTTCCATCCTGCAACCTTTAACCCCATACCCAGCCGCGTGCTGCGACCTGGCCTCCAACCACCGTGCCCCTTCCTACGCCACAACAACGCCACCCACTCACCCAGCGCGGAGCACAGCTCGCTCATCTTCACGGGCTTGGGCGCGGTGGCGTTGTACACCCCCTCGTAGGCAGGGTTGGACAGGGACTGGGAGGAGGGGAGGCAATGCGAGGCAAGGGACACACCATGGCGTTAGTGGGAGCCGCGTGCGCGACATGAAGTGTGCGAGAACGGGCATGCGTGGGGGGGGACAAGACACGTGGATGGGCACTGATGCGGTTGAAACAACCCCTCGGCGCGGTCGAGAGCAGGCCTCCAGGTCCTCCGAGTCGTCCGGTGTATCGTAGCTGCAAGCCCGCCGCCGCCGCCACCACCACCACCAAGGTAACACACACGCCCCCACCTCGATGGCCAGGTCCACCAGGTCGTCCCTGTGGATCCACGACATCCACTGCTTGCCGCTGCCCAGGGGGCCGCCTGCGCGGGAGGGGGAGAAGGCGCGCGGGTGGGCTCATGCGAGGCAGCTCCGGTTGAAGATAGGGTCGTGCAGGGGGCGCTCAGTATTAGGCTTGCGCCCGCGGGTCGTTGCCCCATGTTGCATGTCACAGTAAGCGGAAAGGCAATAGCGCAGCAGGCGGCCAGTGCGGCAAGTACCAACAGCGGCTTGCTCCTGTTGGCGTCAATGCCAGTCCTCACCCAAGAACCCTTGCCTCCCCCTACATGGCCTCCTGGCCCCCTCCCCCCACGGGGTACAGCCCACCACCCACCCGCGAAGATCTGGAACACGGGCAGCATCTTGGCCAGGGCGCCGCCCTGGGGGGCAGCGGGGCAACACAGAAGGACGGCGTGGGCGCTTCAGACCCGGCATAGACCATACACAGGCACGCACAGCGGTAGCGCGGATGAGAGCACAGGCCACACTTGGTGCCCATCTATACCGGCGTGACAAGCTGCAACAGAGTCAAACGCAAGGCCCCAATGAGGACAGTTGCAGGACCAGCGTGACGCCGGGCACGCAGCACCAACAGGCTTTGGTGCACAGCGCCCCCGCACCTCTGGCGCCAGCACGATGCCGATGCGCAGCACCACCACGCGCACCCCGGCAGCGGAGGCGGCCTGCGCCGCGGACTCCCAGGAGCGGCACACCTGGGGCAGGGCAGGGGGCGGCAGCGGTGAGGGCTCCCTTGCATGCAGAGAACCGGGCGAGAGGAATGGAGGGTTCCAGGTTAAACTCCGCCGGGTAGGCGTCCCATGTGCAGCTGTTTTACCATCCAAAGCAGGGCGCTCCGCTTTTCCCCCGCTACTTACTGAACGCCCCACACCACAGATCCAGCGCTATTGCCCCAACAATGATCCTCGCAACACTAAACCTGACCCTTCCTCATCTCGCCCGAGTCTGTCACTACCCTTACGTTCCCCTCGCCCCCACCTAACCTAACCCCCCTTTCCCCAAGCTCCGCCTACCTCCGACAGGTAGTCGCGGCCGCTGGGGCTGTCCTCGCTGAACGTGGCGGTCTGGCTCACGCCGTAGTAGCCTGGTGGGGACGCAACGGAAGGAGGGAAAGAGTAAAGGCCCAGCAGGGTCAGGGGTACGAGGTGGCTGTGGACGCAGCGCTGGCGGGTGCACCCGCGTGGCTGCCACTGCCAGACGCTTGCAGCCCCCGGCCAGCCCCGCGCCCCCCCGCAGGGACGGCCCACCGCACCCGCCCCGCCGTGCCGCAGCCGCTCCGCTGGCCCCTGTCCCCACCCGCTTCCCTTTCCCCCCTCCACCCACCCACTGCCGAGGCGGACACCAGCACCTTGGGCCGCTTGTCGGCGGGGCACTTCTTGATGGCGTCCTGCGGCAGACGAAGGTCGTGTTTTCTTGTAAGGGAGGACGGAGTGCAGCGTATGTGGCGACATGGGGCGAACGGCAGGTGGGTGAGGAGGGCATGGCGCCGGCGCGGGGCACGCGGTGCAGAGTGGTGGCGAAGCAGACGCACTTATGCTCAGAGGCCGCAGCAGGGTTACTGCGCCCAGATCGACATCCGTATATTTGGAGGTACTCTTTGCAACGCCCGGGCCCCCGGCCCTTGAACCGCCGCTGCTGCCGCGTCAGCCCGCGGCACCCTGATCCCAAGCCCCTACCGCCCGTCCCTTCAGCAGCAGCTGCCCCTCAAAGAAATTAAATTGAGCCCCTCCTATGCCTTCCCCTTGCTCCCTTCTCCATGGCCGCGACCCCAGTGGGTCCATATCTTCGGCCCCCTACCGCCCGACAACCACCCCTCTCAGCTCTCTCCGCTTCCGCCCCCGCCTAGTCGGCCTCACCACCACGGTTGTGGTGGCGTTCACGCGCGAGGACTTGATGGAGCGCTTCAGGTCCTCGGTCCACCTGGTGGGCGCAGGGCACAGCGCACAGGGGCGGGACCGAGGGATGGGGTTGGTGGGTGTCTGCGGGCTCGGGCCGCAGCAGGTGCCGCACTGCACCCTCGACCGTCCTCCCAAACGCATCACACATGCTGGAGAGAGCATATGGAGCATTGCGGGTTCCCCACATCGATGCAGGCTCTGCCCTCCCCCTGACCCACATCCTGCAATTGCTAGGCATGCCCCGTCGCCCCACAGCTGTGCGTTCGCCTCCTGGCGGTGTTAACACCCGCAAGGCCGACCACCCCGATGGCGCCCTCGCCCCCGCAACCCCACCCCAATGCCTGCAGCCTGCGTCCACGCCAGCTGCCACCCACCGCCGCTGCAACACGCCGCTCCCCACCTGGTGGCGATGGGCTCCCCCGCCAGGTTGACCACACCGGTGGCGCCCTCCACGCCGCGCGCCCACTCGTTGGTCCCGTAGAACTCCAGACCGGGGTACGTCAGCTTGGCGCGCGCGGCGGAGGGGTTGCGGGTCAGCACGCGGACCTAGGGCCGGGTGGGAAGAGGTTGCGGCAAGGCGGGGCAGCCGCCGGAAGGAATTGTGCATGAGCGTGTGGAGGAGGGCTCTGTGGCATGAGGAGATGCCCTCTCGGGTAGCCAGGGAGAACCCCAGACCCAGATCGTGCAGGGTGTATCTACGTGTCAACCGCCAGCAGGGCTTGACAGTTCGCGTGAGCTGGGCGTGAGGAGAGGGATGTGTGCGAGGGTGTCATGCAGGCAAAGAGGAGCCAAGACGGGGCAGGGTAAGGGGGGCGGGCGGGGGCGAGGGGCTGTAGGCGTGCCGCTGCGCCTTGCGCGTCGGCCCAGCCCAACCCTGGCCCTGCCATGCTACACTGCACTCGTGCCCTGCTGCACCATACATGCGGCATGCCGGCAGCGCCCAACAAAGCGGCATGTGTGGCCGCACCTTGTGGCCCGCAGCAGCCAGCTTGGCTGCCAGGCGGCTGCCCACGAGGCCGGTGGCGCCTGGTCGGGAGGGGCGGGGGTGGGCACCACGCAGGTAGGTCTGGGGCGATCAGGAATCGCGACCCCGCATTGCACATTCATTAGGATGGGTGTTCTGTTTGGAGCAGAGCGAGAAGATCTGCCCACGGTGACCCCGTATTCGCAACATTCCGCGGACAGCGAGCGCGCAGGCGTCCACCGTGTGAGTGTGGCGCGGTAGATAGCAACGCATTTAGAAGGACATATCCTTGACACGTTCCTCGCACATGGGCGTAGGTGCTGGAGAAGGAACGCACACCCACGCCGGGCCACACAAGCCCAACACACACCTGTGATCGCGATCGTCATCGGCTCACGAGCAGCTTGGCAAACGATTGGCGCAACACTGCGACCCGCACGCAGGCTACGGCGTCCAGCGCTGAGAGAGGAAAAGGGCAGAGGTCCGGAGCAGGGGGCAACCAGAGTGCTGCCACCCGCTTGCACCCCAGAAAACTTGGAAGAAGCCCTGCGGAAGCCACTTGTCTTGATAGGCTGAGCATGTCCGCAAGCAGTCGCGGACTGCTGCGTCGTTCGCGATTGTTGGAGCCGCAGAGACTGCATGGTGAACCCCCTATTCCTGTTCAAGTATATGAAGAAAGCCGGTAAGATGAACGGAGTTGCACATGTGGTGGAAGGGGAAATACCCTGTGACATGGCTAACCTGCATCAATGAAATCCCATGATAACTGTCGTCAAGGCCCCCCACTTGGCTTTACCGCTTTAACCCCGCCAATAATACGCAGTAGATTTGCGTCTCTCTTCTGTAACGATCTACGAGCCTTGCATTTCAATTGCTACACAATATGCCTGTTGCAGTAACACGCTCAGCTACTAACCTAGGACTGCGGTTAAGTTGAAACTGTACCAGTAGCAGGACAACACAATAACCGGAAGGCGTGGAGGGGCCGTGTGGACGTGTGCAAAATGATGCCAGGAACGAGCGGCCGGGAGGTCTGAGGTGCGTCGCTGTGCTCATTCGTGCTTGTGATGACTATTCAGAAAGTAAATATCCATACGATGGCATCGTCACCTCACAAGGACGTTCCTGAGAACGGAAGGCCTCCTGAAGCCTTCAGCACCCCAAAACTCCCAGTGCCCTTCACAAACTGCATCTGCTGGACAGAGATCAGAACCATGTGGTGACGAAGACACTGTGTGCAACATAGCTGCATGTGCTGCCGACAGTACTATTGAGGACAAGTCCATGTGCAGCTCGTCATCAGTGGGTGAAGCCCGGAGGGCTACGCATCCTGTGCCAATAGCAGAAGCCGTCCAGCAGCCCTGCAGATATGTGTGTCAACAAGAATATGGGCACCTCACAGCCAGGTTGGTGTCGCAACAACACTGTCTACTCAAGAAACGGCATTGTTTGCAGGCAGCCTCCGTTGAAACTACGTATGTAGATCAGCAGCAGACTGCAACAGGAATTGCGCTACCAGCTCGTGTCTGTCGCAAGCGCACCGGTCGGCAGTATCAGACCAGTAACAGAACTGTACCGCGCCGCAAAGCAGGTTATAACTGGTCTCAAAGTGTCATGTTATTAACATCAGAACTGCGTTTTTGCACTGCAGTTCGTGTGTCGGGTTCGCCTTGCGTTCCCACGTGGGGCTTACGTACGGTCGTCAAGTCTGTTTTGTGTGGAAGTGTGGAGCCCGGCGTCGTTGAGCAAGGCTCCGTTCCGTGGCATAGCAATATGCAGGTGGCACAGGGGTCTGCCTGCAACAGGTGCCGCACGCCCTGTTGCAAGACGAGTCTGGGCGGCTTTTCAAAATAGTTCGTAGCGGTTTCAGATCATCACCAACGGAGGCTCTCGAGAGTTAACGGACGCGTCACGGATGTTGGGAGTCAGACATGCGAACTTCAGGACAGTGATGTAATCCGATCTTTCATCTCTACTGCAGCCAGCGCCCATAAGTGCACGTCGGCCTTAGCAATAACGACATGCGCCCCAGCCCGTGCGCTACTAGCCTTGCCCGCTCATTGAACCCAGCGTCCCTAGCCTCCTCGCGAAGTCCCCCGCATACCACATCCTATCCTATGCACACACATCCTGCTCCAGAACCGTCTGCGCGGTCCCTTTACACCCAATTGCAACCATCCTTCGACCCCTGACGGCCGCCCCCCGCTACATCCTTGGCTGGCGTCGCCCACAGTCCTGGCCTCCCAGGCCAGCAGCCCCTGTGTGCCGCGGGCCCCAGCGGCCTCCCGGCGAGCCCCTCCCGGGCTGCCTGGATGGACCCGCTGCAGCTCCATGGGCCAACACCGCAGCACCGGCACGTCAGCAACCAGCCTGGTGCCGCGACGGCCCACGTCCTGGGGCTGGGCCCTGGCCCTGGCATGCGGTACGGCAGCATACCGCACATTGACATGCTGTACGAGCGTGACAAGGACCCCGCCGGCAGGCTGGGGTACGGCACGTACGCTGTGGTGTACAGCGGCGTGTGCCGCCGCACGGGGCGCCGCGTGGCGCTGAAGAAGCTACACCAGGTCCCCGACCTGACGCAGCAGCAGGGGCAGCAGCAGGGGCAGGGCCATGGGCGGGAAAGCTCGCAGCAGCTGCTGCTGCCGCAGCAGCAACAGGAGGTACACGGCCACGACGGCCGTGCCAGCGCACCTGGCCCGTCCATGTCCGCCGTGGCCACGGCATGCGGGTTACGACGGGAGCGCCTGTCCTTGCGAGGGCAAAGCGATCCTGGCATTGGCGAAGGCGGTGCGGGGCCGTCAGGGCACATCGCTGCCGACGTTCCGGGCGACGTTCTCGGTGGTGCCGTGGAGGGGCACATGCTTGGCAGCGGGCACAGGGGGTGCAGTGTTGACGGCGGTGCCGTTCCTGTGTTCGGCGGGGATGCAGCGGTGGAGGGGCAGCCCGTCTTCGGCTGTGTGTACAGGGGCGTGCAACGGCCAACCGCCAACGGCCACGGGCCGTCCGCCAGTTTCTCACTTCCCAGTGCGGACGGGTACATGGGCGCCGGAGGAGGAGGGGCGCACGGAGGGGACGACGAGAGGCCCCTGCCCGGCGGCGCGGCGCTGCCCATGATCCGGGAGGTCAAAGTGCTGCGGGTGGGTGGGGCCAAGGGGTTGGGGATGACCGTTGATTGGTGTTGGGGTGCACAACGCGCCTCTACCCAGGGATTGTACTCGGCCAGTTGGCAAGGGCCGGGGTGGTCACTGAAGTACTGTCCTGTCACCTGTCATTCCCGTACCGCTGTGGCGCTCCGCCCATGTGTTGGGTTCGCTCGCTCACGAACACCCCTAACCCTCGCCGGGTCACGCCCAGGAGCTGCGCCGCCCCAACACTGCCCCTTGCCTTTTATGTCGACCCTTTCACGCCCTGCCCTCCTGTCCCCAGGAGCTTCACCACCCCAACATTGTGCGGCTCCTGGACGTGCACCCGCACAAGGCCACCTTCGTGCTGGCCTTCGAGTTCTGCGGCGGGGGCGACCTGGAGCAGCTCATACATGGAGCCGTGGAGCAGGCTGGGCTTCAGCAAGGCCAGGGGCACCGGCGGGGGCCGGCGCCGGGTGAACGGGGAGGAGGTGGCGCGGGAGGAGTCGGAGGAGGACCCTGCGCGTCGCAAGGCAGCCCTGGCGGGGGCGGACGTGCGGCCGATCCCGCCAACCGCGTGCCGTACTGCCAAGGCGTGGTCAAGGCGCACATGCAGTCGCTGCTGCGGGCGCTGGCGCACTGCCACGAGCAGGTGGGGCGGGCGGCACGCGGGGGCATGCCCCTAGGCAGGGCAGGCTGCTCTATTTTCACGCCACCTGCCCAGTGCCTTGCACTAGGTTCCATCCGCCCCTTCTTTTGCAGCCTGTTGCGACCTCAGGGCACACCGCGGCACCAGCAACAGCTACACTGTGCCCCCGCTCACCATTGAGCATGTTCGTAACTTTCTCCTTAAGCCATGCTCCTGGCGCTGCGCCCCAGGGCGTGCTGCACCGCGACGTCAAGCCCAACAACATGCTGCTGGCGGACGACGGGCGGCTGGTGCTGGGCGACTTCGGGCTGGCCAGGTACCTGCCGCGAGAGGATGACGACATGGGGCTGGGGCTGGAGGACGAGGCGGAGGAGGACGGCACCGGCGCAGCGCGGCGCGCGGCGGCGGCGGCGACGAGCGGCGACCGGGGACCCCCAGTGCTGACGCACCAGGTGAGGAGCTGGCGGCAGAAGTGGCCGTTTGCAACCTTGTTGAGGGTACAACACCGCATGCAATATGGGAAGAGAAGTTCCGTGGTTCCCCATGACGCGCTCCCGCCCCTTGCTCGGCCCGCCTCCCAGATCGGCATGCGCTGGTACCGCGCCCCCGAGCTGCTGTACGGCTGCCGTACGTACGGGACCGCGGTGGACATCTGGGCGGCAGGCTGCGTGTTTGCGGAGCTCATGCTGCGCCGTGTGTGGTTCCAGGTGGGCGGTGGCGCAATGCTGGGATGCCACGCGGTGCAGAGATGGCAGGTGGCTGCAGGGGCGCCGGGAAGGGGCAGCGGACAGGGTGAGGCGCGGTGTAGGTTTGTGCGGCAGTCGGGCCCATGCAGCTTGCGACCGGAAGCGCTGAGCCAGCCCCTGTATTGGCCAATTTAGTAAGCAGCGCGCCTCCGTGTGACCTGTTACTCCCGCAGGCGCACTCCGATGTGGCGCAGCTGGGCGCCGTCTTCGCGGTGCTGGGCTCACCGGACCGCGCAGGGTGGCCGGAGGCGCGCCTGCTGCCCAACTACCTGCCCTGGGCGCCGCAGGAGCCGCAGGTGGGCGGCCGGGGTGCCCTGGGGAGGTGCCAGAGCAAGGGCAGGTTGTATGCCTCGCGCTGCTGCAGTGATTACGACACGCTTTCTTGCCGGCATGTCCCTGGCAAGCACCCGGCTACCCTGGCACTCATCGTCGCACACTCCCAGCCCACCAGCTTCGTCTCACCGCTTCACTGGCTGCCTTTTCGCGGTGCCGCAGGACCTGCACGCCCTGTTCCCCGGCGCGCCCCCTCACGCGGTGGAGCTGCTGGCCTCCCTGGTGGCGCTCAACCCCGCGCGCCGCCCCACCGCGCGCCAGGCGCTGGCGCACCCCTACTTCGCCGCCGACCCCCCGCCGCTGCCGCCAGGACGCCTGCCCTTGGCGCCGCCGCCTCGCCGCGGCGGAAGCAATCCGCACGCCACTGCCGCTGCCGCACACCCCTCACCGGCAGCTGGGGGCCACATCCAGCAGCTACAGAACCGCCATAACCACGCTCAGCAGCACCAGCAGGGGCAGCAACTACAGGGGCCTCCTGCCCCCGGGGACCGGCCGCAGGCGGGCGGGCCCGGGGCTCCTGCTGCCGGCGGTTTGCTCAGGGCGTTGTTTGGGTCGGGTCCGTGGGACCTCGGGCGGTTGGCCCGTAACGGCGACGGCGGCGACGAGGGGACTGCTGACGGTGCGGGCACGGGGGCGGCAGCGGGCCGGCGGCCCATCGCCCGGGCTTGGTCCATGCCCAGCATGGTCGCATTCTCGCACGCGGCGGCAGCGACGGCGGCGGCAGGGCCAGCAGAGGGCGCAGCGACGGGGACAGCGAGGGCCCCACTGCCGGCGGTGCCGTTACTCCGGGCGCTGGCGGGGGACGTCGGCGAGGCCGGCGGGCCAGCGCCGATGGAGTGGCTGCCGCCGGCGCGCTTCTCCCTAGACGGCCGGACGGGGGCACTCGACTTCTCGCAGAGGCCGTTGCTACCACTTGGCAGGGCCCGCGCGGCCGGGGGGCAAGGTGGCGCCGCCGGCGATGACCTGACGCCGACGGCGACTTTGCTGTCGCCCGCCGCTGCCGCGCTGGCGGCCGCCTGTGCCGCCGTTACTGCGGGGCAGCCGGGCCGCCAGGCGCAGGCCGCCGGAGCGCAGTTGCTGATGGCGGCGGTGGCGGCGGCGACCGCGCCTCCCAGCGCTGCGGTCGGGCCTGCGCAGCCGCCGGCTGGCTCACAGCAGCAGCGGCAGCAGCCGTCGCAGCAAATTACGCCGCCAGCTACGGTGCCGGGTTGGGGCCCGCGGTGGCCGGGGCCTGGATTGGCCGTCCGCCCGGCGGCGGCGGGTACTGGCGGCCCCGCACCGGCTGCCGCTGGTCTCGCAGCGGCCCTGGCGGAGGCGGTCCGTCGGCCCGCGGTTTCACAGCCCGGAAACACTCAGGCACGGCAGCAACAGCAGCAGCCAGAGCGGGCGCAGCTGCTGTGCGATGAGGTGCTGAACCGCCGTGACTCGGACTCTGCGTCCATGTCCATGTCAGCAGCGGCGGCGCCGCCGTCTGACTCACATGGACAGGAGACGGGCGCAGCCGCTGCACGTGGCAGTGCAGCCACGGCAGTGTTTCAGGACCCACCAGGCCGGGGGGCAGGGCGTCGAGGGGCCGGGGCGCTGGGCGGCCTAAGCGGCGCCGACGACTGGCTGGGGCTGGGTGATGTGTTCGGGCAGCGCTCCCCAGCCGTTGACATCTTTGGGTTGCCTGGAACGAGACCGCGCGCGGCGTCGCGGCTGAGGCGCGTCGCCCGGGCGGTCACGGAGGACGCGGAGGAGGGGTCTGGCGGGATGCAGGTGGATGACAGCATGGGACCACAGGCGGAGGATGAGGAGGATGAGGAGGAAGAGGTGCCGGACGGCGAGCTGGAGGAGGGTGAGGAGGACGACGGGGACGGTCTGGCCGGGCGGCTGTTTGAGGACGAGGAGGAGGAGGAGGACGCCGATGCGGACGCGAGGCGCGTGGTGCGGCGGTTCAGTTTCGGCAGCCTGGGCTGTCCCAGCGGACCTAGCGGAAGCATGGTGACGGCGGTGGGGGCGGCGGCGGCGGTGCCGGCGCCGGCGCCGTTGGGAAGTGCGGAGCGGCCTTCGGGCAGCGGCCGGAGCGACGGCGGTCACAGCCCCAGCGTTGGCAACCCCGCGCCCACACCGGTGTATACCCACGCGGAACGGCAGCAGCACCAGGAACACCAGCAGCAGGCCCAGTCGCAGGCACACTCCCAAGGCCACACTCACGTGCAGCCTCTGCCACAGCACCACGGCTCCGTCCGCGCCTCCCGCCGCCATGCTCTGGCCGTCGCGGCGGCGTCGCTCAGCGGCGGCGACCCCATGTCCGTCAGTGGCCTCGCCGCCACCACAACTGCCACAACCGCCGTCGGCGGCGCCGGCAGCGGCGTTGCGGCCGGCGCCCTGCCCGGCCACCACCATGGTGAGCCCATGTCCGTAAGCACAGCTGCGCTCAGCGGCGCCGACGGCGGCGGCACCGTCGGGAGCAAGCGCCCTCGGTGGCAGCTGGCGGCGGTGCGGGAGGACGCGACGGAGGGCCAGCAACGGCACCCGCCGCCGCCGCCTTTCCCGCCGCTGGCGTCGCGCTTCGGAACCATGGAGGAGGGCCCGCCGGGTCCCCCAGGACCTCCCCTCCAGCAGCAGCTCCACCGCCCTCACAGGCAGTACTACCACGCTGTACGGCACTCGCTGACGCCCTCGCGCACAGACGTGCTCATGCAGCAGCTGCATGAGGAACAGCAGGCGGCGGGCAGCACAGGCCGGGAGCAGCAGCAGCAGCGGCCTGGGATCGACGCGTCTGGCGCAGGCGGGGCCCTGTCCCACGGCGGGGTGCCTGGGGCGCCCCAGGGGCACGTGCCCGTGGGGTTGGCAGGGGCCTTACTAGGGGCCTGGCACGACCGGCGGGGCAGCAGCACTGGAAGCGGCCCGGACGCCGCCCCCTTGGGCCCTGGAAGTGTGTCACTTTCTTACGGTGCGCTAGCACCGCCAGGCGACCATCGCATCCTGCCCCCTCCAAATGGCGGTCCGGGCGCCCCCGGCGGCCCAAGCGCAATGTCAATGGTGGTTCCGCCGCCAGCCGCGGGTGCCGCCCCCATGCTGTCCCCCGCATACCCTCTGACGGGCGCCAGCGAAGGTGCAGATGCAGCAACACGCTTGGCGGCGGCGGCGGTGGCGGCGGCGGCGGCTCATGGCAGCGGCGCTGCTCAGGCAGGTCCGAGCGGTGACGCCGGCAGCGGCCTCCGCTGGCGCCCCTCCGACGTGTGCTCCATGGACTGCAGCCACGCGCCGGGCCGCAGCCACAGCCACAGCCCCGCCGACACAGCCCCGGGGGCGATGGCTGGGCCGGCGGCCGGTGAGGGTCCACCGCAGCGCGAGGTGCCCGCGGAGGTGGTCGAGGGCGCTACAGATGTGGAGCGCGGCGGGGAGCGGGCAGCAGAGGCAGGACCTACTGGCGGCGGTGACGGCGTTGCCGCTGCGCCGACACGCAGGTCTGTATCTGTACTGGCGGCGGCAACGGCGGAGGGGCACTGCGGGGGCCCGGCAGCTGCCCTCCTGACGGAGGCGGGTGGCGGCGCAGAGCGGGACGGTGCGACGGAGGCGATGGAGGCCGCGGAGCCGCCTCCGTCGGCGGCCACGCGCACCGTGACCATGGCGACGGCGGCGCTGCCGGCCCCGCAGTTGCAGGTGGGAAGGGCCCTTGTGCCGCACCCTCTAGCCTTTGAGGAGCTGTTCACCGCGTCTAGTAGAGTTTGGCATTGTGTTTCGGTCCGGCGGCACTATGCTTGGCATCCTTCCTGCCCATGACAGGACTTGCCCCCGGTCCGCTTGTCCCCGCAGCTCTGCGCCCCCGACGAGCTTCCGACCATCACAGGCCCCGTGGCAGCCACCGCCGCCCCCAACGACGCGCCCTCCGCCGCCGGCGCAGAAGGCGCGCCACTGCCTGACGCCTCCCTCGCCGCCAGCGTCTTCCCACCGCAGCCGCGCATCCCCGCCGCCTCCGCCGACGTCGCCGCCATTGCCCGCATAACGGCGGCGGCGGGGCTGGCAGACGGGGACGCAGACGGCGGCGGCAGGGGGCTGGCGCTGGCGGTGGCGGCGGGCCCCGTGGCGCTGAGCGGGTCGTGCCACGTGGCTCCGGCACGGGGCGCGGCGCGGCGGGCGCAGCTGCCCAGTGACGAGCTGTACTACATCAGGTGCGGCTGGGGCGGTACGGGCGGCGTTGGGTCTGGCGATTCGGGCGTGTTGGAGGCCGGCTTCTTTCCTGTTACCTTCCATGCGCCTTTCGTGTTGACCTGTTGCTGACGTCGCTTGTGCTGCGGTCCTGGCCGTGTGCTGCTGCTACATCCCCTGCAGGCAGCGTCAGGCGCAGGTGGATGAGGCACTGCGGCAGGTGGGTCCGGGGGCACAGCACGAGTGGTGCTCGATTGTATTCCTCGGGTGACCCCTGTGGGTCATGTGCACCTTCTCCTGACGTGGGGCAGGAAGGGTTGAATGCCGGTTGACGGACGGCACGTGCCCTGGGAGCCTGCGTGCGGTCCCCTCTGGATTGCCGGTCTGCCATGCGGACATGAAGCGCTGTGTTGCTCGTTCCTTGCTGCTGCAGGCATCCCAGTCGCAGTCCGAGGCATCGCAGCTGGCCGCGTGCTATGATGACGTGCAGAAGCAGCAGGAGGAGGAAGAGGCGGAGCAACACGGCCGCCCAGACGATGGCTAGCGAAAGTAGGTAGCCAGTCCGGCGGCCCAGCAGGGGGCGGAGCGGCGCTGCCTGCCCTAACGTTGTGCCGTCGTGAGCGAGCATCAGGGGCATGTGCGGCAGGGAACCATGGGCCATGGTCGCCCGTCAACACACAGAGACACAACGCACCAGTGGCTGCCAACTGAGGGGATCCGGCTGGGTTCGTGGGCAGTGGTGCATTTTTCGGGCCCACAGCTAGCTGACGTCGGACGGAGCTGGGCCAAGGGAGGGTAGGCATGGGGCATCGTTCGGCATCGGAAGACGGTGCTGGGTTCATGGCAAGGGGGCAGCTCGTAGCAGTAGGTGTAGTACATGTCGTGGGTCCTGCTGATTTGCAAGCGCATTGCTATTGGGCACTGCTGCACTCATGATGAGATGGAGAGTGCGTCAAACGGGGTTACCATTCGCGGGTTGCCACCTTGCATACCTGTTGGCGGTGTGGGTGGGCGTGCAGCGGGGGAGGGCGCACAGTGTGGAGGGAGGGGTGAGGATTGGGAAGGCGAGGTGCCCTTGGCGCCCAGGGCAATCGTGCGTCTGAGCAATGGGGCTACGGCATGGAGGGGTGGTGCGCTCCTTGGCGGTTGTCCGGAGGGACACGTGGGGCAGAGACAGCAGAGTACGAGTGACTGGAGGTCAGCACGGAGGGAGGAGAGCAGAGCGGAGAGGAAGTGGGGAAGGGCTGACCGCGTGCGTGCAGGGGTTGGGTGGTGGGGCGGACGGGATGGGTTCGGACGGCACTGGCCTGGTATCGCACAGGGGCGGGTGCGCGCGGTGTTGGCCCACTGTCGTCAATGCGGATAATGACAACACTGCTGCACGCTTGGGAGGTGGAGGCTTGCCGGGAGCTTCCGGCGCCGTGGGCGCTGGTATGCAACAGTCTGACACGATTCTGCGGCGGCCTGGTCTTGAATTTGCAGTGCGGTCGTAACTGTACGCAGCTGGTTCGGTGCCGAAATCTGTGCCGGCATCCATGGTCTTTCTGTGTGTGTGCGCGCGCGGCGCGGCAATCCAACGCATGGCGTACAACAATGGTAGCTAGCGCGTGAGACTGCGTAATGCCACGAAACTTGATCGACAAGATAAATGTGCTGTCCATCCTTGACGCACAAATGAGGACTTGAGCTAACGCTTATGAGCGGCTAGGAGACTGACATTAGGCACGAACAGGGGGACGGCCCTGGAGCGGAGCGCGTCGTGTGTGCGGTTTGACTTTCATGCCGATGCTTATGGAACGGCTAGAGGCGTAGATAGCTGTTGAGAGCGGAGTCGGCTTGGTAGCCTTTCCAAACGCTGTTTCCATGGCGGGGGGTGTCTCTTCGCCGGTAGGGTCTGGAGTAGCTGTGAGCTGTAAGGGTGCATTTCAACAGGCGGCACCGCTAGCTGTTGTCAGCGTGTTGTTCCCGGGGCGCGCTTCGTGACCCTGGGTTTCGCGTGCGTGCGAAGGTTCGGCGTGTGGGTGCTGGTACAGGGCCCAGCCCATTGCGTGCCCGCCGCCCCGCCGCCAAACTGCGGCATACGGGTATTCTTTTACATCGTGCGCCGGGTTAACCCGGACACCTGCATCCAACGCGGTTGTGTGGCGGGGTCATATCAGGGTGAAGGTACGGGTAGTTTCTATCTTGCTCAGGGCACACCGATAGTGCAGCACGGTTGCGGAAGTCTTTGGCGAGTCAGGGGGTCGGAGCCCTAGCAAGAGGCTGAGCTGCCCGAGCGGGGTACCTTGTGTGTTCAGCGCCGCCGGCCTTGGCGTTGGGCACCTGGCCGTCTCTTGCACGTCCCGTCTGACCAGGGCCTGCCTCCGGGTGCCTTGCTATGTATGTCTTATCAGGGCTTCAGGGCCAAGCGTTGGAACGTCATTCGTGTGGGGAGTCGTTTGGGTTGCCTGCGCGTCGCAGCACCGTTGTGGGCCGGCCCGTGCGGCAGAGAAGGAGTACTCAGGTGGACGGTCGGGCTGGCACGTGGCAGACGGACATATGGCGCTTGTGGCGGTGGAGGTGATGGCGTTTGCGGTCTGCCAGTTTGCTGGAGGCCGGTACGTTATCACGATGCTCGTTACGGGGCCCAAGGGCAGTTTCGGGAACGGTCACTGTCAGCGTTTGGCTCTGTGACCCAGCGCCACAGCGCACTGAACCTCCCTTGCCTGCTGCGTCAGCGGGCAGCAATGGAACTGTAGACGCACCCTGCGTGTAGGAAAGCTTGTTCGGTGTAGACGCTGGCCGTTGCGTAGGTGGCTTAGGCAGTTAGCGGCGGTTAGGGCTTTGGAGGAATCCATTACTGTAAGGCAGGTAGATAGCTGTTGACTCGTAAGGACCCATTAGGTTGGGACGACCAAAGGACCGTAGATGTACCTCGTTGCTTCATCAGAGCTGATTAGAGTGAGATGGGCTCGGCGCCTCGACCAAATGTAATCAGTAGCTGTGTATGCAACTACTGTGTCGACGTGACAGTACCTCCTGTTCTCCTGTTCTGTGGTGTTTGGTTTCAGGTCCTCTTCGTCCCCAGGTGTGCCCTTTTGCGGTTGGGGTTCACTGGGTTTGGGCTTTGGTGGTGCTGGT
>VFQN01003419.1_pt1 | contig 22757 bp, 23 predicted proteins | sample 3512371 | NCBI WGS metagenome assembly VFQN01 (sample SAMN10412370, study PRJNA504923) | tailings metagenome | isolation source: Replicate 2 from Balatoc abandoned mine | place: Philippines: Itogon, Benguet | collected 2017-08-28
ACGAATATCATGGATCTAGCTACTAAAAAACCAATATTAGTTACTGGAGGTAATGGATTTCTTGGAGCTCATGTTGTTCAACAGCTTTTATCTCGAGGATATGCGGTAAGAGCTGTAGTTCGTCCAAGTCCGGGAAGTAGTGAAGATGTAAATGTAAATACTCGTCCTTCCGAATATTTAGCTCCTGCTGCTATTCCTGGTACTGGTAGAACTGTTGATATGTCTGCTCTCTTTAGTCCATATGCTAAAATCAGTGGAACAAATGAGAAATTAGAGATCGTTGAAGCCGACCTTACCTCACCCGATAACTGGGAAACTGCCTTTGCTGAGGTTGAATATGTGATTCATACTGCTTCACCGTATATTTTAAAGTCAGAAAATCCTCAATCTGAATTAATGCAACCTGCTGTTGAAGGAACTCGTCGCCTCCTAGAACTCTCACAAAAGACAGGAACTGTGAAAAAATTTATTTATATCTCATGTCTTCATGCTTTAACTGATGAATTTGATAATATTAAAGAATATAATGAAGATGATTGGAATACAACCTCTTCTTTAACAAGAAATCCTTATGCTTTCAGGTAAACGACACTTCCCTTCTTCTTAATTGTTTATTTTTAATTCTTTTTTTTTCTCGTAGCAAAACTATGGCAGAAAAACTTGTTCATTCATTTTGTGGTCAAGCTGGATGTCGTTTTACTGGGATTTCAATTCTTCCAGGAATTCTTTGGGGACCTCCTGTTGGTAAGAACTTTTATTAAGCTAATTCTAACCCCCCTGACTCTCCTTCTTAGTTGGTCGCAAATTAAGTTTCTCTCATAAATATTTAACTGCTTTCTTAAATGGTAACTCCAAGGCAATCCCTAACTTCTTTTATAACATTTCTGATGTGCGCGACGTGGCTTATTCCGTCCTTCTTGCCGTTGAACAGCCTCGATTAAGTGGTAGATATCCTTTATGCAATGATGCGATGGGATTATCTGAGATATTACAAATTGTTCATGAGAATTTTGTTGATATTGTCGTGCCATCTCGTCGTGTTCGGGATTTCGTTGTGAAGTTAGCGTATGCTACTGATAGAACAGATCGAGCTGAATACATTCAATATAACCTTGGTAGAAAAGGAAATATCTCCTGTCGTCGTGCTCGTGATGTTGGAATGATGTTAAGACCTCAAGTACAGACGATCTTAGATACTACTCGTTATCTATTAGATCATGGTCTATTAGACAACAACGCTGCCAATGCTATTAACTGTGTCATTAATTAAAATATTGTCATTTTTAATCTCATTACACCGAGTTATCTATCTCTCACAAACATTTCTCAAGCGTTTAAAATCCTGTTTTTTCAGAGTTGAGTAGTCGATGAAATAGGATTATTGAAAGAGCATACTTTATCATTTGATGAAATAATATCCCATATTACTAATAAGTTTATTATTATTCTTTATTATGAAAAAAATAATTCTTTGTGAAGTGATAAATGTTGTGCTAATTTAGTTTCCTTTTCTTTTTTTTTTCTTTTCTTTTTTTGAGTTTTTGAATGTATCATCATAATAATATATACATAAATATATCACATATCACATTATAATAATACATAGGATGTAGCATTTCCTATTTTCGAAGTGCCATGAGAATTCATTTCCACTTTAAGAATATGAGAGAGAAGGAGTGAATCTACGATTTTCGTTAACAGTAATCAATCTATTCTCTCATTTTTTTCTTCTTTACTGCCTTCACCTTTGAACAGTACATTAAAATGTTGAAAAGATAGTCCAAGATCGATCTTAAATCCAAAACACAATTAATAATTGTAATTATTCCTTCGGCGCGAATGTAGTCGACAAGAAGGCTATGCGGTTGACATCAAACTAAAAGTGTGGCGACAAGAAACGATAAACTGAAAATTTATACTTCCTCCTACCTGATTTACTCGGCGTCACTGTTTTTACGGTTTTTACTGGTTTACATCACATCTAAAAAAAGGACACTGACACGAAGTAAATACTGTCGAAGTAAGTATACAGATTTCCAATTTCATCCTTTTCAGATGGATAAATAACTGATTCAGATGATGCGAAATCAAAAGTAGAGGGGAAGTTGATGGTTAATATTGTCAAAATCTTGAAGTACAAAGTCTTATCAGCTCTACCTCGTTTTGTATTAGTATAGATATACACTCTCTCGAGATCACTGAACACAGGGGATTCTCGAGATATAAACACAGTTCCCCTGAACTCACCCAAACCATCAAGATTTTAACAACAAGAAGCATCAACTTATCAGGTAGTAGAGCATGAGCCATGTGTTTTGTGTATAGGTACATTGCAAGAGGTGAACTCAAAGATCGCAGCTCTTCGTGAGGCAGGGATCGAAGTGGTTGCAGTATCGGCTGACAAGGAAGACGTGGCCTCAGCACTGGTGGGAGAGCTGTCATTGAGCTTTCCTGTGGTGTACGGTCTAGAAGAGGATGTGATGCATGAACTGGGGTTGTATGTGAGTGATCCGACGAACTACATCGCACAAAGCCATCGTTTCGCAGAGCCAGGGTACTTCTTCTTGACATCGACGAGTAAGATTCAGTATGTGTCGATCGCATCTCATCCGATGGGAGGTCGAGTGAATGGATCATTTGATCGCAGGGTACGAGTGGAGTGTGCAACGAGCAAAGGAAAGTCCCGAGTTCGCGAATGTAGTGTGGGGATCAGTGAGGAATGAGAGTAGACGTAAGTAGACGTGATACGAGTATAAGACGAGGTGAACCTGAGATATTCATATTTATCAAAAGAATACTGTATGAAGTGATCAAAAAGAAAAACTATCATCTCGTTATTTACCTTTCATTTTCACACATTCTTCCACTTATTCCACTTTTTATTTGTGAGTTTTTGTACGTATCATGATAAAATACACATCGAATTTTCGAAATCCAATCGTATGCGAGAAATAGTGAATCTACGATTTTCTTCAAAAGCAATCAATCTTTTTTCTTCTACGTTCCTGCTTAGCACCCAAACACGCCTTTGCTGAAAATTGATTCCTTCAATTCTCTAACAAAACCTTCAAATTTTGAAAAGATAGATGATATCTCTTCCACAAACTTTGAATAATTTCACTTTTCACATCTTTATCTCGAACAGAACACTCTTCATTAGAATAATCCGAGTTATCGTCTGATAAAATCTTCTCATGAAGATACTGAGATACTTTATTAATAGGATGGTTCTCACGCATATGCTTCTCATTGATAAGCTTCTTTCTTTGTATTTTCTCTTCAATTTTCTTCAGAGAGATCATTCCTTGTAGTAAACTATCTTCATTCTTCATTTGATAACGCTTTCCCACTTCTTCCTTCTCCTGATCAATCCCTTCTTCTTCTTCATTCTGTTGAGTGAAGAACATGCTAGCAATATTATGATGTGAGAAAGATTCTAATTTCGTTTTTAATTGCTCAGATGACAGTTGGAAATAAGATAAATGCCAGACATATCCTCTCATCAAATATTCGGAAGGAACTAACGAGTCATATTGAAGGAACATTCTCATCGAGTAGAACAAGTTATCTTTCCCAAGTAACATTCTTTCTGCATATTGTAATGCTGTTACATAAGTACCAATCGCTACAGAACGAGCGGAAGGGAAACGATTCGTTAATGAGGGAAAATAACAATCAAAGTCATATGAATACTCGCTTAGAAGTATTTTATAGATGTTCTTGATCCGTAATGGTTGATCTTTGATCACTATCTCATTCGAAGATAGTGATAAAGAAGTAAAATAATAAGAATAATAAAACATCGATGATAATAATATAATAATATCAGGATCAATGATTTCATCTGTATCACCTAGAAGGATGATATCATTCGATTGTATATTATATCTTTCCTTCAATATTTTATGAAAGAAATTCCTTGAATAATATTCATTTGCCCAAATTTGACCTACTTTCTCTGGAATGGGGTACGGTACATGATCTAATATAATAATATCCATCTTATCACGAAATTCGCTGAATAAGGATAGATTCTCACTTAATATGAGTCTCTTTCTCTTTCCCGTAAAAGTATAATGTGATTCTAATATCAAAGACTTATGAACAACTTTAGAAAGAAGAGATAATCGCAATCTTAACAAAGAGATTTCATTAAAGAATAAAACACAATCAAAGATACGAGGAAGAGGAATCAACGAAAGAGAATCATTCGATATCGATGAAGTAGTCTCTGTCTTTGATTGATCTTTATTAAACTGCTTTATTTTCAGGTTATGATCTTTATTTAAATAAAGTTGATTAAATAGTAGTAATTCATTATAAAAGAAATGTGGGTTATTTGGTGATAAAGAATTTTGAATTAATTCATCAATTTTAGTCAATTTAACTCTCTTTTCATCATTTTTATGACATTTCTTATTAAAACAGATTGGTTGACAATATGTGAGATGATTCCATCTCGTATCATTATTTTTCAGGTAATGATTCAATACTCCTTGTATTATCTGTACCGTGTTATACATCGGCCAGGTTACATGCAATTGAAGGGAACATTCCTTGTAGTCTAAATAAAACTTGTGAAAATCATCATCAAACTCTATTAATGAAATAGATAGGATTTCTTCGATTGAATTTGGAGCTATTCCGGGAGGTATAAGATACATTCTCTTAGCATGAACTCTTCTCACATTATCTCGATCTTCATGCATCAGACGGAGGGAGGAGGCAGATGAAAGACTGTTTATCCCTCTCTGTAAGATTGTAGATATACTTTGACTATTGCTCATCAAAGAACTCTGGAAGTACAGAAGTAAAGGAATGGCAGCTTGTATCTTGAGGTAGTAGAGGTTTAGGTCGTACAGTCGTTGCTGCCCATCTAACAAGGCAAGAAAGCTTGCACTCGTAATATTCTCTGGGATAGAGGGATTAATATTACTTAATACAGGAGAGTAGGGAAAGCAGTGAAAGTCAAACTGGCTTGCGATATCAGTGCGGTTATTGGTTAAATATCTTATTAAATGATTATTACTGATCACATAACTCGAATGAACAAATAAAACATAATCAAAGAATTGTTGTGAAATACTTGGATTTGATTGGTAAAAATTAAAGATATTCTGGTAGAAAGAGTCTGATGTTTTGGATTGTTCCTGAGCATAATTCGAGTAAAGTGGGTCTGTTAAGAGCAGTCTACCTACATATAAACCACACAATAGATTTAATAACTCAACACGATTGTCACCAATTAAATATCTCTCAGGAAAGGTGCTAATTTCTTCAGATGGAATATAAATTAAAGACAATCCCAGCTCATTGAATTGGTTGAGAAGACGTGTGTGCAAAGGATTGGGAAACTTTTGGGGGTTTGGATGGTATCTATCAGAGAGATAAGTGAAGTATGAGTAATCTTCTTCAAGATTAGATTGAAAATAAGAGCTTGAATCATAGAAAATGCATAAATGATAATCAATATGATCGTATGCTTCATGGAATGAAGAAAAAGCATAAAGTGAGGAATAGAACCTTTTCACACTATCAACTCGCAAATTCAAGGCCTCTTCAGTTTGATTAATTAAATCAATTTGAGTTACTACATGAATCTTTTGAAAAGCAAAGATACTACCAACAATACAAAGAAGAAATAACCTCAACAACATTATTCTCACATTCATTTGAAAAATTAGAAGATTTCTTAATTTTACATTACTAGTATCTCATCTTTTTTACCCAAAAATATATTAATATAATACATAGATAGAGAATAGTCTATGACTTTTGAAACAACAATTTTTCTTTTCTTTTAATAAATAAATGATTTAGCAGATTTTTTATATAATATTTCTCGAATTGTTTTATTAGTACCTTTATAAGGATCATAATAATTTGTTTTAGGTATAGTCCCCCATCTTGGCCATTCTTTATGTACAACATATTTTTCATTATTCGTGTTAATAATATCATAATGTAATATTTCTTGTTTTAAATTACCATTACCAAACATTGCTATCGGTCTTGGCCAATATTGTTGATCACCCCAACGAAAATCCCACATACCCCATGGATGAAAATCATTCCAATATTTTGCCATATGCTTTACTTCAGGTGAAGTATAGATACCTAACCAATAAACTAAAAAATGTGCACGAAAGGTTGTGTTATAATTAGTATCAAAAAATGTACTATCATTATAACCACCTGGTAATAATTCTGTCTTGAGTAATCCTTTTTGATCATTACAATACTTACTTTCTGCATTAATATAATGCCACAGACATAATTCAACACCGGCAGAGATTCTAGGATCATCATAATACCAACCGTCTTGTGTATTCATCATATAATGATTACCTTGTATTAATAATAATGGTAAATTATTGGTTGGGAAAGGTGATACAAAGGATACATCATTATCTAGCTTAGATGCATAATCAAAATAATCTAATAATTTTAAGTTCATTTGATAATATGCGTACCAATTCGTTAATTTCGTATATCCATAATTTGTTGGATATCGACGATTTAAACGAAATGGTTTCCAATTACGAAATAATTCTTCTTCATCTTTATTTTCTGCCCACTTCGGTATAGGGAAAGTATGAATCGTTGCAAAGATTATTAATGGTTTTGATATCATCGTTGAGCTTAATGAATCAATAAAATTAATATAATAAACATAATAACCACTATCTAAATGTAATTTATTTTCACATGATCCACCACCTAAGGTTGTACCACCCACACCACTCCCTCCTCCTCCTCCTCCTACACGATGATGATAGCGCTTATTACCTTTATTATGATGGTGATGATGTGAATGATATTTATAGTTATCTATGCTTGTAACGACAGGTAATTCACGAATAGAAACGCATTCAACAGGTTCTGCTTGCATATTATTGATTAAAATACGATCTAAATAGTCCTTGTAAGAGGTGGAAATGTTTTGTCGTCTGAAGTCTCTTTCATCAAAGAGAAGAACAAGAGACGTTGAATTCGATATGCGACGAAAGAAATTATCAACCCATGAATCCCATACTGCCATTAGACCATTAATAGAGCCTCCTGGACCGTAGTTATAATGAGAGTCAGCATGTCCCCCGACAGCAAGTACGATAGCCGTTTGAATCCTTTGCTCTAGAGCATCACGGTATGTGGCAGGTTGTGATCGACGATTAGGTGTAAAGGACATTTTGTATTTTGTTTTCCCCTCTTTTGTTGGTGTGGGATCCCATGTTGCAGGACCTCCTTTATACCTTTTGTCAACACATTGTCTTTGATGGTCAGGTAAATCACCTAATCCATAAGATACATTCGGGAAACTTCGTAAATGAGAGCCATCAGTGATAATCTCTAATACATTGATCGAATAGACATGAAATATAACACAATAGAGGACAAGCAGGAACAAATTCATCGTTAAAAATATCAAAAACTGACTTTGTGAACTTTGCTATAATTTACATCGCAGAGGAATTGTTTTCGAGTTTTGGAATTTTCGTGATTAGGGTTTCGATTTTGTTGAGGTGGAAAGATTTGGAACTTGTCACAGAGAAGTATCAAACTTATTCAAGACTCTTCATAATTTTGATCATCAATCTCTCTGAACATAACAATATACAATGCTTCGATTAACTGTTCTCCTTGCTACCCTATTAAGCGCTATTGCATTCGCTCCTGCGGGAAGAATGTCTGCCAGGTAGTAACTTCTACGCACGATGAACTCTTTCATTAACTCGTTTCTCTTAGTACAAAGCTGAGTATGGACATTAAAGACTTTGTTGGAGCCCCTGTTCCAGCAGCTGGCGGCTTCTTTGATCCTTTGAAGCTCTCTCAAGGCAAGAGCGACGAAACTTTACGATGGTATAGATCTGCTGAGTTGAAGCACGGCAGAATAGCAATGTTGGCAACCCTTGGCGTCGTCATTCAAGGTTTAGACACAAAGATTATCCCAGGATTCCCTGTCACTGAAACCAACGCCTTCGAAGCCTTGAAGCAGGTCTACTACAAGAATCCTGGTGCACTAATTCAGGTATGCACGACTGTCAACTTTTGATTTCTCTGAACTTTGGCTTTCAGATCGGTTTGGCTATTGCTGCACTTGAAGTTTTAGGTGCTTCTATCGAATCCAAGGAACTTCCAGGAGACTTTGGTTGGGATCCAGCTAACATTCGCCCAAAGAAGCAAGAGGTCTTAGAAGATTATCAGAATAAGGAGTTGAACAATGGCCGATTGGCAATGTTAGGTATTGCTGGAATCGCCTACCAGGCTTACTTAACCGGACAAGGAACAATTGAGCAATTAGCATCTGGTCATATCTCTCCTTTCGGTGATGGTCAAGGAATCTTCTAAGCATAAAGCCACAGTCTGTTTCATTTGTACAAGATAAACCTCCCATTGTTTTTCACATCTAACTCAATCGCTCATTTTTATCCAATCATAATCCGAATTCAATAACTAATCCAGCTAAGGTTAAATACGTTTGCATCTAAATTTTAACCGACTATACAACATGTGAATTCATTGACAGTTTCATTTGATTAACACAAATATCCCGTGGAGAAAGCGCAATAATATTTCTTGAAAGTTATTAATGTTACAAGGGGTTGAGAAAGAAGCTATACGTGGGTAGGAGAGTAGACGTTCCTTTTCGCGAGCTGAAATGAAAAATATTCAATCAAAGCAAACGTAACTGTCGAGAGAAGAAAGAGGGAATTAAAAAAACAAAGAAAGAAAAAAGAAAAAAAATAATGCAAAAAATGATCTAACATTTCTTGAAGCTGTAAGAAAACGCTGTGTTTGAAGAAATGTTTATGAGTGAATTTTTCTATTTCTTTTTTTTTTTCTCATAATTTTCTAACATTGCTCATATATATTTCATGAAAATACTATCTCTACACTCTACGAAAGTCATTTTATTGACTCAGTATTGCCAAAACTTTTCCTATTTTTTGAAACTCAGCTGCACACTTTTCAAAATGCATCTTAATCGAATATTCGAACCCTTCACGAGCCGTAAATTCGAATACAGTGCAATTAACTCCAAGTTCTTTGCTGGTGGTAAGATCAACATAACAAAAAGTAGATTCACCATTCGGAACCGGATAACCTAATGCTTTACATAATAACTCTGCTGGAACAGGCGCTTTATGTTGCTTCATAAATAATTCTTCGATTAATGGAAATTTTTGATGATATCGGGAGGTGAATATATATACAACTTGGTTCGATGAACTTGGTGAGTTTCTGCCGTTATCGACCCTATACAAGTCGAAACCACCGGCACCGTTAAGTTTCTCTATTACAGGCGCAAATACGTGCTGATAGAGATCTTCAGCGTAGGTTGGGTGGCCCCGACTGGTTATTAGAATACAAGGTTTTATAGCAGAGAGTGTGAGGAAGAATTCGCCATAGTTGGTGAATAAAGAGGGGTCGTAAGGTTCCCCCTCATCCACCATCCACTTAGTATATTCATGTGGTAAATGAGTCAAAAACTTCCATTCTCGCTCTTTAAATTCAAGAGCTAAAGAATTAATCACCTCTTGTGGTAGTAATTGTTGGCTCCTCCTTCGAAGTCGATCAAATTCCATCGTTTTATCTAACTGAAAAAAAAAATAATAAATTAACCAAAGCAATTAGAAAATGAACTTCATGCAAAACGTCAGCAAGAAAAAGAAAAAAGAAATATATACAATGAAATCCTCTATATAAATAGGAAGATCTCAAATCACTTATTAGAATAGAATCGTAATCCTCTGTCAAGATAGATGGAAGTTCAGTTACAACAAATTATCGCTGAATTCGCGCATAAGGTGAAACTGACGAAACGGAAACCTTGACTTTGTTCAAATTTGAGTTTTCAAAGTTTGAAATATCACAATTCTTTTCTATCGCGAGAATTGTTGAGTTTTAAAGGAAATGCTTTATTGGATTGTGAAAGCAATTGCTCAATAATGAAAAATCCTAATCAATAGTTTACTTTTAGTCATTCATTCATTTTCATGGTTATATTTCATATAGATTGAGGAAAAAGAATCTGATTAGAATTAAGAAAATATTAAATTTATAGCATCTTTTCTGCATTGTAAGGCGTTGAGGCTGAAGGCACTTACTAGCGCAGCAATCCTCCTCCTTTTAACAAGCTGTTTTGTGGTGCATGCGAGATGTTTTTAAGAAGTAGATCGATCGTAAAGCTTCCCAGTTTAGATTCAAATCATAAGTGCGACGATCCTATGACAGCTAATTCTTCTTCTCAATTCTCAAAGATTCCTGGAGGAGCGAGGCTATGGAGATATCTGATGTATCTTACTGCCTTCGCTATTACTGTTTACATCATTCTGTACGATAGCTTTAATATCGAAGAAGAAGGAAGACTAAATATTCCCCCTAATCCGAAGAAAAGACAATTGACTATTGTCATGAATACTTTTAAAAGACATGATCTTCTTTTAGGTATATAACATACTCTTATTATTCCACCTCACCCATATTTGACTTTCTTTTGATAGATGCAATCGACCATTATTCAAAATGCCATGTAGTGAAGCACATTCATATCGTCTGGAGTGAGAAAGACCCTCCTACTCACATTCTTCTCGCGAAATCCCAAAGATCCGATCCTCCAACTGTAAGTTCCTTATCATCATACACTTCCATCCAATAATTGGCAAATTCCTCTAGATTCACTTCGATATCCATGTAAATGATAGTTTAAATAATCGTTTCAAGCCTTTACCCGAGCCCTATACTTCCGGTATCTTCTCAGTCGACGATGACATGCGAGTACCCTGTAATGAGCTCGCCATCGCCTATGACGTCTGGCGAGGAAGTAAACAAAGTATTGTTGGTTTTATGCCACGTGTTCATATTCGAAAAGATGGTAAATTAACTTATCGTTGTTGGTGGCGTGTCTGGTGGGAAGGTTCTTATAGTATAATATTAACAAAAGCTGCCATATTGCATCATGATTACTTCAAAGCATATACAAGTCAATTACCAAAAAGTATGCTAGATTTAATTGATCGTAGTCGTAACTGTGAAGATATTACAATGCAATATTTAATTGCTAATATGACAGGTTTACCACCAATCTATATTAAAGGACATTTAGATGATAAAGGTGCATTAAATGGTATTAGTACATCACAAAATTTTATTAAAGCAGGTCATATGAGAGAACGTGATTGGTGTTTAAATATATTAGAAGAATTCTTTGGTAGAAATCCTTTAGTTAAATCAAGATTCTTTGTTGATATTGCATCGAATCGTTGGACGAATGCTCCTTCAACATGGTATGAATATATATCATCTGATCTATGGAAATGGTGAGGAAGGGAAGGAGAGAACATAATCGAACATATCGAGTAAAAGATAAAAGAGAATAATATAGAACATTGGATACTTCAAATGTACGCTCAGACCTTAACCAATGGGTAGAGAGAAATATAAATCACACTAAAACAAAGAATGATAATTATTAGAATATACGTTCTTATTGTTGATATGATAGAAACATTTCTTTTTTTCTTCTTTTCTTTTGATTTCAATTTTTGTCTTTTTTTTCTTTGTTCTTCTCTTTGTACTTATATGTCACATAATATAATATAAAGATACTTTGAAGATCAGAACAATAGTGCTAATTATCTTACAAAGACTTATAGGTATATTCTACCGCTCTTATATTGATCATGAAATCCATTGAAAACCCTTCCCAACTCAGGAAACCCTCCTGTCAACTAACGAACGAACAAATAATTCAGAAGTCCAATATACGATATGATCATCTGATATGATTGGAAACGAAGATAACTACTAATGGGGCGTAACAACAAAGCTATGTTGACGAAGTGACAAAGAAAGAGCACAAGCAAAAGAAAATAACAACAACGAACTACGATCAAATTAGAAAGAAAAAACAATAGATTAATATTATGCTTGAGTGACTTAGATCGAGGTAAGTATCTCGGATCATCACTGTTTATTCCCTCCCTCTTTTCTCTTCTACCGTTTCGTGGATCAGCTATATCACGGATTTTCTTTATTTTCGTTGTAAAGGATTCTCGGTATCTTTGGTGGAGTTGGAAGCCTTTTGATCAAGATGTAAATCTCTTGCAATTGCATCGAAGTCTAAATCTTCCTCAACAAAGGAATCACGATGCTCATTCTGAGTAACCATGTGATAACAAGCAATCGAAATTAAATGCATCACAATCAAGAAACCAAGACATGAACCAAGAGCTAATCTAAAAGAATTACAATAGACTGAAGCTTCATAGTCATTAGGATATCCGAACGCAACTCTGGTAGCTATAATAAATAAAAGAATCAGAGTCGGAAGAAATAGTTCAAAGGAGTGAAATGAACTTACATGTGTCTAAGAAATAGTTCTTGCAGGTATCATAATCTTTAAAATCATTATAACGATAAAACTCAATACCACCAACAATACCAGGATAAATAGTAATGGTAAAGACAATTGATGTTACAAATGCTAATCTAAATGCAGATACTGATTGAATGGTATATCCACGAATAATACTCATCACTGTTACAATACCTAAAATTGTTGATAAATCGAAAAATGGTTGAGCAAATGGGAAATAAATTTGTGGAAACCAGATTGTATATCCTGCATTAGCAGCTTCTTGTTTCGTTAATCTGAAGTTGTTAATTGCATTTAAATCATTTAAACTTCCTGTCATTTTTGCTACACTTAATAACCAATAAAAGAATGCAGCAATAATTGCAAGAATCACTGGTATTGATGTATGATTTAATGGTTCATAATGTTTTTTCATTTGGTTATAACGTATACGTTCAGCATAAATACCTAATATTCCAGATAAAAATAATAATAAACCTAAAAATATATTTAAACATAGGTAAAGCCATGCATATGCTCTAGCTGTACCACATTCATTATCACCATTATTAAAGTTATCAAATTTATAGGCTGATGCTTCATAATAGAGATAGGTAATAAGAGATGAGTTGGTTTGTGCTGGTACTGGTAAAATTGGACCTACAGTGTAATAGGTAAAGACAGCGTAAGTGAACCAGAAGACAAGGAAAATAGTCGATGGAAGCCAGGTAGGATGAACTAATGCTCTTCTCATTGCAGCGATACCACCAGCAGTAAAAATTACCGTTTGAACTCCAAGGTAAGAGAAACCATTAAGAAATTTACCAGATGGTAATGATGGATCTGGAATGACTAGAGGATTCGCAGATAAAGCACAGGATACTAAACCTGCTACACATGTCTGATTATGACATGTTGCAGAAAAACAACCGAAAAGCGCATATTTCGAGGCATCTGACTTTGGGGTAATCGTCTCACTTAAAACAATTGTTTGATAGTCAGCAGAAGTCATACATGACTCCCAATTATGAGTCGGAGTGAAAGCACCATTTCCTTTCGCTTGGATATCAGCCCATAAACTGGACATCATAATCACACCAAGAGCAACTGGAACCCAAAGGACAATTAAAACCCGTAAAATCTTTTGTAAACCTAAAAGTCCTTCAGCTGTTCTTCTTTTATATAAAATGGACAAAGCTTGCTTGGAGTTGTCCATCAATCTTTCATCATTAGTTCCTGTCATTTCTGCTTGCAATCACTCTTTGAACACAATACACCCAAACTGAATTGATCAAATAAGTAGTGAGATCTAATCAACTGATCTATCTTATCTCTTTGTTTTTTGTGGTTAGATTCAACAACATAGATACGACCATGCCCAAACCTGCCCAACTGAAACCCTTCTTTTACACACACCTGAACTATCGGCATCTCGGATGTTGAACCGAAAGTCCGAGGTGAAAGAATGAGATTGATTGATGAATCGCCTCATTGATTAACCACATCTTCTCTCTCTTTTATATATATAGCCTGACCTTTGTCGAGAATGTTTGAATAATGGATTGAATTCTCTTCTTTGGGAAAAGATTGATAAGAATACTTCACAGCCCCGGGAGTTGTTATTTTTTTTTTATTTTTACTTTTTTTCCCTCCTTTTTCTTTTTGAATAAGAGAGAGAGAGAGATAGATGAGTTCAAACAATTTTATCATTGATTTAACCAATGATCAAATCTCTGGATCAGCAAAAAATACTTTGAATTCTTTGGATTTAAATTCTTCAACTAATACAACTTCTAATAATATCTCATTTCCTACAACAAGCAATCAACAATCATCGCTTCCCGCAAATACACCTTCCTCCATCCCTACAAATAACCATTCAAATTTCTATACAACAAACTCTCAACAAGTCCCTTCTCAGCTTGAGAACGGTATAACAGAGTTTCTCAGGAAGGAATATGAAGCTTACAGTGCCCCTCGTATTCTGAACACAGAGCAATACCTCAACCAACTACAACAACAAATGACCACAAACACCCCTCAAAACTCTTCCTTCACGTCCTACAGGCCTCTCACTACTACTCTTCCGAATGGAAATGGTAGTACGAGTGCTCCTACTTCGTCTGGGAGCTATCAATCATTCAATATAGGAGGAGAGAAGAAGAGAAGTCTCCCGCCCTCTGTGACCCTCCCTCATCCTCTCACATCCTCCAATGCATTTTTGAATAATTTGCAAAATCGACAAACATTCGCAAACCAATACAATCAACAGTATCAAGCACCACCCACCAGTGTTTATCGCCCTCCAACACAAACACCTTTTATGAGTAAAATACCAATGACCTTTAGTCTAATTAATGCTGATGAATTTACTGCACGTGTTGAAACCGGATCCATCCCATCAGAATTAGTTCGTTTTCTTAGTTCGATTCAAGGTTGTAAATTTGATTGGAAAGCGAAAAGATTTATCTTCCCTGTTGTTCTTCATGATCAATTACAGGTAAGTCAATCCGACCTCTCTATATATTGTATTCTCTTTTCATTTATAATGATCTCTTCTTGTTAATAGACTACACTTCAACAAAAGTATAATTGTTCGATTGAACCAATTCCTCGTGCTGTACTAGCTGCAGCGCAGTTAAAGTCAAGAGCAACGAAGAGAAGTAATGCTAACAATGTTAATGGTAATGGGCCAGGAGAAGATATGGAAGCTAAAGATCGTCAAATTAATGAAAAATTATCCAAATTTTTACCTGAATATGTTTTACAATCTTTAGCAACTTTTCAAAAAGAAGCAGTAAAATTCATTATGGAAAAGAAAGGACGTGCATTAGTTGGTGATGTAAGTCTATCTATTGATATCACACTCCTCCTTATTCTTCTTACCCCTTGCATCATGATAGGAAATGGGTTTGGGTAAGACAAGAACAGGAATTGCTGCTTCTTTCGTCTATTATAGGGATTGGCCAGTCTTGATCGTATGTCCTTCCTCTGCCAGACATCATTGGCATGCAGAATTATTAACTATTCTTGTGACGAATAAGAATAAGAAAACTGACGAAACCCAAAAGAATGCTCCGAGCTCTAGCAATAATAAGGGCTCGAAAGAAGGGGAAAATCAAAGTAATAATGGACTGAGCGAAGATAAAAATGACGATGACAATGAGAAGTATATTGATGCGAAAAAATCAGAAGAAAATGGTGCAAATACAATCACCATAGATATGACTGTCGATAATAATGGTGAAACCAATCAAGCAATACCAGAAATTTATTTCCCTGATGTAAAAGAAGAAGAAATATTATTAATTGAGAAAACGAATCATTTCCAATTAAAACCATTAGAAGAACATAAAAATATTAAATATTATATCATCTCTTACTCATTAATCACCAAACTACTCCAAACACTCCAATTAATACCTTTTAATATGATGATATTAGATGAAAGTCATTATATTAAATCAAGACAAGCAAAACGTACTCAATCATTAGTACCAATGATACAGAATAGTAAACGAGCTATCCTACTATCAGGTACACCAGCATTATCACGTCCATTAGAATTATTTACACAATTAAATGCATTATTACCAAAAGAATGGAATGATTTTAAAGCATTTGGTAAACGATATTGTCAAGATGCAACAAATAAACAGATTACAAGAGGTTTTAAACAACCATCATTGTTTCATAATAGTCATTATCGCTTTAAAGGATATGGTGATAATGCATATAAAGGAGCGAATCATACACAAGAATTACATGTGATATTAACGTCAACGATTATGATACGACGATTAAAGAAGGATATATTATTACAATTACCAAAGAAGAAAAGATATTTAATTAAGATTGATATATTAGATGCTGTGAAGAGAGAGTTATTGGAAGGAATGCTAGGACAGTTAAAGAAATATGAAGAATTAATATCCAAGAAGAATGATTTTAAAGTGAAGAAACGATTAAATAACACTGGTAATAATAGTAAGAAAAGGAAGAAGGGAGGGAATGAAGAGATTGGTGAAGGAGAAATAGGTGAAGGGGTTAGAAGGAGTCAGACTGCACCTGCTGATCTATACAATAGTAATAGTAATGTCGAGGTAAATAATAATAATCTTGCTGGATTAACGAATGAACAAGAAGATGAATTAACCATCTTAAAAGAAGCAAAAAAGAATATTTTATTAAAACTATTCACTCAATCAGGTGAAGCAAAACTACCAGCCATCATACAGAAACTAGATACTTTATTCTTTCAAAACACACACTTCACTGGCAAGGTAAGCAAACCCTTTCTCTCTCTCTCTTTCGATCTACTTAGATTCACACTAACTGCTCTTCTACCTGTTAATCTATAGATTCTTCTCTTTGCTCATCATCGGAATGTATTAGATCAACTAAGTCGTCATTTACAGAAATATCAAATTCCTTTCATTCGCATTGATGGTTATACGTCATCGAAGGAACGTCATGTTCTTACACAAGCCTTTCAACAGGATGTGAATCTACGCGTTGCTATCCTGGGAGTGACAGCTGCTGGTGTCGCTTTAACTCTCACTGCAGCGAATATTGTTTGTTTTGTTGAGTTATATTGGACTCCAGGTTCTCTCATTCAAGCAGAGGATCGCGTTCATCGTATTGGACAATTAAAGAATGTGAAAATCTTCTATTTCTTTGGGATTAATTCGATTGATGAACTTCTTTGGCCTTTAGTTCGAAAGAAGATGCAATTATTAGGAGAATTTGTTGAAGGAACGAATGATCAAGATTTAGCTGCAGCTGTTTTAACATCGAATAATACAAACAGTAATAACGATAATAATCATAGTAGTGGTTTAATATCCACTATTCCTAAAGAAATTGTCACACCTGTTATTATTAATAACTGTCCGAAGACCGCTTCTTCCTTGACCAGTACTGTTGCTCAGAAGGGGAAGGAGAATAATTTTGAAGTTGTTGATCCGATTACAAAGAAGATCTATAACCTCGATACTGATGAAGACATTCTTCGTAAGATCTTTGTCTAACTTACGTGTTGTGTCGTCTAATTATTTTTATTATATTAGAACTAGTCGATGAGTTGAATGACGAAGAGATTCAGATTGATGACAAAGCTCTGCCCTCTTCGTCGAACTCTTCCTCCTCTCAGAATCCACCAGTCATCAGCATTGATGATTCCACGGATGAGGAGGAAGAATTCAGAGAACTTGCTGCGATGAAGGTGAATAAAGCGAAATCCAAGAAAAAGAAGAGAAAGAAGAGAAAGCTTAATCAAAGCAAAGTGAATAAAGCGAAATCCAAGAAAAAGAAGAAAAAGAAGAGAAAGCTTAATCAAAGCAATGAGAAAGGAGATAATAGTGCGAGTAAAGTAAATGAAGATGTTGGTGATTCTGATGATGACGATGATGAAGAAGAAGATGAAGAAGAATCAGAGGAAGGAGAACAAGAAGATGAATATGAAGAATATTTAAAACGAGTTGATCCTCCTGATATTCTTGCTTCTGTTTATATGCAGCTCATGGAGAATGATCAAGCGAAAGCAATCTCTAACCCACCGACTATGCCGAAGTCTCAGTTCTCTTTATTGCCAAGAGCAAACACTGCTACCTTCCCCTTTCAACCGACGATTGGAGGGCAGTATGCTCCTACACAAACCTTTACTATGCAGAAACCATCATTTAGTTATCCGATACAATCGTTTGGTTCGTCGAATAGAGCACGTACCCCGGAGATCATTGCTCTGATTGGTGATATGGAGGATGAGCGGCTTGCGAGTAGTAGCAGTGATCGCCTTAGAATGAATGTGAAGGAGGAGACGAGCCATGGGCACGGTGGTGGGGTTGGCAGTAGTGTTCAGGGAGGTGGGGAAGTGGAAAGAAGTCAAGGAGGTGGTGTGGGATATGTTGATGGTAGTGGGGAAAGTTGTTCTGATAAGGTATCGTCGGTGGCAAAGTGGAAGCAAGTAGTCATGGAAGCAGCGAATGCCAATGTCTTCGAAGAGATCGATCAAGAGATACTCTCACAACATCAAGAGAATGAGAATCACTCGCATTAATTACTATTGCTTTTTTGTTTTTGTTTCTGTTTTTTTAATTTGTAGCTTTATCTAGATTCATATCTGTAATGCTATAAAGTGATCAAGTGTTGTGATGATCTACTATCGAGTAAAGAAAGTTAAGTCTTATGAAAAAATGTTCATGGAAAATGAGAAATAAGAGAAACATTAAGTCAAAGATATTTAAAGGAAGGAAGGAAACTGTGTAAAGATGTTAGATTGTAAGAAAGAGAGCACGAAATGGGGAAATTAAGCGAGAACAAGAACTTTGTTGCACTAAGAAAGTTTGGAGAAGAAAGAAGAGGATAATAATAAATCAAAATCGATAAAAAGTGATCTTCGAAAAAATGGTAGGTTTAAATTGCATCTAATTGCTTCAGTAGCTCTTCTCGTTTATTTCGAACAAGCGAAGACTGATCCTTAGGTTGTTGAGTTCTAATCTCTTTTTCGACTCGTTCGTAGCAATTCTTTCGCAGTTGCTCAATATCTAAGCATAGTTGCTTCTTCTCTTTCAAGCGCTGTTCGTAGAAGAGGCGAATCTCTGATAAATACGACTGGTAGTCACTTTGCATCGCTTGATATTGATTTTCATGCTCTGTCTCGTGCTTGGATTTGCAGGAATATAATTCTTTCATTGACGCCTCTAAGGGCTTCAAATGATGTTGAAGAAGATTTTGTAAATTAATTGATAAAGTATCGTTGGAGTCGTAAAGGAGACTATCCACATATTGAAACCATTGTTGTGTGAATTGAAGCAAATGTGTCTCAGCGTTTGCAGCGATGGTCTATCGAGAATAAATTAGACGAAATAAATCATAACAGAAGATAAATGCTGTTTCTTACAGATAATTGACGAGCTCTCTTTCTTTTTGCTCGTTTCTTTTGCATCGCCACAATTTCCATCATCAATCTATCGGATCATATAAATTTTGAAAGATTCAAAAAGAAAAAAAAATCCCTTACATGGAAATTACATCATCATCGTCATGACTTCCTGTGTGCAAGAGATGAGATGGCTTAGCTTTATCCTCTTTTCCATAAAATGATGTTTGATATTTCCGTTTATCGACTTTATTAACTTTTTGCTGCATAGAAGGCTGGAAAGCAGACGTTGAAGCAATGTTAAAACTCGGTGCAGCATTATTCAACGCCGTTGATTCCGAAATAAAATCTGATAGAGTTGCAGGAATATGAGGAGCTTCGTGAAGCGGAGAAGGAATTTGAGCTTTGAAAGGAGAATCTCTGAGTGGTCTCAAAGGCAAAGGAGTCAAGATCACCAACTCTTCCTCCTCTTTTTCTCTCTGAGACGACTCATCTCCTTTCACGGACCTCTCTAAAATCGGAGTGTATGTATTTTCTGGTAAAAACGTCTGAAAGTCAGGCTTCGGATGAGATTCGATGGATTTTCTCTTCACAGAAAAGAGATTCCTATCTTCTTGCGATAAGCGCAATTGCTCCTCTCTTTCAAAGACATTTGTATCTTGCTTTGATTCTCTAACGGATTCTTTGCACTGTGCATCCGATTTTCGAGGTTGCTCAGAAGACCCCGGGAGCGATTGGTACAGAGGGTTATTTTCAATCTGAACTCCTTCTAAAATATCAAATTTTCGCTTGCGAGTACTTAAAATTTCCGTTTCCTAAGATTTTAAATTAAACGTTGGAAAGATATCAACCTTCGCTTATTACCTTGACGTTTGCGGGAGTTTTCTTAGAGAGTTCGAGATTTTCTTGCTGTGCTTTGACCGCTGATTCCGTAATACACAACCAATTATTCACTTTCGCTGAAGTGATGTCTTGAAGGCTCGCTCTGGTCCCATGTTTCTTTTGAGGAAGAGGTCTATCGCTGGTTTTATTTGATTGGACTGTTGAGTGGTCGATGTTTTCTTTGCCGTTTTGCGAAGTTGCGATTGACAAAGTGGCTTTGCGCTTTCTTCCTTTTCTCAATTGCGGCTGCAATCCGGATCCTTGATTAGAGACAAGCATGTTTCCTCCAATCACATCTGTGCCATTCTTTTCATTCACCTCAATTTCCTCGTCGATATTTCGAAAAAATTGCGGCATTTCATCAAAATTCTCTTGCTCAACTTGTGCAGGAATTAAATCATAATGATGTGATTGATTGAAATTCGAATTGTCAAATTCATTCCATGCAAATGTTTCGATTTCCCCGCGAGAAGAAGACTTTTCATCGGCCTCAAAAGAGCCACTGCGAACTTTCACAGCGGATGATCCAAACTGCTTTGCGATCTTCTGATTCTATGGAAAGAACAAACAAAGAAAAGTCAGATGTATTTTAAATCAGAAAAAGTTAAAGATTCACTTGGTTAGCTGTCATTCTGGGCCTCTTCGGACGCTTTGCCGGAACAATTATCTTCGAGCCCTCGACTCCGGTTTCCAATAATGGATCTTTATCTCTTTGATTAACCTCTTTGATGCCTATTTTGATGAGAAATCAATAAAATACCTTTGAAGTGGTACTAATTCTTACTCAATAGTTGGCGCCGATTCCATTTTTTCTCTGGAGTTGCCATGTCAGGAGAACTTATCGTCGATACCGTCTCTAACAACGAAAACTCAGTTTAAATAAGTAGAACTAACTCAGCAAATACCTCCAAGGCCTGAAGACGAGATTTCTAAACCTAAAACAATCTTGTCAAGGGAGAAAATCGAATCTTCGTCTGTAGTTAATCGAATTTTCTTTTGAACTCCTTTCGTAGTCGCAACTAAAGCACAAAACTTAATGAAACTGTTGAGAAAATAATACGAATAAAACTTTACCCGAGATCTTTTCCGCTCTTTCTACTTGAAGTAATTTCGAGTCTAGAAAGGATTTTGCTGCATCAGTCTCCTAAAGCAGTGTGAGAGAAGGACAACAGTGTGAGAGCAGTCTGCTCACCTCCAATTCAGGAAAATAGAACTTTGCAGTCGCAAAAGGTTCAATTTTATCGATTTTGAATAATTCCAACAACCTAGGTGAGGGATCTTGGAGATCAAGCTAGTCAAGGATGGTTATAAGAAGCAGAAAAATGGATCTATGACTTTATTACTTGTAAGTAATTTGAATCGGGAGAAGAAAGCACTGATTGCATATGATCATAATTCATTCTCATAAATATAGCAGGATGTATAATTTGAAGGCACCATTGATCCTGACAAAGATCCAGCCAACAGTCAATTTTCCGCCTCGGAAACTCACGATCACGCACAGCAAGTTGTATAGAATGAATTCGATAAGACTCGATGTTAAAGTTTTGCTGGTTCAACTCTGATAAGAACGGCCTCATATCACACAATAATTGAATAATTTCTTCCTTTGATTTCAGCAATATTGATCGAATGTTTGAGATTAAATCAGAAGTTAGAATTTTCAACTTTTGAAAATTTTGATTGATCAATGCATGAGAAATCCGAGCAAGAATCTCCAATGCTAATTCCTTTCAGAGAAAAATGCAAGGGTTAAATTCATTAGAATAAAGAATGTTGGAAACTGTACTTACCTGAGTCAAGTAAAGGATGTCCACTGGAATGATTGACCCTAAGGCAACAAACAACTCACGCAGCTGCTCCATCGTTATATGGGATAAGAAATGCGCCAAATTAACAGGATTCTCTATTAACCCAAGAAATACATAGAGACATTTTTCATAACACGAGTGTGAGAGGAAAGAGGCTTGGATCGTTTCATGATGCACGTGAATGCGAGAAAAACAAACGAAAATTGAGATCAGGGAGTTAATCAGATTGGTGTTAGCAACGAATGTCCGCAATTGAGCTTGAATATGGCCTGACTCTACCATCGACGATAAGTGAGTGAGGAAGTTCTCGGCTACCTCTAAAGGGACATATACAGAATCTGCATATTTCTTTACAATATGGCCAATTTTATTTATAATTTCTTCATCCACAATAAAGTTCGAAGAGTTTGCAATATCATCACATGCCTTCGTAACCGCGAATATATCTCCAAACTCTAACAACTTAATGATCTTCTTCTGATGGGCAATCCTCTCAGCTTCCGCATGAATAACAACATTTTCACGGATTTCATCCGTATCATTCTCAACAATTGGAACTTTTGAAGGCTTCCTCCCACTAGATGACCAAGCAGCTCTAACTCGTCTCTTCTTCTCAGACATATTCGATCTTTCTATTGCAAGCTTAGCTAGCGTCACTCAATTTCAAGGAGTGCAGGAAGTGGGAATATAACACGATTTGACAAATAATTTTCAGTTTTGACAGTGTAGCAAAACGAATCCAAACCTAAAAGATTAAATTTATCGATGAAATGAAGTAAAACGGATGAAGATTCACATGGCGAATCCAAATCTAATTCATAAAAAT
>VFQN01003420.1_pt1 | contig 22756 bp, 37 predicted proteins | sample 3512371 | NCBI WGS metagenome assembly VFQN01 (sample SAMN10412370, study PRJNA504923) | tailings metagenome | isolation source: Replicate 2 from Balatoc abandoned mine | place: Philippines: Itogon, Benguet | collected 2017-08-28
ACCTGTACACGCCGGCGGGCACCGCCAGGAACGCGCCGTCAGGGGACCAGGCCAGGCGGCGGAAGAAGGTGGGCAGCGAGTCGTCGGCGAACAGCGGCTGCTTGCCCACGGAGGGAGCAGCAGGTGTAGGAGCACCCGACGCATCTGCAACAGCAAAAACGTGGGAGGTGGAGGAACACATAGTCTGTTAGGGTTATGTCGGCCAACAGCGGCTGCTTGCCCCTCGGAGGGAGCACCAGGGGCAGCAGAGGCGGAGGCATCTGCGTTGTGGAAGGACAAGACATGAAACACACCAAGTGATTCTGTGTCAGGAAGACGACAATTGATGATTGCAGCCATCAACGGCAGCGGCACCTGCATGTTACGCACACGCAACATGACACCCACACCACACACCCATACTCAAACCCACCAAACAACCCACCTGCTGCTGCCACCGGTGCCGCCATGGTTAGTGGCCCCTTCGCCAGCACCACCGGCTGGTGCGTTGTCACGCATCAACAGCATGTGTATTAACCCGCACACATCCACACACTAGCCAACCCACCTGCTGCTGCTGCTAACGGTGCTGCCATGGTCAGCGGCCCCTTGGCCAGCACCACCGGCTGGGTGCTCAGCGCGTTTTCACGGACCAGGGAGGCGGAGGTGACCACGGGGGGGCAGAGGCTGGGGCCGCGCCGGCCTGTGGTACGGTACAGATAAGGTGTTGTCACAGATCAACGAGGGCGAGGGCGAGTACTGAGGTGAATACAATACATGGTGAGGCAATCAGCAGGAGTCAGGGGCCAAGGGGTAACGGCAGCCTGGGGTAATGGCACGCAAAGGGTGTGTCGTACACCGAGAGGGGTGGTTCTGCCCAGTACAAGGGAGGCGGGGACCACTGGGGGGCAGGGCCTGGGGCCGCGCCGGTCTGCGGTGCAATACGGAGGTGAGGCAGGGCCACGGGCGGGTTTAGTCCACATGCCTTGTGCGCACCCCGCCTGCTGCCGCCGCCCCTGCCGCCGCCCACAGCCAGCCCCACCTCCGCGCCCAGCCAGGCTCCCCACCTCCAGTCCCATCCCCGCCTCAACACACCACACATCCACCTGCCGCTGCCACCGAGCCCTGCGGCCGCACGGGGTACACCCGTGCAGTCCTGTCTGCGCCGTGCTGCGTACATAGGCCCAGGAACCCCCAGACGCTGCCTAACCCACCTGCCGCTGCCGCTGCCGGCAGTCAGCGCGGTGTGAGGGGCGGCCAGGAAGCGGCCCAGGGTGTACCCCCGCACCCCCACCCCACCCCCACCCCCACCCACCCCCACCCCCAACCCCCCCTTCATCCATATCTATGCAACCCACCTGCTGCCGCTGCCTGTGGCTTGACGGGGTACACCCGTGCCGTCCTGTCTGCGCTGTGTGAGGCCAGGAAGCGGCCCAGGGGGTCCCACGCCACTCCCTGCACGTAGTGACCGTGGTCGCACAGCTGGCGCTGCGGGGGGCAGAAAAGGTGGAGAGAAGTACGTAGGTCAAATAGTTAAAATACGGGAGCGCCGCTGCAAGCGGGGAAGAAGGGGATGGCACGGGTGACATAAATGTAGTTGCTTACCGGAATAAGAGTTGCACGTTAGCGCACACAAGTCAACACACATCATCAGTCAGCCTTCTCCCCGTGCGGCATTTCTTGACCTCCCACTCCCGGCGGTGAGCAACGGCACCAGTGCTCGCACGAGGCAATGTCGGCACTAGAGCCGCTGAGTACAGCCCGATGCACCTTAATACACACCCTGGGCGCCTTAAAACACGTGCACCTCCCCCGGCCCCTCACCAGGCTCTCCTTTGCCTCCACGTCCCGCACGAGGCACTCGTTGGCGATGCTACACAACCCCACATGCTCGTTAGTACACCCACTAAATACACACGCACGGCCCCGTTACCCACCAGGCTCTTCTTGGTCTCCACGTCCCACACGAGGCACTCGTTGGCGATGCTGCCGCTGACCAGTGCCGAGCCGTCGGGGGACCAGGCCAGGTCCAGCACGTCGTCCTGGTGCCCCCTCAGGGAGCCAACCTGGGGGCGTGTATAAACAAGAGGTGAGCCATGTGTATTAGGTGAGTAGCCATGAGTAGCACCGAGCCGTCAGGGGACCAGGCCAGGCCCAGCAGCCAGCACGTCGTCCTGGTGCCCCCCAAGGAGCCAACCTGTGGGTTAGGGTGGTGTGTATTAGCCCGACGTGAGGAATGTGTATTAACTCATGTGCAAGTGCACGGTGAGGTGACTACAGACTAGGCCAGGTCCAGTACGTCGTCATGGTGCTCTCGCAGGGAGCCAACCTGTGTATTAGAAAGTCTGTGTATTAGCACGACGTGAGGCACAGCCAGGGGCGCAGCCGCATCTTCCCACCGCCCGCCCCACCTGCCCCCATCCTCGCTCTCCCCACTCCACCTGCCCCCCATCCTCGCCCCTCCCACCCCACCTGCCCCCATCCTCGCCCCTACCGCCCCGCCTGCCCCCATCCTCGCTCTCCCCACTCCACCTGCCCCCCATCCTCGCCCCTCCCACCCCACCTGCCCCCATCCTCGCCCCTACCGCCCCGCCTGCCCCCATCCTCGCTCTCCCCACTCCACCTGCCCCCCATCCTCGCCCCTCCCACCCCACCTGCCCCCATCCTCGCCCCTACCGCCCCGCCTGCCCCCATCCTCGCTCTCCCCACTCCACCTGCCCCCCATCCTCGCCCCTCCCACCCCACCTGCCCCCATCCTCGCCCCTACCGCCCCGCCTGCCCCCATCCTCGCTCTCCCCACTCCACCTGCCCCCCATCCTCGCCCCTCCCACCCCACCTGCCGCCACACGCCCAGGGGCGCTGCCCCGTCACCTCCTGCGCCCGAGGCCGCAGCTGTGGGGAATGGGGAAAGGGCGAAGTGGTGCAAGGGTTTGCAAGGCGTGTGACGACCATGCTGTAGGATGACGACGTGGCCAGGCATGCGACCCCACCGTGAGACCGTAGCAGTACGGGGGCACTAGCAGCAGGAGCTGGTCGGCTGCCAGGAAGCGAGGACAGGGCAGGGCAGCCGGGCACAGGGAATGTCTCGGCCCCCTTCAGGCCCTTGTGGCTAAGCACGTGGGGGCTGGGCACCTCAGCTGCCTACCTACCCTGCCGCGGCCTGTACTTGCGTTGTGTTGCGGGTGTAGTAGCACGCCCCAACCCCTAGAGTGCCCAGCTGCTGCCCAGTTCCCAGCGGCCCGTGCCGCCACATCCAACCGACACGTGTATCAATAGCCACGTAGCTACATGTGTAGCAGGTTACCACACCCACCTTCCGCCACGCTGCCCTCCAGGTTGCCCAGCTGCTGCCCCGCCCCCAGCGCCACGTGCCGCCACAGCAACCCGGCATGTGTATTAACATGAAATCCACCAGCTACATGTGTATTAGCGCACCCACCTTCCGCCACGCTGCCCTCCAGGTTGCCCAGCTGCTGCCCCACCCCCAGCGCCACGTGCCGCCATAGCAGCACCTCCCCCTTGTCGCCCCCGCTGGCCAGCAGGTCGCCTGGCGGGCAAGCAAACAGCACAATGCATGTGTGTCGCCATTGCTACATGTGACAAGCGACAAGCAAAAGCACAATACATGTGTCGTTAAGACGACAACAGCCGATGGTGGTTTTTCCTCAGCACTGCTGGGAGATCAGGTCTAGGTTCAGTCCCCGCCCCTTGTGGCCGCCGCTGATTGGCAGACGGCACATATATACACGGTTGAGGCAATAGGATAGGTGGTCGCCTGGTTGGCAAGCAGTACAAGTATAAAACACCATGCAGCAGCGAGAATTGCGGCGTACTGCCAACGGGGAGACGCGCTGCTGACGGCTACCGGTACACTCAGGCCCCACAACAGCAGGCACGGGGGCGCATTTGCGTTTGCGATATCGTGCTACCACACGTACAAAAGCATGCAGGTGCACCACCTTAGCCCAGCATGCCTCGCTGTGTATAGCACCCACCAGCTGGGGAGAAGCGCACGCAGTTGACGGACTTTGAGCTGACGGGGGCGGACGACAGGAAGCGGACCGAAGGGCTGCCGTCCTCTTCCCGCAACACCTCCCAGTGCTGCGGGCAAAGCGAAATGGAAAGGACGGTAGGGGGTGGGGATGAATGAGGAGGGATTCAGGTTGGGAGTTGGGGGGGCCGTTACTAGCTTGAGGAAAGGGAGGCAGGGGGAGGGCGTTTGTCGCAGTGTCGCCCGGGCGGAAAGCGGACCACGGTCCCGCTGCGCGCGACTGTGCAGTGCTATGCGATGAGCCCGACGAGTGAACATGCCCCGTGCACGACTTGTTGACTCCCTCTGTAGCAGCGCGCTATGGTATGCCGAACAACCATCGACAGGTACCTTTATCTCGCCATCCTGGCCCCCAGACACGAGCGTGTGGCTATTAGGCTGAAAGTCCACGCTGAATACTGGCTCCTTTCCATGCCATATAATCTGTAGAGTCTTGAGGTGCATGGCGAAGCCACGCGTGTCCAAGGCGCGGGACCGGCTGAACGACGGATGCCACAGGAAACCAAGACGAAGCGCCAAAAGCTTCAGACAGCTGAACTTTGACTGGACCAGGCGTATCGCAGTTGATGGTAAGTAGGGAAACTATTCAGCACGATGTCACCGAGTTTGTAATTTGCGCAGAAGCAAGAGCAGACCTGCAGACGTCTGCTCGCGAACCCTAGACTACCACGACAAGATGTAAAAAATAAAGGAGAATGACCGACAATGTGTAAGTTTCCCTGCGGCCTGCGCAGTGCTGCCCAGACAACTGGTTTCGCGCCAAAGGGCAACTCGAGGCTAGAAAGGCTGGCGCAGAACCCAAACCATCAGCTAGGCAAGCTTTGATAAGAACTTCTAGTTATATCAGAGCTCTGGTGCCTGTCGCGCTGCTTCTACCATGGCACAACCAAGGGGCTCCCCTGGGCACCAACGTTGCAAGGGAGGCCCTTGGCGACAGGGGGAGCTCCCCTGCGGGAGGCCCCTTCGCGGCTTCGGTTATGGCAGCAGGCCCTGGCAGTCCTTCTTAGGGAAGTCTTCCTTTCTCCTTCTGCCCTTGCCCTGCCCCGCCCCGGCCACATCTGTTGCGGCGGTATCTCATGTATGGGCTCTTTGGGGTGCAAGGGGGGTCACAGCAGGGGACACAGCTGGGTCACAGCTAACGGCCGCGGAGCCTCACAGGCCTTTAGTCTCAGTTTCTCCCCAGTGACCGGCTGGACAACACCCGTGAGTACGGTACGACACATGCAACAACACGGCAGGACGAAGTTAGGAGCCGTGGGGGCTTCCTGCTCGTAAGATGTGGCATGTGGGTGGATGGGGAGGCGTGGTGGGCGGAGCAGATGTGCCTGCACTACATCCCGACCGGAAGAGGTCCCCTGTAGAGTCCCTCACTCACACATTGGTTTGGCTTGAAGGGGCTCACGCCATGTAGAGTGTTGGCAGCGTGCAAGAGCCGGGCAACGGGGCAAGGGTACGGTATGGGGATGCCCCTGGGTAGGGCAACACGCCCCGGTGCAGCCAAAAACCATGCGGGACAAGTAGCGGTGGGTCTGGCGATTGGGTACCGGCACTGTGGTGGCATGTGATCTGTGAACAGTGTGGAGGGCGAGAGAGGGGTGCTTGCCAGGTAGTCTGTGTGAACAAGGGGAGAGGTGAAGGCAGCATGGGCGGTTCTGAGCTGCTGACGCGGCAGCGGGCCCTGGAAGATGCCCAGGGAAACACCATTGTACCCATATCAGCGGCATTCAGTCCGGCTTGTTGGAACCATGCCAACACAGCGTCCCTCCTCCTTACGTCTTACTCATCCTACCTGCGATACTTTCGACGTTTCCATATCTGTAGTTGTTTACGACTGCAGTAGGCGTCCTCGAAGCTTGCCGGCAACCTCGCTGAGATGGATAGCCTTCTACTTCCGTATGAAATGATAATGCTGGTGCTGAGCAAGCTGCCGCAAAATGATCTTGCGCTGGCCGGCCGCCTGACATGCTCGGAGGCAGCGCGCAAGTACAAGGACGTGCGCTTCCGCCTCAGCCAGCCCCTGCATCTCCACCTCCTGGAGCCGTTTGAGCCCCTTATCCAGTCGCGCATGGCGGCCCTCACCTTCCGGCAGAAGCTGGGCCTCCTGGCCGTTGCCGCGGCCAGCGGCTGCGAAGCCAACATGGCTGCGGCATGGGAGCTGCTGCGCCCAAACCTCCACCCTGAGCTTCTTCCGGCTAACGCCGCCGCAGAAGCGCCTGGTTTCGGTTTCTCTTATCACATCAGTGAAAACGAGAACGCCGGGCGGGTGGCTTGCGAGCGGGGCCACCCCCACCTGGTCAAGTGGATGCTTGACCATGGCTGCCTGCTGGAGCCCTGCGACACCCTGATAGCCGCCACCCAGCACTGCAGCCTGGATGCGCTGCGCGGCATCTGGGAGCTGCTGAGGCCGCTGCTGGACCTCGATGAGTCATGCCAGGGAGTGCTCCAAGTAGCCGCAGCCTCTGCAACTGGGGACGTGCTGGACAAGGTGGCCTGGGTCCTGGAGGCGGGCGCGGGAAGCTGCACGCTGAATAGCCGTGTGGCCGCTGCCGCAATCTATGGCGTTGCTCGCTTCAGTGGCCTCGGGGAAGAGGACATTGTTGGGGTGGTCCTCACACAGCTGGCCTGGCTGCAGGAGCGGGGCTGCCCCCTGACTGGTGCCCTACCGCTGGAAACCGCCATGCGGCTGCCGGGGAGTGCTGCCCTGAGGGTGGCAGAGTGGCTGCAGGCGGAGGGGCAGGAGCAGCAGCAGCAGGGGCAAAATCCTGATGGGGAGCAGGGCAGCAATAACCTGGCGTTGCTGCAGCCAAAGGCAGCCTGTGAGCTGGTCGCGGCCGTGGTGGGGGCTCACAGCAGTCCTGGCAGTGGAGACAGCGTGGCCAAGCTCCGCTGGCTGCAAGGCCGTGGCATGCCGCTGCCCGAGAGAGTGCTGTCGATTGTGGCCCGGGCGGGGGACCTGGATGCGGTGTGCTACCTGTGTGAGGAGCATGACATGCTGCTGACCGACGAGGTCTTTGAGGCTGCTGCCAGGTCTGGCAGCATGCCCCTGCTGAAGTGGCTGCACACCTCCGGCTGCCCCATGATCGGGCTCACATACGTAGCAGCTGCTGAATGTGGAAGCTTGGAGGTGGTCCAATGGCTCCTGCAGGAGGCTGGCTGCCCCATGGGAGACGGTGCAGAATGCCTTTTCGGGATGATGGTGAGGGATTGGGCAAGTGAGGAGGTGGGGCGTTGGTCCAGTGTGCACCCCCTCAGCAGAACCTGGGGCCTTGGGGAAGACACGGACCTGCTGGTGTTGGTGCGGCTGCTGGTGGAGGCTGGGTGCACTGCAAGGAACGTCCTCAAGGAGGCTGCTGAGCGGGGGGACATGAGGCTCGTCAGGTTCCTGGTGGAGGACTTGAAGAGGCCTGTTGGCAGGCATGAGGTGGCAGCAGCAGCAAGGTCAGGGTGCTTTGACCTGGTGAGGTACATGCTGGAGGCTAATGGTGGGCTGCCACAGCCGTTCAGGTGCACACCCAAGGATGTGTACGCTGCTGCTGCAGCGAACGGCGACCTGGGGACACTGCTGGAGCTGCGGAGGCTGGAAATGCCATGGGGCTGTGGTACGCTACAGGAGGCGGTGCTGGACAGGACCCCCCTGCCGGTGCTGAGGTGGATGGTGCAGCAGGGGATGCCTGCTGGGGTGAGGGAGGTGGGGGAGGTGCTGCGGATCGTAGTGGAGCCTGACGGCTTCATCAGACGGGTTGGGTACGGGGTGCTGGAGTGGCTGCAGGAGCTGGCGGGGGAGGGCTGAGCTGGGGGGTGAGGGGGAGGGGGGCAGCCGTGGCAGCAGCAGCAGCAGTTGCGAGGACACATGGGAACGGGGGTCCTCATCATGGAGCTAGGTCCCATCCCACCATGCAGCAAGTACAGGTCGTGGGTGGTTTGGGGCAAGCCAGAAAGGTCAGGGTGGCCACTAGGGGCTTAATTATGCTGGGAAGGCGCTGCTGCTCATGTACGTGCCTAGGGCCACAGGACCCACTATGGATCGGGTCAATAATGAAGTGGTGATAAGGGAACCGATGAGCCTACGTATCAACGCATACTTGCTGTATTTGTTTGGCTTTTCTGCTTTCACTTCTTGTTGTGAGGCAGCAGCACCCTGTTGGCGTGCCCCTGCCACGCCTATAATGGTCACGTTTTGACTTTCGTGGGCTTATCTCCCACAGTGATAATTATTGCCTGAGGATGGTACCATCAATAGGACGAACAATTCTATATATAGGGAATTTTTGGTTGGGCAAAGCATGGCGGATTTGCAAAGTCAGACATCCAGCGTATGGGGCCGTGGAGGGAAGGAGTGGTTTTCTTGGAAGGGCAGACGTGTCGTGTGCCAATAAGAACACATCACCGCATGCGGCTACCCTGCGCCACCCCAACGCCGCCAACACCCACAACTGTTAGGGGCACGCCCTTGCGACGCAGTCGACTTGTGACGCTAGGGCTAGGTCTAGGTCTGTGCACAGCACTGGTACACCTTGACCTGGGCTACACAGTACGTTGTACGCGTACATGTACGTATGCTGTACATGCCGTACATGTACGGAATATGGATTCGTACTGCCGTACATCAGCGGAATATGGTCTGGGGGACAGGGTTGGGCATGGACGTCGGTCCCCCGGAGTAAAGGGGCCCGCAAGACCACACGACAGTGAATGCCTATGCCTACGCGAAACCGTAATCATCCTTCAGCTAATTTTACAATATGTGCGGGGCCTGATATGTGTGCAACAACTTTGCGGCGTTCCAAGGTCATGGGCGACATGCCACGGTGTCCGGCAGGGGAGGTGGGGTGCTCCCGTGGTGTCAGGGAGCTTATGGGAGAGGACATCCCTTGGTGCTGGGGATCCGGGCCAGGTCAGCAGCTTCGACCGTACTTTTAGCGTATTACACAAGTACTAGCAAAGGGTAAAAGCAACGGTTGGTGTAAACCACGCAAGTTCGCAAGCTGCTGGCGGGCTGCACGAAACTGTGCGGATGCGCCGAGTTGCAAGCAACGCGATTTATTAGTGTGGTTCGGGTCCCTTTCAGTTCCAGAGCGCGGCCCTAGCCTTGTTGTGGGTCGCGTAACAGGCGAACAGCGTCAAAGAGGCACACGTGTTTCAAGCAGGTGTCAAGCTTACATGCAACACAGCTGCACTTGTGAGTGCTGCCGCAATGCACCACGAGGCATGCTCCCGCACACATCTATGCAGCTACCGGTAGCTCCAATGGTGCTCCTCCACACAGATGACATGCATATGCACGCCCAATACGGTACGGCAGGTCGGCAGCGGGCATGGACGCAAAGCAGCGCCGCACTCATGTACCCCTCCTGCCTCACATACAGGACCACGGCGTTCGAATTCAAGCAAGCAAGTGCCGCTGCCAGCCTAGTGGCCTAGTGCCCGGCGCCTGCCCACATGCCTCCCGCCTCCTGCCGTTGCTTTTCCGTCCTTGTCAGCGACGCCGTTCCGTACCCCAATCATCAGTGAATCCGGCCATACCTATGGGCCCCCGCCCCCCCCGCTACAGGAACGCCTGCCAGCCTGCTCCCTCACCTCTTTTCCTTCCCGAAGCGTCATCCACCAAGGCATGCAATGCATCTAGACATGCAGTTGCTCCCGAATAATCCTGTCCACCAAGACTTCCCTTGCGGCGGCGCAACGCAGAGCAGCACGCTGCAAACGCACGCCGCAGCCTGCCAGCGCCACAGCAGCGCCCACCACACGTACTCCGACAGCACGCCTGCAAGTCCGACACATCCGGCACGGCTCCGGTCTGGGCTTGACGTGCTTCGTCCCGCCCATGCCGCACTCAATGCACACTCCAATGGCTCTGTGCTCCGCACACATGCGTCTCTCACCCATGCACTCTTACATTTCCGTTACCTAACCTACGCCCACAGCTCTACCAAGCACTCCGCTGAGCGTCCAGCATGAATGCCGTACGCCCTGATGCCCGTACACGTGCCCGTACGTCATCACGCCTTTCCTGCAGCGCCGCAAGGCACGTGGCAGTGGCGCCGTGCCCCGCCGTACCCCGTACCCCGCCAGGCACGCTTGGCAGACGCACGTGGCGCCCGTGCTTATCTACGTCACGCCTGTTCGTGCAGCTCCTTCAAGCACGTGGCAATGACGTCGTACACCTTGCGCCGCACCTCGTTCGACTGCAGCAGCGACCGGCACTTGTCCTGCGGCACACGACGTGGAGGGGCAATGACACCAGCTTTCTTAAGAAACCATATGCGCTGCCACCTCTATGGTCATGGTCATGTGCCAACGGTCGCTGTGACAGGAAGTACGGTACCAGTAACCGGCCGCGCTTGTACAGCGTCGCAGCTGCGCAGCCTCATTGCCCAAATCCCCATGGCCGCTGCAGCCGAAGCAGCTGGCGGTTGGTGGTTGAACGGCGTCCCGCCATGCTGTCGTACCGCAACCAGCAGGCCGTCGTACACGCAGCCGTCGTGCTCGCCAGAGCCCCGGACAGCTCATCCTATGATCTTGCCGCCCACATGGTTTGCCCCCGACCCGTCGGCCGTGACCAATCCCGAAATCCCTCTGCTGGCCATCAGGGCAGACGCTGTACACGTGGTCGTCCTCATCCACCAGTAAATAATAAATTGAATATGATATTCAAATATAATTGCAAATTACAATATTCCTCACCTGGTTTGCCCCTGACCCGTCGGCCGTGACGCTGTACACGTAGTCGTCCTCGTCCCCCGTGGAGTGCACCTCCTCCACCCTGAGCTCGCCCTTGAACTGCAATGGGGGGATTGGTGTGCAAGGGCAGTGTACATGTGTATAGTATAACTTGGTGTTTGTGGGTATCGTGAAGGGCCGAGTGGAGTGCACCTCCTCAACCCGGAGCTCGCCCTTGAACTGCATGAGGGGGAGGGAAATACAGGACGAATAGCACAAGGATAATTGATACTATGTATGAGCGGTTATGTGTCTGTGGCAAAGGGCCGGGTGGAGTGCACCTCCTCCACCCTGAGCTCGCCCTTGAACTGCAATGGGGGAAAATGCAACATGACCAGCGTAAAGACACGAGCCTCGCCAACACGTGCCATGGGCCCAGGTGCCGCCAACACGGACACACTGTTGTCCTCCGGCGGCCAACAGGCGACGCGTGCCTTCGCCTGCTTTGCAGGCGCCCACCAAGATTGCCGTACGCCCCATGCCAACACAGGCGGCAGGGATGTCAACGGACGCATGTCAAGGACACGTGCCACGCGCAAACGCTTCCGTCCCAGCCCCGCGCGCATGCCATGGCAAGCAAACCACGCACGGCCTTCACCACGTGTCGCGCACCGTCCTAGTGTCATCGACACGTGTCTCCTCAACCGACCCAGCGTGCCTGCCGGTTGCTCCATCCCCGCCCAGCGTGACGGCGAAGCTCAACATCGCACTCACCCCCCGGCACGTGTTATGCACGCACGCATAGTGACACGTGTCATCCCAACCCACCGTGCCCGCCGCGCCCTCCAGGCACCCCTCCCAGCCCGACGGCTGATGCACAAACCGACACGCGTACCATCCGACACCGCGTACCATGCACCCACGCGCACACGTGTCATTGACACGTGTTATCCCGACCCACCGTGCCGGCCGCGCCCTCCAGGCTCCCCTCCCAGCCCAGCGTGACAGCGAAGTCGAACACCGCAAAGCGCTTGTTGCCCTTGCGGGTGGTGATGCACGCCTGAATTTGGGGGGTGGGGGAAAGGGTGCGGACAGGGAGGTATGGGTCGCTAGTAAGTTTAGGGATACGGGGCATATGAAAGCTACAGCACATGGGGAGCATAAGGATTAGTAGTGGTGGTCGTGCGATGGCAAGCCGACTGACCCTCGCCACGGCCCAGCCTGTGCCCCCGCGCGATGAACACGGACGGTGCCCCCACTGTGGCGCCCGGCAGCTCACAGCGGCAATCCACTTACCTAGGCTTGGACCACATACACCGCCGGAGCTCAACCTGCGCTGCGTGCACCTTGACCAACAGCCCCACACACCCTTGCACCCTGCCCCTCGCACCCCGCCCCTCTCCTCTGCGCCCCGGCTGCACCCGCAAAACCCCCACGCACCCTGCCCCTCTACCCTCCCCGTAGCCGCCACCAGTACCGCTGTCAGCTGGCGGGTAGCCGCTGGCCGGCTCCTGTCTGCCGCCTTACCACCATGTCCTACCCGGCTGCCTGCCACACGCACCGCACGCGCCCAGGGTTCCTTTTGGCAGCTCCCCTCCCCTCCCATGAGGGCGGCGTAACGGGCGTCACCGGCCTGGCCCCCCGGGTGACACCGGTGTGGCTTCCACGCGCCGGCACCTCCCCACCTCCCATCCCACCCTCCCCCGTGCCGCACGCGCCATTACCCTTTGCTGCCGCTTCGCCCGCTGCCGCAGCTGTCGCAACACCCGCTGTGTTGCCACACACCCACCTGTACCGGTGCTGCAAAGCCCCCAAACCCTCCGCCTAGTATCCACCCTACCTTGTGGGCCACACCACCCTACCTCGGTGCGCACAGCACCTCCAGGGTGTCGCAGGCCCGGGCACCCGGGCAGTGGCTGTGTGGCTGGGCTACCCCGGCCGCCACTGTGACAGCTTCTCGCGTCCCTGGTCTGCCGTTCCATCGCTGCCGGTGGCCCCCACGGCAGGGCTGGAAACCAGGTATAACGGTACTGCTGTCACTACGTTCCCATGGATAGCAAGGCAGCGTTGCCATATCGTTAGTGGTGGCTACCTACCTGTGGGCCACACCACCCGGTGCGCACAGCACCTCCCGGCCGCCGCAGGCCCCGACCCCCGGGCAGTGGCTGTGTGGCTGGGCTGCCCTGCGCCCCCACCTCCCCACCCCCTTCCTTCCTGAACCGCTGAACTGCTGTAACCCTTTGCCGCCGGTGCTTCCGCTGCTGCAGCTGCTGTGTTGCAATGCCCACCTGTACCGCTGCTGCCACCAGCCCCATGAATCCCCCAATCACCCAAATCCCCTACCAGGTATCACTCCCACGTCCCCGGTCACACAACCTGCTGCGCATGGTCCCGGGGGTCGCGGCGCCGGGCCCCAGTAGTACGGCAGCCCTGCGGCCCGCACCTAACCACCTCGCCCCTGATAGCCGCACCTAACCACCTCGCCCCTGATAGCCGCACCTAACCACCTCGCCTCTGATACACCCGTAACCCTCTGCCCCCGGTAGCTTCCGCTGCTGCAGCTGTTGCAGCACTTGTGATGTTGCATGGTCTCAAGGCACCACCATTGCCCGTGCCTGCCCGTGCTGCCTCCTCACCCACCTACCCACCCCACTCGCGGCTCCAGCCCAACAGTGCAGTCGGCGGCAACCCCGCGGCCGCACCTGCCCACCTCGCCCATGAATAGCCGCAGCCCCCGTAACCCTCCGCCCCCGGTGATCCCCCCTGCTGCAGCTGTATCAACACTTCCCTTCGCTGATGCAGTACTTTCAGGTACTCACCTGTGCTGCCGCCGCATGCCCCGTGCCTGCCCGTGCACCCTCCCCACCCCCACCCCCGCTGCCTAGCTGCTGCTGCTGCGCCTGGCTCTGGCTCAACAGCACCAGAAAGACCTGTGGCAGCTTTGACTGCACTGATACTCACGTCTCCTGTGAGGTCCTTTAGGCGGTCCACTTTGAGGAGCGTCCGCGCCTCCCCCTCCCCAGACTCTGCGAGTACAAGGCCCGAGAAGAGTTCGGCTAGCCGAGCCTTGGTCCACTCCTTCCGGTCCTTTTCCTCCCAGTGCCACCTGTAGCAGGTAGCAGAATTCGAGCTCTGGGTTCTGGGGCCATGTTGACATCATGCGCGCTGCCGCGCTGCCGCTGCGCGCGGGCGATGGGCAGGAGAATCGCCGCTCTGCAAGGTAGTTACACAGCAGCGCCCATGTGATGGCGTCTTCTGTCTTACCCGTTGACATTTTTTCCATCATCGCGGTGCTCCACAAGCCAGCGCGGGTCGCCCTCGCCCCACTTCGCCATCAGCAGTGTTCGCTGGAGAAGCGCCCAGGACTAGCACAAGCGATGATAGTTGCCTAGACCAATTGGTTGCCTCAGTGCAGCGTGCTGACTTGTCACTGTGCAGAAGGACGCTAGCCGAAAGCCGGGGCAGAACAGTGGGTGGCTAGTTCTACGCCGAATGTTACTTTCGAAACCACCTAAGGTCTACACATAAATGTTTCTTTGATGGCTAGTGCTACAAAAGATTGGGGACCGCTCCTGCTGCAAGAGAATAAAGAGGCGAGTAGAACTTCTGGAACGTCTGAGATGGGGAAGAACTCCACAGCCTTTGTAGTATTTCTGTGTTGAAGCTCGACCAGTATTAGTGTATAGAATACCACGACGTCGGGTTTGCAGGACATCGAACTTGCGGGCATGCAACACTCCCTGAACACTCCCGGTCGACCAGTACACGCTCACTCCTTGCTCGTGATATGTTGATAACGTACCTTACAACGCGCCCACTAGCCGCAGGAGCTCGGGGGCGGTACGCAGAACACAGACCCTTCCCTTCTTGACTTTGTGACCAATGGGTCACAGTGCACACCATACGCAACATCCTTTGAACACAGCACCTGCTTTCATGACTATGCCTTGTGACGCTCATTGCAGACGGGCTATCGTGGTGCTCAAGTCCCTCGTTCAGGCACGTGTGCACGCGCAGCGAGCGGGCGTAAGGCGTCAAAGAGCCATGGAGATGGTTGTCACGTCGCTGAAAAGGAAGTCTTGAAGAATCTGCATGCGTATGTCGAGCCTTTGTCGCGACCTTTTCTGGAGGAAAGCGACCTATGACCGTTCTTCGTTGGTAATGCGATTGGCCATGGCCATTAGCCTTCCTTGCCTTTCCAGCGCAACACTAGCTCGACACTACTAATATCACATACATAAGACGCATACGTAGGACTGGACTGTGTTTACGCCCGAAACTTTCTCCACGATGGCGCGCACACCGGACACCTCGCTTCTTCTGCAGCTCCACGAGTCGCTCCTGCAAGACATCTTATCTCGAGCAGACCTACAAAGCCGCTGCATTGTGAGCTGCACGTGCAAGAGACTCAATGCTGTCGCGTCCGCGCATCCGCCCAGCACGGTAGACCTAAGCAGTGACGGAGTCCACCCCAAGGCCTGCTTCCGCTTTATCGAAAGATCAAAGGGAGCTGTGACAACTATCACAACTGCAAGGTGAGCCGAGCTCAGTCAGCAACGGGGGCCGTTGCTAGCTGTCGCGACCGTTCGTCACCGCTGGCCTCTTGGCCCTGACAAGCCCGCCAATAGCCCAAAAGCTCATATCAAGGTTTTCGGAGGTCTTCTTATATGCTTTTAGAGGTGTCGGTGACCCTGACCTTTTGAGCGCCAGTTCCGGCACGTTCGCGGTTGGGATGGCATGTCCTGACGCGACTCGAGAAAACCCTTGCCCCTGGCCGCACCGCAGGCACCAGCAGCGCACCGCCTGCGATGCCGCCAGCGTTCGGCGCTTTAACACCGGCGTCCGCTGCACGCAAGTCGTGCCCTACACCACCGGCCCGATGGCGATGCGCCTGGCATCGCTCCTGCCCAACTTGAACCACATGTGCATTGACGAGGCCACCTGCTGCTTTGGCGGCATGACGGACGACTTTGCTACAGCCATCGCTGCGAGCTGCCCGCAGCTGAGCACGCTGGAGGTGGCGTTCACGCGCTACAGCCTGCCATCCGAGGTGGGAGTGGAGTGGGAGGTGGTGGAGGGGATGGGTAAGACGAGTTGGAGGGTGCGCGGGGCACTGCGGGAGCGACCCCGCACATGTCATCAAGGTACCGTACGGGAGGCTGTGATGTGCTTGTCCCTGCCCACTGGCACCCCTCGAATTTTCACCTCTTCTTCGGCCCCGGTCTCCACCGCCCTCGACCGTTCCCACTTGCCATGTGGCGGGTTCCCCCTTACGTCCTCGTCAAGGCCAAGGCCTCTTGTCCGTTGCCACTCACGCCATTATATTCTCCTGCACGGCCTGCACCACTCCATTAGTTCGTCCGTACCAACTGAGCCATGATCATTATTGTTTGAAATCACGCTCTCGCTGTCCTCACAAGTTGTGCAGCTTTTCACAGACGCTGGGATGATGGCCATTGTGGGCGGCTGCCCGCGGCTCTCCTCCCTCTATGCTGCATGCAGCATTGGCCCGACTACTCTGCTTACACTAAATGCGATGCTTTCCCTCCCCTCTGTTGTCCTGCGCAGCTCTTCACGGACGCCGGCATGATGGCCATCGTGGGCGGCTGCCCGCGGCTTAGCTCCCTGTCGCTGACCAACTGCGGGGCCATCACTAACCGCTCGCTATACGCCGTGGCCAGCAGCTGCCGGGGGCTAACACACCTGACGCTGGGTGGGTTGACTGTTAGCGCACCAGCATGGACGTTAACACACATGCACCAACTGCGGGCCTATCACCAACCTCTCGCTTCCTACCCCTGTCAGTGCTGTGGCGCTTTGCTGATCTCCTTGACTTTGTGCACACCCCGCCTCCCTGCAACCCCTTCCACGCGCCAGGCGGCTACCACCAGCTCATCTCGGACCACTTATGATGCACCAGCATAAAGTTAATACACATGCACCATGACAACCATCTCCCTCCAGGCGGCTACCACGAGCTCATCTCGGACCACGGCACTGTGGTGCTGTTCCAGGTGGGATAGGGACCGGGGGCTGGTGTGCGTGTATTAGCGAACAGGGGCGTGTGTCTAGGGGGTGCAGCACTGGTTGGCTCTTGGCTGGGCTGCGCGGCGGGACCACGGCACTGTGGTGCTGTTCCAGGTGGGAACGAGGGAAGCTGGTGGGTGTGTATTAACAGACAGGGTGTGTGTTTTAGGGAATGCGGCGCGCTGGTGCAGCCGTATGGCAGGGGCCATGGCACGGCGGCGCTGTTGCATGTGTGGCATCATTGAGCGTGTGCGCCAAACCGCGTGTGCTCTAAAGCGGCAGGGGCCAGGGCGGTGGCCACGGCGGCAGGCGCTACGGCACGTGTGCCGGCGTTCAGGAGCTACGCAGTATGTACACTCGCTTTTGCTGCAGACTGTTTGCCGTTGGACATGACGCACTGCAAATGGCTTTACGCGTCTTGCCCCCCCTGTAGGCCTGCCCCGCCCTGGTGTCTGTGTGCCTCAGCGGCAAGCTGCGCCGCGTCACGGACGACAGCGCCGAGGCCCTGGCGGCCAACGCTGGGCAGCACAGCCTGCAGCACGTCAAGGTGAGTACATCGTGTGTTTGTGGGGTTGTGCAGGTGGTGGATGGGTGGGGGGGTGGGGGGGGGGCGGGTTGGCGGCTCCAGGTCGGCGGTCGACAGAGCGGAGGCTCTGGCGGCCAACGCCAACGCAACGCGAGCTTTCGCCCCTTCGGGGGCCCTCAATATATGCCCAAAGGGCCTTCGTCTCGCTTCGCGAAATGAGAAAGAGAAAGCTGAAAGGATACAACACGAAGGGGAGCCTGCCGCATGTCAAGGTTGGCGTGGCTATGGTCATGGGTGGGAAGGGCTTGGGGGAGGCCTGTGGGGACAGCGCGGTGGCGCTGGCGGCGACCCCGGGGAACCGCCTGCGACGTGAGACTGTCCGCACGCGCTGTGTTGCCTACCCCCCTTGTTGGTTTATGAAAGCAAAACACTCCCTCCCCTTGCCCCCTCCCGCCCACAGCTCACCCGATCCATGGGCGACAGGGCTCTGGCGGCGCTGGCGGCCAACTGCACGCGGCTGCGCACGGTGAGCCTTTTATAATTAATCGGTGTTACGTGTTAGTAATATACATGCCGGTGCCTTTTATAACTGATCGGTGTTAGTAATATACATGCCGGTGTGTACATTCATGGGGGTGATTTGCGTGCGTCACGTATCAGTGGGTGGCGGTCTCTTGCGGCCCGCTGCACGCAGCTGCGCACGGTGCGTGTCCCATCGGCACTCGACGCTTTTTATAACGCAACGTGCACTGCGTAAAATTGTGGGGTGCAGCGTTGGTGGTGGGATGGAACATAGATTGCGGCGTGTGGGTCACAGGGGTTGTACGGCAACGGCTGTACGGCATGTGCGATTCGGGTACCGTACATGGCGTTACGGTTGGCTAGGCCAGAGCGGAAAGGGGGGAGGAGCGACATGGCACGTCCGCATGCGTTGTTACGGGCGCACGGATGGCGAGCCTTGTTGCATGGACCCGCCCTCTGCTTCCGTGCCGCAGGTCGACTGCAGCAAGGCCGAGGGGGGCGCGGTGACGGCCCGCGGCGTGGCGGGCCTGGCGGCGGCGCTGCAGCGGCGCATGGGGGTGGCGGCGGCGGCAGCGGCGGCCGGTGGCGACAGGGGAGAGCAGCAGGAGGGCCGGGAAGCCAACAGCAACGGACCCAAGCAGCAGAGCCGCCCCAGGCAGTTGGGAGGCGAGGGGAAGTCAAGCAATTCGAGGCTAGGGCTGCAGGGGAAGCAGGAGGGGGGCAGCGGCAAGGGGGGCAGTGGCAGGGGCGGCGGTGAGGTGCTGCGGGTGGTGCTGCCGCCGTCGGTGGCGGCGACAGAGGTGCTGAGGGCGGCGGTGGAGGTGGAGGCGGCACCGGGGGCGGGGGCAGAGGCGGAGGCGGGGGGAGCAGGACCAGCCGAGGCGAAGGCGAAGGTGGCGGCCTGGCGGGTGCGGTTGGACGGCGGACCGGCGGAGAGCAGCGCTGCGGGGCTGAACCCGCCGCCTGCGTCCGCCGCCGCCCCTGCGCCCAACAGCCTGCTGCTGCTGGTCCCCGGCAGTCCGGTGAGGGGTCAGTACTGCGGGCTGCTGGTCCCCACCAGGGGGCAGCAGCAGCAGCAGCAGCAGCAGCAGGGGCGGCAGGGGCCTGGGGCGGCGGAGGGAAAGGGGCTAGAGACTATCGTGGTGCCGCTGTAGGGGGCAGGCAGGACATCCGAGGGTGGACGTGGCCCCCTACCGCCCCTGCATTGGCTTTGCCCCTGGTGCCCGTGCGGGGGCCGGTGCGGGGGCATGTGCGGGCAGCCGACGGAGGGCGGCCTGGTGAGGGGAGGGGAGGGCGCTACCCCTTTTGCACGAGTGTGCGATGGGCGGCGGAAGGGAGGGTACGCGTAAAACGCGAGGAAACCTAGGCAGGGGAGGGCGAGGTGTGCATGGGCGGATCTGCAGGGCACGGCGATGTTGCCCGGTGCTGCCTGGATGTACTACTGTATAAGCTGACTGGTTGCAGACTAATGCCACCAAGGCCATATGGTGGCGGGGACCGGTCTGCGGGGCATGGCGATGCTACCTGGATGTACTATAGCTGATTCATGGATTGCATACGGCGTGCCACATCCAAGGCACTAGTGTGGCGGGAGGGAGCGCGGCATGGCTTTTGTCGGAGGTAGGGTGGCGGGACGGAGTTCGGTAGGACGTCGGTTGTGACGATTAGCGGGCGGCAGGTGGGGGCGGCGGTGGCGGCTGGACGGCGCTGTCGTTGTTGTTGGCGTGGCCCCATGCTGCCTTGGGTGCGGTGCTGGAAGGGGTGGAGCTGGTAGTTTGGCCACTGGGTCATATGTACTATACAATTTTTGGTAGGTTGGTAGGTTGCCGGTTAAAGCGACCCAGTGGAAAGGGACGTGGGTTGTGACGCGTAGGCGGGTGGTGAAACGTTTGTGCGTGCGCGTGCTGGAGGGCATGTGCGTCGCAAAGCGTGTATGGGCGAAGGCATGGAGCCGTCAGCACGTGTCATTGCGTTGAGCGTCTTGCATCCTGAGCGCATACCCCATTAACGCAACAGGCGCATTGGGAACCACTTGTTGCGTGGCGGCGGCGTGGGGGCATGGATGGTATGTAGAAAGTCGGAAGGGACAAGGGGTTGTAGATTGCCTGCCTAAGCACATGCCGCAGCAATTGCAACACTCGTTCGGAACCCTTTTGGGGGCGCGGGATGGCGAGACGGTGTAGGGGCATGGAAGGTACCGTACACGGAGGTACACGTGTGGGAAGCTGGGACCGGAGAAGGGGGCTGTCCGGACGTCGCAGGCGGTGTTGGGTCCACGCCTGGATTGACGCCCGCGAAGTGGGGTGGGGTGCATGGCACGTGGGGGAGATGGATGCGCGCACCGCATCGTCGCTGGCGGCGTGGGGTGGTGTGAGGTGAGGTCCAAGAGCGACCCAACCCAAGCAGCCGGCTCGGTGTCGGTGCCGGTGCGGGGCGTGCCGGTATGGGTTCCGTGCTTACCCCTGCGACGGTTGGTGTTGTTGGTTAGATAAAGACCGACGCTCTATACCCGCAAGGACAGGTGTGAGGGATAAGGGGCAGATGGGTGCGTGTTGTTTGCAGGCCTGGCTGGCTGTGTCAAACCAAGCCGCTTGTATCATTAGCATTGTTCCAGAACGGCCATCGTGCGTTGCTGTGTCGTGGTGGGCGTCGGACGTGTTGCGGTAATGTTCAAACCGTCTGTACCAAGTTGTTGTCTGGTACGGTAGTAGTTGCGGGTGCGCTGCTGCACGGTGCCACGTGGAGCTCCGTCCGTGCGGCACAGACACGGGTGTACTGACGACCCGCGGGCCATGGCTGAGACGCGTTGTGAAACATTGTGTATCTGTATTGGCTGCGACGCGTTGAAAAATTTGGGCGTCGCTTTTGCAACAAGGCGACGATCAGATAGGTGGTGTTCGCCATGCCATTAACCCACCTGGCATGGTCTCTAAACCCTACCGCACCGACCTGAGTTGTCATGCATATTCGGACTTCGGAGAGGCCCTGGCAACACCTGGGGGCGATGTGGAAACCCCTGGCTACCGTGTATCTTCATGGCATTTGTCGACCTTTCATTGAGCCTTGCACAGGTCGATTGGTCCTCTCCTGTGCAAGAACGTGTGTGTTAGCCGTTTTGTAGGTTGGCAGGCTGACTGTAGCATTGCTCACCGTAATAAGTTCACAGTGTCGGACGAATGGGGGACAAGCGTGCTTTGGCTGTACAATAGTTGCGCACGGAGGCGGTGACTGGCAGGGGACGGACTGGTCCTGGTGACCGGTCGGAACACCCAACTGGATGTGCTGTGGACCCAGGAAGCAGGGGGGCTGAGTCAGGACGGAGAAGCATGGCGGACTGGCGCTTCCGGTATTTCAGGATGATCCAAGCAATCTCCCCTGCCCCCTGGTGTCATCGGGTGGGAGGGGTACCGGTGCCATGCATGAGCACTGCACAACACAGAGCCCCGGGGCTCTGGCACAGCCTGCGAGATTTTGGTGAAGGTGTGCCGAACTTGGGGCATTGACGCATTGAAATCACGGTGTGGCGTGCCGGCGTACGGACGTGGTACAGTCTTACAGTGATGGAGTGCTAGTGCAAAACTGCAACATAACACCAGTGGGACTTGATCTGTGCACGGTACCAGCCGAGCCCAGCCGAGCTTGGCATGTGCTGAACTCCAGGAAGACTCCCCTGCAGCCTGCATGAACAGGACAGGACAGGGCTGCTGGTCACATACTGGTATATGGCTGCAGCAGGTACCAGGCAGCTTACCACTGGAAGATCGGTGTGGTCCCACGACCGCTTCCCGTGTTCCCGACCTAAAAATCAAGGCTCCTATCTTATTTCATTTTTTCGAAAAACACCCCTAGGTTGCTGGGCTCATCTTACGATGGGGAGGGCGTTTGGGGACGGGAGATGCACCAGTAGGTGCAGCACAATGAGAGCAGCACAATGAGAGGTCTCCCCCGCTCCCCCTACGCAGTCTTCGTAGTAACAGCCAATGACGCACCAAACCGCTACCACATCACCACGTGCCCTGGGAACGTGCGCTGCGTTGCATTACCGTACACTGAACCAGGGGAGCCAAGAAAGCATCAGGGGACCCCAGAAACCATCAGGCACGTGCATGCTAAGCACGCACTGTCAGGCTGTCAAAAGCCTGCGCACTCACAGCACAGCACGTTGCATCCGTTCGACCGTTCCGTTCATGTATGATACATGGTAAGCGATGAGGGAGACATACATAACACATTTTGGAGCTTCGAGCCAGGCGCCGCAGGCGCTGCGCAGCGGTGTTGCGCTTTGGGGGCTGCAGACACCAACACCAGGCACCGTGGCAGACAGCCCCCCATCCACCTGCATCCACTTTCCGAGCCGGGGCCCCCACGTAACGTGAACAATTGGCCGTACTTCCGAGCAGCGTCTCTCTTGGTAACCCCACTAAATACCCAATGGGCCAATACGCCGTACGGCCCGGTGCGGTCGCACAGGGACACGAAAGGACCCGCAGCGCTGCTCCCAGCTGCTCCTAGCGGGCATTTGCCACGCAGCACGGCAGCTGCAGCCACCCTTCGCATGCACACACCTAGCAGTATACACACACGCAGGTACGTGGCATACCATAGCCAGTTGGTGCTCACTGCACGAGCCAGGAGGTGGGCGACCATCCAGCCCATTCCAAGAATACAACGCACGCGGTTGGGGTACGGCGTTCGGGGTAGTCGGCGGGCTTGTGGCAGCGGGTCGGGTGGCTTGGCTAGGTGGTGGGGGTAGGAGCTCGCTGGGGAGCGTGTCTGGGTGTCCGCCGGGTGCTTCTCCGGTGGTGGTTTTGGTGTCGTAGGCAGGGGGTGCCGTCCGCTGGGGTTCTTCCCCTGGGCGCGGGTTGGGGTCTCCGTCGTGGTCGGGTGGCGGCTTGGTGTTCTGCTGGGCTGGGGGGCCGCCCGTCGTTTTCTGACGTTGGGTGAGGCTTAGGACTTGCCCCGCGTTTGCTGGTTTTTTGGTGGGTCGGTGG
>VFQN01003421.1_pt1 | contig 22753 bp, 20 predicted proteins | sample 3512371 | NCBI WGS metagenome assembly VFQN01 (sample SAMN10412370, study PRJNA504923) | tailings metagenome | isolation source: Replicate 2 from Balatoc abandoned mine | place: Philippines: Itogon, Benguet | collected 2017-08-28
CCTCCCCAGCACCCTCCTCAACACATTGGTCAGCCAACTTTAGGAAATCCTCAATTCTATAAACCTCATACGCAACAAACGCTTCAACAACATTCTTATCTTGGATTGGAAGTACAAACGCGCAATCTGATGCAATCCCCTGGTTCGACTATCATCCAACTTAATTTTCGACAATATTGTTTCCGCAATGGTACCTCAGCTTATTATGGTAAGTCAGTTTTGATTCAACAAAGTCACCTCTAATATGATATTCGAAGATCTTACATCTGATGAAGGGGACAACCCAGAAAAATCTCTCCCACCAAGAAAGCGTCAAAAAGTTTCCGTAGAATCGCCTTCTATCTTCTCTGAGGAGTGTATCGTAGAGGGCCTCTTGCAGCAGTACGAGTGTGCGATTTGCTTTGAAGTTATGGCTTGTGCTTACTGTATTTCGCCTTGTGGTGATTGTTTTTGTTATGAGTGTCTTGAGGAGTGGGCAGGACAATCTAAGAAAAGTTGTCCGCAATGTCGAGGTCGCTTCGACCTTAAACCAGCCATTCCGATGAAGAGAATCGATAATGCGATTCGAGAGACATTAAAGCACCGTACTGAGCAATTAACTGCTTGGGAGAAGCGAGTGGAAGAGGGGTTGAAAAAGCAGAAAGCTTAGTCACTTTATTATTATAACAACCACATTTGAAGGGAGGGAACGTTTTCATTTATCGTATGATCTCTAAATTAAGTAAAGTACCTCGCGAGGAGCAATCACAGTCGAGAAACAAAATAATTGACTGAAAGATAAAGAAAACACTTTTCCTTTCACAAAATCAGAAATAATCATTTATTTATATTTACATTATTTGTTGTTTTATCCTACTATATTTAATTTTTATTATTTTGGTGTATTTATGGTATTATAGTTTGTGCGTTTGCTTTGGATTCAATAATAGATAGTTTCGACATAGAGAAATGTTTTGAGTAGATTAGATAGAATTGATTTAGGTGAAATGTCAATCATCAGACTATTATCAGCAGAATGATAATAATCTAATTTTATATTTTCCTGTGTTTTTGTTTTTCTAGATTTATTTATTATTTTTATTTATTATTTTAAAGCTTACCCCTCTTTTCTTGATATTATGCTCTTTATTCATCAGTGATTATCTGCTGGATGACCATTTCCACCGTCTTAAAGAAAGATGTATCGCCATCATTGGTATTCAATGAATTTGATCTTCTCTTGCCCTGCACTTTTTTCTCTCCATATTGTTTCAGTACCTCTTCAATCCCTTGATATTGATCGCAAGCAGAAACATAATGCTTCCAATAAGGATCTAATAACAAGAAATCTCGATGCCCAACCACTGCACACAGCGCCATACCTCGAGTAATACTGACATTAAATCTCTTCGCATCGTTCATCAGACCGAAAGAGCCTTTGCTGTTGAGAAACCTCGTCACGGCTGAGGTTAAAACTGTTGAGATAATCACTGCTGTCACTTCTTGTCCTTGGAAGTCCTCAACACCTCCGACATTTACCGCATGGAGATTCACCGCTCGTAATGCTTGGCGAATCTTTAAAACTTGCTTACGGAAGGCAGCTATGACGCCAATCTCTCGGATGGGAATTAATCCTTCCTGTGCAATCGATTGACAAAGTTCCACAACTTTCATGACTTCTGCCTCATTGTAGTAAGATGGGGAGTCGAGATCATGTTCATGATTTCCATCAACATTATAGAAGACCATTGGAATCATTGGATGTTTTTCCAAGTAAGTCCACTTAGATAACTGATTCACTAGACTGCTCTCTCCACATGCTATTAATTGTTGGTGATAGAATAGCTGCGACGAAATGGTTAAGATCCTATCATGGGTGCGATAGTTTTGGTTGAGAAAGACTCCTAATATTAGCTCTGATTGGATGTGTTGTTGATTGTGAGGAATGAGGTTAGGTGGTGGTCGAATGACAGTTGGGAGAGGATTCATCATATTCGTAACAGAATGAGATTGCTGGTGAGGATGATGTAACAGAAGGGAAGGTGGAGCCCTTGAAGAGGAGGAACTCCCGCCCAAGTGACTTTGGTGATTGTGGAGGTGTTGCGGTAGAGCATGAAAGTAGTAAGGGAGATTTAATAAACGTTCTTGGAACGAAGCAAATGGTATGCAGTCTTGATAGAATGGGAACTTCGTTTGTGGTCCTAACTGATGTATGTCACCAGCTAGGACCATTAATCCTCCTGGATTAGTAAAAGACAAAGGTAAAAAGGTTTCAGCTTCTGTCGCTTGACTAGCTTCATCAACGATTACGACATCAAAGAAAATCCTTTTATCATAGCCTAACCATGATCCAGTCGCTTGACAGGTTGTAACAATCACTTGATAGGACAGAAGATTCTCAATATTGTGCATCTCAAATAAGTTTTGATACTGGTTACAGTACGGTAATAACTTTGAAGGGACTGAAGTTAACAGTCTCTGCCACCAATTGAATCGATGCAATACTTGAGTCGATAAATGCTTCTCAGCTAATCGAAGTGCGATTACATCAGCTGCAGCCTCCGATGGAGCACATGCTAAGATGCGCTTATTTGGATAGAGTTGGATCAGTTGAATGATCATTTCGATAACGGTAGAGGTCTTGCCAGTTCCAGCAGGACCAAAGACAATAAATGGAGGCATCGGAAGGAGAGTTTGGTGGATGGGATGGATGCGCGTAGCTCCAGTCCAGAAGAGAACTTCTTGAATTGCTTTCTTCTGCTGGGCATTCAGTAATCGATCACACGAAGGATTCACAGTTGTCGGATTGTTGGCGACTGATTCAGTCATTTTCGATATTCTTGGTGCAGTTTGAGGTTGAAATCGTAAACACTGCGCTTTCCATTGTTGCAGAAGATCAATATCATGACGAGTTGGGAAGAAGCATCGAAGGAGGTAGTCGTTCTGTGTGGATGTTAACCTGTGATCAAAAAGATAATTAATAAAACTATACAAAGAACGATCTTCAACAAATCTAATATGATACTTTAAACGATTCCAAAGATCTAATGCTTGATTTGATAGGGATGACGTACTGTCAGAGGGAGAAAGAGAGGATGGAAGGTGATGAATATCAACGACATGTTTAGGAACAGAAACTATCATCAGACTCTCTTCTGTCGCTAAAACATAATTTAATACAACACCCACCATTTCAACTATTGGAAGGTTGTATTTCTGACAATCTTCTTGGCAAGGTCTAAAGCGAATTTTATTTCCTGTTAAAATCTTTGGACGAAGTTCATTCGATCCACGTACTCCAATCTTACATTGGACGAGAAGATAAGGACTCAAATGTTCTTCAAAGAGAGATAAACTAGAAGTTGGAGTCGCTTGCCGTGAATCAAAAGGAACAAAAGAAACAGCTAAAAAATGAAGATCGTAACGATAATAGTCAACATGATTTGCCATCTCTTCTAAATAATTTAGCTTTTGTAATGTTTGAAGGTAAGCGATTCGACTATTTTCTGAGAGTAATTGATGGTATAATACTTCATTGAGTTGATTTAACCCAAATTCTATCAAGAAAGAGGACTGGATTGTGTTGTTACGATGATGATGTAAATATTGTAAGAATAATGGTGTATGTTCCTCGATTAAACGATAGTTTAAGTACGGTGCGATCATTTGTAGAGCGTGTGGCGGAGCAGAGAGAATTTTCCATAATCTTTCCTCGTCAAAATAAATATCACACTATTTCGGAAAAACACATTATTGATAGAATCGCAAGAATAATAGGAAGACTTACAGAGTGGTTAAAGAATAACATCTGAGAGATGGGAATAAATGGTGTTGCTTCTTTCGATAGAGTTTTCTTCTCAACTGTGGTGCTTTGTTGATTGCCGGAAAGATTACCAAGTACAAGAGATCTCTGACTTGAGTTCGGAGAAATTTCAGAATGATGAGCAGCTTTATGAACGACGTTACCCAGCAATAAGATTCCTATTTTGAAGTTAATAAGCGTAGTGGAAAACTCATTAAGCTTTTGAAAGGATTGTAAGTCAAACACTAAAAATCGGTTTAAACTACCATGATAATCTATTGGTAGTGTAAACTTCAGTACGAACTCTAAAGACTTCCCTGATATAATCTCTAATGACTGTTGTTGTTGGGCTTGGTCTTGCTTGTCTAATATGAAGGAGACCACAGGTCGTGTCGAAGCATGATTTTCGGGAACAATTTCATAGGATTTTAATGTAACCTTCGCACCCTCTGGGAGTAGATGACTTGGGTCTAGGCTTAATAAAACAGATTGAGAGAAAACTCTTCGAGGTTCTTCATAATCCTCTTCGTAGCCGTAAGGAACATACTCATCCTCATCTTCATCAAGTTCATGACGTAAATCCTCATAAACAAGTTCCCCTATATGAATGATATTCTTAGCAGTCTGTTTCACTGAGGGAACACTGCGACCTTTTCCGTTAGCTGGAGACTTTTCTCCCTTTTCCCTCTTCTTGATAGAAAGATGCCATTGCTGCCCTTGTTCTAAGAGAGATCGAATAGTATCTGGATTTAAAAAATCCAATGCCATCACTTCCAAGGTGTTAGAAATTCGAGAGACATCAAAATAGATTCGTAGAAAATCGATCGTACGAAACGATTACAACAAGATGTACGGTCCTTAACGATCTCTTTTCCATCACCGAAGAACACTGATTAATCTCTGCCGCCAGAGCCCTGCAGCATCCTGACTGACGATGTTCAATTTCCTTTTTGATGGTAAAATTGGAGATATCTTAGCTCCAGTTGTTCCAAGTAATCAACTTTTTCTTGCAATTCAACATTTTAAAAATGATCAAATTCCCGCTCTATTATCAACGACTGGATATGATGCAAGTCGACAACAACCTGGAGAATATTCTGCTATTCATGTAGCTTGTCGTTATAACAATCGATATGCTTTAGATCTTTTGATTTCTCGAGGTAAATGATTTCTTCACTTGATCACTATGTTATATATCATATCTCATCCGTAGGTACCAACTTACAATTAATCGATCAAAATGGTAATACTCCTTTGCATTATGCTTCAAAGTATGGTCATTTGGAGTTATGCAAGTATTTAGTGGAGAGTGGGTGCCAGGTCGGTGTGAAAAACAAACAACAACAATCTGCCTATGACATAGCTGAGAGTCATTTAGTCAGACAATACTTACTCCCTTTAGTCCTACAAGCTGAAAGAGGTGGAGATATGGGAATCCCACCACCTCCGCCAGTCGTCATGACATCGCAACCAATGGGTGGAGTGCCTATCGCAGGTAACAATGCTCTTGGAAACTATAGCTACAACGCCTCAGTGCCTGCACCTGCTCCGCATCAATCATCTTTTCCATCATTCAATAACAAACAACAATTACCCACTCTGAGCACCGCTTATCCTCCTGCTACTACTTCATCAGCGCCTGCTGCAACTATTCAAGTCCCTGCATTTGCGCCGCCTCCACATACTTACAGCGCCTTACAAACAAATAGAGCAGCAACTACTAATAACGCTGGAAGTGGTAGAATTATTCAGCCAGGTAGAATAATTTTTGTCCTTGTTCTAACTATGTTTATTCACTACTCATCTGTTTACATAGACGGATTCCATTCATCTGCTTCCGATCCCGTCTTACAGCAGAAGTATGGTCACATCATAGAGCGACCTGCTGTTGCTCCACCACCTACTGGGCCTCCTATGAGCTTCACCGGTTATAATAACACTCAGACGCAGACCGGCAATGTTTACAACAGATATGTGGCGTACGATATCAACCAACCTGTCGCTCCAGCTCCTCAGCCAGTAGCCTATAATCAACCTGTCTATGCTCAGCCTGTCGCACCTCAGCCGATATTATATCCTCCAACTGGAGCCCAGCCTCCTTTACCTTCCCCCGGAAGAGCAGGGTTGACGAATCAAGCTCCATTTCCTCATCCTTACCAAACGAACTCAACTGCTCCTCCCTCAGCATTAATCCCACCAAACAACAATAACAATAATAATAATTCAAATTCATCAAGCCCACCACCGCCAGTAGCAGTAAATAGGCTGTTAGGAAATAAAGGAGTGCCAGTGAATATTAGCTTAACCGACGAACCCGTCTTAACTCCTGTCACAACTCGGGCAATGGAATCTCCGTCAGGAAAGCCTATTACTCCTTTCTCTAAAGATGGTGATGATGTAATTCAAGCTAGTTCTAACTCTAATTCTATCCTATAAAAGCTCTGCTTTGGTTGCTTCGTTGGGAGGCCAGGACTTGATTTGTTTAGGTTTTCTCTCTTGATAGGTTTGGTGATCATCTTTTTCCTCTCTTCTAACACTATCTACGAATTATTAGTGGTTGTTAATAGTAGTTCTAGCGGTAAATAATAACCAAATTATCTTCTTGCAAATTCCTATCACCCAACGTCAAATCATCCAAATTTAAACCAATTCATCCCTCTTCTTCATCATTTTCATTAACAGAAATACAATCAGAAATACCATCCGCGAGATAACTGTCGATGATGGCGGTCATAACATTTCGAGCTAAGCGCCACTTGTTATACAGCTGTGCAAGTCTATCCTTGCCAAATCTCTCTACACAGTGTACTTGTTGCTTAATTGGAATAAATCGCCTGGATCGCGAAAGTGTCCAAAGAGAGATACGAATATGTTGTAGAAGTTTCTTCATCGATTTCTTCCACGCTATAAGCTTTTTCCATCTTGTAAGAGAATGCGAGAAGATCGCAAGACGATATCTTTCATCAATATCATATATTTCAGGATTTTTAACTTGCTTATATAATGGATAGCGTGACGGAAGATACTGAAGGGATATAGATTTCTTCGATAGTAGGTTCTCACAGCTCCAGCGTCTCTGAGATAACTTCACAGCTAACTGAAAGTTGTATGGAATCTCTAAAGGATCTTTAGCATGATCATCTAAAAATGCATTTAAATTTTCTTTGAGATCGACGATAGTTGGAGGGGTCGAAGCAATAGGGAGAGTGGGAGGAGGATGTGGAATAGGCACGACTTGAGGTTCAGGATTATCGCTTCCCAAGATTGAATCATCCTCTTCTTCAATCTCTTCTGCAATCTCGACACCTATAGCTTTCAAACCCTGGAAACTTTGCGACTTAAATTCTAATGAGTCAGCGCTTTGCAAGGAGTCCACCGAGCTAACTTCTCCTTCTTCTGAATCTGATATTGAGGGTGTACTTCTCAAATTACTCTTCTCCTCAATTTCAATAATCGGATTAAGCCCTAATCGTCTCTTAAAAAGGAATAACGCTCGATCAATTGCAGGATAATGACTGCTTTGTTCATCTGTCATATTTTGTGAATTTGAAATTTAAACAACTCTCGATAAAATGGATCTTTTGATATAGGAGATTGAAACGTTTTCTTTAGCAATAATGATTACAGACGAAGTGATAACGAAAGAATCTGGCCAATATGATAAAGAAATTATTCAACATCTGCGATTAGAGAAGTATGGTAAGACTTTTAAACTCAACAGTGATACTCATGTTTACGACATATTCTTGCTCGAAGGTATTTCAAAGATCTCTAATTTAGACTCTTGTATTTCACTGGTCGAACTGAACTTGGCGAGAAACGAGGTTTGGAAGTGACTACATTTGTTTTACGATTCCTTATTCCTTGATTTACAGATCGTTGTGATCGCAGGATTGGATAATTTGATCAATTTAAAGCGATTAGATCTGTCTTTCAACCGAATCACAAGACTAGGTAACTATAAAGACGTTTTTCTTTAAGAAACTTCAGTAAAGAGTTTTATCGATAGAGAATATTTCAAATCTACAGTCCCTACAGTCATTAGATATTCGAGCAAACTGCATTGGAAATATTGCTGATCTGAACAGTTTATCGAAGGTCTGTGATTTGAACTTGATTGCAAACGGTCAATTCATTGAATTGTTTAGCTCCCAGAATTTATTGCTCTTCATCTGAGAGGTGTTGATGGAGAAGATGCTAACCCAGGTAAATTGCTGTTCGTAGTCGTTAGCGATAGAGTCATTGTGTTCTCGAGAATAGTTTGCAAGCATGAATCTTACAACTCTATTGCCTTAACTTTGCTGCCTCAACTGGAAGTCCTTGATGGTAAGTTTTAAGTCATTTCTATGACTATTTTATTCTTGTGATTTTGTAGGAGGACATGTTAAGATTGCGGAAGCTTTCCAGATCGTTGAAGATCAGTTAGAAAAGGTTCAACCAGATCCTATTCCTACTCCACCACCTGAACCGTGGCTGACATCTAAAGATCTTCAAATTGGAAGTGGTTTGGAGGATATCAATACTATTATTAATAACGAGAGGACCTTTGCGCCACTACTTGAATTAGAGAGTAAACTCAATTCAATGCTAACGGAAGACTGTTCACATCTCTTACGAAAAGCACAGACTGCAATCTCGAAAGCTATGACAAAGCCTTGAGAATATTTTATTGATCAAGTTCTTAATTTGCACTTGGTTGTAAATTTGTGAATAGTTCTTTCACAGAAAGTTTGATAGTGGAGTAGTGTATTTTTCTGAAAATAGTTTAAGGAAATGGTTAACTGTAAGGAATCTGTGCATTTGAGGAACTAGGCGTGGATGCTTTTCAAAACCTTGACCAATTTCACTAGACGAAGGAACATCAGAGTTATCCCTCCTTTCTCGACCAAACAAAAGATCGAAGCTCATGTCAATCGTTCTTTGGCCTCGACAAGAGATCTTACAGTTAGTGCTGCCGCAGCTATCCAATTGTGGTCGAGCTTTGACGCAAAAGGTTACTGAAGAGATCATCATCAAACTCAGTAAATTACAAAATCATGATGGCAAAATAAAGTAAGACTTTAAAGAATCTCTTCCTCAATCCTGTTTAACCTTTTGTACAACCAATTTTTTCGGTTTTCGTAAATGATTAGTCTGAGTCAATGGCAGACTGTATCAAACGATCTATTGAAATGGGCTGAATCGAGTATTTATTTGTTTTGGGATATGTTAACGTTGGCAGTTTATTATTTAAATCCTGAAAAAGTTCCTTCGACAAAGCGTGAAGATAATTGGATTGAAATTGAGTGTTTAGCAGTGTTCCTTATCCTCCACATACCTGAGTCCAATAGTAACTCCACCAAGCCCAATACCGTAGCCTCCAACTTTGACTCTGTCTGGCCACTAAACGCTGATGGAGAAGTTTATCCCACATCCCCTGTTTCGTCTCCGTTGTCCCCTGTCAAGGAAGGTGGTGGAAATCGAGGAAGCTACAAGTCTCCCATCGGCTCTCCACTCTCTCCTCGCAGTCCTAGAAACTCCACAACTCTCATACAATCAAGTGCTTCGTCCCCTAAGCGTTCTACGGCGACTGTTGCGAGGACTCCACGCGGGTCGACTCAACATCTACACTCCGTGCGCCAGAAGATCCCTCTAATCCTCAGCGCACTGAACCCAAACCTGTCGGAAGCTCATAGCTATGACGCCAACGATGATTTTTCAAATAGTATTGAATCTTTTTCTGTTACGAGAAGAATGGTTGATGCCTTTGGTATGATGTTATCTGGTGGACATTCCCGTGATCAAACGGTAAGCGCTGCATTCGTGCTCTTATTTCTTTTAACCCTCCCATTTATAGGTCTCCCCTCTTTCAGCCCTGCATCCTGTGTGGACTACAGATCCTCAATCACACGATCATCTTCTTGACCTCACTTCTTCCTCGCAGTCAAGTATTGTCACTTCGCACGACCTCATTTCCTGGATTAACTTGCATCTTTCCATGAACGATTTAATCTATCCTGTCTCCATGCAGACTGCTGCCAATGTCCCAAATCCTTTAACATCAAGTCCTTCCGCAACTATTAATCCTTTGGATATTGAAGGAGCTGTAGTTGGCGGTGCAGGAGTGAAGGATGGCAAGTCTCATCCGCCACAGAAGGTCATTACTTCTGTGTCTACTCTATCAAGGTTTGTTCCCACAGTGATTAATACTACATCTACAACATTTATTCATGTTGTGACACTTGGCCCATCAAGATCGTCTTCATTCCGTCGTATTAATCGATCGTACTCAGACTCACTCGGCAATTCCTCATCCGCAAACCCTTCCGACACTTTAGGGGCAGGAACTGTGTTAAGTGGAGGTGTTGGTAATCCAGATCTATTAAAGCTTTCTTTCACCAACCGTACAGCTTTGACCCTCTCTCACCAGCATTCTATGGATTATGACTCAGAGATGGAATCCTCGTCAATTCATGACTTTGGTTTTAGCACTGACATTACTGACAATTTTAATGATAATAATAGTAATACCGGTCAAAGAAGTCTTCCTAACACTAACTTAGGATCTCCAATCTCACCGCAAGGAAAAGGTTTCTACAGTCCGAAGGGAGAGAAGAGTGCAGGGATAGGAGGCGATCAGAGTAAAGATGGAGATCTTGATAATACCTCGTCCCATAGTAATAGTACAACCAATACACCAAGTCACAATCAATCCCCGTCTACTGCATTCAATCTTCCAAACTTCTCGAGTTTGAAGATTACAACCACTCCTCCTAGTGCAAAAGAAAGTGCATCCGATAATAATTATAATGGTTTTGGTGCCTTAAACGCTACCACGACTGGAGGAAGTGGATTTAAACCTGAATTATCTTTACCTCAATTATTTGTCAATTATTCTCAATCATCAAAGCTTTATTTCATCTCTCCCTATTACTCTGCGACCATTACTGGTTGTAAGAAATCGGATATTGTTATTGGTGCAGTCTTTGGCGCAGTTATTGTATCTGGATGTGAGAATATTCGATTAAGTGTTACATGTAGGAAGTTAATCGTGTTAAATTGTGTCGATTGTGATTTTTTTATTGCAACAATTAGCCCAACAGTCTTTATTGGGGATAACCGCAATAATTCTGTAGGTAAGTCACTTATGCGGATGATTGTACTTGGTTGTAATGAACGTTTTTGTAGGGCCAATCAATACGACGTATCGTAACTATCGTCATCATTTGAAACTAACAGAGTTGAAGATGCTGATAAAGTCAACCACCACATCTTCTTCCACTGCAGCGAATGGAGAAAGTGGGGAGGGACTGCTATTTGATCATGGAGTGAATCAGTGGGCGAGACTGTGCGATGCGAATGCTTGTGTTGAAAGTAACACTAACCCAGCCGCAAAATATTTCCCTGGATCACCACCAACGAGCAGCCCAACGAAGACAATAAATCCTGTGAAAAAGATTTTCCAAGATTATTTACCTGTACCATCTTCCAATGCAGCAAAACTCATGGCACCAGATAAATATCACGTCATATCTATCCCAATCAAGTCAGAATTCATTTCCTTTGAATTCACTCCAATTGCCATTCCAACAGATTATCTGAATGCCATGAAATTAAAGCAGGAAGGAATTGAGAGCCTAAAACATCAGATACACGAGATAGCTGAAGCAGAGAAACAACAGCACCAACTTCAGAGACTTCACAATAATAATCAATACGATGCTGATATGAAGCAGGATGAAGATGATGAAGATGAGCCTTTTGAAGGAGATCTTACCACGAAACTCCTCGCATCATCGACAATTTCGAAACGATTCATGGTATTGTATTTTCCTTGTTTTTTCTTTCTTTTGTTTTCTTATCTTACTTCTTTTTTCTTGTAGGAATGGTTGGTTGCATCAGACAATGCTCAAGAAGTATTGGATTTAATAAGGTACGGTGATGCCCATATTCCCTGCCAAACTTACATGTTGTTTCGATTTAGAATTGATTCCGACAAATCTACCAATATCCACCAATAAGGATCAAATATGCGAATAGAACTCTTTTAAATATCGAGAGAATATCTTTTGCTCTTTGATGATTGCTAGTAGAAGAGGGTGTGTGGTGTAATAATAGTAGAAGTTGAGCAGCAGAATGGTTAGAGGTTTTCTTTCCCTTATTATTTATTTCACAACAAATCGACCCTTCCGGATCGAATTCTCCGTTCCAATCTTTGGGTTTGAAGAATTCCTCCATTTTCTTTCTCATTCTTCTTCTTTCTTTCTTTTTTGTTTCTTTCTTAACTGACTAAGATCATGTAAGGGTTAAAGTCTTATCTGTGGTTGTTTTGCCTCACTGTTCTCCTTACAAGAGACTATTTCAATACATACTTAATCCAACAGAATATCATTTAATTGACAATCAAATCAAATCAAATCAAATCGTAGAAGAGAGGTCGTTTACATTAATTATAATAAAGAGTAAATGTGATAGTAGAGTTATATGTGTTTGTTCATTTGTTTGTTGTTAGATTCATTCATCTGAGACAATTAATCTTGTTGGTAAACAATTTTCAAAGACATTATCATAAGCAATGGTAACAGATTTCTTATGATCCAAACTCAATCGTCCAGCCTCTAAGATTGCTGTAGTTCTTTGAGTTGTTTGTAAGGTCGCAAGTTGATGGTCAAAATCAGCAGGGGTTGCATCCCCCCTCTTAATAGCAGCGACAGCGTCAATAAAAGCTTCAAAAGATCTATACAATAATCCATGTTATCGTATTAAAAATAAGGCTGTTCGTGATTCGCTCTTACCGATATCCGTAGCCTAACTGACCAGCGAACTTTCCATCACTAGGCGTATACTTCATAAACAAAGGATTGACGTTCTTAAATCCAACTCCATCCTCGGCAACTGTATAACCCCGGTGGGCTTGGTCGATAGTAACCTCTCCTTTCTAATAGAGGGAGATTTATAATTTAAAGATTGCTATTTCGCTCTCATACCTGTCCCATATAGAAAAATCGTTGTTGGGAATGTACGTCACTCTTTGGAGCGATCCATGATGATGTATAGATCGCTGTTCCTTTACCAGCATTCTATGACTCGAAAGATCAGATTCAACTCAATAAAGGAGTAGAACGTTCCCCCACTTACCTCGTCGGAGACATTCTCCCATTGTACTAACAGAGTAATGGTATCCTCACAATCCATATTGTACAATTTCTTTGCAACACCTTCCGATGCTGTCGCTGTAACTTTAATGGGTCTGGAGGAATGACCCATTGCCCATTCATGAAAGTCAATATGATGTGAGTTAAGATAATAAGAGATATCAGAGGATTTACCGGCCCATTGTTTAAAGGTTTCTAATTGATGTTTAGGTTGTGACATATAAGAATAAAGATAAGAGAAAGGACCTAAATGTTTAATACGATCACGTGCGTCAGTATACATTGGATCCCAACGTTTATGCACTTCAACTGAAACAAGAACATTATGTTTAATTGCTGCATCAAGAAGTAATTGGTGTTGTTCTAATGTTTTTACTGCAGGTTTTGTTACTAAAACATGTAATCCTCTTTCTATTGCAGCTAACGCGATTTCAAAGTGAGTATCATCTGGTGTAAAGATCGTCACTGCATCACCAGGTTGGAAGGATTGTATGGCTTTCAGGTATGCTTGAGCATCTGTAGTATCATCTTCAGGAAAGGTATCAAGCTTTAAATCTAATCCTGAATAAGTTAATCCGATGACTTTTTGAAGATGATTACGAATTTCTGGGAATTTTTTCCCATTAACTCCGCATAAACCGACTCTATCCACCTTCCCACGTGAACGTAAATCAAACATGGTTAAAGCAACAACACCAGCACTTTTATCAGAATCTGATGCAGCACCATGTACATAGCCTGTTGTGTATTCACCTGTTCCAATCATGAGAACGTTAACGGGTTGACTCCCACCACCAGAGGCAGGATTGCCCTTGACATCTTTCGACACTTGTCTAAATAGAGACAAAGGAGGAGGACTAGAGCTCAACGAATCTAATGAAGGTCCAAGCATCTTTAATAGCTACACAAAGGGCAGGAGAGATCCTTCAACCAACTATCAAAACTCTTTCTCTTTCCCAACTACACTGAGAAACAGGAAACTCGAGATTTATAAAATCCGGATTTCTTTTCTTCTAAATTAGCTCTTGTTACAATAGTTTCGAACAAAGGCAAACCTTTACCAACCAAGCTTCCTTCACAAGTTGTCTTGCTGTTGAGTTCTTTCGTGATTGTTGATTTAGTTTCTCGGCAAAAAAAGACAAGATTGAGATATGGTATTCGTAAAGCAGACTGTGATAACCCCTTACGGAAAAGGAATAGTCGAGCAAGTTACAGAAGGAAAAATTACAGTTCGTCCATCAAATTGGTTACTTGCAAATGATCAACAGCCTATCTTTTATATGAATCCTAAAGATGTGAAGCCCTTTTTCAATATTGGTGATCGAATTAAATGTGCCTTTGGTTTTGGTGTGATTGATTCCATTCGAGATGTTGACGGAATCTATGTTGCAACCTTAACAAACTGGGCCCTCGCTGATGGAAAGAGTCCCACTTTGTATTTAAATGAGCAAGCCTTAACTAAGGAAGTGGCTGAGAAAGAAAAGAAGGCAGAGAAGAAGCTGATTGGGTTTAACGATGTTTATCCTCAATCACTCCAGATTAAAGACAGTGCTAAAGATCTTTTCCAAGAAAAGAGATACACTGAGGCAAAAATTAAGTATTTGGAAGCACTGGAAAAAATGAGGGTAATCATCTATCAAATATACTTAGATGTATTTTTGATGAGATTCTTCTAGACGATCGAAACAGAATTAAGCAATGATGAAAAGGCTAAGTTTGTTGAAATGAGTGTATTTTCTCATTCAAATTTAGCTCTTTGTGCTTTTTATGAGTCGGACTTTTCTGAATGTATCCGATACGGCGAAAGTGTAAGCTTTTTCTCAGCCTCCTATGACTTTGATCTAATATTAGAAATACAATAGACAATCAACCTGATTGAAGCGATAGAAAAGCAGGATAATTCGAATGTGTTGCTCGTTGCCCTTCAAGCGAATGGTACAACCACCGAGAAGCTAAAAGATCAAAAAGCAAAGGTTTGGAGAATTGTTGCCAAAGCGGAGGTGAAAAGACAAAACTATGAGAAAGCTCAAGAGATTTTGAAATCTGCCATCGCAATTAGCAGTAACGAAAAGATGAAAAAAGAGTTAAACGACCTCTTAGTTGATGTCACGAAAAAGCTTTCTCTTGTGAAGAAGAAGGAAAAGAGTATGTGGCAGAAAGCTTTTAAGAAGGGAAGTGAAGAACCTGGAGAAGAAATTACACCTCCTCCAAGCCCAACAAAGCTCAATCCACCATCAGCAAATGGGCATTCGTTTTCAACTTCTGCGAACGGCATCTCAGACAACAAGATTAATCAGGATGTCGACGAAGGCCTAAACAAACTTTTCCCTCAAGCGGCGAAGAAACCAAAGTCACAAAGATCCGAAACAAAAGAAAACAATCAGCAACTAATCACTTCTAATTGGTCAAATTCTTTCTTAAACACTGCTTTTCTTGCTGTGGCCGTTGGTACACTATTAGGTGGAATTTTCTATTTTTCAGCGAAACGTATAAGGCGTTAAGAAATTGATAGAATTGATTTTAAAGTTAGGCTTTTATCGCTAAACATGTAGATATCTTTCAAACAGGAATTTCTTCGGCTTTTCTTTAGTTGCGACGGTTGGATCTTGCCACTCGCTCTCCCCACACCTTTAATTCAGTGGAACAGTCATCTTTCGGGATGCAACATTCTAAAACAGAGACACCCGCATGATTGATAACAAAGTCTAGCGCTTTTGACAATTCCTCGCACGTCTTAATCTTAAATCCTGTGGCGGTAGGGCTATTTCCCTTTAAACAATTAACTAAACTTGAGTAGTCCCAGGAAACCAGTTCATTATATGGTCCAGAATGGATCTGTTGTTCAATCGTGTACAATTCATTGTTAATAACTAACACAATTACATCCAAATTTTGCCGAATCATAGTAGATAATTCTTGGCAAGTCACCTGGAAAGCACCATCACCAATAATTAATAAATCTTTGCTCCGTCTCAAGCGTTTGGAATGAAGTGAAATCCCTAACATCGCGGGGAGAGACCATCCAATTGAACCGTATTGCATTTGCACATGAAATTTAGAATGTTTTTCCAATGTTAAAGATTGTCCTAGAAACCAACTATCTCCTGTATCAACTACAATATTGCTGAAGTGAGAAATATTTTCTTGAAGCGAGTCTTGGATGAAACGTAGGCGCAAGCCTTCAATCTGTTGTGGAGACTTGGAACGAGATTTTCGGGTTCGCAAGTCTTCAAACTTCAAAAAACTTTGCTCTCTCTTGGGCAAATTCTTGGACAATTGAACCAAAATTTCGTTCATAGAAACATATGAAAATCTGGTTTTGTTCAAATGAACATGATCCGTCGCAATAATTAAAGAATTTTCAGTTGTAAGTTGAGTTGTCCAGCCTACAGTAGTATAATCGTTTAAGATCGGGCCAATTAATATGACTAATTCAGCAGACTCTACGATTTCCTGTGCATGGCCTGTAGAAACTTCCCCCCAATAACAACCAGCATAATTCTTATCCGTTTCACAAACACTGCTTTTGGCATCTGGCATGACAGCAACCGCACAACCTAACGTTTCAATAAGCCCCTCAACCGCACTTGTCAATTCAGGGGAATTGACTTTGGAGCCGACGACCACTACAACGTCTCTGGCCTCATCGACTTTGGACTTTATAGACTGTACCGCTTGGGCCAAAGCAGTTCGCTCAGATCGCAATTCCAGAATATCGTGCAAATTTGGTGCTGGAGATGGAGCAACAGTTGGTAGGTGCGCTACGTTACAGGCAATCTCGAGATAAACCGGCTTGCGTCTCATTAGGGCGAGCAACACTGCATTATCAATCATGCCTGCGTACAATATAAGTCAACAAAGCTAATCCAGCAAAGCGCAGGTTACCTGGAGCATCTTTGGGACTATGAACAGAAAATGCATGTGTAACGACCGGATCAAAGGCTCGCCTACACTGGTCTAAACTCCCAGAACCTAAACTGTGGTGAACTACATGTCTCTCCACCAAATCGTTGGTGTTAGGAGATCCAACAACAACTAGAAGAGGTAAATCATCGGAGAATGCGCCAGCAACAGCATTGATCAAGGATAAAGCTCCAACCATGTAAGTTACTACCACATGTAAATTTTTCGGATCAGAGTAAAAGCAAGACTCACCTACAACAACGCCTAACTTTCCGGATCCTCTCGCGTATCCATCAGCAGCATATCCTGCATTCAGCTCATTACAACATCCAATGAAAGTTAAACCCGCGTTCTTTAGCATTTCATCGAGTAAAACCATGTTGAAATCACCAGGTACAGTGAAAAAGTCTCTCACTCCAGCCTCCACCAATCTATGAGCAAGATACTGTCCAACAGAGACTTGATCTTCGCTGCTTGGTCCTTTACCCTCGGCCATTCGTCAATACAACACAATCTTCCAATCTTCAAAAAGAGAATATGTATTTTCTTTTGAATTCAATGATGCAGGTCACTCAATCAGTTCTCATCTCTATCACCTAGATTTGTCTCTTCAAGACATGAGCTGTGAAGAGAGAAGATCGTCGTTTCTTTTCAGTTTGCCTTTACCTGAAAGATCTCCCTCTTCAAAAGATCGGTTCTGTTGATAGGAGAATAAAGGAAATGTTTAAAAAAACACATCGCCATTTTTTTTCGGTTTTGCCGCAATTTTTCTGGCAGTTTTATCAAAGCTGTTGAACAATCTCCTTTCATAGAAAACTTTGCGCGAAGACTGTGTCGTTTGTAAACGATCATTGAGTGATTTGAAAAGAAAAAGGGAATTTTCAGATTTTCTCTCGAATTAATTTGAAATTTAGGGATCAAACACCTACCTCTTCTGTCTATCTTTCTTCCTACGTTTGTATTTGAAAAATGGGCTCCGGTTCGAGTATTGCGGCTGAAAATCTTCCAGATGATTTAAAAGCATTAGTTGATGTTATTGAGGGTCAAAAGAATCGTATCGCTGAACATGACGCTCTGATGTTAGAAAAGGAAGTAAATAAAATGTTTAAAGGTCACAATGTAATTATTGATGAATTAACTGGAAGATCAAAACCACAAATTCGTAGAATGTTAGAAAAATTTCCAAATGCGCTCAAACACCTTGATGCATTAGTTGAAAGTGGTAATTCTTACGCAAAGTTTATTAAACAACTAGCTACACCAAAAGATCAAATTGAATTAGATATGTCAACTCGTAACGATACCGAATATGATGAGGAAATGCTTGTTGATATTATTGGTACATCATCTATACGTGAAATTAAATCTTTTGATGAAAGATTTAGTAAATTAAAGTCATATTCTTTAATCGATGTTTTTACCGCACATGGGAAAAAAGACTCTATGCTCTTAAAATTTGTTCAAAGAATATTAAGATTAGATCGTGATGAATCTAAAACTGTTGATAAAGATTTAGCACAAAAACAAGCAGAAATTATTCATAAGTCTGGTGCTGCTCGTTTAATTGGAGTTGATGAAGATCCCATTATTGAAATTTTTGCATCTTCATCACGTAATCAATGTGCATGTATTGCTGAATGTTACGTAGAAAATTATAATATGAAATTAGAACGTGCTATTAATATGAAATTTAAAGGTAATTGTGGTAAATTAATGGTTTTATGGACAGAAACTGTCCCGAATGCAATTTTATCAGTTATTGGTTTTTTAACTGGTAAAATGCTTGTTGATACTTCATTAATTGCACAATTTATTGCCAAATATGATAAAGATACATTATCATCAGTTGATGAAGTATGTATGGTCGCTCATAAAAAGCCATTAGCTGAATTTATTAATCACGGCATATTAACATCATCTACTTTACAACGTGCTTGTAAAGGGTGGATTGAACTACCATCACCAGACAAAGGATTTGAAAAAATCTTACAATTATTTATTGATTCAAAGTTTCCTGATGGTAAAATTGATTTTGATGGACGAAATCGTTCGTTATCGGTAGAAACACCTAATACAGCGCGTAGGCAATCAGTAGAAGCACCAAACACAGGACGTAAACAATCGTCAGCTGATTTAATGTTATCACCTAAGAAGGATGATTTACAACAAAAATTTAAATTTTTATTAGAAAAACAAGCACAAGAAATTAAATTGTTTATGATTGATCGTAAGATTAAGATTGATCCGAATGATCAATTTGTTTTATCGCGTGCCTCAACACAAACTTCTTCTCAAACTGGAAATAATACTGCTAGATCTAATACTGAAGGCGCTGGTAGAAATTCTTCCACGATTGCTAGTTTCAGTGCAAGACAAAAGAAGCTAAATGAAGATGGTGGTAATGACTTTACTGAAGTGGAAGAAGAGGATGATCCTGATGCTTTATCGCCGCTCCCTAGTCCAAGAAGGCAATATCCTTCTCGCACTTCAGCGAACGAGAAGCCAACTGTTGCACCAGCGGGAAGAAAGACTGTCTTTGAAACGAATATCAAATCATTCGCTCATCATAAATCAGCAGAACAGAAAGAGAAGGAATCGAAAGAAGTTTACAACTACTTGGTTCAATTCTTTGAAAAGAAAGATACGGAAAGCGATGGTAGCTTTGATGGACCAGTATTTTGGCGGCTTGCTCGATCATTGCCATTAGATACATTAGGCTTGACAGAGGATGATATTGATACAATCCGACAGTATTGTAGTTGGGAAAATGAAGATGATGGACGTGTCTATTACTATGAATCCTTATTTGAATTTACTGAAAGTATAATAACAGCAATCGATAATAAACCATCAGGTCAAAATAATGTCCTTGCTGTAATTCAAGAACTGAATGATGAAGCACAAGGTAATTCAAGATTATCACCAACTCGAGAGATCGTCAAACTATCAGCAAAACGTGATAAATTTGCAAATCCAATCTTAAGTCGTCAAACATCGAATATGTCGATGTCAGCACCAGCATCGGCATTAGCATCACCTAGATTTGCTGAATCATTTGTATTATCAGAGAAGAGAAAAGAATTTGCTGTTTTAAAATTTCCTAAAATTCCTTTTTATTTACGTGAATATATTATGGATACATTAACTTGTTTTGATTTTGATGTGAATGGGACTTTATGTCGAACAGAATTAGAAAATTTAGTTCCGGCATTAAATATTCCAACTTTAACAGTTGATGAGTTCTTTGAAAATTCACAGGTAAAATGGATTCACTTGAATTTATATTATGAAATTTAACCCCTCCTTTTTTTTAATAGAATCAAGATAAAGTTAATCCGAAAGAGGCTGCTGATATTATTTCGAAGCATGTTCATGATTATTTCGGTGATGAACAGGATCACTATGTAAGTAATGTCTTTCTTGCTTCTCTTATATGGGTTTATTGATTTTCTATTAGATTTGCCTTGTTGATAAGAATAGTGGTGCTTATTTCTGGTATAATACACGCGATGAGTCAACCCAATGGGCTGACACTACTTACAATGAAGGAACTACTGTTGTCAGTCCGCGAGCAGCCACGGGAGCTGGCATTGCCTTCGCCGCTGTTGATACTATTGATCATGAGGAAATGAAGGAATTACCTGAACTCACGACTCCTAAAACAGGATCCAAGAACAATCTTCTTCCCTCTGATGGAAAATCTAAAAGTAGCGTAAGCCTAACAGCAGAGGCTAAGGATTCTGTCAGTTCTAATTCTCGCCCTGCTTCTGCCAAAGAAGCAGTGAGGGCAACCAGTCGTCCCGCTTCGGCGAAAGATGTTGAGAGTAACACCTCATTAAAGAAGTCAAATAGTGCCGGGGTTCCAGTCATATCCAAAGAAGATGAGAAGGGGAATGATAATAATACCGCTGTTAGTCAAAAGATTAAGAAGGATCTATCAGTGAAATTAGAGATCTCAAAGTCAAGTCCTGCGTTGACCACCACCGAACCGCCAAGTTTAGATTTGAGCGCTTCCGCTGAATAATCGAGATAATACCATCTGCACCAGAGATCGAAGTTTATTTGCACTTCGGTTTTTTTCATTCCTCTTTCCTCACTCTATCTTTCCGCCGACCAATTAATTATCTTCCTTTGAAGTGAATATTCCTCCTATCCTTTTCCTTCTAAACAAACGTTTTTTTTTTTTGTCGTCCTTTCTTTTGTTTGCTTTTTATTTGCTTGTTTGTTCGTTTGTTTGTTGCTATGATTGCTAGAAGTTATTATTATCGTTGCACTCGCTGCAGCATTGTCAACATCAACCTCTTATCCGCGTAGGCTATCACCTCTCTTCTTACTCCCTTATACATTCCCAACATTCCACTCCTTTGTTGTCTGACATCGAAATACTATTTTTTCTCTTTCTGTCAATGTTTTGTTGGAAGCTCTGTTCTTCTCTTCCCCTCATTCTGTGTTATTAATGAGATTGATATTCTGTAATTCATTATCCACATGAGGTACATTTGGTCATTCATATTATTATCGCATGAAAAACAGATGTCAAACAAGGTGCTGAAGCAAGGGTTAGAAAAGTATTAAAAATACCTTTTAGTATTTATTTTCGATATGATGGGTGCAGTGTCATACCTTTCTTTTATTATTGTTGGTATATGAATGGGATGATGATTATGAAAAACAAAATCAAGAATTCTTTTTCATTGCTTCATGTTTACGTATTTGCTTTTATTGTATGATTGATTGATGTTTTTTTTTGTTTGCCATTGTTTATCCTAACGTTGAATGATGTAATTGTATAAGTTATCCTCGAACAATTTTATGATTGTTGCGAAAATCATCATAATGGGGACCGTCTAGACTACGCTTATGATCGATATACATTAAAGTATTCAAAGTTATAGAGATAAACCACAGCAAAACAAGAATGCTCTTAAGTTAGTTTAATAAAAGAGTCACTACAAGGAATATAATACTCTTATAGGAGCTGCTCAATCTTATTCTTGATGTTTTGGATTTGAGTGGCGAGTTGAGAAGACTCGTTGGTCAAAATACTGCAACTCACCACAGGACGAGACACTCCACAAGCACGTCCTAAAGCGATCTTGGAAGGAACAAAGACATAAGGAACATTCTGTAAGAAAGGAAGTAAGAGAAAAGATCAAACTGGACTGTTATAAAAGCTCACCTTATCCTCACATAATAATGGAAGATGAAGAAGGATCTCCAAAGGCTCAGTATCAGCAGCCATGATAATTAAATCAGACACACCACGATTTAAAGTCTTGGTGGCTTCGTTAGCTCCCTTCTTGAGCTGTTTGTAGTTGGTGGCTTGTTGCACCAAATCAAGGATAGCAACAGTCAAATCACCATCAGCAAGAGGATACGCCTTAGGATTAACACCGCTCATATTTCACTAAATATAAATAGTACTATAGAAAGCCTCACAAGAAGATCACTGGCAAGGAATATGTCTTATATGACAATAATTTTTATTTATGAAAAGAATTGATGGAGCGAAAGAGAGTCAAGAAAACAAGTTTTTCCAAAAAATCAAAAGTACGATTTTAAACTAAGATAATTAGAGTTTACAGTGGTGGGCATTCATTAAACGAAGAGATATTGTTTAAATCGTTCAACTTCATCTCTAGATCCATAACAAACACCAATTCGTTTATCTAAATCATCTACCACTACATCTAAAACTGAAATTGGTAATGTTGCTTCATTTACTTCACTTGGACAAACACAAGAAGATCCTTGTGCTGATTCAATAATTAATGCAATCGGAGCACATTCATAAATTAATCTTAACTTTGCCTTTGCTGATTTTGATGATGCATTAGATAAAATACCATTCTTCTTCACAAGAATATGATACACGTCGGGCACTAGACCACCAGAGTAGCGGAGAGTGTACTTGGAATTCATCCAGTAATGCACA
>VFQN01003423.1_pt1 | contig 22746 bp, 31 predicted proteins | sample 3512371 | NCBI WGS metagenome assembly VFQN01 (sample SAMN10412370, study PRJNA504923) | tailings metagenome | isolation source: Replicate 2 from Balatoc abandoned mine | place: Philippines: Itogon, Benguet | collected 2017-08-28
GGAGGAGGTGCGAAAGCAGCATCCGGGGGGCCGCTACTGGCTAACTCCCCCGTACAGCTGCCTCGTACCCGGTTCCTCCTGCCGACTGTAAACAGTGCCTGACCGCAATAAAGACCGACTCCCCGTTGAACACAACCATCGCCGCCACAAGTCACCAACGGCACCAGCCGCTCAGTGCTTAGCAACTCCAAACAGCAAGTACGTTGGCGGAACCCAGCCAAAAGTTTGTGTGCACCAGGCCAACGCCAAAAGCTGATGCGCAAGGGAGCACTCCGCGTGACAAGCGCCAGGGGCGTGCCCACACACATGCATGCGCCCGAGTGGAATATGCTGGTTCTGTATTACCCGCCCCACAACTGCATCACCACCCATGCAAGCGCCACGCACGCATGCAGCGCCACGTCATCGTTCGCTACCAGTTCCCATGCCTGTCCACTTGCCGCGACGCATGCATGCTTCCTTGCTCAGCACCGCACCCCATTACTGCACATGCATGCTAGCAGCCTGAAGCAGCAGAGCGCAGGGCAGCTCCCTGCCTTGCCGCACGTGTGGCTGTGAGCACAACTGCACAACTCAACGGCCTCCTGCTGGGAAACATCACTAGTCCACTACCTGAGGAAACCCTACCTACCCTACCTACCTACCAGGCATAGGTCGTACCCCCCTGTACTGCTCTTACCTTCTAACGTAAGCCAACGTCCGCTACCGGTACTGCCGTACACCCAGACCTCAACCGCAGCAGAACGCACCGCCCTCATGCAAAGTACATCATGACATCATCGCCGCTCAGTGCGTCATCACTGGCCTCCCCGCCGTACACGACATCAAAGCCACTGTTAACGCCACCCTCCCCCACCCCCGCCTCCCTCGCCTCGTCCACAGCCTCCCCCTCCTCCTCCGTCTCCACCACCTCCACACCCACCACCTCGTCCACAGCCTCCCCCTCCTCCTCCTCCGTCTTCCCCTCCTCCTCCTCTTCCGTCTCCCCCTCCCCCTCTCCCTCCTCCTCTTCCTCCCCCTTCCCATACAGCTCCTCTATCGCCAACTGGACATACGCTTCAGGATCCCACTCCTCGACCGGCGCCAGCACCAACTCCTCGCACTGTCCCACATCCAACTGCGTGGAGTCAGTCATTGCGCCGAGGTTTGGAATGCCACCAATCTCGTAGCACTCGCCACCCTCCTCCATTTCCTCCTCCCCCTCCTCCTCCTCCTCCTCCTCCCCCTCCTCCGTCTCCCCCTCCCCCTCCTCATCTTCCTCCACCTTCCCGAACAGCTCCTCTATCTTCAGCTCGACATACCCTTCAGGGTCCCACTGCTCGACCTGCGCCAGCACCACCTGCTCGCACTCCTTCACATCCAGCAGCGTGGAGTTGGTCACTACACCTAGGGCCGTGATGCCGCTGTCCTCCTGGCACAGCATGCACAGCACCGGCGCCAGCTCCTCTGCTGTCAGCTGGTCAAGGTGCACGAGGTCCAGCTTGAGGCCGAACAGCTGCTGCAGGCCCGTCAACGCATGGAGGGCCGCCAGGGGGACGTTCGTGTACCACAGGTACAGCACCTGTGCAGCGCAAGCAGCAGCAAACCTGTCAAGTGCAGCCGCAGCTGTGAGGCGTGGAGTGCACCTGTGGCACTGAAAGTCATTCGTTGCAGTTATGCGTCAGAATTTTAAACCTGTAACGTGCAGCCCCTGGAACTGCGAGTGTGGTGCTGGGGCCTGTCCTCCCAACGGCAGTCTTTTACAGCACGCCGTGCCCCGGGCAACCCCACTGGCAATCTGGTAGCGGTTATGAGCCACCATATGCAGAAGGCACGGCCTTTGAATCCGCCCCAGCGTCCATCGTCCAGCGTGCCGCGCCTTCACGCTATTGGTACCACAGGTTACAGGTGCAAGTGGGTCCGACACGTGCGGTTGACACAGCCTAACACAGCTTTCTGGAATGGTTCCATCACGCACGCCGCAGTTCCCTACCTCGAGGTCGGGTAGCGTGCACGCCAAGCACTCCAGGTCGCGCTCTTGCAGCTGCATCCCGCTCAGCGTGAGTGTCTTAAAGGCCCTCAGACCAGCCAGCGTCCGGAGCCAACCCGTGTGGCTTAGCTGCTGGTCCCCGTCACCGCCAGGGCCCAGCGCGGATCCCTTGCAATCCGCAGCGACGTCCACATCGTAGCAGGTGAGGTCCATCGCCACTGGCAGGTATGACCGGATGAGCTGCATTGCCGATCCTATGGCATCCACGGTCTCTGGCAGGATTCGGTTGTCGGGGCCGACACCGGACATGCCAATCTGGATCCTGCGAACGTACAGGTGTCGGAAGCTGGGGAGCAGCTGCAGTGTTGCCAACACCCGCGGCGACACGCCCACCATCAGCTCTAGCTGCTGCAGCAGTGGAGGCAGCATGCAGCCACCGTCGAGCGAGTGCGCATCAACGCCATGCGTGGCGTAGCTGCCGTGTCCTGCCGTGTCCTGCCGTGTCCTGCACAAGGCGGCTGTTGCCATGGCGGAGGCGGAGGCGGTAGCAGCAGCCCTCCCAGGGTGAGGCTGGTCAGGTTGGTCAGGCTGGCCAGGGCTGTAGGGTCCGTGCTTGGTATCCACAGTGTGGGGCAACCCAGATGTTGGAGGTGCGGCATGCACTGCAGCGCGGACAAGATGGCCGTGTGCTGCAGCTGGCGGACCACCTCCCAGTCCGCCCACACGGCACCGCTGCACCAACGCCGGTAGTGGCTGTCAGCGATGGGCGTGTAGCACCTGGGCAGCACCAGGTCTAGGCTGGTCAGGGCCGTGAGGGCGGAGAGGCTCCCGAGAGCGGGTATGTGGGGCAGCAGCGCCTCTGGGGCGGCCGGGTCCGGGTCCGGGTTGGTCAGCAGGTACAGCGAACGCAGCTGCGTCAGCTGGGCGACCGTTGACCAGAGGAGTGCCTCCGTGTGGACCGAATCTGCAGGGTGTGGCGGAGTTGGGGGCGGTCCGGAGTGGGCATTCACAAGCTGGTATCAGGTGACAGTGATATACCGGTAATCTGGTGTCGCCAAGGTGTGTTGGGGCGGGCTGCATGGCAAGCCGTACCATAACAGGGCAACCATAAGTTGTACGACTGCGGCCGGTGCTTTCCTTGATGACAAAGATGTATACTGTGTCGATCAGAACCTAATCCATCGGGACCACCTGCATGCCGGACGCACGTCAAGGCAGGTGCCACGCTCACAAGCCTCAACCCAGCGCTACCCTAATCCCTGGCGCGATGTCCTCGCCCCTTACCTAGGCACGTCTTCTCTCCGCCTGGCACCTCGTCCGCATCTCGCACGCCCGCAGACAGGTGGAGGCTGGTCAGGGCCGTGCACACGGCCAGGGCGCCAAAGCACTCCGCCGGCCAATGCTGCACTCTGTGCAGCTTCAGCGCTCTGAGCTGCGGGCCGACCAACGCCAGCAGCGCCTTCACCGCTTCGCCGTACTGCTGTACGACATCCAGCCCGCCCTCCTTGTACGGCAGGTCGTTGTACGGCCCGTAGCTGAGTGCCAGGCTGGTCAGGTGGGGGCACGCGGCAGCGATCGCGACAGACAGCTGCCTGCTGTGGGTATCCCTCCGCTCAGCTTCAGGGCAGGCAGGGGGTACGAGCTGCAGGCGTACACCGCCGCGAGCCTGCAGAGCCGAGGTTAATTAGACGCAGCAACTTCAACCGAATGTATCAGGGATTGTCGGGTTCTATGGGGATACACCGACGGCGGTATGCAGCTCAAGCAGGCGGGCGAGGCCGGACGTGACAATGCACCTAGCTACGCAGGGTTTGGTGAGTTACGTTAGGTGTCAGGGGAGTCCCCTGCTAGCAGTTGCCCACGCTACATGGCTAGCAGTACCCGCGGTCCAACGTGGTTCCCTTTGGCGGCATGCTCAGCTGGCGGTCCGTCGGTACTGTGTGCCCCACGCACAACAGCAGGGCTCTTACTCAACAGCATACCGGTAGCACAAGATGCCCGGTGCTGCACTCCTGCAAACTGCAAACCTGTGTGCTACTCACAGTTGTTCCTCGCGCTCCTGCTGAGGCAGATGATCATCCGTCTTCGAAGGATGGTACAGCAGCTTGAGGGACGCCAGCCTGCTACCCCGCTGTAGCACGCCCATGATGCATTTACGGAGCTCAGCAGGGGTCGGGGGCGAGTGCCGCTCCTCCGCCGCGGGCCCGGACCATCGAGAGGGAGAGCAAAGCTGCATCCGTAAACGTGTAAGGAGGCGGTCGTGCAGGAGCTGGCCGCCCCTGCAGGTGGCGCGGAAGGCGCGGCGGTCAGAAGGGGAGAGCTGCCCCCAGGCGCACTCGCAGACCAGCAGGAAGGCGTCGACCGGCACCTGCAACGAAGGGTAGCAGCGCATGCCCGAGAGCGCTCAGCATTTATAAGGTAATATCATGAGGTGCAACATTGGCGTTGATTCATTGTTTCGGCGTAGTCCTGCTTGGGACAGCCACCATCGCCCTCCATTTACTTTAACCAGTCCCTCTGCAGCCCCAGAAACAGTAAGGATGCGCTTGATACAGATTGTCATTGTGTCCTTACGCGCATGAAGCCCACAGAAGCTGACCGCGCTCCAAGGAGCAACTGGCGCGGATTGGGCTGTTTCGTTGCGACCTGTAACCTTATTGGCTAGCAAGTCCTCCGTATCAATATATTTTAGGCAGCATACAGTACCGCGATGTTGCGGCTCTCCCAGTAGCTCAAGCTGTTGTCACCTGTCCCGCTTCAGGTCAATCGAGCCCAGCAAAGCAGAAAAGATGTGCCCAGGAGGAGACCCAAAAGCGTCATGAAAGCTGATAGCACAATAAACGTTTACATGAAGGAGGCGTAAGCGTCATCACAACTGCTCCGAAACCGTGGACACGTGCGGGGTGACACAGGCACATGCCACACCTGTTACGGGAACCCCTGTACACTGCACATGCGTTCAATATTTTAAGGCCGAATGATCGATTCATGCTTCTCTCCAGAGCTCTGCTTCTCCCTCTCGGGCAACGACCCCATCTCCCCTGAACCCGGCAGGGCAGCAACGCTCCATCCGGTCGTCCGGTCGTCGTCTGGACCTCAAGGCACGTAACAGCTTGACACGTCCCCTGTCTGAATCTGAATCTGAAACTGGTTACACGTTACAGGCATGCAGTGAACCTGTAGCATAGGGGGCAAAGGATACCGGTATGGGGGCCCCCGCCCCTGCCTCCGCACCATTCCGGCAACGTGGCAAGGGCCACACGTCCCCCTAAAGTAACCTGCTGAGTACGCGTGGTTCCAACCAGGGTCCCCTGGTTCCAACATGTTCTGTACGGCACATGCCATGCGCACACCGTCGCCGTCGCCCGGTCGCCAGCACGCGAAGCCTCCACTCTGCTCCACTGACTCCTGCGCGGCTGCACACGGGGCGAATGACCGCAGTGTGCGTGCAGCCCCGTTGGGCAGTGAATATGGGCTCTTAGGGAAAAGTGGCCCTGGTTGATGTGGGTTGTTGAGAGCAGATGAGTCCATGTTTGGGTGGAATAGTATGCGATGAACGTATGTGGGACAAAAGGTAGGATAACATGAGGCTGGAAGGAGCGTGCCCATGGCTTCTCGCACTTGTTGCTGGCGGCCTGTGCTGGCATGTGCCTGGCCGAGTGGCCGTCTGCCTGTGCACGCTCAAGCGTCCCACAGGTGATTCTTGACATGTCACCATACCAACCACGGGACACTCACCCACTGCGTATGCTGACCTGGCGCAACTGGCTGCGTGCCTCTATGCTTGGTGTGAGCTGGCCTGTAAAGCATGTACGCCAGACGCCAGACGAAGGCGGGAGCCGTTGTTTACAAAAGGACAACACAAAACCCTGCCGGTTCCTACTCTGAGCACCCACGCCGGCATGATACCTCGACCTACCCGGAACACTTAACAGCCTACATACGCACACTGACCACGCCCCATGACTGCAAATCCACACACGCGCACACTGCCAGCGCCAGGGAAGTTCAGCAACGCCCGCCTAGGCCCTACCCACCCTCCCTGAACGTCTGGTTCCCCGTTGACCGAGGTTGTTAAGCTGCTGGTGTCACAGACCCAGGGAATCGCCCCGCAACGCTGCAACACCGGCTGGTGCACGCACCCCTTCACCACCATGCTCTTCAGTGTGCACCCGGCATGCAGCCAACGCGACCCGTCCCGCCCTGACCCAGCACACGCCTCAGCACGCCACCCCCGTCGCTGGGAGCTTGACCCAACGACAGCGCCACCGCAAGTCGGCCACGCAGCATGCAGCAGCTGTTGCAAGAGCGCAGCTGCGGCCGCGTTGTGGGGCGGCTGTTGCTGTAGCGGCAGCGATGTGTGTTTAGGCGAACAGGATGAGGAAGACCACCAGCAGGGAGAACAGCGCAATGGACTCCGTCAGGGCGAAGCCCAGCAGGGCGTAACCGACCAGCTGCTTGGCGATGTTGGGGTTGCGGGCGGCGCCGTTGATCAGGCTGCCGAACATGACACTGCGCGGAGGGGGAGGGACAGGGGCGGGGGGAGAAGCGGCTGGGTGAGGTGGGGGGTCCACGGCGGGTAGGGTGGACGAGGCAATGTGTGGTGGCCATGCAAGTATGGGAGACGGACGCAGTAAAGAATCAGAGCCAAAAACGCACGGGCGCAGCACGAGCCGCTGCGGTCGGACTGATGAAGCTAACGGCATGTTTGCACCAAGCAGCAGCATGTCAATCAAAGCTAGTGTCCAGCTGGTGTGGATACGCGGGCTGTATGCGTGTCTCCGAGTTGGGACTACTAGGCAGTGACCCACCCTGTTGGTGACGTGGTGAACGTTGCGTTGACCGTGGACCACGCGGAACGGACGAGGCCGGGGGGCAGGGGGCAAAGGGTGCAAGGCGGGTCAGGAAACGGGGTCGGAAAAGTGCACATCCAGACAGCGAGATTCTCCGTCCGATATGGGCACCCGCAGATGACGTGCACTACCAAGGACATTGGAGCAGGGCGGCGACGGGGCACGTCCAGCATTTGTGAGTGCGACCCGCATGCTGCTAGCTAGTGCATGCGTGCGCCGCCGCTTTGTCCCATGAACACGGAGGTACTGCGATTGGCATTAGATCTCACCCTGATGAGGACAGCGGCGCCAGCAGGTCCGGTGAACACGCAAGGTGAAAAGGGCGGGGCACGGCGGGAACGTCAGCATGAGTGAGGAGGATGTGCAGGGATCATGTGGCAGGTAAACGGACATATACAGCACGGCCTCTGCATGCACGCACCAGTAATAATGTGCGAGGCCGGACATTGGTGAAGTGCTTTTGAGGCCCTGATGCCGCGTACAGCTGCCAGCATGTCGGGAGGGACTCACCAGGCCAGCACCGACACCCGCCAGGGCAATGGTGGCGCAGCCGGCGCCAACCATCTTGGAGGCAGCCAGCACGCTCATGGCGCGCTCCTGGACTGGGAAGGACGCCTGCTTGTGCATAGCCAGCGGGCTGGCAGCGACCTGGGCACGGATGCCGCTGGAGATGGCGCTGGGGCTGCCGCACAGAATGGGAGCCTGCATAGAAGCAAGCACGTAGAATCAGTATGAAGTATATCGGCTCATTTGTGCATGGCATGTGTTGTTTGCGCTTCCGAAGCGCTCACCTGCATCGACATCACTGGCCGCTCAACGCCCTGCATGGATAGAGTATGAGCATGCGACAGGAGGTTGTCATAAAGTCGCACGAGCCATGATCAACGCGCAGCCGGCCCCTTTCCCGCCGGAGACATCTCGGCAAGATGGTTGCGACGCTCACCTGGGCAACGCCGGAGCTGGACAGCATGCCTGCATGTGCACATAGTCGCGGTAACTGTACGTGAGGCACAGTTGCAAAGTGATCCAGGAGCCTGCAGCATCCTGTGTTGCGGTGCTGCGTTGCATCAAAGCTTTGCCACCCACCCTGGGCAGACGCCGCCTGCAGCCTCGCCATGCCTGCGCTCAGAGAGCGCACGGCCCCAAGAGACAGCTGAATAGCCTTCTGCGACGACATCTTGTCCTGTACGCAGCACGGAAGTGAAGCTGATTTCCGAGACACTTCACTAACGAGCGTAGACCGGGCTGCAGCAGTATCCGCTTACAGGTCTCTTAAAAGAACCAGCAAGGCGAGTAGCGTTGGTTATGATCGATCGTGGCAGGGGGGCGGAGAAGAAAGACTCAAGGCAAAATCGCGTACGGCTGTTTGCATTGGCCCGACGGCACAGCTTATGCTACTCTTCAATGTTTCCACATACAGAATTGATACAAACAATGCAACGACTATCCGATCAGTCGCCCTGAGCACTGGCCAGAACTGTTGGCACGTGTAGCTGTCCCTGCCCACCTCCACTTTTGCAGCTCCACAATTCCACCTGCGCCCTTAAGCCTGGACTAGCATTCTCCTGTCATTTAGACTGGCAGCACAGCACCGCACGAAGCACAATGCCTTAGGGGTTTGGTACGGGCTCGTATGGGTGCATAGAAGGAGCTGACGCCCGGTGTACCACCAATGCGGTGGGTTACAGCGGACCATTGCTGCTTCAGGTGCAAAATGTCGTTAAGGCGTCAGACAATAACTGGACCCTGTAAGCTGCGAACTTGCTGGTGCAAGACTGAGGAGACTGACGGCAGCACCGAGAGAGCCTGTGTGTGCGCGCAGCAAAAGCTTGACACGTGCAGCAGTACACGAGCCTGCACAACGCACGGCAACACAGCAAGGGACCCAGAGAGACGCTTACACATCCTCAGCTCCCACCTCCCTCACCCCTCAGAGAAAGGAATGCAAGAAGTGTTGGGAGACGCACCGCTCCGCAGTGACGCCCACAGCGCATGTTTGCACATAGTCCACCCGGCACGCAACCGCTACCGCATGGGTCAATCCAAAACCAAACGTCGTGCGGTCGTCCACGCAATCGCTACTATAGTACAAGCTGCCCTCTCGCCTCTGCAGTCGGAGCCGCCCGACAAGGAGCAAAACAAGATGAGCAGCCACGGCCCACCGCCGCTTGCACACTATGGTCGTGCAGGCCTCCCAACACGAACGCAATGTTACTCGTGTCTGACTAGGTAAGTCCAAACGTCAGGTCCCTAACTACCTCAGTGCATATGGTACCCTATGCATCGGTTGGATCTGCTCTCCCTCTGCGGCACTGACCGCGCTCCTCTATTTGGTGCCTAGAGATGCACGTGTCAATGCCAACCCGCGCCCCAACACCACTGCCAGGCTTCCATATCCAAGCCCAAATTCCACGCCCGCGCTTCACGGCACGCAGGGAGGCGCCAACAGCAAACATGTCGTACATAGGAGGTCGGTAAAAGTCGCATGGCGTCAAGCGCGTCAACAACAACACACTATGGGAACTCGCCTGGTCCCCTTCTACCCCTTCTACCCAGGGGCACATGGCTATCCCGGTAGCGGACATTAGACTGACCGGGGTAGCCTCTCCCTAGCTCTACTCTCAAACACGCCACACCACGTCGTTGAACATCTACCTACGTTGTTCGCATTGCCATTGGACTGGGGTCATGACCACAGCACCTGCGTTACCAGGACGCGGAAGCGTAAACTGCGAACCCACTCCTGCCAGGACAACGCCTGCGCCCTGAACCTCAATTCCTTGCTGTCTTAGCCTCATCACGCTGTCAACGGACCGCCCATGGCGAGGCCTTGCTCTTTGCTTCCACGCTTCAGCCAGCGCGTGAAGCAATGACGGCCAGTACTGTAGCAGCCACGGGGCCTTTCCATCAGCACGGCCGGCCCAGCTCGCCTCCTGCCTCCTGCGCCAGCCACGGCATCTGGAGCCACCGGCAGGTCCCCTTCCCTCCCCCTCACGCCGGGTGCGGTTGCCCCATGTGCGGCCCAAAGCCCTGCATCATGGCCCCCGGGTAGGCGCCCACGCCGTGCGGCATGGCGCCCGGTTGGTGCTGCTGCTGCTGTTGGGACTGTTGGTGCTGGGTTTGGGGCTGCGTGGGCACTGCTGCGTCGCTCGAGTCCATCATGCCGTCTAACCCGCCGCTGTGCTGTCGCCGCGTGGGGCTGACGCCAGAGGGCCCGTAGCAGCCGCCTGTGCGGGCCGACTTGCCCGGGATGCCTTGCTGCGAGTCCGTGTCGCTGCCGGGAGGACCTGCGTTCAGGACAGGAGAAGGACGGGATGCTTTGTGAAGGTGTGCTGGAATGGGGAGAGGGTGTTCAGGGGTAGACAGGAGGAGAGGAGGAGCAGTGTTGTGCAGCGGCAAGGCAACCGCGGGCCGTGCCAGGGGGCCACGGCGACAGTCCCGGATGTTTCAGTTTAACGGAGAGGCAATCTTACCTGGCGCAACGACCGACAGCTGGGGAGCGGGGAACTGATGCGGCAGATTCTCACCGCCCTCGATGCTCTGCGCAGGGGGTGCCAAGCGAACAGGTTCACCATCCAGCAGTGGTTCAAGGAGCCATCACAGCCTGTGCTGAAGGCAATTATCTTACCTCATACTCCTGGTGCAAGAAATGCAGCATAGCTGTTTTGGAGACGAAATCCGAGCCCGGGTTTTGCGCAACCAGCCATGCCACGACGCGTTCCTGCGGCGAACAGTTTGTTCTATGGTTAAATAAACTGAATCGATTACAGGCTTTCGCCTGTTGAGCACAGACCCGGGGAGCCCCCACACGACGCCGCAAAAAGCCCCACTACATTGTGTGGCTTGACAATAGGCGCAATACTCAGCATCTTACAAGGGCCTGGCGGGATGCTTGCGCAGAGGCTTTCCGCTGTTGTGAGACTGCTTGCGAGTAAAGCTGAGAGACCGCGTTCGCCGCGGAGACGAAGCTGCTATACAAGGTCTTTTCAGCTTCGTGATCGACAACGAGCTTGCGCTTCTTGCCGCAGCGCAGCGACATCCCTGTGTCAAAACGTTTGTTTGCCGGCCGAGCTGGTGACAGAGGTGTGGGAAACTAGTGTAGCAAGGCACAATAACAGTTGAATTGTAATTGAATACCTGTTTGGAGGATTCGGTGTAAGGCGTATTGCACGACTTGCAACTCGGGCTCGTTCTGGCAGGGGTCTCCCATGCATGCCATGCTGCGCTCATGAGGGCGTGGACCTGCGTCTCACAGCTCAACATTCGCCTACGTTGCATAACTGCTTCATATATGCACACTGTTGACTGTAAGTAATAAGCGTCAATTGCTCACAGTTCCTCGTTTCGGTGGTTTGCTGACGTGCTCTCTGACGCCTCGCCTGAACCGGCATTTTGGGCGAGCTGCGCTAAGAAGCTATGGAATCTCCTTTCAAAGGCGATATCCTGAAGGGCCGGGTAAGCGTCGTCATCCGTGCGGGGGTCCCACACTGCGCTGTTCCTATCGGCAAGGTGCTCGTTTGGTGCATCACTCTTCACGCCCGACGTGTGCAGCCTCCCCACGCTGTTCCCTCAAGTTATAAATACGCTTACAGCTGACTAACATTCAGCACAGCACATAGTGCCACATGCAAACGCTCGAGGGCAACACCGTGCTGAATTGAGGACTGCGCCCATGCCGCAGGTGGCGCTGGTCACAGGAGGCAGCTCAGGCATTGGCTTTGAGATAGCCCGACAGCTTGGTAAGACACAGCACGCAGCACCAGCGGCTGCATTCAACACACGTGCACATGCCCTGGTTCCGCGGGGCTGGTCATTGCCTGCGAACCCGCACACCGGCTGCAGCAGGTTTGCAGTGGGGTACCTTCCGGCGGCCCCTGGGTGAGGGGACCCAACGGAGAATCACGGTGAACTGCCCTCCAGCGGCCCCTGGGTGAAGGCACCCGTTACCACTACAAGCCGCATCCGCCTCACTCCTCTCACTCGCCATGCCACGCTGCTTGTACGCACCCGTTCCTCGCAGCTACGCTCTGATACTCGCGTTGTCCTCCCCTTCACCGCATCCTGCTACATTTTGGTCAGTCTAAATCCAAGCCATCATGCAGGTCGCCGAACGGAACTTGGTCTTGGCGTAGTGGTTGACATGTCCTGCTACATATGCCTCGCAGGCCTTCACGGCGCGCGCGTGGCCATTACGGGGCGGCGCGCGGACGTGATGGCGGCTGCCGTGGAGGCGCTGAAGAAGGACGGCATCGAAGCCGTCGGCCTGCAGGTGGGCGCCGTACACGCCGTACGGCAAACCTGTACCTGAAGCGCAGCTAGCGAAGAGCAGTGTCGCACAACGCAGTACCGTCCTGGCGCAGCGAACACTGTGCGACTCGCAGTGACCGGAAACAAGTGGAGGGTCAGTGGTGTGTAGAGGTGGTCAGGCGGGGCTGCCGGCCAGCAGCTGGACCCCGCCGCACTGCAGGCCACTGTGGCCTCCGTACTTAGCCCTTTCATGGGGGGTCCGGCCATGGGGGGTCCGGCCATGGGAAAAAGGCATAATATCAAAAAGCAAACTCAACCTTTATCCCGCATGAAGTCATCAACAATTAGGGCCCGTCCACGAAAAAAAAACCCTGAGGCTACACCACCCGCCTGCCGCTCCCCCTGTTTCCGGCCTGCCCCGGGGTGACGTGCTTAGCAGCGCTTCTTCGAAAACATTTATGGGTAACGCGCCCCCGCCGCACTGCAACGCACGCCTCCTGCCTGCCGCTCCGCCTGCTGCCTGCCTGACCCCGGGCGGCGTGCGCAGGCACCACCTTTACCAAAAGCACTTGAGTCAGGTTTAGCGTAGCGGCACCAAGAACACGTTCGAAACGTAAGCCCAGCAGTTCCTGCTATCCCCAGGGCGGCGTGCGTAGCCCTGCACCTTGCGAGGGCTGGACAGCCAGGAGTGCGACTCACGCCGTCGTCCTTGGACAATACCGTAGCTCATATAACCTTGCACAATACCGCAGCTCATATAACCTTGCACAGTACCGTAGCTCATATAACCTTGGACAATACCGTAGCTCATGTAACTTCTAATGCCTGCTTCATCCAGTGCTACGTGCGCCCGCTCGCGAGGGCTGGGCGGCGGCGACGTGGGGCACACCACACTGGATGTATTTTGGTCAGTCTAAATCCAAGCCATCATGCAGGTCGCCACTGGATGTATGACCAACCTGGTGTGAGATTGAGGATGGCTCGACAAACGTATCTTTCTTCTGTCCTCAGGGCGACGTGCGCAGCTCCGCCTCCTGCGAGGGCTGGGTGGCGGCACTGGCGGAGCGGTGGGGCGTGGTGGACCCTGCCGCCACAGCCAGCGGCCAGCGGTTGCCCGTCCTGGATGTGCTCATCAACTGCGCGGCGGGCAACTTCCTGGCCACTGCCGAGGAGCTGTCGCAGAACGGGTTCAAGACAGGTGCGGCATGCGCTATTCTGGACGTACCACAGGTTTGAGCCGAGGTGTATGTTGCGGGCAAACGTTGCCTGGCCGCGGCTAAGGAGCTGTCGCAGAATGTGATCGAAATAGATGCGTGCGCGTCGTGGATTATGGCCGTACGGGGGTTTTGAGCATGAGGGTGTCTTGGACGGCAGCGTGGCGCGGTGCAGCGGCCGAGGCGGCGCGGCCACACACGGCGGGCAACGGTTAGCGTCTACGCAAGGGGTCTACGCGCGGTGTGTACGCTTGGCCTATACTGGCATGCATGCACAGCAGCATGCGCACGTGTATTGCGTGCCTACACACGTCATCACGCATCATTTCGTCTCTTGTGTCCCTTCTTCTCCCAAACAGTGATGGCAATTGACGCGGTGGGCACCTCCACAATGTCCCGCGCCGCCTTCCCGGCGCTTCACATCCCCACATACCAAAATTACATGCCACTCCCTGGATCCTTTAAGAGCCTTTCTGCTGCTGTTCTTTTGCTCTTTCATCGTCCAAACAGTGATGGAGATCGACGCGGTGGGCACCTTCACCATGTCCCGCGCCGCCTTCCCGGCGCTGCGCCGCTCCTCGCTGCCCGGGGGGCCCTCCGTGGTGTCCATCAGCGCCACGCTGCAGTACGGCGCCACGTGGTGGCAGGTGGGCGTACGGCGGGCGTGTGTACGGCAGCAGGGTCACTGGGCAGGGTCACTGGGCAGGGCAAAGCAGCGTTGCAGAACTTTGTTCTGGAAGTTGGCAGGTGAACTTGGCAGAGTGCTCGTGGGACGGGAGGTACAAGGGTTTGTACGTACCCGACCTTTGATCGGTCCTACTCGTTACCGTATCGCAGTCCCACGTGTCTTTTGCCCTGCCAATATAACACTTTGCATCATGGCAACCTCTTCCGTACCCCTGGCCCACTGGCCGCACACCTTGCAGTACGGCAAGGCTGTGGTGCCGTACACACCTTCCTCCTCCTCCCCGTCCATGCCGCATGCCAGGCCCACGCGTCCGCCGCCAAGGCTGCCGTGGACTCTCTCACGCGCTCGCTGGCCCTGGAGTGGGGGGAGTACGGCATCCGGGTCAACGGGGTGGCGCCCGGGCCCATTGCGGGAACGGCAGGTGGGTTGCAGGGCGTTGCATGATATGTGGGTTACTCAACATTGCGTGCGGGTCAACGGGGTGGCGATGGGGCCCATTGAGGGGACAGCAGGTGGCCGAGGGTGCTGGTAGATATTGTGGACATGTGTGGTGTGGCGTGGTGTTGCTATTATGCAACCGGCACGCAGCGTGGTACTCGCCATGTGCATCCGGGCGAACGGGGTGGCGCCGGGGCCAATGGTGGAGTGGGTCAGTGGGTCGTTGGGCGGTTTCTTCTGTACTCTAGGACACGGTAACGGCACGTCCGCATCGCGCAAAGAAAGGGGCGTGGCGGGTCCCAACGGGATGGTTGGGGGCAAGGGACGGATGGGGGCAAGGGGCAGATGGCTGCCTTGTACGGCCGTGTACGGCATGCGAAGCCTTCTGCTTGGGGCGACACTGGGCTTGCGTGTGGTGGTGTTTAGCGCTGCAGGGCGTCCCCTGCCGCGTGTGGCTAAGCACGTGGGCTGCCCGACAGGCGGGCATAGCAGAGCCAGGGGCTGTCTGGTGCAACCAGGACAGTTAACGCTGCAGGGTGGCCCCTGCCACGCGTGGCTCCTGTATGCACGTGTGCGGCCCAACACGCGGGCATGGCCAAGCTAGGGGCTATCTAGCGCTACCAGGGAATGCCTGTAACCGTGCCAGGGTGCAGGTATAAATAATTTGTCATTCATGTTGCAATGCCACTGCTATTTGTTGTGATTCTGGTGCAGGCATGGCCAAGCTTGCGCCTACTGCTAGGCCTACATGGAGCAGTGTGCAGTGAACGCGCTGCTTATGGTGTACCCGTGTCCCCGTGCTGCCCCACACGCAGGCATGGCCAAGCTCGCCCCGGGAGCCAAGGACTTTGTGTCAGAGACCATCCCGCTGCGCCACGCCTTCGGCACCAAGGCAGACATTGCGCTGGCGTGCGTGTACCTCGCCTCCACGGCAGCAGCCTTCGTGTCGGGTGGGTAACACGTGTGCCGTCTCCGCCTGTCTTGACGTTTCTTGGCGTGTGGGCGCCGTGCAGCTAATGGGTAAGTAGCTGCGTCTGAACGCTCGCTGCTGACCTCTAATGCAGCAGCTATGTGTGCGAATATGCACGGCACGTGTCGGCATGGCACGCGTACACCTGACCTCCACGGCAGCAGCGTTTGTGTCGGGTGGGTACCGAAATGATATGATATTTTCGTGATACTAATGGCCGAAACTTATCCCGAATTGTAACATGAAAAGAAATTATCCATTGTGCAGGCTGCCGTTGTCCCGAAACCACGTGTCACGAAGCACACGCCGCCCACATGGCGGTGTATGCCACCGGGCTAACCCACAGCCGTGTTGCCGCTTAAACGTCTGCCGCTGATAGCCATACAGGAACGGTGCCTGCAGGTTGGGTTGCCGTGCCTTGCAACGGCCCTGGTCACCCCTTGTATGCCCCTAACCCCCCTGGACACCCCACCTGGCTGTCCCGAACTGCGTATCGCAGTGTGAAATGGGCCCAACCACGGTCCCGAAATGCTAATATCACGAATTAATTATCGGCCCAGTTTGGCAGCTGTCCCGAACGATAATATCACGAAAAATTCGTATCAGTACGGGCACGTGTGCCGTCTCCGTGTGCCTCAGCGTGCGTTATCATGTGGGGTTCGTGCAGGCAGTAGGTAAGTAGCTGCTTGTAACCGCACGCTGCTGCACTCTGATGCCGCAGCCACGTGTGCGAGTATGCACGGCACGTGTCCGTATGGCATGCGTGTACTTCCACGGAAGCAGCGTATGTGCCGGGTGGGTAACGCGTTCAGCGCATATGTTGAACCCACAGCCACACGGGAGCCGTGGACGGTGCCAATTGGAAAGCTGGAAGCCGCAGAAGGCTAGCACGCTATGCCTTGGATGCTCACTCTGCCCCCACTGCCCCGTGTTAACCCACAGGCCACACGTTGGTGGTGGACGGCGCTAACTGGATGTGGAAGCCGCAGCTGGTGCAGCGGGCCATGGTGTCCAAGGCATCGCGCGGAGTGGAGGGGCAGAGCCGAGCTGTGGGCGTTGCAGCAGCAGGGACGGGAAAGGGCGCGGGGGCGCCTAGGAGCAAGCTTTAGGTGGGGTGGGGTGTGTCGCCTGGGTGGGGTGTGTCGCCTGGGTGGGGTGTGTCGCCTGGGTGCTCCAGGAGGAAGGGCACAGCTGCGCCGTGGGCGTGGCGGCCGCGGCGGCGGGTCCGGGGGCAGGGAAGGGCGCGGCGGCGCTCAGGAGCAAGTTGTAGGGATGAGACGCCAGGGTGCTAGTGCTGTCTGGAGGGCGGCCGAGCATGGCAAGCTGGCGGTGTGGTGCGGGTGCTGCATGATGCGGCGTGCAGGCCTGTACGATACGGTGCGTACCTGTGTGAGGGCTGTGGAGGGGTGTGGTGTGGGAGGTGGTACAGCTCTTGCGAGCGAGGGGGCAACCAGGCAAGGCAGCACGCTGGCGCGGTCCTCTGCTGACGCTGCAAGGCCAGCAGTGTTATATGTGGACGCTCGGTGTGTCAACAGCTGAGTACCCTGGCCCCCCATTGTGTTCAGGCGGGTGGCTCTGGGCACGTTCGCTTCCTTGCCATGGCAAATTTTTCAAGGGCGGCTTCCTGGACAGGAGGGTGATACGAACGCGTCTTTCCGATGCATCCTTGTGTGGCAGCCCGCGGCTTGGATGCTTGCGGCCGAGTGCAAAGCCACATCCGGAGTGCCATGCATGGGTAACCAGCCGTGTGCATATGTACGTACCTTCTGGCGCGCGTTCAGCATGTAGTGTGGTGTAACAGGGTGTACCACCAGCAGGGGGCCAGGAGTTTGCAGAGGTCGAGTTGGGCTGAACTGGAGGGCCTGAGACATTTACTTGCACTCCCGACAGTGGGCGCTGCATCCTTGCGCACAAGCACGCATGCTGCAAGAACAACCCGAGTGTGCAGGCCTAGACTCAGGTTTGTGGGCACATAACCGTAGCTGTAGTGGAAGGGCCGGGTCTGTGGGCTACGCTGTTGGAGTCACAGATACCGGATGCGATGCATGCATGGACAACACACTGCGTATTTGTATCGACGTTACGTAATTATGGGCCGGAAGCACCTCCAGTTACGCAGAGCCTGGATGCCATAGCAACGAGCAGGACCGGTCCAGACGATCCGTCACCACCTACCCTCCCTCGTGCCACGTTGCAGCACGACGTGCCCACGACGTCCCCTGGCATCGCCAGTAAGGTGGAGCAGGAACTCAGGACGCGTGCAGCTGCTTACAGAGTTACACTCCTCAATGTACGGCGCGGTCCACATTATCGCTAGATTAACCAAGCAAGACACAGGGCCGTCACGTGAAATGCCCGTCCCTGCTCACTGCAACATGTCAACTATGGGAGTGTCAATCCTCGTAGGGCTTCCAACACATTAAGCCAGCAAGCCAATCATACTCCTGCACGGCAGTCCAAAGCTCGCCCAAGCGTCCGTGTGTTGTAGTAGCGTACCAGTAGTACGGTACAGTGCTATCCGATGGCCATGCCCTGCCCTGCCGCAGCTGTATGTGAGCGCAGTTCCGTGCAAGGAGGACATGCCAACTCAAACGCGACAGACGCACCCTCCCGGACAGACCGCCGCAGGGGAACAATTCAACACCTATCCTCCCGCTGCACACTGCACAAGATACTTTGGATTGCACCTTGCACCACCTCGTTGCGAGCTGCAGTGCGCATGTCCTCTACGCCCACGTCACGCGCAGCCCACGGCACGTCAGATTCTCGTCGCAGCCTCTCCACCACGCATTAACCCGCAGCCACTGAAAGGACCTCCCGCAGTGCCCGCACCCTCCACAAAACTTACTTGAATCCAAAACCCCAACACGCACGCGCAAGCCAATACCAGTACACCAACTACGCAACTAGTCCCTCCCTCCGGTCCCACCAGCCTCAGCTAGCGCTGCCGTGCGCGCCCTAGAGGCCACACCGACGACGGAGGCCGCCACGCGCCACCTGCCACTACCTTTCACCGCCAACACGTTTCTACACCTTTACCTTGCATCGAGACCTCATGCAAGCAGATCCATCCCTCTCTACCTCCCTCCGGCCCCTCCAGCCTCACCATGGCCCTGCATCCGCTAAGCCACGTCCTCCCCCACCGCCCGAACCACCACCACCACACTGCAACCCTTCACCCACAGGCCTCTTCCGGCCCCTCCAGCCTCAGCTGGCCCATCCCTGCAGCAACTTCCTCCACCACAGCCCGGACAACAATGCCGCCACCCGCCACCCTTCGCACACAGGCCTCTTCCCGCCCCACCAGGCGCTGCCAGCCTATCCTCACGCCACGTCCTCCCCCGTCTCTCGGGCCAGCCGCGCCGCTACCCTCCGCATTCTACATTTCTAATGCAGATTATGCCATCCTCTACCACATCAATCAAGCAAGACCGTTACGGTACATTCCTCCGTTCTCAACCTCCCTCCGGCCCCTCCAGCCTCAGCTGGCCCATCCACGCAGCCACGTCTTTCCCTACTGTCCTAACCACCAAGCCGACACCCTTCACATCTTTAGGCCTCCTCCCGCCCCTCGAGGCTCAGCTGGCCCATCATCGCAGCAACATCCACACCCACCGCCCGCGCCAGCCACGCCGCCACCGGCCCCTCCAGCCCCTGTACCCCCGACCCCATGGCACGAAGCACCGTACCCATGGCACACGGCACCCCCAGCCGCCGCAGGCACTCCAGGGTGGCCAGGTCCCCGTTGGCCCCGGCAGCCAGGTACGCCTCAGCACCCGCCTCAGCGTCCTCGTATACGGATGTGGTGCTGCTACGAATGCCGGTGCCGCCAATGCTGCCGCTGCTCCTGATGCTGCCGCTGCGGATGGCATCACCACCGCCGGGATTGAGGGCTACCTGTGTGCCGACTTGAGGGCCCCCGGCTGCAGCAGCAGCAGCAGCAGCGGCAGCAGCAGCGGCAGGAGCAGGCGCACCGCTGCCAGAGGCACTGATAGGGATACTGTCGATGTTGATGCTGTTGCTACTGCTTCTGATGCTGCTGCTACCACCTCTGCTGATGCTGGCACCGCTCTCAGAGCCACCGCCACCGCTAACGCTGCTGCTCCTGTGACTGCTATTGCTGCTGCTGCTGCTGCTGCTCCTGGCTTTGTTGAGACGACAACTGCTGCTGCTGCTCCTGCTGCTGCTGATGCTGACCCGCCTGCTGCTTGTGTTGCTGTTGCTGCTGCTGGCGCGTCGTTGCCGCCGCACCAGCCACTCCACCAGCGCCTCGCAACCGCCGGCCGCCGCCGGCCGCAGCAGCGCGGCAGGGTTGAGCGGAAAGCCGCGCACCTGAAGCAAATAAAGGCATGGCAGAGGCGTTGCAGGGCCCTTGAAATGCACAGGCAATAACGTTGTGTGTCCAACGTGTGACTACCATACCGGTAAGCAAATGCGCGCGTGTATGGGCGTCATGAAGCGCGAGCATGTCCGGCGGCGCGCGTACCTTACACGACTGGGCCAGCAGTATGCTTATGTGCATCTTTATTTGGTGGACTAGGCCACCGCTGTTCTGAATGCGGGCCACATTCCTGAACCCGGTGGTGGAAGGTTCCCCAGTTGGCACGCTCACAAAGATACACATTCAGCAAACCCCGATCGATTTGCTTGCACCACGGAGTCACCTACCTCGCTCAGGTAGCGCAGCAGCCGCAGGTCCCCCAGCAGGCACGCCGCCTCCAGCGCCGCGACGGCCGCCACCCTCCAGCCGCCCGCCTCCAGTAGCCGTAGCGCGCCCACACGGCCTCGGTCGGTCCAATGTCCCTCTTCTACCTCCTCCTCCTGCTCCTCTTCCTCCTCTCCCTCCTCCTTTCCCTCCCGCTGCTCCTCTGTCCCGTAACCCGCCCCGCTATAGTCGGAAGCACCGGAAGCCGCGCTGCCGCCACTGCCCGACGGCTCCCGTGACGCAGAACCAGGCCCTGGTGTGGACGCACCTGCTGCTGCTGGCAACATCTCCACGCCGGCTCGGAAGCGGGCCGGCAGGGCAGCTACAACATCGTGCCCCACCAGCGCATCCCGCGGCACCCTGCTCCCCTCCCCCACCAGCCACCGCAGCATCGCCCCGCCGTCCCGCTCCGCACACCGCAGTGCCCCCAGCACCAGCGCCCACGAGTGACCTGTGGGACACCCGCGCTCCAACAGCCACGTGGCAACCGGCACGCTGCCGGACCGCACCGCTGCTGCGAACGCCTCCTCCCCCAGCGGCTCCCCGCACTCGTCGTACAGGTACCGTACGGCAGGGAGGCTGCCGGAAGCTGCCGCCTCGCGCAGCACGCCACGGTGCAGCGGCCGTCCGCGGCAGTGGTTCCGGAGCCAGCGCAGCTTGGTCTCGGAGCCGCTGGCGGCGGCGCCGCAACAGGCAAAAAGCCAGCCGACGTTGTCGGCGGCCGCGGGGAGGGTGAGGACTCCCTCGCGCAGCAGCATCTCCAGGTCGGACAGGGAGCAGTGGTGTAGTACCTCGCTGAGAAGCTGCGCGTTCGTCATGGCGCCGCTGAGGCTGTACGTTGAGCGGTTGTGTCTTAGGTCGTCGGAGGGTGTGGCGTGTTTGGTAATCCACAGGACGAGCTGCGCGTTGCCGGCCTTGGCGGCCTCGACAGCGTGCTCGGGGCGCAGGGTGCAGCAGCAGAGCGCCAGGTCGCGGTACAAGGAGCCGGTGTCGTTGGTGTCGGTGTGGGCTAGCTTGGCGTGGGCATGGGTGTGGGTTAGCCCGGTAAGCCACTCCAGCTTGGCGATTGAGTCGGGGGTGCGGGAGCGGGCGGCGGCGGCGGTAAGGTCGGGGCGGGGCGGGACGGCGGCGGGCTGACCCAGGGTCGGGAAGGCGTCGGGTGGGTGCCTGGAAGCTGCGCGAAGCTGCAGGCGGGGCTGTAGCAGCTGCAGGGAGGATTGGAGCGTGGGCAGGTTGCAGCACTCCGCGATGGCCTCCAGGGTTGCGACGGGGTCGGTGGGGCAGCGGTTGGCGAGCAGCCAGGGGAGGAGATGAGCGTTGCAGGCGCGGGCGGCGACAGTGCCGGGGCAGGTGCCGCCTAGCCGCTCGCCGTACTTGTCTGAGTAGAACTCGGGCGTGAGCTCCTGAAATATGGACTGTTGCAGGAGCTGCCAAGCCGCTCGCAAGTTTTCCTTGCAGCCGCACCTCGCCGCGACGATCAAACTTGCCAGTTTACCGTTGAAAGAGAGTTTCTTCGCGCCAGCAGATGAGTACTGCAGCCAGCAGTCGGCTGCATGTTCCGATAGCGGCAGGCCGAGAAACACGGTTCGGAGGCGGGCTTTCCGGAAGCGCTGCGCTGCGTCCTTTGACACCAGCCTTGCACTGCATGCTATGTCATTGTGCGGAAGGAGCTCGAGCGCGCGCAACATGAGGTCCCGCGGCATTGCGGGACCGGTCCCGCTGTCAGCCTCTGCCGCTGAAGACATCAGGGCGCTTCGTCGGTCACAACGTATGTTGCAGGCTTTACAAATACCTCTGTTATATTCGAAAAGAACGGAAATGATCGGCCGGGTTTATGCTGATGTTGGGGCGCTGTGAGTGGACTAGGTGACGCAATGCAGCCTGAAAGGGCGTACGGTGAGCGGGATCCCTGTGTGTTCCTTGGTGCCATGTGACTACTGGACCATTGCCTTTTGCTGCGGCCTTCTGAACCCGGCATTAAGCAATAGCGAATATGCTTGTCTTCCCAAAGCAATGAGGTATCAACTATCAAGTGTCATGCACGTCGGACGGACTGATTGCGCAAGGGGCAGTAGATCCGAGTCAGCGAGTCCCCGGCGGGAGCAGCAGTTCAGAACCAGCAGAAATCCACGCTGCCACCTGACGATGTCTGCAAGCCTGACGGCCAGCTTAGTCTCCCAAGCATGCTTGCACGACGCGCTGCCATAATATTTGCTCCATGCAGAGCCGTTCCGCCAACAGCCACTGCCCGCACGCCGCCCGCAGCACCAACAGCCACGCCCGCGGCACACTTCCCGACACCGCCAGAGAACGAGGTCGTGAGGTTGCCTGCCTGCAAATATACCGGTGCCGCCGCCCCTGCATACCGTGCTCATCAGACACACCACAAGGCGTCATGTTTGCGGCGTGTTACCGTGCGTTTACAGCAGGGACCTCCCCCGGTGTACAGCAAATCGGCGGTGCACACCTCACGCGCGACGCGCACATGTTCCCACCTGAGCTTTTGAGGTCCTGCTGACCACAGCAAACAACGAGGAAGGTACCACGGCGCACCATGAGTCACACATGGCGCACAACACTGGGCACATGCACCTCCATGCCAGGCACGCACTACCCCACATCAACACGGTTCATGTTGCACGCTGCTAGCTGGAACGAGCAA
>VFQN01003424.1_pt1 | contig 22737 bp, 44 predicted proteins | sample 3512371 | NCBI WGS metagenome assembly VFQN01 (sample SAMN10412370, study PRJNA504923) | tailings metagenome | isolation source: Replicate 2 from Balatoc abandoned mine | place: Philippines: Itogon, Benguet | collected 2017-08-28
TGACAGCGGCCACCCGTGCAGCACCTACTTGCAGCAGCGCCAGCCACCAGAGCGAGGAGGACAGCGGCAGACCAGGCAGCGAGCCCGGCTGCTCCGTCGGACCTGCGGCGAGACCGACCCAGCGCCATGGTGACGATCAGCAGGAGTTTGGCGTAAGCTTTGCAGCGCAGACGGCGGATGTTGGTGTCTCCTGTTTCTTGGCCGTGAGACCAGTGTCTGTGGTGCTGAGCCCAACAGCCTGGCGCTCTTATAGCAAGGGGCAGCTGCTCGCGGTGGGCGGCGAGCGTGTGGGGTACGGGAACCGCGCTCGCACGGGCCCATAAGCACAATGCTTAAGCGGTATGATAAAGAGTGCATGCAAAATATTGATCTTTTGTCGTCTCTAATGCGTCGTGTCGCCTGCATCTTGCAGGCGCTCGCACAATCGGGCGCGTGCGAGGTATCGGGTTCGGGCCTTGGCCTGTCGTGCACTTTGCCTTTTGCAAACAGGCTCAGATTTGGAGAAGTGTGTGTCCCAATGCATGCCTGAACTTACTCACCGTTGTCTGTATGCGACAAAGCGCTGCGGTAATGCCCGTCACCACGGATGTGGCACGCCGTGCCCTGATGGCCCAGTCCCTCACCGGCAGCCGACCCTTCTGCTCTGAGATGTTGCCACAGATGCCTTGCATTACGTTACTATGGACATATGCCTGCAGTGCAGGGTGCTGGGTCAGACGCAAAGGGCAGCGTGACACGCGGAAACTTGGCATGCCGCAGGCTGTCAGGTCTGAGAAAGCATCCCGCCTTGACCCAGACCGTTCCTGAGTCCTGAAGCGATATTTTCGAGTTGTCGCTGTCACTCGGCTCTTGTGCATTTGTTCAGCTCGAAACCGGCACGCTGGAGCGCCATCCGCCAACGCTAGCCACGAACTTCTACGCCGATTATACTGCTCAGTGTACAAACAATTTATGTACTGTAGCATCCCTTGCAAGCTCTGTAATACGATTTCAACCAGCTAAAAGGCATAGGATGGACTGTCAATACGAACCAGTTGTTGTGGGAATGATGCACCACAGGTACTACCGAAGCATTTTTTTTGCTTTCGCGTTATTGTGCTGCACATAAAATCAGGACCACGTCGGCGCAAGGCAGTGAGCAGGTCGGCACAGGGGAGCCCTCGATGCCACGCAACTTGTCGTGTTCCACCTGCCCGCTGATTGCGAACAGCTGCACAACAGTATCTTTGTTGGACATGCACGGCCATCCCCTGCAAACTACTCGTGCAGGGGGTCATTGGCAATCATGACGGTGCAGCATCGGGTACCGACCGGTATGTGCCCAGGACGGTCGCGCACTCGTGTTGAGGCGTTGCCGGCATTTTGCGTTTCCTGGTGTGGCGTAAGTACTGAACGTTTCTGATACCCTTACTGATTCCGATCCACTGCCAACAAAGGAACGTCCGCTCGAGTGTTGCAGCAGCGGGGGCGCAGAGGAGTCCTAAGAACGGTGGACACCTCCTGGCCCACGCACTAACATTCAGGCCTATCTCCCAGGAACCCTCACCGTGCTGCAACACACCTGTCCTTGCTCGCCTGCCGTAGGCCGCATGTGAGCCTCTAGGCTAACTATGCACCGGACTCAGGAGCCTTGAGAACCACAACCAGCTGTTCGGACGCAATGGCCAGACGCTCCGTTGCTACCAGTCCGCACATACGGGTCGCCCCGCACGCGCCTCCCCGGGCCCAAGCCCCCAAGGATGCGCCGCCTCCTCGCACATCCTGTCCACACCACTAGCTCGCGTGCGCTGCTGCCCAAGACCTGCGCGCTGCACCCGTCCACACACCCCAAGCAGTTGCCGAGGCCGACGCCCACGCCCACCGTCTACGTGTGTCGCACATGCACACGCACAGAGCAGGGCCGTCCAGCTACCGGCAGCTCCACACCCGCACCGCAGCGCCACGCCACTGGGCCCCCCCGCGCGCGGCTTCGCTCCCACCGCCATCCGCCGCCACCCCATTCCGCCGGCCCAACCGTCACGTAAACCGTTACCATACAAACGCAAAGAAGCATTAACCACAGCACCCGCCAACCAGTACAACATTCACACATGTATGCACGCCTCCTTCGAACGCGCTGTGAGCTCCACTGTGCTTCCCGCACCCACGCCTCCGCCCTTCCCACGCCCACAGCCGCTTCCACGTAGGCGCAGCGGAACCCCCATGCCACCAGTCCCTCTCAAGACGTCAACCCCTCAGCCCTTACTCGATGTTCCACCGGAACGTGCGCGGGCTCTTGCACTGCTCCGCGAATATGCTGTCGCCCTCCACGCTGATGGCGGCCTTGACGGCCAGCAGCCGCTGGTTGTCCTGCCGCCGGCTCACCTCCAGCTCCACGCGCAGCTTGTCGCCGGGCGCGCAGTCGATGGGCGGGTGCAGCGGGAACGTCTGCTGCCCCCAGTGCGTGGCGCCTGGGGCATAAGGAGTTGGACAGAAGTGAAGACGTGTTGCATGGTCTCGGAGAGGGCGAGGTGAATGGGTGTGGACAGGAATGAATAGGAATGGTGGGCGTGCAAGTTGCTGCGAACCGAAAAGGAGATGCCTGGTGCAGGCCGGTAGCTCTGTCCTTTGGTCTACATAAAGGTGTCGCCTTTGCCTTGGATACGGTAGGCCATCGCCCCAGCCCCCTCGCGTGTTGTTTACCGTGGCCCTTGCCCTGCCCCCCAGCCGCTGCTTGCCCCCAGCCCACCGCCCCCCTGCTGCCGCCCTCACCCGTGGGGTCCGGCCCTGTGGATAACCGGATCTCGTTGTCCACCGCCGCCTCGTCGCTGCCGCGGAACCACACGTCGAACCAGCCGCACAGCGCGTCCACCGGCCCGCCGTCAGTCATGTGCAGCACCACCTCGGACTTGAGGGGCGCCTGGGGGCAGGGTTGGCGACGGGGAAAGTGTGAGACACACGATTGCAGGACACCGTACCAATTGCGTGGTGCGTTACGTTAGCGCGGACCTATATGCCCACCCCGTCCAAGCCAAACCGAGGCGGGTGGCGGTGGCGGAGAGAGCCCGAAGCGTTGCCATTTGACATACCGGTAGCCAGCGACGAGGAATGCGCGCAGGCATGCGGGAAGGCAGCGCACGGCCATGCCCACGGCGCCCACAACTCCCTCCCTGTGCGACAACCCCTCTTACCGTGCCCGCTACCCCTCCCCGGCTCCCCCACTTTGGTCTCGTCCAGCGAAACCCTATGGTCCCCATGCCCCCAAGATGCCCCCCAAGATCAAGTGTGCGCCAACAGATGGTATGCGCCCTCATACCCCCCTTTCTCCTCCGCCCCGAGTGCTGGGAAGTGTGGGACCCAGGAATCCCAACCGCTAGCATCTTTTGTCCCCACCTTGATCTCGTCCAGCGTGACCTTGCCCAGGTCGTACTTGACGGCCGCCGAGGCGCTGCCCAGCAGCTGCTGCGGGTGCGTGTCGGTCCACTGGCTGGTGTGCAGGTAGTAGTCGTCCTGCTCGGAGCGGTAGCTGTCGGACAGGACGTCCAGGGACACCTGCAAACAGGGAAGGGGCGGGGAGGGCAGGGGCCGATGAGGAAAAGCTCGTGTCCAGAGGGTGTGAGGACGGGTTTCGGGCGGGGGAACGGAATGTGCTAGTTGGCAACTCCGCACGGCACTCACGCGTCTTAAGGGGCATGATCGCCGGTGCAGGTTCGGGACTGTGGGCTGCGGCCTCGGGCCGCCGGGGCAGAGCCAGCCTGCCTTGCGCCCCCATAGAACCCAGTGGACGCAACCCGTGCCCAGCTGCAATGCTGAACCGCACATCCCACGTCTCGGCACCTTCCATGTTCCCAGGTCCAGTGGCAGACCTGGGAACATGGAAGGTGCCGAGACGTGGGACGTAAGTGAACCCATTGTGCACCTTCGCGCACTGCAACAGCTACCTGTCTCCATCCCTTCCCGGCCCCTCCTTCCCCCACCACCCCCACCTGGTAGTAGTGCTGCATGTCCTGCAGGAACTCGGCCCAGCCCTCCATCGAGTTCTGTGGGTGGAACCGGACACAGCCAGGAGGTCACAGTTGTGCCTGTAAGGAAGTGGAGACCCGACTGCGGTAACGACGCCCACGTGCCGGCGCTGTGGACAAGGGGACAGGACCTAGAGAGGGGCAGCCCCAAGTAGCCCACGCTGCCCGTAACCCGGTAGCCCCATGCCTCATCACAGCCCCCATGCGCCATGCCCTCCGCCCGTTTCCCCGCTTCCCCAATCCACAAGCTGCCCGCCTGCTCCCGAACACTCCACCCAGGCGGCCAAACTTCCGCTCGCGCAGGCCCTATGCTTTTGTACTGCATGGTTCAGACCTTGTGGCTGTACACCCCTAGCCCCAGCTTCCCACCTGACACGGCACCCCGCCTGCCCCCCGCCACCTCCCCACCCGCCACCGCTGCACGCATGCCCCATAGGGCACGCAGCCCCAAGCCTGCCAGCCCTCTCCGCCACCCTGAAAGTAATTGCACAAGCCCCCCGGCCGTACCCCTTCTGGCCCCCCACTCCACCCAGACCACAACACTACCCCCTCTTTTGCCACTTCCACGCCCCGCCCAACCGGCACTAGAAAACATCGCAGGTGCACCACCCCCATGCCCCACCTGCCACCCCCTGCTCCCCTCCACAGACCCCTGACCCCCAGTCCGCACCCATGCAGGCCAGCCCCCGTGCAACAGCCGCAGTACACCACCTTCTGCCATGTACGGCAGCCATGCGGAACCCGCCTTCCCACCTGGAACTCCGACACGCGCTGGTGCGCCAGGTTGCTGCGGATGGGCGCCATGTAGATGGAGGCGTGCGAGGGGTACAGCGCGCCCCCGGGGGCCAGGAAGCGGTCGCGCGCCACCAGCACGCTATCCAGCATAGACTCGCGCAGCAGGAAGTAGCCCATCCACTCCGAGATGATGATGTCCACCTGGGGGCGAGGGGGGAGGAGGAGGACGCGGGAACGAAGAGGGGAGCATGGTGAGGATGAGGACGAGGGGAAAGGCGTGTAGCGTGCAGTGCGGCGCGCGGAAGGCAGTGGGATGGTGTGCAGGATGGGTTAGGAGGTGGGCACACAGACGAAGTCTGTAAGTCGACGTGGTCGATGAAAAGCCGTAAAAACCAAACCCAGCCCCACCAGTTACCGTGTGCAGGGTGGGAAGGAGGGAGACAGTGTCCTCTGGCATTCAAGGTGGGACAGTGAAGGCAGGGTTCTCGAAGGGCCCAGTCTCGCACCCCGAACGCGCATGTCTGTGTATGAGGATGGGGTATTGTGCTTCGCCAGGGTCCAGCCCCTCGCAACCCCGGCCGGGCCCCGCCCAGGACCGCCCTCCCCCGTGTTCCCTCCCCACCTTCTCCGGCAGGTTGATGGTCTCGATGGTGCCCTGGATCACCTCCACCACGTCGGACAGCTGAGGGCCGGGGAGGGGCAGAGAAGGGAAGGGCAAACGGGCCAGTGGGTGAGGCTCCAGGTGAGGACCGGTGAGCGGAAGGTAGTTGGCAGGCGCTGGTTGAGGAAACGAGCCTGCTTACATTCGCAGCTAGCAGGAAGCCCAGGGAGAAGCCATAAACCCTGCAGCACGCTCGCACTTCCACACCAAGCGTGCTGCCAGACCTTGTTCTGCCCCCCGACCCGTGCGACTCTTACGGGGCCCTCTCTCAGGATCGCCGCGGACACATCTAGCCCCACGCCCCCGACCCCCACGCCACCCACCCACCAGCCTTGTTGTAATAATAATAATGAGGGGGGGCGGTATCTGATGGTCACGGACACCAGCTTCCTGCACCAGCTTCCTGGCATCCTCCTTCTGTGTCCCTCACCAGGCCCGCCCTCAAAGCCCTAGCTGCCACGCACAGCACCACGCCCCACGCCCCTAACCCACATGCACTCTTGCTCCACACCTTGTTGTGCTCCACCATCTTGCGCGCGTTCTTGGCCATGTTGGTTGCCTCCACGGCGTACACCTTCTTGGCGCCCGCCTTGGCCGCGAAGATGGCCAGGATGCCGCTGCCGGTGCCCACGTCAAGCACAACCTGGGGCGTGGGGGGGGAGGGGCAGGGTGGACACGAGTGGAGAGCAGGACATTGTACCAGGGGAGTCGGCAGTGATGCAGTCTAGGGTCAGATCGGGTAAATGCCGCTGCTGTTGTCCACGTCCGGAATGACCTTGGGGGATGGACCTTTGTGGACGATGTGGGTATGCGAGGGGTCGGGGGAGGGGAGGGGCACCGCCGGCTTGGGGGACCTCAGCTACTCAGCACGGCGAGACATGCACTTATCGTATTGAAGGATGGGAAGGATGGGAAGGATATATCAACTGCAACTCGTCGACCCAGTAACCGCCGGACTTGGTAACCAGGTCAACAGGCTGGCGGGGAAAGCGGCGGGGCCGGGGTCATCCGGTGTCACTGTTGCAACGCCGACCCGGTTCAGACTGTAATGGACTGTCATCTGTTTATACTTCCGCCCCGCCCCACCTTGCCCTGGAACTGGCGCTTGTTGGACAGCACAGCTTGGTAGTAGGCGCCCGTGCGCTTGTGGTCCTCGAGCATGTCTTTCTGTGGGTGCCACAAACGGGGGGTTGAAGGGTGTTGGAGGGAGTGTTGAGATGCGGGTGCATGAGCAGGGATTTAGGGTCGAGTGGAGAGTGGACGGATGGCGCTGTCGACCGGCTGCGTGGATCAGGGCGATGGCAGGGCCACGGATACCGTATGCAGTTTGCAACTGTTGAGATGATGTTGCTGCAGGTTTATCGACAGTGGAGAGGGCGGTGTGCCGGGTGAGTTGTGTCCTCCTACCTCCTTCCCAGGCGCCCGCGGTAGGAAGCGATCTGACAACGCGGCGCATGCACACCGTCTATAAATATGACTGATCTGCCAGACACGGCTGCTCAACGCGTTCCGGGATGTATTTGCCTCCGCGTCGGAACCCAGCAGCGCGCATGCAGCAGATACTTGCCTGGTGATAGATATAGGCGTAGGTGCAGAAGTAGTTTGCGAAGTCGGTGCTCTCAGGAGCGTCTCCATCTAGATCTGAGACCTTGCCGCCTGCGTCCATAGTGCTTCCCCGGCCTCCTGCTTTAGGCGGCATCCTTGCGCGATGCTGTCTCCGAAGTGAAGCCGGCGCCGGTGTTAGGCGCGGGACAAACTTATTAAGCTTATTCCCAACGCACTGCAAAGTTGTTAGTGCCAGCGCGTTAACTTTGTTCAAGGTCTCGGCGGCTGGGCGGCTGCAGCAGCAGCAGTAGACGAGAAGTACTTGATAACGAAAGCGTTAATCACTCAAGCTGAGTCACGCGTGCACGCAGTTTGTATAACACCGATAGCGCCTTTCGCTTTGTTCGCGCCATCATGCACCCGAAACAGTACGGCACGCGCCACTCCGGTCGCATAGCCACTAGCATCCGTCCCCAAAACTCTAGCCAAGCGGCCTGTATTCATATGCACTGCACTTTCCAAATGACGCACTGGTACCCGGTGTTGCCTTGTCGCCCCGGAACATGTCACCAGGAGGTCTCCCTTGATCAGCCCATGTCTCTACACATGAAGACCCACAGCCAAACTGCCTGCCTCCGGCCTGCTCCGCTGCATCTAACACACGCCTTACGCAGCGCCTCATCCTTCCCTCTGCACCTCTTGGCACCTCCTGGCCGCCTTTGACCCCGCAGCGACCCCCACTCGCGTCCTGACCCACGCCACTCGCGCTCTGCCGGGTCGCCCGAAACCACCTGGACCGGTGCCAGTGCCCTCGTGCCCTCTGCGCGTGGCCGTCACCCCACTATAAGAGAGTCCCGCCCATGGCTCGGCTGGGCTACAGCTCCGTGAGCCCCATCTTCTTAGCCAGCGCGTCAATCTCCTCCGGGGACAGGCCCTGCGCAGGGGTCCAGGGACAAGGTGGGTGCATCAAGGTTCAGCTCGCAGCAGGACACCGCATGGGAACAGGGGCAAGGCAGGGGGCAAGATGCTTCCTGCTCTGGTGGCAAGGGTGGCAGCCATGGGGCGTGCATCGACATCCCGTTAGCCATGACGCCCATGCACCCATGCATACCCCCGCTGCTGCTAGCGCAGCCCCATGCCTCCCGCACAGGCGCGGCAACCCCAGCACCGGTATGCCACACATCCTACCAAGACTGCCCGCACCAAAGCGTCGGCCCAAGGCAGGCGAAGCAGGTATTTATGGACCTACCCGCCCTGCACACACGCGCCTATGCAACCCATCCCTTCCCAACCCCGCTGCTATCCCACACGCCGACGCCAACCGGCTGCACCCTCGTCCAACCACTCAACCCTTACCCCACCCCACCCCAGCCATGCCCATCGACCAACCCATGCACCTCGAAGGGGTCTGACGGGTCTATGTTGTGCTTCTTGATGAAGTCCACGATCTGCTTGGGGCTCATGCCGTCGAAGGGGTCCTCCTCGTGCGCCACCCAGCTGCGCCCCGACAGCACCACGCGGGCAGCCAGCAGCCGCCGCTCCTGCAGCTCCGCCTCGCGCACACGCTCAGCCTGAGAGTGGAAGCGGGGCGTAATGGGGGCCGGATAGCGATACGCTGTCACTCATTGCGCCGGTGCAAGATGGTTGGGGGTCGGGGTTAGGGGGAAACAGGAGGGCGGGAAGCGTGCGGGCAGGAGGCAGGGAGGGAGGGAGGGCCATGTGCCTTAAGTGCACGCCAGGCGCACTACAAGCCCGAGGTTGATGCTCCCGCTTCCAAACAAATAAGTTTTTATACGGGAAATGGCAATGGCATTGGTAGATGTGAGTGCCATTGCGGTGTGTGATTCCGTGTGGTGTGTAATGGAGGCAGGGCAGGACAGGGGAGTGCCCCGGTCCCGTGTCCACCTCCGTCCCGCCTGCGGGCGAGCGGGCCATTGAGTCCACATGGGACGGATTTGTCCGTCACCAGACTTGCCCATAGCCCCACCTCAGCCTCCTCCGCTGCTCGCAAACGTGACTTGTACACCCGCGAGCCGATGAAGTAGCTGATGCCCCCCAACACGGTGCCCCAGATTAACCGCTCGTACAACGGCATGAGCTTCTTTGTGCCGTCCGGACCCTCTCGCATGTAGAGCCATGATAGGGGCGGGTCTGCAGCGAGGCGCGAGAGGCAACTAGCTCAATCAGAGCTGCAATCGTCCGGCAACTTTTTAAAAGCCTCGAAACCCAAGCCTTGGATCACATCTTACCCTTCGGTTTACCGGCCTTTATTTCTCTCCCAAGCCAGCCGGGCAACGGGGCTTGTTGCCCGCTAGTACTCGCCGCGGTTGTGCAACCTCGAGAAGAGACTGATACGAGCGCCCCAGGTAACGCATGTTCGCTCAATTGTTTCGTTTGTTGCAGTTGGCATTCTAGTCCTAAGGCTCGGCGAAGCAAAAGCGAGCCGACCCTCCGCGCGGCCATCACTTTGCAACAACTACCACCAGGTGAAATGGGTCTCGCGCTCACTGTCACCTACGAGAAACGGATCACACGTCTATGCAGTCGGCAATGTGCTGCAGCCTTGGCTGACGAACCGCACTAAACTGGCGCCCACGCAGTACGACAATGTGTGCACGCTGACAACTGCTCAACGCTGGCGCAACGCCTTATAACGCCTCCAGGATAAGAGCCCCTCTCACAGGCCATCCGTCGCTACCCTCGTATACACGGTCCCAGAGTGACGCTCTGCACTGTGTGAGCTTCGCCGGTTCGTTTGGGCTCAGCGACAGGCACACCGGCCAGTTCCGTGCTTGCTGCTGCTGGAAAGCGTGCTGTTGGGGCCTGGTGCAGCGCTGCTGCCGACTGCATCACGACGAGACCCTTATCTTGGACATGTCCACATGCACAAAGTGCTGCATGCTAGGCGACTCGTTTGCGTCCAAAGCCGGGACCGACCGCGCCCTGAACATGCTCCCGTGCCTGCCCCCCGTCCCCTACCTTTGCCCCTACCACGCATCCATGCCTCCCCTGACCCCTACTGCTGCCACTCCCCCTCCTGCTCAGCGACCACGCCGTCGTTAACAGTCAGCTCGTACGGCACAGCTAAGCCATCCGTGCAATCGGTACACCCGCATGGCATATTCCCCAGGAGAAGGGGCTCAGAGGGCAGGGGCCTGACCTGTCGCCAAGTCCTTGGCCTGCCCTGCTTCGCCCTGTGCACAACTGAGTTGTAACGGACAAACGCACCGTGCAACTGCAACTTGTTACAACTCCAACTGCAACTTACAAACACCTGTACGGCAAACAGGCTCAGGTCCCGGCCAAGAGCAGATCTATGCTGCTTGCAAGCTCCAGACGCTTGGTGCCACGCCGTCCTGGAAACTTTGCATTGTGCAAGCAAAGTGGGCCGGCACTCAAAGTTGCAACGGATCTGGCTCGTCTCAACCCGTACCCGAGACTGTACCCACGATGCTGCAACACAAGCGGACAATACATATTGTACAGGCACATGTTAACCCGTCTAAACGGCATATTTTTCAAAAAGCAACTCCGAAACAAAGTTGGCAACCCTGGAATGCGGCCAGCGTGCTTGCGTGCAGCTGCGGGAGATCCGTGTCAGTCGCTAGGGAAGCGTACCCTCTGTGCACAGAAGGACCCACGGCCCGATCGGGAGGACCGTGTTGGTCGAACATGGTGGTGCAGCGCTGGCCTGTGGACTCTCCCCGCGTGCAGCCCACACCTCACGGTCGATACAAACCGTAGACTATGCCACAGCCACGCGCCCGCGCATCACTGCCGCCGGGGCCTCAAGCTTCGGCCCTGCTCCCCACGCCCCAGCCCCGCCTCCCCGCCCGCCTCCCCAGCCGCCTCCCGCTTCACCCCTCCCGCCTGCCTCCCGCTCCGCCTGCCCCCCGCCTCCTCTCCGCCCTGCTCCCCGCCCGCCTCCCGCTCACCCCCGCTACCCCCAGACCCACCGCTGCGCCCTGCTGCTCCGCCGCCGAACTGCCTCTTCGGCTTGGCGCCCTTCCTGCGCCCAGCCGCCCCGCGGCCCGCCCCCTGCACGCCCTTCTCCCCAATATCTGCCAGCTCGTCCTGCACCCCCTGCAGCTGCTGCTCCAGCTGCTGCATTGCCTCCTCTACCTCCTGCTTCTTGCCCTCCAGCTGCTGCTCCCCGTGCGCCACCTGTGCCTGCGCCTCGTGGGCCCGGCGGGCTGCGTCGGCCAGGTGCTGCAGCAGCCGGCGGCGCTCCACACTGTGGCGGAGCTCGTCCTGCGGGGCAGGGTCATGCAATTGGCAGTGATGACATCTTGCTTTTATTAGTAAAACGACATGTGCAAAATGAAATGGAGAGGAGCAGGCTTCAAGCTCCGCCCCACCGCCGAATGCTTCACGCGGCACGCTTCCACGCACCGCCGACGCGCCGAGCGCAGCGAACACGGCGTGCATGTGTTCAGCTGCATGGAGCTGCACGCACCTGGGCTGTCCGCAGTCGCGGGTCCAGCGCCATGCCGTTGGGCGCCAGGTCCAGCAGCTCCGCGGCCGGCACCCCCGACAGGAACCAGCCCACGGCCGCCATGTTCTTTGCGCTGCTCTCCACGCCCTTGCCGTCCACGTTGTAGCTCTCAAGGCCGTCCATCGCAACCTGGGGCAGCAGCAACAGGCGCACCAATATGTGAGTGCAGGTCCAAGAGAAGCGTGTGACCGTGGAGGCTTGTGGCCGAGCAATGTCAAAGTGTGTAACGGCTTTGCACCACCCCAACGGAGGCTGTTCTTAGTTAGACACACGATTTCACCCCAGCATCCTGGCATTCACTGCGTGCAAGCCGCCACGCACCAGCCTGTTCCGCAGCCTGATATTCCTCTCCTCGCATATATGCCTGAAGGCCAGGATGTGCGCGCCCTCATGGAACACCATCGCGTCCTGGAACACCATGTGCCACAGGCACTGGCGCAGTGTCACCTGTGTGGGATGCACGCGGGCCGGCGAAACAAGTGGCAGGCGAGCGGTAATAAGAGGGCCTCACGCTGGCCAGTACTTGCAGCACCCAACCGTGCGCCATGGTCTCGGTAACTACCTACAAGGGTATAGGCAGCGTGCCGTCCACTGCAACGTAGTCAACGGTCATCCTCCTCACCTCCCGTCCGTCCTGCAGCCGCACCCGCGTGTCCAGCCCCGGCTGCCCCGGCCGCAGCCGCACCAGGTTCTCCGCAAAGCCCAGCGGCCCAGCGCCCGGATGCCGCCGCTCCAGATCGCGGACAGCAGCCTGGATGACGGAGCAATGGGCGGCGCAGTGCTAGCGCTCATGGCGTTGCTACCAGGGCTTCGGCATCCACTACCATCCTGGTCATATTCGTCATCAAACCAGGGAACGGTCACGCAGCAAGCGCTGGACACTTGCAGTCCTTGACATAGCGGTGCAGAACACCGGCCATGCAGCATGAGCCATGCACCGACCTCGAGTAGCCCACGGAAGCTGCGAGCTGGGTGGTTGCCCAGCGGGCCCTGCGGCAAAGTGCGGCAAAGTGCAAAGTGCAGGCTGCAATAAGACATCCACTGCGTTCAAAACTGGCAGGAATGGAAGACAACAAGCCATGACAATATACATGACTTTGCGTGATGACGTGCAACCCACGATCCATGCCAGTGGGCCAAGGGTGACGCCAGCGCTTACACCGTGCTGGGGACAGCCCCGCAAGCCCTGTTCCCGCTGCCGCATTCCACCTTTCCTCCGCCTTACCTGCGGGTGGTCGTCCCTGACGCCGTCCGGCCGCAGATCGAAGTCCTCCGCCACGTCCCAGTTGGCCAGGTTGATCGCGTGGACCTGGCCCCGAAAGGCGGGCTGCGAGCAGCAGCACGAGAGGACGTGTGTGTAAGCAACCAGTGCAGTAAGCGATAGCATGCAGCAATACCGTACGCTACGTCACTCATTATACGTAGCTGGCTACATGTACTGCAGTGTTTGAGCCAAGCGTGCGTGCGCCCCATGCAGCCGTACTGCCGTTCACCCTCGCACCAGTCTTGGCCCCAGGCCCCCGTACCGTCTGGTTGATGCGCGCCTTGACAGCTTGCGTGGCCTCCTTGCCCACACAGATGACTAGCATAGGCTTGAAGCCCACAATGGTGAGAGCCTTGGCCACGTCCTCGCGCTCCGCCGCGCCCAGCGCCCCCAGGGGCCCCAACACGCCCGGCCAGCCCGCAAACATCTGCTGCAGGTCGCGCACGGCATTGCACCTGCCCTGGCCTGGCGCGGTGTCGCACCGTAGCGGCTCGTACTGCTGCGTGTTGCCTGCCTGGTCACGGATGACCTGCCTGCATGCCGTGCTGCGCTGCTCCGCCTCGTGAATGGCGGCCTGCAAGGATCGTGTTATATGCCACGCGGGCGAGTTGATTCATACGGGTCATCGGCTTCTTCCTCGTGACAGTCTAAATTACCTTTTATACTCAAAGGCAACAAAACTGGTGCATAGTCCGGGTGCACACGTTTGATGGCAAGGAGGCCCACCCGGATGTGGTCAGGGTGCAGGTCTGCCTCCGGCACGCCCATGTCCCTCAGCTGGCCCTGGGCGGCCGCCACCTCGCCCTGCCGGTCGCTCAGGTCCTCACGCAGCTTCGTCAGCTGCGCCTCAGCGGCCTCCAGCTCCTGCTCCTTCGCCTCGATCTGCACAGGCGGGGCGTAAACCAACATGTCGTGTCAGTCTGGTAAGAGGTTCGCCCAAGCAGCTCGACGGGAGCGCGACGCCTATGCAAGAGCCAGCGAGGGCAGGACACGCATGCATAACCGATCTGCCGACCGAACTGCCCACTGAGAACAGTCCCCAGCATAGCCCCTTAATTCCCTGGTCTTAAACTCCTGCAGGTTCATACGGCATCACACCGCCACTCACGCCGTTACGCCCCCGGCAGCCTCCACCCCCACACCTGCGCCCGGATGTCCAGCTCCCGCTGCCTCAGCTCCCTGGCCGTGCCGCTGGTCACGTGCACCAGGCCGACCTGCAGCTTCTCCACACCTTCGGGCCCCTTGGCGTCTCCCTCCTCCTCCTCCTCCTCCTCCTCCCCCTCCTCCTCCCCATCTGCCTCTTCCTCCGCCTCCTGCTCCTCCTCCTCGCCGTCCTCCTCCCCGCGCCGCCGCTTCCTTCCAGCCCGGACGCCGCTGTCAGACCTCCGCAGCTTCAGCCACAGCGCGTACCTGCCCCCCACCTGCAGCCCGCAGTTGGCCAGCCCGCCCTGCTGCCGCGGCAGCGTGAATGCGCCGCTGCCGGGGTCCACCGCCGCGTCCGCCAGCACGTGAGGGACGGAGGCCACGGCGCCGCCCTCCACACGGGCCTCGGGCTGGGCCACCAGCGCCACGCGAAGCGGTGTGCAGCCGCCGGGGGCGCAAGCATTGCCCCACCTGCCGAACACACCATGCCATAAACACCAGTGTAGGCCCTTTGCGAGTGGGCGCGAATCACAGGGCACCTGTAGCTGTGCCGCCGGCACGCTAGGCCATAAGCGACCGGCCGTCGTGGAACAGCGGCACTGACAATGGGCAGCGCTGCAGGCTGTGGCTGACGGCAGAGCTTGGGAAGTTGGGTGTTAAAGGCGCGAGGCATCGCACGGCCACCCACCCGTCCGCCAGAAACCCGACCAGGGCCGGCAGCGCTGCGTCTGCCAGGCCCTCCACCGCCACCGCCCGGTCCGTCACCACCGGGGCCGCGGCCGTGTTGAGATGCAGCCGTAGCCACTTGTCGGCGTCCAGCGCCGCCAGGCAGCTGGCCGACAGCAGCAGCTGGGCAGGGGGCGCGGCCCTGATGCTGAATGTAGCCATGACGAGGGGCGGCGGCGCGGGAGCCTGCAGCCCGGGCGCACCTGCAAGCAGAAAGAGAAGTAGGACGGCTTGTCCTGCGCGAGTGTATCTACATGGCTAGAGACTAGGGAATCCCACGTATACGAATACTACCCCCTCAGGTGCCTGTGCACCCACTGTAGCGACAAGCGCAACCTGCAATTAACAGGCGGGTCGCTCACCGGCGTACGTTGCCACCAGGCGCCACGTACATCCGTCGCCTGCCTCGGTGGGCATCGGAATGCTCCTGGGGCCCAAAATGTAGCCCCCTGAATCCTCGGGCCTCTGCTCCGGGACGCTGATCTTGTCGTATGCTTCCCAGACAAGTTGCCCCTCTACCGCTTCGGTGCCGCCCTGCAATGTGCCGAGCACGAGCAGGATAGCCAAGCGGCCAGGTAGGTAGGTTGTTCGCAGCTGAGCTAGAAACGTAAAAAGTACGGTAACCTGTACAGGCCCGGCATAGCAGGCCAAGGCACTCAGCACGGCGCCCTACGTAAGCCAGACACAAGGACACACCCTCCATAAGCGCACATGCCGCCATGGGCCCTTGCCGACATGACGAGTGCTGCACATCTGTCTGCCCACCCTCATCCTCACCAGCATTCAGCCTGAGCCCCACCTGTGCCACCTCGTACACCAGCCGCAGCGGCCCCAGGTCCTCGGCCCGCAGCTCCTGCCCCTCCGGATCCTGCACCTCAACCTCGAACGACAGCGGCAGCAGTGCGGGCCGGCCCAGCTGCCCCTCCTCGGGGTTGGTGAGTTGTAGCTCAATGGAGCTGTCAGGGAGCATTGGCTGGCCTTCGGAGAAGGGCCCGCGCAGGACCAGCTGCGAGGGGTACCTGCGTGTGCGCACACACAAGATACACGCGTGCACACAGTTGCACACTTGAACGAGGCCCGGCAAGGACACACTTCGTGTGGGTACCTGAAATGCAGAAGGACAGCCAAGCAGCTCAGGAAACAGCCATCCCACAACTAGATACACCATCCATCAAGGACTAAAGACTACAGTTCTAGTGCGCGGGGGCCGACACTGCTCGTGGCGCACCGTACCTGCCAGGGAGGACCCGCACAAAGATGCACAGGGGTCCCGGGCCATCTGCGCCGGCACCGGCCGGCACCGGGTCGTCCGTGGGCTGGAGCACCAGCATCAGCGGGTGCGCCCTCCATCCCTGGCCCACACCAATGGCCAGGGGCGGCAGCTCCAACACACCGTCAGCCGCCTGCAGCACCAGCGGCTGAGGGTGCTGCTCCTGACCCTGCTGCTGCTGCTGCTGCTCCGGGAGCAGCAGCTCGCTGCCTTGCAGCTCGAAGCGCACAGCGTCCGTCAGCCGGTGGCCCTTGGTATCCTGGGTTGCACACCGTGGGGTCGTTCTTCGGTTCAACTGGTGGACATTCAATTGCCTGGTCCTAAGGGCATGCGGTCCAAAGCGGATGCGAGGGCCGAAGCAGCAGCTCCTTAACGATCTGGGCTACATGATGCATGCACGCACCTTGAGCTCCACTCGCAAGCGCAGCTGCGTCAGCTCGCGGCACTGCACCTTCCAGCAGCTGCGGGGCTGGCCGGCGGGCGGCGTGGGCAGCCGCTGCTCGTCGCCGGCAGACCGAGCGGGCACCTGGCCCGCGGCGAGCGCCTCAACCTGCGGGCACACAGTTGACCGTTTCCACTCGTACTCCACCCAACAAGTTGTGTCCTGACTTGACGTGCACGGTTGCTACGATGGTCAGGGAAGTGACGCAACCTGCCGCGGTCCTTCCCCAGGACTCACCTTCACGCCGTCAGCAGGGTGCTCCGAGTTAGACGCTGCCGCCGCCTCCGCTGCCACTGCATACCTGGCCAGCGGCCCTGCGCTGACGTGCAGCGGCAGGGCCACCTCCGGCAGCGTGTCAATGACGCCAGCGGCGCCCCGGGCAGCCGTGCGCGGGGGCGTGTACGACAGCAGCAGGCTGGCGTCTCCACGGATTGGCGTGCCCTCGGGTATGGTGACCTGTGCGGTGGGAGTGACGGGCAGGGCCTGTTGGACACTAGCAGTGCCCTGTGTGCCACGCCGCACAGGGCCTACCCTGAGTCACAGCCACCAGGCACTGTACTGACACCTCTGCAGCTTGCAGGTGCTTGCAGCGGAAACACTAGCGTGCAGCTCAACCCATACGGCTTGTCCTCCTGCACCCTGTCTGCTACCCAGCACTGCACCCGACCACAGCGCACCTTGATGGCCGGCCCTGCCGCCTCAGCCTGGCTGCTCGCAGCCTCTGGCTGCCGATCCTCCGCCTCTTCGTCCGGCCACAGCCACGTCACCGTCAGATCCTGGTCCCCCAGCCTGGCGCTGGTGCCCTTCCCAAGCGCCTTGCGGGCCACGGGCCCAGGCAGCACGGCGTTACCGCAGCGGTCCACCACGCATACCGGGATGCACACCTCGCAGCCTGCGCAGGAATGCAAAACAGCGAAAGCTGGCAGTACTCACCCCAAGGCGCATGGGATAGCCGCTCGACAAAAAAAATTCAACTCTGTTCCAAGTCACGCACTCCTGCATGTGGATACGGTGCGGCGGCATATCGCGCCTCGTGGCTGCGCTGCGAGCAGGCGGTAACCACGTGCCCTCGTGCGCACCTCTCTCCACGCGCCGGGGCTGCGGCCCCCACGTGTCCAAGCGCAGCGCCGCCTCGGGCCCGGGGGCCACGCCGAACTCCGCCACCACCAGTGGCTCCACCGCCGCAGCGTGGCCCTGGGCGCCGCCTGGCCCTGCAGGGTACGTGTGAAGTGCTCGGGTCATCAGCAGGTGAGGCCTGGGCGTAACGTGAGTTTGGCGTGGGGTAATTGCGTGATTCCATAAAGCATTACAGTACTACAGGGCCCACCTAGGGGGTAGGTGGCGACCAGGCGCCAGGCCGTGTCCCCCGCCATGGTGGGCATGGGCAGCTGCCCCGCCCCGCAGGCGTACACCGCGCCGGCCTGGGGCCCCGGGCCGGGCTCCACATGGGGCTCCAGCGGCGGCAGCCGCAGGGAGCTGTCTGGCACCCACTCGTGGGAGGAGGCCTGCAGGGCAGCGGCAACCACAGCGGCGTACAACGCTCAGCAGACGGCAGCGCTCTTGAGTCTGGAACGCCGATGGGCCCTACAGCGGAATCCCGTGGTGCAGTTAGTTGTGTACTGCTGCTGTTCTCAGAGACAATGCAGGAACGTGCCTGTCTGCACTGGTACGCCAGCTGCAGCGGCTCCAGCTCCTCGGGGCGCAGGGGCACGCCGTCCGCGCTGTCTACAGCCACCTGGAACTGCAGCGGCAGCAGGCAGCGCACGCCGGCTCCAGCGACCCCTGCCGCCGCCGCCTCCGGCCTCAGCGTGATGCGGCCGTCCGCCGGCATGCCCGTCAGGTGTGTCCGCCGCAGCGCAGTGGGGTACCTGCAAGTCATCACCGATACTGAGACCGCATAAATGAAGCGCGTACTGGTTACTGCATCAGCCGCATTCTGTTCCATGACACTGTAAACCACGCTCACCAGAAAATCCAGGCACCCACCTGCCCGGGTCCACAGCGACCTGGATGCACAGCGGGCCCACATTCTGGGCTGCCGCAGCACCAGCAGGGGTGAGCACCAGCAGGTGGGGACCGTCCCGCCAGTCTGACCCCACACCGATGGGCAGGGGCGGCGGGCGCCACGTGCCGTCACGTGTGCGGCCGGCACGCGCCCACGCGGGCAGGTCCGGAAAGAGGGCACTGCCCCGAGCAGAGAAGGCCACATCTTCCGACAGCTGGCAGCCGGAGGCGTCCTGCATCGCGTAAAGGTTGGCAGAAGCAGCAGTTCCCGAGACGTCTGGCGCGTTTATACCGGTGTGGTACTGGGTCCGCGGTCGGATGTCACTCGCAATGTGAGGTGGGTGGGATTAGGACTACGGCCATGCGGGCCTGGGCACAAACAGTGTCGGGCACCATAGGCCCATATGCACGTCCGCCTCTCGGCCTTTCCGTACCTGCATGTCCACCTCCAGGCGCAGTGACGTCAGCTCGCGGCACTCCACGCGCCAGCAGCTGCGGGCTTGGCCTGCGCCTAGCCCCTGCAGTTCTGCCCAGTGGGCCTCCTGCTCCGCTGAGAGCTTCCCAACCTGCAGCAGGTAAGAGGTGGCCATTGGTACGCCTACCATGGAAGTAGGGCGTATCACGCATGCGCGTAACATGCAAGGACCAGCTGACGATGTTGAGCGCACGGGCCTCCATCGCTGCCAATCACGTCCGCCCCGTCGGCCCTGTCAGCTCACCTTCACGCCCTCCGCGCCCCCAGCTGCCCGCAGCGTGCATCCCCCCGCCGCCAGCAGCCCGCTGGCCAGCTGCAGCGGCAGCCTGACGTCCAGGGAGGGCACCACGCCAGGGTCGCCCAGCCTGGAGCCGCCGGGCTTGTCGTACCGCAGACGGAGAGAGGCGGAGCCGCCGCAGCTGGCCGATACGCGAACCTGCGAGGGGCAGGAGAGGGCACCAAACTGGACATACATCCACACATGCGGCCAACCCCCTGTTGCGCGTGCAAACTGAAGCGAGTCGATTACCATATACACTAAAATCTAGGCGCGCTGTAGTGAGTTGCGTGCTGCAGTGTGGCAAGGCGAGGGCGCCCAGGGCCCTAGCCGATCAGTGACATGGCAAGTGGGAAGCTGCCTGGCAAAACCCACCGAAACCCAGATGACTGGCGGCTGCGCTCCGTCATCAGCCCCGGCTGCGGCCTCAGGCCACTGCCACGACTCCACTGCCGCTTGAAGCGCTCCCGCTTGCGCCGCGACCGGCCCCTGGGGCTTCGCCGCCGCCCTGAGTCCGTTCCTCAGCGTGTCCTGCTGCGCGCTGTCGGGCACCAGCGGCCGGCCCGACGCGTCCAGCAGCAGCAGCGGCACACGCACAGAGGTGCCTGCCAAAGGCGCAAGCGTACGGGACCCATGTAGCTGTCACTGGTGTGATGCAGACAGCGCGCAGCAACGAACGCGGCTGGTGAGATACGTGGGCATGCCAAATGCTCACTTGTGGGACACGTTAAGGCCTCACCGCTTGTAACGCGCACGCGCCAGCTGTCCACCAGCGCGAAGCCCTTGGTCAGCAGCACCGAGCCGTCCAGCGGCGCCGCCTGGCCGCCGCCGCGGGCGGGCTGCAGCTGCAGCAGCGCGGAGGCAGCTGCTGCGGCGGCAGCGCCGCGGCGCTGCAACGTTCCACGGGTCGTTGCCGCGGAGCCGGGGCCGCCACGTGTGGTGGCTGAGTCGGCGGACTGGGTGTCGCAGGGCGGGGGGCTCACGGCCTGGGCGCCCAGCAGCAGCGCGCAGTCCACGGGAGCAAGGCACAGGGTGACGGCTGCCGGATCCTGCCGGAGGAAAGGACGATGGTGAAAACGTTGAAGGGATCTGGCGGCATAACCGCCTCCACGCCAGTAACAGGCCTACATGCGTTGGGCGTGCTGTACGTATGCTAGCAGGCACCTGCAGGAAAGCCTAGCGATGCATGCATTAGGGTGCTTGGGACGCTGGAAACCCTAGAAACATTCAGGAGGTGGACGCAATACACAATCTACGCTTTACCTGCCGCACGTAGAAGCCGCCCAGCTCCTCCCCGTGCTCGGCGTCCACGAGCCGCACGCGCGCCGTGCGCCCGCCCTCGCCGACGCCCGACGTGAAGTCCCGCTCCTGGAAGGCCAGCCGGCGCACCTTGACCCGGCCCTCCTGCACCGCCAGTGCTGGGCCGTCCAGGCCCACACGGTCGTTGACCAGCACCTGCAAGTGTGGATGCAAGGGAAATGCGTGGTCCATTGCAGGAAGTGAAACAAGGTGAAAGCGTCGGTAGCTGCAGGCACGTTGTGTGTCCGCCTTACCCATGCGCATCACCCATGCACCCACCCGCACGGCCGCCGTGAAGTTGGCGTCCACCTGGTCATCGTCCGCGTCCGCGAAGCACGCCTCCAGCCCGCGCAGCTCCATGGTCGCCTGCTTCAGCACGAAGCACTGCTCGTAGGACGGGCGCGTGCCACGTGCCAGCACCGTGTTGGCCCTGGCCAGCACCTCCCGCTCGCTGCCCAGCACCTCGCCAGAGGGCGTCATGTACTTGACCACGGCGCCCGAGGAGGTGTAGTGCACCAGCCTCTGCGCAGTGTGGAGGCACAGCAACAGGTTCCCATGTCAGTCTCGCGCACATGCGCAAGCCACTGACCACTCCTGCACGTAAGCCATGGCGGCGACTGGGGACCAACGTCAAGCATAGGTGTACAACAGCCTACCCGCGTGGGCAGCAAGCCATTCCACCTCACATTCAACCACGTATGTCCGCTGCGGCTTTCGCTAAAATTGCGCCACGGCATCCCAACGGGCAGGCCACCAGCACGCCGCTGCCGCACGAGCACGTGTCCAAGCGCCTACCTTGAAGCCCCGCGTCAGCAGGCCTTGATCCGTCACCGCCGCCCCCTCCTCATCCCGGTCAATGTGGTTCTGCAGTTCCTGAAGGGTGGCAAAAGAGGCCGGCCGGTTGCTCTTGAAGCGCACGCTGCCGTCCAGCTCCAGCTCAATGTCGTAGTAGCGCTCCGAAGCCTTCACGCTGCATAGGACCTGCAGGTCAGACGCGCAACGTACCACGGCGGTAAGCAATCAGCCGAGATGTCCGCAAACAATAACTCCTGGCTGGGCGTCTTCGTGAGATGCCAATGAGCGGTTGCGACTTGCATCAACAAGTGCAGCGGCCCCCATGCCCGCCCTGGCAGCTTCCCAGTCCAGCGGCGCGCGACGGCACCATTTTGGATGCACAACTGGTACAAACCTTTACCTTCCAGACATCCAGCTACACCGGCCCTGGTGCCAGCCTTGGCCGCTGTCACCCGCACTCGTGCCCTCGATCCCGCCCGCTCCCACCTGCTTCACCATGACAAAGGACTCCAGCGTCACCGCCTGCCTGCCACCCGCCTGCTGCTGCTGCTGCTGCTGCTGCTGCTGCTGCAGGGGTACCACCTCCAGGACGCCCACGTCACCTGGCACGCCCGTGACCACCAGGTCGCCCGCACGCACCACAAAGGTGTCCCTGTCGTCGTCAAGCTCTAGAGGAGCAGAGGTGACCGGGGCGGGCGGGGGCGCAGAGCCGTCGGTGCGGCGGGGGAGTACCTGGACCTGCAGGGAGGCGGATGGAGCAGGAGAGCAGGGTAAGCTGCAACGAAAGTGGTGGGCCGTGCTGGCTGTTACGGGATGAAAACGAAGGAAGCATACTAACGTTCAGGCAGTGCATAGCGGCAATAGATAGAGCTATTTGCTCACCGGCACCCTCCCGCCTTGCGTGTAGCTGCGGCACACCAGCTGGGCCTGCGGCGGCGGGTCGCCCTGCCTGTGGTGGTAGGGGTTGCCGCTCCTATCCAGCACGCGCACCAGCATGTCCTCGCCCGACCTCGCGCCCTTGCACACCTGCAACCATGCGGGCACCGTGGATGTCCTGGTGACAGCGTATGCAATGTGTGTAGCCTGTCCAGTTTCACGAGGGCACCAGCAGCGACCTAGTCCTGTTTACAATTTAGGAGTTATCCAGCCCGACAGCCCACGCACCTGCAGCGGCTCGTTCCGTGTGCCCGCCAGCCACGTCCGCTGGCCCCGCTCCGCCGCCACGCCGTGCGGCGGCCCGCTGCACAGCCGCAGCTGCAGCTTGGGGTCGGGCCCGCCGCCCTCGACCGGCGGCGGCAGCAGCTCCCTGTCGCCCCACATCAGCCCCACCACGAACGCCGCGTCCACCCGGGACACGGTGCCGTCCGTGCCTTGCGCCAGGAGCTTCTGTGGCTTCACGGCCAGGCCCCGGACCAGCATGGCCTTCCGGTCCGGGCTGAATGTGATGTTTAGGTTGCTGTGCCGGAGGCTGAGTACGGCTGCGTTCCTGCTGACATTGTTGACGCCGACCATGAGCGGCGCGCCTTCGAGCGCGGGCTTGGGCTCTCCCGGCGGGGTCGCCAGGAGGCGGATTAGCTCAGGCGTGAGGTGCGAGGGCCAGGGTAA
>VFQN01003425.1_pt1 | contig 22736 bp, 29 predicted proteins | sample 3512371 | NCBI WGS metagenome assembly VFQN01 (sample SAMN10412370, study PRJNA504923) | tailings metagenome | isolation source: Replicate 2 from Balatoc abandoned mine | place: Philippines: Itogon, Benguet | collected 2017-08-28
AAACCGTACACGGCCAACACGTGCACGGTGACCCTGCGTGGAAAACGCGGGCGGAGACCCACGTCAGATGCCAGCGGTAGTGCACGCTGGCTGGGCCTAACAAGAATCCGTTGCAAGGCGTAAGGTTGACCGTGCGACGGACAAGCTGCGGACTGCAACGCCCCCATGCCTTGTGCTACCGGCACCAATCCCGCTCTGCCATGCGTGCCCACCCTTCCTGCCTTCCTCGCATTGGCGGCGGGCACGCGACGAACGCACGCCCAAAGCCGGATGCCCACCTGGACAGACCTTCCCACCTGTTTCTCTAATCTCATCTGATACGTGCCTTTAACCTGCTGCCGTGTCACGCCTACCCCAGGCCCCCACCTGCTAGGCGGCATCTCCAGCGCCGCGTTTGGTTTCAGCGGCTCAAGCAGCCACTGCAGCATCTTAGTAGCCTCGACAGCCAGCCGGGTGGCGTCGGGCAGACGCAGCTTGTGCACCAGCGTGTCGGGGACGCCTGGGAGCGCGGGGTGGAGGGCAGGCATGGGGAGTAGGGTGGGGGTCAGGACACGACGTGTGTCTTACATGCGGGTTGGGGCCAGCCGCAGCTAGTACACCGGCGTGCCAGGGGCGCCTGGGTGAGGCCGGCCAGGGGAGGGATGGCGCCAGGCGACAGGGTAGTGTGTAGTCGGACTTAGGGCACACGCCATGTGTACACCAAGTGAATCATTAAGCGCGTAGAGCCATGAAGCGGGACCAGGCCAAGGGCTCAATCTCCTGCATGCACCGTGTGTAGGTGCCGGCCCAAGGACGTGTCGTACCGCTCCCTGCAGCACCCCTGCCGCCCCCGCCTGCCGGCTCGAGAGTTGGTGATGTTAGACAACTGGGGCTCCTGCTGTAACGCATATCGACGAAACGTATGCACTGACTGGCTGGTTGACTGCGTGCGCTGTTTCGTGGGCTGTGCTGGTGGTACCGCTGGTCCCGGCTGCATTCGGACGCTTGTACGGCAGCCTGCCGTACGACCTCCCCAGCATCAACCAGCACGCCCCAGCACAACGAGACACGGCGTACCACATTGCAAACACCGCACGGCAAACGCACAGAAGAGCCACGCACGTGCATAGTAGCCACGTAGCGCCAACACCTCACGATCAACAGGCCCACAGGGCCCGTACAGTACGACACCTGCAAAGGCATCGCACAGCCCCAAGCATCAACATCAACATCAACACCCCATGCGCCCGCACACGCCATTGCACGCCATAACACAACACGGTCTGTCACCAACCCCCGGCTGCTGCCCACCATGAAACACTGGATCACAGGGACATCACATAAGACACACGTGCAACACGCCCAGCACCAACAGCACCGCCGCCGCCCACTTGCGCCTCAGTTACCCTCCGGGCCCGCTCTGACTCCGACGCTCTAGCCGCATGTAAACACAAGCTGGCGCCATCCTTGCAGCTGCACAGAACGCGTGGCGCTGGCAATGTCCAACAGTTGTAGACCACGCAAACCACATGTGACATTGTCACACGCCCCGGCAACAGCCTCACACCGCGTACCACAGCCCAGCGCAAACCCTACAGCCCGCAGCAACAACCCCACCAGGACAAAACAGAAACACAAAGTGCCACAGCCAACCGGCAACAGCCAGCCGGACCTCAGACGCCACGGCGCTGTCTTGCGATTCGTACCACACAAAAGCTCAACAAACAGCACACGGCCGTGCAACAATCGCAAGATACATCCCGCATGACAGCACCATATCAAGGCATACCGCATACATAGTAACCCGCCAAAATCAAAGCCGTGACGTTGTCGACCGCATACATGCACATTTGGAAGGGCACATGGCGCAGGACAAAACATGCGTTCCCTGCGCATGAACGCTTTAAGCGCTAGCGCACTGAGTATGACCCATCGTAACGCAGCACATGAAAGGTCACAGTACGGTGCGCAGGTGTACGGCAGCTCGGCATTCCCTCACAAGCACGGTGTGGACCGCAACACGCACAAATTCCTCCCCTCCCGACCCATCACGCGTGACGCTTGCAAGGCGCAGAGTGCACTACCCGGAACAGCTACACGGCCCACATCCCTTGCTGTCCCTTATCCGCCCTTGCATTGCGCCCCTGCACGCAGCCCGCACGGCCACACCACTGACAGACATGCAAAGGACAACCGACAGGTCCTTGCAGCTATGACAGCTGCACCGCCACCGCCACCGCCGCAACGCTGTCTCCACAAAGAATGCAACCATAGCAAAGGCATTGCAGCACCGCAGTAACCAGGCACAAACGCAGACGAACAGGGACAGGGAAGACAGCCCCACACACACCCCTGCGCGAGGCGTTCTGCACCCTGCGCTGCAGCACCCCCTCGTGCCACGTGCTGGTAGTGTCCGTGTGCGTGGGCGGCGCTTGCCTCCCATGCGGCCAAGGCAGATGCTGCTACCCCGGTGGGACGCCCTTCGCCCATGCTGTGCATTCAAAGCTGAAGCCGCCCGTACCACAGGTGCTTGCTCTCCCCTCCTCCTCGTCTGCTTATCCCTCCTTGCCCTCCCAGCCCGTAGCCCACGCAGCTGCGTGCACGCAGCACCCGCACCAGCACCCGACTTGCAGCGAGGCATGAGACTTCCGTTCCTTCCGTGTTGGTTACACGTGTGCATCGCTCGTGCATCGGTAGGTGCAACAACCAGCCTGCCTAATGCCAACCTGGGCCCATGCGAGCCACGCGTAACCGTGGGCGTAACCGTGCAGCCTTGCTCATGCCGTACATATGTGCCGTACACCGTACCCGGCGTGCACATGCGCCATGCGTGCACCTCGCCGCCGCTCGCGGCAACCGCTCCATCCTGCACCGCCACGAGTCAACAGCCTGGGACAGCCCCAACGGACATACACAGGACACAGCGTGCCCTGCATGCCTCCAGCAGCTGATTGACGCCGGGTCGCGCCACAGCCCTGCACCCGCCTGCCCCACACAGGGCACAGCGCCGCCCTCTGGTTGCATCTCCAGCAGCAGGGGTGCTGGTTGGCGCCGGAGCCCAGCCGCGCTGCAGCCCTGCGCCCGCCTGTGCTGCTGTTGCCGCTCCCAGCGCCGCTGCTGCCATTGTCCACTGCCTACTGAAGGCGCCACCGCCCTGAAACGGCCCACTGCAGCTGTGACGATACCTGCTGGTGCTTCTGCCTCTACTGCTGCTATGATACGAGCTGCCAGGCTGGCTCTTGCCGATTATGTATCGGATACATATGCGGCTGAACCCGCTGATTAGGGAACCGGCACGGACGCTGTTGCTCTAGCTGGCGGGAAAGCTGGCATGTGCCCTGGTACTGCTGCCATTCACGCTATGGCTGCCGGACTCGCTGCTGCTGTTCGCACTGCCGCTGGTGCACGCGACCGCAGTCTCACTGCCGCTGGTGCACGCGACCGCAGTCTCACTGCCGCTGCCCAACCACCTACACCCCCGCCCGCCCCTGCCCCCGCCAGCGCGCTGCCGCCTCCCCCCCTCCACTTGCTGACTCCCTCCCCCGCGCCCCTCCACCGCGCCCGTGCCTGCGTCGTACCCCCCACGCTGGGCACCCTTCTACCCTCACCCCTGTACCCACCCCCAACTCCCTCACGGCCCTTCTTCCCCTCCTCCCAACCGTCACAACCGTCTCGTGTCTTACCTGCCACGCTGAGCGCCAACCCACCCCTACGTCCCACTACTTGCGTGCCCTTTTCCCCTACTACGCCGCCGCCCTGTGTCATACCATGCATTCTCGGGGCCCAGCCCCCACTACTGCCGCACCCGCCCCTAACTCCGCTACTGCCTCGCGCCCCTTCTGCCCCCGCGACGCCAGATATCCCTGCTGAGTCACCGTCTTGTGTCTTACCAGGCACGCTGGGCGCCGCCTCCCCCGTGAACAGCAGCACCACGTGCTCCACCAGCTTGGCCTGCGCCATGCACACGGCGTTGGAGCCGTGGGCGGAGGCGGCGGCCATCACCGCGGGGTGCAGCGCAAGCACCGCCTCCCAGGCGTCGCGCACGTCGGGCTGGTTGTACTGGGGGCCAAGGTGTGAATGTGGGTGTGGCGGTGGGTTGTTTGGGTGAGGGTGCAAGGGACGGAGCAAGGGGCAAGGGGCTAGGCGGGGAGGTGCAGGAGGCGATGAGGTGTGGGGGCCGCCCTTGGGGCTGTGAAAGCGGTCGTGACCCAAATCGTAGCTTCAGGAGCACACGGGTGCGTCCCCATCCGTCCCTGCCTGTGTGCGGCCCTTCCCCGTCCTGAATTGGTCTGTCCTTTCCTGGCCCACCTTCAGCGCAGCCAGCGCCAGCGCGCCCCTCAGCAGGCAGGCGAAGGCCAGCACCGCCTCCCGGACCACCCCCGACGCGCCGTCCTGCAGCAGTGTATTAACACACGCGGTGCCCAGCAGCAGCACCTGCACCCCCGTGTGGTGCACAGCCAGGTGGCCCAGCAGGGCGGCCAGCGCCTTGCGGATTGGAACATTGGGGTCCGCCTGGGGGGTGGGGAATACGGGGTGGGGGCAGCGCGGGCGTGAGGAGGGGGCAGGGAGGCAGGCAACCGGGGGCAGGCGGATCGGAAGGTGGATTGGGTCTGAACTTCCACAATGATGATGGCGGGCTGTGCGACAGCTGGAAGTGGATGGGGGGTGTGGGGAAGGTATGACAGGAGGAAGGAGCAAAGGCAGGTCCACTTGGGTCCGGGGTGGGTGCGGAAGGCACGGCTGTACGCGATTTGCGAGCACGTCGAAGCCTATGAACCCTTGTGTTTTAGAGCCTACTGCAGTGTGCCAAGCAAGGGTGCAAAGCGTCGACCCCCAGTGCGCTCCCAGGCGCCCGAGGTGCACGGAGGGGGGCTGCAGCGCATGTTAGGCCCTCAGCGACGCTTCGTTGACGAGCAACATGCCGTTGATAATGAAGCATAACCGTAATGTTTACCTGCAGCAGCTGGATCACGTCTGGTAGCCAGGTGCTGGTCAGGTTGTCGGGGCAAGGGGCCTCGCTGTTCGCAGGCTCAAGGGCCTGGCGTAGCGCTTTCAGCGCAGCCAGCTGCATACAAATTTGACATTGTGATAAGAGGCGTATTACGCTCGTGCAACAGCTGCATTACGCGTCGGCGTCTGCGCGATGGCTGTCGGCAGCCTGTCCCACCCGGTCTTCGTCACTGGATGCGGCCTTCAAATCCACCACAAGAGGTGGTAGTTTGAGATGGAGGGCCGCCATTTCCCTACCTTGGGCGCTTGGCCCAAGAGAGCAGGCAGCAGTCTACATTCCGAGCTCCGCTAATCCATGCATGGCATATGATGCCAGCAGCTCCTACACAATAATCATATAGTTGTTGACTGAGTGGACGGACTCGGCAGGCTTTCACGATAAAGATGTTTGGCTCGTCAAGCGCCGGTGAGAATCAAGTGAAGGGGTCGATTCTGATGCACGATCAAGCACATATGGGTGAAGAATACGCATACCTGGACGGACGGAGAACAGGACGTTGGCGGGGCCGGCAACGGCCAACCGTGCCACCTCCTCATTAATCCTCATCGGCCCTGAGGTACCTTGGTCCAAGTCACCGGACCGAGCCCTTCCCCGTCTTCGGTGCTTTCGCAGCATTGCAACACTCACCATGGCCGTGCTTGTGCAGAGTGCCACGTGCATGCATCACGACGCCCACAGGGAGGCCACCTGCTCCTCGCCACCTGCCTTACTCCCTGCTGCTTCCGTCAGGTCCCTGCCCAACGCCTTCACCAGTTTCCGCCTCGGCCCCGCAAAGGGCCTGTGTCCAGCCACGGTTCAGGGCAGGGGTTCCCCTGGGTCAGGCGTAGAGCAGTACACTGTTTCCGTTGGCGGCCCGAACGAAGTGCACCAGGATGCAGGCCCCAGCGCCCTAGTGGGCCTGGACTAACACGGACTAACACAATGCCGCAGCCAGGGGACCGCAGCTGATGCGGAACTGGATGGAGATGCTGTCTGGTCTGGTGCCAGTTGTGACCCTCACAGTACGGTAAGTTCTGCGTTGTGCTTTTGGGAGAAAAGCGCTTGTGAGGATTGTGCGGCTTTCTGACGCCCTACCCGAAACCCACAACGCTGCCCCCTGACCGCCACCTGCCCCCACGCCCCACTTTCTTGGCCAGGTAACTCAGCTCGTAGATGGCGGGCAAGTCCATCTGGGGAGGAGTGTGGACGGCAGCATGTGCGGACTTTGTTGTGCGGGCGCCGGGCGGTGGCGGAGGGGGCAGAGGTGCCGGTGTTGAGCAGGGATGCCAGGGTGGGTGACGGGGCAAGGGGGGCGCCAATGGACGGCAAGAGGGACATTCGGCAGCGCCTTCAGTGCTGTGGTTGAAAGGCGTGTGGCATCTTGGCGCTGTGGCTGGCGCGTGGTGGCGGTCACGATGCTGGCAGCCAGTGGCAGCCCGCAAAGGGAGCGAGCAAGGGAGGGCAGAGGGTACGGTGGCGCACCAGTCGATCTGGTGGGTAGAGGTTTGGCCCGGCAACCCCGGCCCAGAACTGCGTGATAGCTATGCAGTGTAGGTGCACGGCAGCAGGTTTAGCGCCCTCGTTGAACTAGGGTGATACCTGTTCTCTGGCCCTGCCGTAGGGCGGACTGGCAGCAAGGGAACGGCAGGCCGGGGACGCACAATGCCACTCACCAGGCGGCGGCGGGGGCGTGGTCATAGCTCCTCCTGTCCTCCACCCTGGAGCCTGGAACGCCAGCAAATGTGCCTCGTCAGCAAAACCATGGCAGCGCATGAAGGACTCATGTGCTCCACATCGGGCAGGGCTCGGGTGGGCTTTACCCCATATATGCGCATCATGTATAGGTAGTTGAGGTTTACGTGGGTGCCGTACATGACACACTGACGCACTCCGGCATTCCGGTAACCCCCTTCCCACAAACGTGCCCCAGTGGCGTTTTCTTAGGTGCGGGGTGTAAAGCGTAGAACACAAGAATGGGGCAGGATCACATTGGGAAATCCGTTGAGCGATTGTTACAGAGCTTGGAGGACTTGGTCGGGGAGCAGAGCGGTGCTGCTCCTGGGAACAGCCGACCGTCGGACCCTTTAGATGCTTACAGTAAAGAGTTCAATGCGCTCGAGGCCAACTGGTCTCGTGTGCTGTCCCGAAAAGGGAGCATCCCGCAGGAGGCCCGAGAGCTTGCTTACTCCAAGACGTGGATTCACGCTTTCCTTGAGTCAAAGCTGTCGATGCGGGTTGGGCTAGTGCTGGCGGCTGTGCGGGAGCAGGCGGAAGCAGCAACCTTGGGTGCCGGAACCGTTCGGGGAACGACTGAGGCGTCCAGGTGCGTGGCACACCTTGGCAAGCATCGGGTTCATCTATTGAATAACCGAGAACATGCGATGACACTTGTCGCGGTCGCCCGAAGCTTGTGCAGCTGTGCCAAGAGCACCCTCATCTGCAACGGCCGCGTTTGCCTAACCTACCTGAAGTGACGGAGATGACTTATGAGACCGTGTATGCTGTTGTTCGGGGATATCGTTGGCAGCGGCTCGAAAGCGCAGTAGCACCTCTCGCAAGCGACGTGAGTTCGGACATTGTGTCCCCTCCGTTCTCAGGGCCCACACCTACCGGCTCGTCATATCCGCCGGTCAGGCTGCGTTCCTGCTGCCAATTTGCTCCTCCAGCGCGGCCAGTGTGTTGTACAGCAAGAGCGGCAGCAAGGCGGACTGGTGAAAGGGCACGGAAGCCCTGACTGCAATGGCGCAGCGGGGCTTCATGCAGACGGTCGCTGACGCCGCCCGTGCCATAAGCGCCTTCACGGCCACCCTGCGGGCCGAGGCCGGCGAGCCGTCACAGCCCGCTTCGGCCAGCGCGATAACGTGGCACGGGCACATGTGGCAGTTCACAGGCTCTGCAACAGCCAATCTTGACTGCTTAGGGGGGCGCATCGCTGAAGCGGTCTGCCAGTACCTGCTGGCCATGGCGCTACTGGCGATGCAGCACACCATGGCACACCATGGCAGCCGCACAGAGGCCTCAAACCCGCAGGTGTTTTCTGTCACCCCTGAGACCTCGAGCACCCTTGGCTCGCTGGTGGCATCGGGGCTGGTGGCAGCTGCCGCCGCCACCGTGGTTGACTGCCCCTGCGCTGCCGGGCTGACCCACATCAGCCTCAGCCGCGCCGCCTGCAACGCCGCACGTGCTATGGCGCTGCTGGCCGGCTTGCAGGAAAGCCTGGCGTCACATGGCGGGCAGGAGGGCCGGCGGCTGGCGTGCGGTCTGCTGCGTGCCACTCGGCACGTGGCTGTACGGCGGCTGCAGGTGGCGCTGCTGGACCAGCTGGCAGCGCATGCTGGTATGGGGGCGGAGCTGGGGGGCGGGCAGGAGGGGCGGCAGGAGGAGGAGCAGGAGCAAGGGGGGCGGCAGAACCAGGCGGCGCAGGAGCAGGAGGACGAGGGGCAGCAAGCGCAGGAGCGGCGGGCATCTGAGGCGCCGGAGCAGCAGGGGCCGCCAACGCGAGTGCGTGCGCAGGAGCCTGGGGCAGGGGGCCAAGAGCGGCTAGGGGAGAGGGGGCAGGAGCCTGAGCAGCAGGTGCACGAGGGGCAAGCGCGGGCGGGGTGTCCTGGACCGGAGGAGGCGGACGGCTGGGCGGGCAGCAGCGGGGTGTGGTGGTTTGCCCGGGAGGAGGCACAGCGGGGGGAGCTGCTGGGGGCGAAGGACGGCGAGGAGGAACCCGTGGCAGGCAGCCCTACAGCCGGCTGGCTCGAGAGCCGTCACTGCGGCATCGTGTCCGCAACGCTACTGGCCTGGCAAGCGGCAGAGGTGGTGCAGCTGGAGGAGGAGGAGCGTGTGCCGGCGGCGCCGCCGCCGGTCCTCAGGGCGCGGCTGGCGGCGCGCGCGGCGGAGGCGCTGTGCCGGCTGTGCCGCGGGCAGGGGCTGGAGGGGGCGTACGCACCGGCACCGCAGTGGGAGTTTGCCACGGTCCAGGTGAGGGCCCTGGTCGAAGGTGGCGCACTCAGCTGTAGCATAGCTTGGCATCGGCCATCCGCGTCCGCAGTACACTCACAGCGTGCGTTAACACGAGGGAGTGCAGTAGCATGCGGTTGTAGCGGATGCGGTGCGGGAATGGGATAAATAGAATCCCTTACAAGTAAACACATAGCAAGGTGCACTCACTGCCACCACGGGGAAGAAGAAGACCGGCCGATGGTGCTGAGCAAGCGGCTGGAAGCTCCGCCCGGCTGCTCCCGCTGAACGCTGTTAGCTATACCATCTGTGTCGGGTTGCCCCCCGGCGCGCGCCAGACCGGACCAGTGCGTGCACACGCGAGTGGGGTGCGATGGTTTACCTGCAGCTGCAGGTGGGTGGAGGGGCAGGCGTCCGAAGATGACATTATGGGACAGCAGTGTGACACTCACTGGTTAGCATCCCGTACGTAGTTCCGATCCGTGCCTCTGCCCCAACCCTGTGCGCCCTTGCCCTGCCGCCGCGTCCTTCCAGGCTGCCTGGTCCATGCGCCAGGCGGTGCAGCTGGGGCACGGCGGCCAACACCAGCAGCATGCAGCGGTGTGGGGCGCCGCGGCAGCGCGCGCCCTGACCCGGGTGGCGGTCCTGGGCGCAGCGGCGGCCGGCGCCCGCGCCCTGGTGTGCGGAGATGTTGGCAGCCTGGGGTCGGCAGCCACAGCAGCAGCAGCTGCTGCAGCGGGACAGTGCGGGCCTGGGGTGGAGGGGGTCCGACCGCTGTGCCGCGGCCCCCTTGCCGCTCTGTCGCAGCTACCCATGGTAGGGCCGCAGGTGGAGGCGGCGGCCCGCGGGGTGCTGTCGATGCAGCTGGGCTCTCCTGATGGCCTGGTGGCGGCTGGCGGGTTGTGGATGGCGGCGGCAGCAGCGGCGGCGGTGTGCACGGGCGTGGCGGGGCGGCTGGCGCAGCGGGGCGTGGGCGTGGGGCGGCTGGGGCAGCAGCGAGGCGGAGCAGCGGGGTCGTTGGAGACCAGGGCCGCTGGACAGGGGAAAGACGGGAATGAGGTGAATGGGTTGGATGTAAAGGCAGCTGCCGCCGCGGCGGCGTGGCACGCCGAGCGCGTGGTGGTGCTGACGTGCTGCGCGGCGTCCTTGGCCGCCCTGGTGTGCCTCAACTGGGCCGCCGCGTGGGTGGCAGGTGCCTACCTGGCTCCCTTGGCCCTCTGGCAGGGCCTCGCGGCCCCAGCAGTGGCTGCTGTGGGGCAAAAGAGGAGCTCCATGGCTGTACGGGCCTTTGTGTGGGCGGTGCTGTGGCTGGCTGCTTGCCCGTTTCTGTTCCTAGCCGCAATAGCGCTGGCGTTTCCCGGGGCTGGGGCGCCACCGCTGACTGTGGCCGACGGAGTCTGTGGCATGTCGTTGACCGGACACCTGTACGCGCACGTGGTAGCGGGGGGCTTCTGGCTCTTCGGGTTAGGAGGATGAGGCACTGGGAGGGCACTGATGGCGTGTCCTCGGCTGCATGCAGCCGGTTGTCGGTTGCGTCTCGTGTACAAATTTGCAAGTGACCTCGCAGCTGTATCCAAAAAGCGGCTTATAAAACTGAACTGGCTACAAGCATAAGCGCTGAACAAACCATCCCATTGATTGTAGTGCGTAGCAAAAAGTCGTCCAGTGGCAACTTGTTGTTCGGTAGCAACTTGTTCCTGGACTGTCGCCGGAAGGTGCTCACCCCTCTTCACAACTTCATTCTGCTGCGTTACAAGATCTATAGAGGAACAAAACCACGACGCACGCCTAGCGCGTACTTGCAACCTCCATTTGTTGCTGGCGACAGTGCTCCCCTTCTTCGGAGCGCGCAACTGACGCTCGTTACTTGAGCTGTATTATGAGAGGTAAGGTATGATATCAAAGCTGCCATTGGTGGGTGCCGTCGCCAGTCCGCTGCGACCCTACCTGGGCGTGCGATGGGTTTGCAAATCATGCCAGCAGTCGCAGATCAGCACTTCTCACACGGACCTGAAGGATCTTCTTATAAGCATTTTGGTGCTGCTTAACTTTGTAGCGGCTGGAGGAGTGGGCATGGAGCAGCAGCTTATGAGTAAAGTGGCAGCGCCTTACAGCCACTAGGCTAACCGGAATATCAAATACACGTTTGAATTACAAGGTAAGAAAGCTGCCAGATTTACAAAATTGCAACGGGCGCTGGGGCCTTGCTACATACCACATGCCTGCCGGCATGGCTACTCCACCAGCAACGACGATCCTTTGTGCGTTACAGGGCACTGACGCCAAGAAATCATGCAACCTCTGGCAATTTCAAAAAGCCACACAGGTGCGGTATTATGGAATCAGGAGGAGCAGCCAGAGCAGCCATAGGGGTTGACAGCTGTTGACTCTGCACGTACGGCAACCTGCATATGCAAGTTGCAAGTTGCGCTAGCTGACTGCCTACCCGCTCTGCAGGCGTTCAACCCATACTGGCTTCAAGAGGGTATGGAGACACGTTGCCGCCGCCAGTCTTGCTCGAGACCAGCATTGTTTTCGGCAGCGACAAGCATGTCGTCCGTGTCCGGCAAGGGGAAGACCCTTCCGTGGTCGCGCGCGCGTTCGCCGTAGTACACAAGCTACCTCCTAACGCGGCAGAAGCGTTGACTGCCCACTTGGCAGCCAACTTGCGACGGGTGGCGGAAAACACCGCAGCTGTCCAACAGGCACGTCCAGAGGGCAAGCTGCACGACCGCCCCGACTGCGCCTACGACGGCAACGGCATTGCATCAACAGGCCCCATGGGTCTGGCCGCCATGCTTAATCCCCCAGTACCCCACGTCAGCGGCCGCCCTTTAGCGTCCTCTGGCATCAGGGCACCTGGCAGTGGCAGCGAAGGCTGGCAGCAGCCCATGGCCTCCGCCGGGGCCATGGACCCGGAGGCCCGGCTGGCCGCCAAGCTGATGAGCGACACGGAGTACCAGCGGGTATCGTCGGGGCTCATGGAGCACGGCCGCGGGCCGGCAGGGCCCAACGGCGCCACCTGGCTGATCGCGAGGGAGGAGCTTACGGCACCGAAAGGCTGTGCTGGCGGTGGCGTGCACAGGGCGGGGGCCAGCAGCATATCCGGCAATGTGCTGCGGGGCAGCCTGGCGCGCAGCTCGGCCAACAGCAGCGGCGCGCTAGGGCCCGGGCCAGCGCGCGGTGGGCCAGCGTCGGCAAGCGGAGGCGTGACGTCAGTGCGCACCTCCACGCACGCTGTGGTGGTGGATTATGGGATAGGGCCAGGGCCGAGTACATCGCTGTGCATGCATGTCCGCTGTGCCTCCATCTCGGAACTGAACCCTCTAGTACGCATAAACATGTACGGCACGCGTCAATATGTGCGGGCATCTCCAGCTGCCTGGCACGGCAACGTATGCTTCCACTGACAATTCTGTTGCCTCCTTGCTGATGTGCTTCAGTGAACATTCGGTGCGGCTGTACGACAACGCACAGAAGCGCCAGGCGCGCCTGGAGGCCAGGCGGGCGGCCGAGGCGCGGGCCCACAAGGAGGAGCTGCGAGCTGCCCGCGCGTCCAGCCACATGACGGACGTCAGCCGGGCCATCATGCAAGGCCGCCGGCCGGGCGAGGGGCAGGGCAGCTACGGCGGCATGCTGTACGAGGAGGGACTGGAGGCGCAGCGGGAGCGGCAGCGGAGGGTAGGTGCTGCGTGCATGCGTGTCATCCGCATCGCTCATAAGTCAGAGGTGGTGGGTCTGTGCAAGGCGGTTCCTGCGCGGGTGCGGCTGGCATTCCACAAGGTGTGCCATTTTGCTTGCTTCCTTCCGTACTCCCTCACCTGTCGTGCATGTGTGCGCAGGCGGAGGCCGAGCGCAAGGCGCGCGAGGACATCGAGCTGCAGGCCGCCACCTTCCGCCCCGAGATCACGCAGCTGGCAAAGAAGATGCAGTGGCAGCAGCACGGCCGCAATGGCTCCGGAGAGCAGGGAGCTGGCGCCACAGCGGGCGACGCCAAGTGGGCTAGACTGAGCACAGCGGCATTTCGCAAGTCTACTCTGGTAAGCACCCTCAGCTTGGAACTTGACCGTACGGCACCGTTAGGGGTACTTGCATATGGGGTTGCGAGCTACGTTCACGTATAGTTGGAGAACGAGACGCCATGCAGGAGCGTGCTGTGCTGGCTGCAGGACAAGATGGAGGCCATCCGTGCGGACGAGGAGGCGGCCGAGGCGGCGGAGTGCACCTTCCAACCCAAGATCAACCGCAAGAGCGAGCAGATGATGGAGATGCGGACGTCGATCTGCCAGGTGTGCCATTGGGCCTCAGCAACCCCACTGTTACGCCAACACGGTCAAGCGTACCGATAATGTGCTGCATGCTGCACCGCCGCTGCCTGTGATGCAGTCTCCACTCCAAAATGTGGTAGCGATGAGTTTGCAACGGATGCTTTCACACACAGTCGTGTTCGTATGTGCGGCTTAACCCATGACCCTACAGACCCTGCGCATATCGGCAACGGACCTCTTGCACGACAACCACAGGCGCTTCCAGAAAGAGTGAGTTGGCTGGGGTGTATGTGTGTACGTGCAATGACCTCTTACAGCCAAGCGTTCGCACCGCAGACACTACTTGGTGTTGCATGGATGACAGGTCGGTACTGATCAACGCTGCTGGTACACGCAGGCTTGAGGAAAGGCGCCAGCAGTGCCCAGAAGGCGTCACCTTCAAGCCGCAGGTGAGACATACCGGTAACGCACAAGGTGCGCGACGCATCAGGTAATCACAACATTGTGCGGATTACACTTCGCGGACATAGGCCTGCACATGGGGCTTTCCGGCGCTACCGCTATCGTGCACCGGTATGCCACGTGGGCTCGCTGTGGGCTGCCGGCGCTGCAGGTCAACAAGCACGCCAAGGCTCAGGAGATGGCGCGCCGCGGCCTGGAGAAGCAGCTCGTCCGAGCCTCCTGCTCCGCCTCGCTGGGCAGCCTGTTGAAGCAGGACGCCGACCCGATGACGCTGCCCGTGGAGGAACGGCTGCACGCCTTGACCAAGGCCAGGGAGGTACGTGTACGCGGTTACACTCGGGTCTGACTGAGTCCACCCGTACATTATCACGTGGAGTTGTTGGTGCTAGGCTAGACACACGGGCTCGAAGCGCAATGTTCTGCACTAGAAACGGTAAGCCAGCAATTCCACCGCTAATCACGATGCCATGGTGTAACTTGTGACTGTGCTTCACCTGCGTGCAGGAGAAGGCCAGGGCCGCTTGGGAGGCGCAGTACGGCCCCGTGGACCCCAACACCGGCAGGCGGCGCTACCAGCCGGACGTGGGACGCGGCCCGCGTGGTGGGGCGGTGGGCGCTGGCGGCCGCTCGCCCGGCGTGGACGTGGGGGAGCACCTGTACGCCCGGGCGCGGGACCAGGCGGCGCGGTGGAAGGCCAGGGAGGACGCGGAGCGCTGGGCGGCTGAGGAGGAGGCCGCTCGCAGCAAGATAAACCGTGGGTCTCGTTTGCAGCCTCCATGGGCGCAACACACTGCGCGCACATGGGGCGCAGCTAGGAGCTTAAAAGGGCCCATGGGGTGGTGCAATCATGCGCATCAGGTTGATGCATGTACAATGACAGCTGCAGTGCGGTATTTGCACTAGTAGTTACTGACGCCTGCCTCGTCACCCCTTTGCGTCCTCCACACCGTTTGTCTGTCCCAGCTGCCAGCCAGGCCATTGTGGCAGAGACACACGCCAAGCGCTTTAAGCTCATCTTCGAGTTCTTGGCCCAGGACGGCGGTAAGCTCCTGGACCTGTGCGGGCAGCTGGCCCGCCGCCCCAGGGGCAGCAGCCACAACGGCAGCGGAGGCAGTGGACGCGGCGGCGGCAGCAGTGACGGCACAGGCAACGGAGGTGGTGAGAGCCTGGGCGTCCCCCCTCCGCCCAGCGCCCCCGCCATGGTGGACGAGCTGGAGCCCGAGGTGCGGGTCGACCTGGAGCTGGCTGCACAGCTGTGGAAGGACGACTGGAGCCAGCGGTGCACGTGAGTGTTTGCTCATACACTATATTACTGAGATGTATCAGGCTCTTGCTTGGGTTGTGAAATGCAGTGTGCAGCGTGATATGCATAGGAACTCGCGTATTAGCCCCACCGTTAAATTAGTACACGTAGCCGCAGGTCCAGCTGACACGACCGTACTCGCGCAAAGGTGATTGCGCTACCTGCCAAGACTCGTGCTTATGTGTGGAGACGGCACCGTTGGCAACCCATCCCTTTCAGGCCCGCCGACCAGCGGGGGTCCGACGATGCAACCGCCGGCAACGTGGTCGACCAGGCGCAGCCCCGCGGCCCGGCCCACCCGCCGCCGCTGGAGCTGCAGGACTTCCTGGCGCTGATGAAGAGGGTGCTGGCGCTGCACCGCGTCCCGCGCGCCTACCTGTGCCCGTCTCCCCCTGCCGCCGGCAAGGACCAGAACGTGACGTTCCGCCCCGACATCAACCCCCGGTCCAGGGCCATGGCGTCGCGCGTGCGGCCGGGGGACGTGACCGTGCACGAGCTGCTGCACCAGGTGGGAGACGGGGCTGGAAGATTGGCAAGATACCCACCTGGCGGCGTTTCAGCAGGTCCGAAGATGCTCTGCAGTGCACACAGCAGAGCAGGCTGCAGGCGGGGTGTTACCGTGATGTTTCGAGGACCTGCTTCATGCGGATGGACTGTGCGGCTGCCTGCCCCTTGTGCTTCCAGGTTGGACAGCAGCGGGAGGCCAAGCTGGAGGCCCAGCGGCGGGACCAGGAGGGCGCCGGGCTGGAGGAGTGCACCTTCCGGCCCCAGCTCAACCCCTGCACCAGGTGTGCGCTACTTACCGGTATGATGCTGTGACCTGTATGGCCAGGGGAACTGTTGGTCTCCTTCTTTGCCGTTTACAAAGGCATTCACACTGAAGGTAAATGGAGGCAACATCCTGCTCATACGCCCCGCACACCAACCGCTGTTGCAGGGAGGTTCACGGCCGCGCGCTGCGGCAGGTCTTCGGCGAGCAGCCCCACGTCGGCGGCCGCCGGTCCACCTTCGCGGCTGCCGCGGCCGGCATCGCGACAGCCGCCACGGGCGCCACTAAGGACCTCACGACCCGCGACCTGTACCTGGTGCAAGCAGCTGCTGCGGCCTTGGCGCCGGCGCCCGCCGTCCCCAGCCTCGCCCCGCCGGGAGTCGCGCCTCGGCCCTGCCCGGCCAACGGTGCCACCACCACCACCACCTGCCAATCCTTGACGCCCATGGATGGAGGTGCTCCGCGTGCCGCCTACCCGTACGGCGGCAGCTTTGGGGCTGACGTCACCATCGACTCTGAGTGGGGCCTGGAGGTGGAGACTCTGCTGCGGGTGGATGGGGAGGGCGCCCTGACCCGCCAACGTGTCAAGCAGCAGCAGCAGGGGGACGTGCGCCCGTGGCCACGGCAGCAGGGGCAGCCTGGCCTGGTGGCCGCGGCCGGGCTGCAGCCGATGTCGCTTGCGGACGGCGACGGAGGCAACAGCTACCATCATGCGGAGGAGGAGCAGAAGGAGGGCGATACCTCGGTCTCCGCCCTGCTGCACAAGCTGGAGAACCTGCAGGTGGGAGGGCAGGTACCTGGGGACTCCAACTCCCCCCTCCGGTTGCCACTGTGTATGTACCAGTGATCATGTGGCCATGCACATAGCTTGGTGGCATGAGCTGCACCATTCTGTGGAGGGCACGCGCATACGGACCGTACCCAGGCCGTTCCCTCTACCTGGTACCCGTGTGCAGGCATTTATCGAGCCGTGCGTGAGGGAGGCGCAGCCGAGGGCCAGCGGGGCCTGTGAGCAACAGGAGCGACAGAGCCGGTCCCTGGCGGCGGCGCAGCACACCGCGTGTGTGGCAGGCAGCGCGGCGGGAAGCGCCTGGCCTGTGCCGCCGGGCGGGCTGCAGGCGCTTGCGGCGGAGCTCATGCCCTGACATGGTGCTTCATAGGCCCGCGCACGGCTGCCTGGTGGGCTACTCGTGTTGGCGTGTGCGTGATGGCAGATGCCAAATTGTAGATATGCCTAGGCTGACGATACCGGTAGCTAGTGATCTTGGGGTCACCGGTATGCGTGGTTGGTGGTGGATGAACTGTGTACGTACAGTAGCAAGCGGCGTAATCAGGTGTCACTGAGGGGTGGGAGAGAGGTAGGGAGAGCGTTACGCGTACCAGTATGCACTCGCGGACTGCTGTGGAGCTTTCCTGCTGGCGTCACGCTGCATGGTCACCGGTGTTGTACCGTACCGGTACGGCACACCTGTAATAGCGGAAAGCAGGACCAGCGGCCACGCACGGGGACGGCAGGGCGTTTCCATAGGTGTTTGCGGTTGGCTTTGCTCTTGCGCCGCTGCGTGTCGTCCGCACACGTACCGACGATGAAGGCACCTGCTGCATCCAGGACAGGAACTCTCGAAGGGCAGCACTCCGGGCTGAGACCTGGTGGCCAGGCCGCAAAGGAGTCTGCAAGCCCTGTACAGTCTGCAACAGGGGACCCCCCTGGTCTGCAACTCATGTTTGTGTACTACTTGACAACGGAGTCAGCGGAGTAGGTCCGAGTGACGCACGGGTATCAGCGGTACCTTGATACGGTAACCACCGGAGGAGCCATGAACTGTAGGACTCACCTGGACTCACAGCTGCACCTCATTAGGGATGATACGTGTGTCTGGAGTGAGGACACGAGAGTTCTGCACGCTGCTGTATGGGCATGGGAGTAGTATCGCACGCAGAAGCCGAGTAGCCTACCGTAGCAGCGTAGTTGTTATGCTGGAGCCACAGGTGCGCTGCGAGCGGCGCGAGGGCCGGCCTTGATCTAGCGTTTCGAAGCAGCGCCAGTCATGTCGCGCAGTGTCGCGTTACGAAGATAAACAGAAGGGAATACCCAATACCGGTACCACTCGCGTCATTGACCAGGTCCTGAACGCGCCCATGGGTCAGGCGCATGGGTCAGACCAGGGGGGGCCTCCTGGGTCAGACCTCTTCACGCATGTAGCTTCCTTCGCAGCAATAACGCGGAGAAAGATCTCCCTTCGCAACAATAGCGCGGAGGAAGAAAGAGTACCGGTACGCACCGCTGTACAGCCTCTGGCAGCGTTCCGGTCTTATACAATACCGGTATTATTTTCCGGCCGTCCAGGCCGGTTCTTAGGATTTTTTTGGGGCCAAATTGGAAGCGAAATTAGGATTGCTATGCAATTTTCCGTTGACATAGTAAGCGGTACTCAGACAATCTTTCCAAGGCAGCCGCGATTATTGTAAGCAAATCCAGACAGGGAAGCAGGGTCCAGGGCGCCGCAGCGCACACCACATGCGCACCCCAGGGAGCACCCAAACGAACCCCAGGGATGGTGCCGAGTACTGCAGGCCTGGTATGGCATCGGCTTCAACACTGCAAGCGTGCGAGAACTGTGTGTCTTAGTGCTGCTGCTGCGTGCGTAGTAGTCATTTGGGGGTTAGGGGGGCTTGGGCCCCAGGAAAAAGCTCAGACCAGGGGACCCTGGCTCAGACTTACAATTCCTACGGCCAAAATTGCAAGCAGTACTGCGACAATTTCCGGGTGAGAGGGTCAAAAATTGTAAGCGCTTAGGATTTCGTACCAAATAAGACCGGAACACTGACAGCCACGCTATGCCATCATGCCGCACAAGCAGAACCCACTAACGAATGTAGCTGCAAACGCGCCTTTACAACCGAGAGATAGGCGAGTGAGGAATGTCACCTTGGCGGCCCTAACGTGACCTTGCTCAGCGGAGCTCTCCCTTGCCCTTGCTCCTGTCGTCTTCAGACCAATGAGCAACCGTAACCCCCGCTCGCATACGCCTAGGGCCGCTTCCCAACAAAGAGCACTGCTTTGTTGGGAAGCGGTAGAGTACACGACCCCGCTGCAGCGTGACGACTAGTTGTTTATTCATACCAAAAGCGCCAGCAAAACACGTCCCAAAATTGCTGGCGCACGCATCCCGAAAAGCAACAAGCTGGAGCGTAGCACAGCCGATTCCCCAGTTCCCGTGCAACCACCAAGGCTCCATAGATACCAACGGCCCGCGCCCGACCCTGCGACATTCCGCCCCGCTTGATTGGACTGCCCCAGTCACACCAGAAACGTCGCCGAGTGTAATTATTAGGACAGCATGCTTAGTCCATGCGCCTCAAGCCTGTCGCAGAGAGCGCCGCGGCCACGGTGTTGCACCGCACGCAGTGCCTTCCCCAGCCATATTTGGGGTCATGGAGACGCACAGCAACATGGAAAGAAGCCGTTACGGGTCACAAGCGCAAGGCACGCCGCAGCGCCTGTCCATCGCATATCGTAGCAATGCATACCGTAACAACCAGCCCTTCCCGCTGAAGTTTCGGGGTCACAGGTCCATACCAATCTCGATTATGCCGTCATTGATACTTCAAGCCCAAATCAAAGATAGTGCTTCCACTGTATACCCCGGCACACGGCACGAACAGCGTCGCTTCGGTTATCGCTCCTTCCAGTTCCAACTACCATTTACACTGCAGTTACTACCTTCAACCAAAGGCCGCCGCCCCCAGGCAGGCGCTACGATGGCAGCTGCGGCGCGCTTTGCGACACGTGCAGCCCCGGCCGGCCGCCGCCCGCCATGGGCATTGTGTCGGCGCGCAGCTTCTCGCCGCACTGCGCCGCCAGCATCGCAACGAGCGGGTCGCCGCCGCCGCCGCCGCCGCCGCCACCCGCCGCCGCCCCGCTGGCGGAGGCCGAGGCGAGCATCCCCAGGTGCAGTGGCACGCGGCGCTCGCGGGCCTGCGGGCCGAGGGGAGCAAGCGTGTTGCTTCGTCAACAGCAGCCATCAGGGATGCTCGTAGTAAGCGGCAAAGTGGCCCACGGATAGCAAGGGGGCCACACAGCCTGGGGACATCCGCGAGCAGCCCCCTCAAGCCTACTCAAGGCCAGGCCTCGCATGCAAGGCCCAGCGTGCAGGTCCAGGTGCCCGACCGCCCGGCCCCGCCCCACCTGGCGCCGCACGTCGGGTGAGTCCAGCAGGGAGCACAGCGCAGACAGCGCGCAGGCCAGCAGCGAAGAGGAGGAGGGGGAGGAGAAGGAAGGGGAGCTAGGGCCGGCGCCGGCGGCGGAGGGCGCCAGAGAGCTCCGCGACAGCCCGCGGGCCAGGGCAACCGCGCCGGCGGTGGCGGCGTGCGTTGCGGCGACCTGCAAAGTAGGATGACGGCAGCGACTGGCGGTCAACAGCCACTGATAACCAATGCAAAGTCAAAGTAGTTGCACGAACGTCAGTAACAAGCACGTACCGATGCTGTTTTGCTTAAAGCACCCGACTGTCTTACCCCGGTGCCGCCACGGACGGACCGATCGTCCAACGACGTCGGCATCGACGCCGTCGGGCTTGCCCCCGTCATCCGGCCAACACCAGCGGCGTCGCGGAGGGCGGCGGCCTGCGGGTGCTGCGGCGTCGGCGGCTCCGCCCCGCGCTTCACGATGGCCATCAGCGCCGCCGGCAGCTCCGTCGCCGCCAGGCGGCCATGCAGGTCGGGGTCCGCCGCCAGGCGCTCCAGGACCTGTGCGGCGCGCAGCTGCACCGCCGCCGCCGCGGAGTCCGACGGCGCCGCCGCTGTCGCGGCGGCGGCGCTGACGGCGGCGCTGCGGCGCTGCACGTGCGCCACCAGCTGCGCCACGGCGTCGCAGTCCCAGAACGTCTCGTGCGTGTCCTGCCGCGCCGCCAGGCGGTGCAGCAGGCCCAGCGCCGCCAGCGCCAGCGGAGGGGAGCGGCAGGTGGCCAGGTCCACAAACAGCTCGAAGCAGGGCAGCGTGGACATGGCCTGGGGGGTACAGGGGGGCGGACCGGCAGGACCGGCTAAGACACATACCAGTTGCGAGTTTGACAGCCAGGGGTGCGAATGCCTGCGAGGAGCTGCACGGGTCTGGACCAGGGTGCAGGGCGCAGACGACCATGGGTGAGCGACCAATGAGGGATGCCCAGGACAGCCGTTGGCGACAGGTACCATAAGTTCGTAACCCACCCTGGCTGCGTCCGCATCTACCGCCAGCGCCGTCAGCACCTCCACCAGCCGCACAGCGCACTGCGATGCGGCCTCAGCCGTCACGCCGCCGCCGCCGCCGCCGCCGCCGACACTGCTGCCTGAGACGGGGGCGGGGGTTGAGGGGCCGCCAGCGCCGCGAGGGCTGCCCGACGCTGCGCCGTCGGCGACCCTTCCAGCGGCACCTGCGGCACTTGCGCCGGCGTTGCTCCGTGTTTTCGGTATGACCGGAGCTGGCCCAGCCTGGACCGGCAGGAGCGTCCTGGGCCCACGCCGTTCCTGCATGCGGGAAACACCAAGGGCACGATACTGATGCACGTACCCCAGGCGTTTTGTTGGTTGGCCTTGCGGCAGCGTAGGAATGCGAAAAGAAAGAGCGGTGTGCACGGCAGACAACGAAAGCCGCAAGGGTCTTTTGGCAGTGCACGATGGAATGCGCCCAAACGGTTGATTGGCTTGCTTGGCGTTGCGGCGGCAGCGCAGCATGGCGGGACGAAAGGGCAAGGTGCATGGTGGGCAACGCAAGCCGCCAGTTTTCCTGCTGTTAGGGCGCGCAAACTACACCCCCACCCACCGCCTTGGCGCCCTGCCGTCCGCCACTGCTGTTGCTGCGCAGGCCCGCCAGCAGCGCCGCCGCCACCAGCGACCCACGGCCCTCCTCCTCGTCCTCGCTGCTGTCGCTGTCGCTGTCGGTGTGCCCCGGCTCTCGGCTAGCCCCAGCGCTTTCCAGCAGGTCGTCCATAGCGAACGGCTCGCTGGTCCGCCGCTTCCGCCCGCCGCCGTTGCTGCTGCTCGCCGCCGCCAGCGCTGCCGCCAGCGCCGCCGCGCGCAGCGGGTCCCTCCCCGCCGCCTCCACCTCCATCAGCAGCTGGTTCTCCTCCGCCAGCGCCGCCGGCAACGGAGGCAGCACACTGGCCAGCCGACCCGACGCCTCGAGCATACCGGTGCCGCTGGGCCGTGGCGTCCTGCAACTGCCGCCACCGCCACCGCCAGCTCCGCCGCCGCCGCCACCGCCGCCGCCGCCGCCAGTGATTCGGGCGCCGCCGCTGGTGTTGCTGCTGGCGGCGCTTACCGGACGTTCCGCCGCCGGCGGCTGCGCTGCAGAACCAGTGCGCTCGTGCTGCTGGGGCCGTGGGGATCCCGACTCCAGGCCCTCCACCGCCGATTCGGAGCCCGTGCCTCCCCCTCCGCCCACCTCCTCCGCCATCTCCAACATCCGCCTAGCGTGCTGCGTGGGGTCGGTCCAACGCAGCGCATCGCTGCAAGCGCCCGACGCCAATGACAGCCGTGTCGCAACGCCGTGAGGCGAGTTACCTGCCAGGCTGCTCCCCACACCGCCTGCCGCTGCCCCCGACAAGGTGGGGTGCGCCCCGGACTTGCTCCCACGCATCGCGTGGGTTGATGGCCCCGAGTGGGCCACCAGCAGGGAGGCCGGGTGCAAGGGCACTTGGCTGTGGCTGCCGTGGGGGGTGTGGGTTGGGGGGTGAAAGCCGTAGCCGCTGCCTGACGGGCGGCTGAGAGAGGGCATGGGCTGTGTGTTAGAGCGCATGGGACCGGCGTTGGAAAAGGAGGAGAACGAGGCGTTTCGGGGGAAGCCCGGGGCGTGGTGGCCGGAGAGGGGGGAGGGGTGGAGGCTTCCGGGCTGGTGGGGGTGCTGCGAAGGGTTGCCGGAGCCGATGCGCAGGAGCGCGGGCCGGCCCATGGCGAGGCGCGCGGTGGCGGCGTAGGAGGAGGCGGTGGTGGGGCGCGCGATGACGCGGGGGGCGGCGGCGGGGGAGATGAGCTGGC